>Ga0070676_10001111_pt1 | contig 13448 bp, 2 predicted proteins | sample KBSM53metaG_FD_64667 | JGI IMG/M metagenome (GOLD analysis project Ga0070676, IMG submission 64667) | Miscanthus rhizosphere microbial communities from Kellogg Biological Station, Michigan, USA - KBS M5-3 metaG | ecosystem: Host-associated > Plants > Roots > Rhizosphere > Soil ...
AGGCCAGCCGCTCCCGCGGGTAGGAGGGGTCGAGCGGCACGTAGGCGCAGCCCGCCTTCAAGATGCCCAGGATCCCCTCGGCCAGCCCGAGTCCGCGCTCCAGGGCCAGGCAGACCCGCGAGCCGGGCGCCACCTCCGCGGCCAGCAGCCGGTGCGCCAGGCGGTTGGCCCGCCGGTCGAGCTCGCCGTAGCTCAGGGTCTCCCCCTCGAAGCTCACCGCCGGGGCCTCCGGCGTGGCCGCGGCCCGGGCCGCGAACCGGTCCGCCAGGGAGCCGGCCGTGGGATGGGACTCCCGCGCGCCCCCCCACTCCAGGAGCTGCCCGCGCTCGGCCTCGTCCAGCAGCGGCACCTCCAGGACGCGGACCTCGGGGTCCGCCGCCACCGCCGCCAGCAGAGTCTCCAGGTGGCCCAGCAGGCGGCCGGCCGTGGCGGCGTCGAAGAGGTCGGTGCTGTACTCGAGGCTGGTGGCCAGCCGGTCGCCCAGCTCGCCGGCGGCGAGGAGCAGGTCGAACTTGGCGGTGCTCGACTCCACCGGGAGCGCGGAGAGGGTGAGGCCGTCCGCGGGGCCGGCGTCCGCCTCCGGGGTGTTCTGGAGGGAGAGCACCACCTGGAAGAGCGGGGTGTGGCTCAGGCTCCGCTCCAGCCCCAGCTCGTCCACCAGCCGCTCGAAGGGGAGATCCTGGTGCTCGTAGGCGCCGAGCGTGGTGTCGCGGGCACGGTCGAGGAGCCGCCGGAAGCTGGGATCGCCGTCCAGCCCGACGCGCAGGGCCAGCGTGTTGACGAAGAAGCCGATCAGCGGCTCCAGTCCGGGGCGGTTGCGGTTGGCCACCGGCGAGCCCACCACCACGTCGTCCTGGCGGCTGTAGCGGCCGAGCAGGGCGCCGAAGGCGGCGAGAAGGACCATGAACAGGGTGGCCTCACCCCCCCGGGTCAGCTCCCCCAGGGCCGCGGGCAGGCCGGGCCTCATCACCCGGTCGCGGCTGGCCCCCCGGAAGCTCGCGACGGAAGGGCGCGGCCGGTCGGTGGGCAGCTCGAGGATCGCGGGGGCGCCCGCGAGCTTCCCGCGCCACCAGGCGAGCTGGGCTTCCAGAACCTCCCCCTGGAGCCACCGCCGCTGCCAGGCCGCGTAGTCGGAGAACTGGAGGGGGAGCTCCAGCAGGGGCGAGGGGACGCCGGCGGCGAAGGCCCGGTAGAGGGTGGCCACCTCGCGGGTCAGCACGCCCATCGACCAGCCGTCCGAGACGATGTGGTGCAGGGTGAACAGGAGCGCGTGGTCGTCCTCGGCCCGGCGCAGGAGCAGGGCCCGCAGGAGTGGCCCGCGGCCGAGATCGAACGGCCGCAGGGTCTCCTCCCGGACGAAGCCGTGGACGGCTTCCGCGGCGTCCGGCAGGCCCCGCAGGTCGATCAGGGGAAGCGGGAGGTCGAGCTCCGGCGCGACGATCTGCACCGGCTGCCCGCCCTCTTCGGCGAAGCGGGTCCGCAGGGCTTCATGGCGCCGGACGACCTCGTTCAGGGCGCGCCGCAGGACCTCCGGCCGCAGCGCGCCGCGCAGGCGCACCGCCGAGGCGATGTTGTAGGCGGGGCTGCCCGGCATCAGGCGGTCCAGGAACCAGAGCCGCTGCTGGGAGAAGGAGAGGGGGGCGGGGCCGCTCTCCTCGCGCCGCGGGATGGCGCGCTCCTCCGCGGAGCCCGCCGCCTGCCACTGCAGCATCTTGAGCAGGAGCTGGCGCTTGGCCGGAGAGAGGCCCGCCAGCCGGTCCGGCTTTTCCACCGGGCTCAAGGCTCGACCTCCGAGCCGAGCAGGCGCGCGGCCTCCTCCTCGTCCATCCCCTCGATCAGATCGAGCAGGCCGTCCCCCGCCCGTTCGAGCATCTCCTCCTCCAGGCGGGCCGCCAGGCCCTCGACGGTGGGGTGGAGGAACAGCTCGCGCAGCGGGAGGCGGATGTCGAGCCGCTTCCAGATCTGCACCGAGACCTGCGTGGCGAGCAGGGAGTGGCCGCCGAGGTCGAAGAAGTTGTCGCGGGCGCCGATCCGATCCAGGCCGAGCACCTCGGCCCAGACCCCGGCGACCATCTCGGCCACGGGACCCTCGGGGGCCACGTACTCGGCGGACGGCCGGGCGGCCTCGGGCACCGGCAGCGCCTTGCGGTCCACCTTGCCGTTGGACGACAGCGGCAGGGACTCCAGGGGGACGAAGACCGTCGGCAGCATGTACTCGGGCAGCCGCCGGGCCAGGAAGCCGCGCAGCTCGTCCGCGGCGGGGACGGCGTCCCCGGACAGGTAGGCGGCGAGATAGCGCGAGCCCGGCACGTCCTCGCGGGCGACCACCACGCACTCGCGCACCGCGGGATGGCTCGCCAGCACGGCCTCGACCTCCCCCAGCTCGATGCGGAAGCCGCGGATCTTGACCTGGTGGTCGATGCGGCCCAGGAACTCCACGTTGCCGTCCGGCAGCGTCCGCGCCAGGTCGCCGGTGCGGTAGAGCCGGGCTCCGGGCTCCTCGCCGAAGGGATCGGGCACGAAGGCCGCCGCGGTGAGGCCGGGCCGGCCCAGGTAGCCGCGGGCCAGCCCCACGCCGCCCAGCAGCAGCTCGCCCGCGACCCCCACCGGCTGGGTGCGCAGCTCGCGGTCCACCACGTGGAGACGGAGGTTGGCGATCGGCCGGCCGATAGGGACGATGGCGCGGGCCGGATCGGGATCGCAGGGCCAGAAGCTGACGTCCACCGACGCCTCGGTCGGACCGTAGAGGTTGTGCAGGCCGGCTTTCCAGGCCCTGGAGAAGAAGCGCTTCACCAGCTCGGGCGGCAGGGCCTCGCCGCTCGCCATCACCCGCCGCAGTGAGGGGAGGGCGGCGGTCTCCGGAGCTTCCAGGAAGGCCTGGAGCATGGAGGGCACGAAGTGCAGGGTGGTGATCCCCTCGCGGGCGATCAGGTCGGCGAGATAGGCCGGGTCCCGGTGCCCCTCCGGCTTCGCGAAGACCAGCCGCGCGCCCACGAGAAGGGGCCAGAAGAACTCCCAGAGGGAGACGTCGAAGCTGAAGGGGGTCTTCTGGAGCACCCGGTCGTCGGGAGTCAGTCCGTAGGCCTCCTGCATCCAGAGCAGCCGGTTGACGATGCCGCGGTGGGGGATCATCACCCCCTTGGGGGTGCCGGTCGAGCCGGAGGTGAACAGCACGTAGGCGAGGTTCTCCTCGCCTACGTGGACCACGGGCGCGGTCTCGTCTCCGTCTCCCTCCCACCCCCGGTCGAGCGGCACCGTGGGCCCGCCATATCCGGGGAGCAGGTGGGTGAGCCAGCCCTGGGCGATCACCGCCCGCGCGCCGGAGCTCTCGATCAGCACCGCCAGGCGTTCGGCCGGGTAGGTGGGGTCGAGGGGCACCCAGGCGGCCCCGGCCTTCAGCACGCCGAGCAGCGCCACGATCATCTCGTTGGAGCGCTCCAGGAGCACCCCCACGCGCCCGTCGGGCTTCACGCCGAGGCCCCTGAGCAGGCGGGCGAGGCGGTTGGCCCGCCGCTCCAGCTCGCGGTAGCTCAGCTCCTCCCCCTCGAACGAGGAGGCGACCGCGTCCGGCGTCCGGGCGGCCTGGCGGGCCACCAGCTCGTGCAGGGTCACGCCGGCCGCGTAGCTCCGGGCCGTGTCGTTCCACTCCGCCAGGGCCTGGTGGCGCTCGGCGGGCAGCATCGCGGGGAGCTCGGAGAGAGGCCGGGCGGGATCCGCCACGGCGGCCTCCAGCAGGGTCTCGAAGCGGGCCGCCAGGCGGGCGGCGGTGGCCGGATCGAACAGCCCGGCGTCGTACTCCAGGGCGCCCGCGAACCCCCGGGAGCCGCGGTCGAGCAGGGCCAGCGTGAGGTCGACCTTGGCCACCCCGAAGTCCACCACCAGCGGCGTCAGGGTCAGCCCGGGCACCGAGATGGCGGTGCCCGCGGGGTTCTGGAGCAGGAACAGGGTCTGGAAGAGCGGGGAGACGGCGAGGTCGCGCTCCGCCACCACCTCCTCGACCAGCCGCTCGAACGGCAGGTCCTGATGGGTGTAGGCGTCGAGCGCCGCCTCGCGCACCCGGCCCAGCAGCTCGCCGAAGGCGGGGCTTCCCGCCAGCCGGGCCCGCATCACCAGGGTGTTCACGAAGAAGCCGATCAGGTCCTCGACCTCCCGGCGGTTGCGCCCGGCCACGGGGGAGCCGACGAGCACGTCCTCCTGGCCGGAGAGCCGGCCCAGGAGGGTCGCCCAGGCCGCCAGCAGAGTCATGAAGGGGGTCACCCCCTGCTGCAGGCCGAGGGCGCGCACTTTCTCGGAGAGGGCGGGGGAGAGGGCCAGGGGGAGCGACACTCCGCGGCGGTCCGCCACCAGCCGGCGCGGCCGGTCGGCGGGCAGCTCCAGCACCCGCGGGGCGCCCTCGAGCTGGCGCTTCCAGTAGGCGATCTGCCCCTCCAGGACCTCCCCCTGCAGCCAGCTCCGCTGCCAGAGGGCGAAGTCGGCGTACTGCACGGGCAGCTCGGGCAGGGGGGAGGGGAGGCCCCGGGAGAAGGCCTCGTGCAGGGCGCCCAGCTCCCGCAGCAGCACGCCGGCCGACCAGCCGTCCGAGACGATGTGGTGCATCGTCATCAACAGGAGGTGGTCCCGCTCCGCCAGCCGCGCCAGGCCCAGCCGGAGCAGCGGCCCCCTCTCCAGGTCGAACGGCCGCCGGGCCTCCTCCAGGGCCAGGGCGCGGGCCGCCGCCTCGCGCCTGGCTTCGGGCAGGGCCGAGAGGTCGATCACCGGCAGGTCCGGCGCCGCCGGAGGGGCGATCACCTGCACCGGCCACCCCTCCGGGGCGGCGAAGGTGGTGCGCAGCGCCTCGTGCCGGCGCACCACCTCGGCGAACACCCGCCGCAGCAGGGCGGGGGAGATCTCGCCCGCCAGGCGCACGGCCGACGGCAGGTTGTAGGCCGCGCCGCCGGGGGCGAGCTGGTCGATCAGCCAGAGCCGCTGCTGGGCGAAGCTCGGGGCGAGCGGACCGCCCCGCGGTGCGGGCGCGACCGGCGGCGCCTCCAGCCCGCCGCCGGCCCGCAGCAGCTTCTCGATCTCGGCCGCCAGGGCGGCCACGGTGGGGGCGTTGAACAGAGCCCGCAGCGGCACCTTGACCTTGAAGGTCTCCCGCAGCCGCGTGACCACCTGGAAGACCAGCAGGGAGTGGCCGCCGAGCTCGAAGAAGCTCTCCTCCGCCCCCACCCGCTCCAGCCCCAGCACCTCGCGCCAGGCCTGCGCCACCAGCTCCTCCACGGGGGTCCGCGGACCGCGGCCGGCGGGCCCCTCCGTCTCCTCCCCGCCCGTGGCCGCCGGCGCGGCCGAGGGGGCCGGCAGGGCGCCGCGGTCGAGCTTGCCGTTGGGCAGCTGCGGCAGCTTGGCGAGCACCACGAAGGCCGTGGGGACCATCACCTCCGGCAGGCTCTGCTGGAGCCAGGGCCGCAGCTCGCCCGCCTCCGGCACCGCCTCCCCCTCGAGCCCCTCGAGATAGGCGACCAGCCGGCGGTCCCCGGGGGTGTCCTCCCGGACCACGACCACCGCCTCGCCCACCCCGGGGTGGCGCCGGAGCAGGGACTCGATCTCCCCGGGCTCGATCCGCACGCCGCGGATCTTGACCTGGTTGTCCAGGCGGCCCATGTACTCGATCCGCCCGTCGGCCAGGTGGCGCGCCCGGTCGCCCGTGCGGTAGAGCCGCTCCCCGGGGAGCCCGGAGGCGCCGTCCGGCACGAAGCGGTCCGCGGTCAGGTCCGGCCGTCCCGCGTAGCCGCGGGCCAGGTTCACGCCGCCGATGTAGAGCTCCCCGGCGACCCCCACGGGCGCCAGCTCCAGCTCCTCGTCGAGCACGAACAGCCGCAGGTTGCCCAAGGGGCGGCCGATCGGCACCACGCCGCCCGGCACGTGGTCCCCGGGCAGGCACTCCTGGTAGCTGGCGTCGATCGAGGCCTCGGTCGGGCCGTACAGGTTGCACATCTGGGCGATCCCGAGCAGCTCGAAGGCGCGCTCGCGCAGGCTCTCCGGCAGGGCCTCGCCGCCGCAGAACAGGCGGCGCAGGCTGGCGCCGCACCCCTCGACGCCGGGCTGGTCCAGGAAGACTCGGAGCTGCGACGGCACGAGCTGCAGCACGGTCACCCCGGCCTCCTTGACCCGCTGGACGAGGTACTCGCTGTCGCGGTGCCCGCCCGGCCGCGCCATCTCCAGGCGCGCCCCGGCGAAGAGCGGCACGAACAGCTCCCAGACCGAGGCGTCGAAGGTGATCGGCGTCTTCTGGAGCAGCACGTCCGCGACGTTGAGCGGGAAGCGGTCCTGCATCCAGAGCAGGCGGTTGAGGATCGACCGGTGCGAGACCATCACCCCCTTGGGGCGCCCCGTCGATCCCGAGGTGTAGATCACGTAGGCCAGGTGGTCCCCATCGGTGACCGGGGGGACCGGTCCGGCGCTCTCGCGGGCGATCCGCTCGGCGTCGGCGTCGAGCCAGACCCGCTCGTGGTCCCCCTCCGGCAGCGCCGCGGCCAGGGTCCGGCGGCTGATCACCACGCGCGCGTCGCCGTCCTCCAGCATCGCCGCCAGGCGGTCGCGTGGCGCCTCCGGGTCGAGCGGCAGGTAGGCGCCGCCGGCCTTGAGCGCGCCCAGCACCGCCACCACCATCTCCGGCGAGCGCTCGACCGCGATCCCCACCCGCGACTCCGGGCGCACCCCCAGGCGGCGCAGGAAGCGCGCGAGCCGGTTGCTCCGCTCCTCCAACTCGGCGTAGGTGAGGCTCCCTTCCTCGGAGCTCACCGCGACCGCTCCGGGCGAGACCGCGGTCCGCGCCGACACCAGCTCGTGGAGCGTGCTCTCCGCCCCCGGATAGCGGACCGCCGTGTCGTTCCACTCGTGGACGATCTGCTCGCGCTCGCCCGGCAGCAGCAGGGGCAGCTCCTCCACGCCGCGATCGGGATCGGCGATCCCCGCCCGCAGGAGCTGCTCGAAGCGGGCGAGCAGGCGCTCCGCGGTCGCCAGGTCGAAGACCTCGGCGTCGTAGGCGAGCCCGCCGGCCAGGCCTTCGGGGGTCTCGGCGAAGGTCAGCGACAGGTCGAACTGGGCCACGGTCCGCCCGATGCGGAGGGGGGTCATCTCAAGCCCCGGCACGGCCAGCGGGACCTCCGGGTTGTTCTGGAAGGCGAACAGCACCTGGAAGACGGGCGAGTGGCTCCGGCTGCGCTCCGGCACCAGCTCCTCGACCAGGCGCTCGAAGGGGAGGTCCTGGTGGGCGTAGGCGTCGAGCGCCGCCTGCCGGGCGCGGCCGAGCAGCTCCCGGAAGCTCGGTTCGCCTCCGGACGGGATCCGCAGCACCAGGGTGTTGATGAAGAACCCGATCAGGTCCTCGACCTCGTGGCGGTTGCGGTTGGCGATCGGGCTCCCCACCAGCACGTCCCGCTGGTGGGACAGGCGGCCCAGCAGCAGGCCGTAGACGGCGAGCAGGGTCATGAAGGGGGTCACCCCCTCCTGGCGGCTGAAGGCCGCGACCTCCCGAGAGAGCTCCGCGTCCAGGGCCGCCCAGCAGACCCCTCCGCGGTGGACCCCGGCCTCCGGCCGCGGCCGGTCGGTGGGCAGCTCCAGCCGCGGCGGGGCGCCGGCGAGCTGGCCGCGCCAGTAGGCGAGCTGGGTCTCCAGCACCTCCCCGCGCAACCACTTCCGCTGCCAGGCCGCGAAGTCCGCGTACTGCACCGGCAGCTCCGGCAGCGGCGAGCCCCCGCCGCCGACGAACGCGCCGTATAGGGTCATCATCTCCCGCAGCAGCACCCCCATCGACCAGCCGTCCGCGACGATGTGGTGCAGGCTCGCCAGCAGCACGTGATCGCGGGGGCCCAGCCGCAGCAGCGCCAGGCGGAGGAGCGGGCCGCGGGCGAGGTCGAAGCGGCGCAGGACCTCGCCGGCGGTGGCGCGCTCCACCTCGGCAGCCGCCGTGGCCTCCGGCAACCCTTCCAGGGAGATCACCGGCAAGGGGACTTCCAGGTGGCCGTGGATCACCTGGACCCCCTCGCCGCCGCCGGGATCGAACGTGGTGCGGAGCGTCTCGTGCCGCCGGATCACTTCGGCGAAGGTGCGCTCCAGCGCGCCGGAATCCAGATCCCCCCGCAACCGGGCCGCCCAGGTGATGTTGTAGGCCGGGTCCCCCGGCTCGATCTGGTCGATCAGCCAGAGCCGCCGCTGGGCGAAGGAGAGCGGGAGGGCGCCGTCCCGGGGCACGGGGACGATCGGCGGCGCCGGCCGCTCCTGCCGGGAGGCGCGGACCGCCTCCGCCAGCTCGCGCAGCGTGGTCGCCTCGAAGAGCACGCGCAGCGGCAGCTCGATCCGGAGAACCCCGCGGACGCGGGAGGCCACCTGGGTGGCCAGCAGGGAGTGGCCGCCGAGGGCGAAGAAGTCGTCGTGGACCCCTATCCGGTCGACCCCCAGCACCTCGGCCCAGACCCCCGCCAGCAGCTCCTCGACTGGATCGGCGGGGGCTTCCAGGCCCCCGGCCTCCGCGGATCCGGTCCGCTCCGGCGCCGGCAGGGCCCGGCGGTCCACCTTGCCGTTGGCGTTCAGTGGCAGGGCGTCGAGGAAGACGAAGAACGAGGGGAGCATGTAGTCGGGCAGGCGGGCCTGGAGATGGCTCCGCAGGTCCGCCGCGGGGACGAGGCGGTCCGCGGCCACCAGGTAGGCCACCAGGCGGGTCTCTCCGGGAGCGTCGCGGCGCGCCAGGACCACGCACTGCCGCACGCCGGGGTGGCCGGCGAGGACCACCTCGATCTCCCCCAGCTCGACCCGGAAGCCGCGAATCTTCACCTGGTGGTCCAGCCGGCCGAGGTACTCGACGGCGCCGTCCGGCCGCTGCCGCACCAGGTCGCCGGTGCGGTACAGGCGCTCCCCTGCGGCCCAGGGATGGGGGAGGAAGCGCTCGGCGGTCAGCTCCGGCCGGTTGAGATAGCCGTGGGAGAGGCCGTCGCCGCCGATGCAGAGCTCGCCGGCCACCCCGGGCGGCAGCGCGCCCTGCCGGCGGTCGAGAACCCAGAGCGTGGTGTTGGCCAGCGGCCGGCCGATGGGCACCTGGGCGCCTCCGTCCGGCATCCCGCCGAGCAGATGCCAGGAGGCATAGGTCGTGCTCTCGGTCGGCCCGTAGATGTTGATCAGGCGGCCGGGGGGCCGGCCCGCGAGCACCCGCCGCGCCGCCTCCGGATCGAGCACCTCGCCGCCCACCATCAGCTGGCGCAGCGTCTCGAACGCCCCGGGCAGCTCGCGGGCGACCTTGTGGAAGACCGCCGTGGTCAGGAACATGGAGGTGACCCCCCGTTCCCGGATCTCGCGGGCGAGCGCGGCGGGGGAGAGCACCACCTCGCGCGGGATCACCACCACGGCGGCGCCGTTGAGCAGGGCCCCCCAGATCTCGTAGGTGGCCGCGTCGAAGCTGATGTTCGAGAGATGGGCGACGCGGTCCCCTGGTCCGAGGTGGAGGTAGTCGGTCTCCAGGACCAGCCGCGCGACCGCCCGGTGGGGCGCGCCGACCCCCTTGGGCCGGCCCGTCGAGCCGGAGGTGTAGACCACGTAGGCCAGGCTCTCCGCGGGCACCCGGATCCCGAGCTCACCCGCGGGCTCTTCCCGCCAGTCGCCGCCGTCGACCGGGAGCAGCCGCGAGGCCATCCCGGCCACCCGCTCCCGGGTGGCCGCGTGGACCAGGACGAGCGCGGCGCCGGTGTCCTCCAGCATGAAGGCCAGCCGCTCGTCCGGATAGCCGGGGTCCAGCGGCACGTAGACGCCGCCGGCCCGCACGACCGCCAGCGCCGCCAGGGTCGACTCCGCGGAGCGCTCGAGGCAGAGCCCCACCGCCACCCCCGGGCCCACCCCCAGCGCGCGGAGACGGCGGGCCAGGCGGCCCGACTCCTCGTCCAGCCGCCGGTAGCTCCAGACCTCCCCGCCGGCCGCCACCACGGCCGGGGCCTCCGGCGATTTGCGGGCCACCGCCGCGAACAGCCCGCCGAGGCAGGCCTCCCGAGGGTAGACAGAGGCGGTGTCGTTCCACTCCACGAGCGTCTGCTGGCGCTCGGCGGGGGTGAGCGCCGGCAGCTCGCCGAGCCGCGGGTCGCCGTCCGCCGCGAAGGCGGTCAGCAGCAGCGCCAGGCGGTCGAGCATCCGCGCCACCTCCACGGCTTCCAGGCGCTCCTCGTCGTAGAGGAGCGTCAGCGTCAGCCGCCGATCCGGCAGCACGACCACGTTGAGCGGATAGTTGGTCAGCGTGCTGGCCGCTCCGGGCACGATCTCCAGCCCCGGCAGCGCGCCCGACAGTTCGGCCGGCACCCCCAGGTTCTCGAACACCAGGATGTGGTCGAACAGGGGGACGCGGGCCGGCAGCCCGCTCCAGCGCTGCACGTCCACCAGCGGGGAATGCTCGAAGCGGCGTGCCTCGGCCTGCCGCCGCTGGACCCCGGCCAGCCAGTCGCGCAGCCGCAGGTCCGGGTCCACCTCCAGGCGCACCGGCAGGGTATTGATGAACAGGCCGACGGTCGCCTCGACCCCAGGCAGGTCCGCGGGCCGGCCGGCCACCGTGGAGCCGAAGACGACCTCGCCGCGTCCCGTCCGCTGGGCCAGCAGCAGGGCCCAGGCCCCCTGCACGAGCGTGTTGAGGGTGAGCCGCTGGCGGCGGGCCGTCTCGCGCAGCGCGCCGCTCGTCTCCTCGGAGAGCGGCAGCTCGCGGATCCGCGTCCGCTGGTAGGTCGGTCCCTCGCCGGCCGCCTCCCCCTCCAGCGCCAGGGTCGGCTCTTCGAAGCCGGCCAGGCTCTGCCTCCAGAACGCCTCGGCCTGCCCGGGGTCCTGCCGCTGCAGCCAGGCGATGTAGTCCCGGAAGCCGCGCGCCGGCGGCAGGTCCGGCGCGCCGCCGCCCGCGAACGCCGAGTAGGCCGCGAACAGCTCCTGGAGCAGCAGGCCGCGGGACCAGCCGTCGACCGCGATGTGGTGCTGGCTCCAGACGAGCTGGTGGACGTCCTCGCCGAGCTCGATCAGCGCCAGCCGCATCAGCGGCGGCGTGGCGAGGTCGAACCCCCGCTCGCGGTCGGCGTCCTCGAAGGCCGCCAGCCGGGCCCTCTGCTCCTCCCCGTCGAGCTCCCGCCAGGACCGGCGCTCGATCTCCAGGGGGACCTCGCGGTAGACCACCTGCAGCGGCTTCTCCAGGTCCTCCCAGAAGAAGCCGGTGCGCAGGACGTCGTGCCGGGCGACCAGGAGACGCCACGCCCGCTCGAAGGCGTCCACGTCCAGCCGGCCGTTCAGCCGCAGGCTGAGCTGGATGACGTAGACGCCCGAGCCCGGGGCGTACAGGGTGTGGAAGAGCATCGCCTGCTGCATCGGCGACAGCTCGTAGATCAACTCGACGTCCTGGTCTTTCATCGTCTTGTTCCCGCGGGATCGAGATCCGGAAGCGCCACGCGTCCCGTTCGGGGCGGGTGGAAGCACCATGGGTTTCGGGACCGCCTTTCGAGGGCCGGGCAGTATACTAGAGACAAGAAACGTACACCCTAAAAGCAGTTGAACAAGTGTGCAGAGGATCTCGGCTTGTCCCCTCGGGGAGCGTTCGCCTATGCTCCAGGTGCTGACCGTGAAAAGAAGCGTGACGGCGGCCCGCCGGGCCCCTGTCCGCCCCTCTCGCTTCCGTCGCTGACCGCCGACCGTACGAGGAAACCGATCGATGGGTGATTCTCCGAACCTGACCCGCCGCAGTCTGCTCCAGGGGGCCGCGCTGACGCTGCCGGCCATCGCCGCCCTGTCGCGCATGTCGCTCGCCCAGATGGGCCAGCCCGCCTCGAAGTCGACCTCGCCGCCGATCTCGGAGCTGCCGCCGCCGGCCCGCGCCGCCAAGCCACGGAAGGTGATCGTGATCGGCGCCGGCCTGGCCGGGCTCACCGCCGCCTGGGAGCTGGTGAACTGGGGGCACGACGTCACGGTGCTGGAGGCCCAGACCCGCCCGGGCGGCCGCGTCTACACCCTGCGCAGCCCGTTCTCCGACGGGCTCTCGGTGGAGGCGGGGGGCATCGACTTCTCCGACAGCTGCCGCAACATGAAGCACTACGTGAAGGAGTTCAACCTCACCCTCGCCAGCCCGCCGCCGCCGGAGAAGCCGTTGAAGACCCCCTTCTACCTGCGCGGCCAGCGGTTCCTCGTCGGCCGGGGGCTCAATCCCAAGTGGCCCTACAACCTCACGCCGGAGGAGGAGAAGATCGGCCTCTATCCCGGCCTGTACATGAAGTACATGGGGAGCGCGGCCGACGAGCTCGGCGACGTCACCGACGCCAACTGGGACCTCCAGCGCTTCAAGCGCTTCGACCAGCTCACCCTGGCGGAGTTCATGAAGAGCAACGGCGCCTCCGAGGAGGCGATCGAGAACCTCTCCGCCGCGATGACGGTCGGCTACGGCTGGCGGACGGTGACCGCCCTCCACCGGCTGGCCTCGGACTGGGCCCTGTACAACCTCGGCGGCGGCAAGCAGCACTTCATCGAGGGGGGCGCGGACATGCTCCCCCGGGCCTTCGCCAAGTCCCTGCGCGACCGCATCTGGTACGGCGCGCCGGTCTCCCGGATCGTCCAGGAGGGGAACAAGGTCCGTGCGGTGTTCCAGCAGCGGGGCTCCGAGCAGTCGCTCGACGCCGACTATCTCGTCTGCACCGCCCCCTGCCCGGTGCTGCGCCGGGTGGAGTTCTCCCCCGAGCTGCCGCTCGCCAAGCGCCGGATCATCGACCAGATCGAGTACACGCCGGTGACCCGCATCTTCGTGCAGCTGCGGCGGCGGTTCTGGCTCGACGAGGGGATCTCCGGCGGCGGCAACACCGACCTGCCGATCCGCCTGCCCGCCGAGCAGCCCTACCTGCGCACGGCCGACATGGGCCCGCGGGGGATCATCGAGTCCCACATCCGCGGCGTGGAGGCGGTGCCGGTGGGCGCCCTCGGCCTCGACGAGCAGCTCGCCTTCGCCGCCGAGCACTTCGAGAAGCTGCAGCCCGGCTTCAGCAAGTACGTCGAAGGGGGCGCCTCGGTTTCCTGGCACAACGACCCCTACGCCGGCGGCGGCTACGCCTGGTGGAAGCCGGGCCAGATGACCACCTGGATCCCCGAGCTCGCCAAGATCGAGGGGCGCGTCCACTTCGCGGGAGAGCACACCTCCCATCTGGGACGCACCATGGAGGGCGCGGTGATCTCCGGCAACCGGGCGGCGCGGGAGGTGGCGGAGGCGGCGTCACGCCAGGGATGAGCCGGGTACTTCACACCAGCCGAGGAACGAGTAAACTCTCGTCCGCTCAAACAACCGTCAGAGGGGAGTCATGAGTCAGCTCACCCAGGATCTCAGTTTCGCCTTTCGCAACCTCCGCAAGCAGCCGGCCCTCATGCTGGCCGCGATTCTGACGCTGGCCCTCGGCATCGGCGTCAACGCGGCGATCTTCAGC
>Ga0070676_10001116_pt1 | contig 13417 bp, 8 predicted proteins | sample KBSM53metaG_FD_64667 | JGI IMG/M metagenome (GOLD analysis project Ga0070676, IMG submission 64667) | Miscanthus rhizosphere microbial communities from Kellogg Biological Station, Michigan, USA - KBS M5-3 metaG | ecosystem: Host-associated > Plants > Roots > Rhizosphere > Soil ...
TGCGTTAGTTAACTCTTCAAATCCTTTAACACGAATCAACCGGTGTAATTTATTGTTGATCAAATAAAGGTGAAATCTTGGATTAGCGCGAGCACCGTCAAAGTAAAAAACAAGCAAGTCTTTTACTCCATCGTTGTTGAAATCAGCAAATTTCACATAACCTCCGTTCTGTGAAACAAGGCTGTCTTTTGTTAAGATCAACGTTTTCCCATTTTGGGTCTGCTTTAGGGTTAATATCGCATCTGGTTTGGTTTCATCAGATTCTTCCCTATTAAAAGCCTCAATTTTTAGTTTATATGATGTGTCATCAAATAATCTAAATGACCCATAATATATGGCTTTTGAAGTATCTACGACTGGCCTGGCATCGACATGCTTTGAAGGGGTCTTCGAAATTTTAGCTTTAGTTTTTTGTTTACAGGAGTAAAAAACCAATAGTAAAATTATCAGCGATGAACTACAAATCAGCTTAAGACACCTCATTGGATATTAATTTCTTACTTAAATTCCTGCCAACATAAATCATATAAACCCCGTAACAAGAAGTAGCTATTGCAGTACCCACGCCAACAAAAGCATCTACAGTTGCAGCTGGATAAGATTTATTTAAGATTAACCCAATGCCGATAATGGCCACAACTGTTGTCCAGGTTGCCAGGTAATAATCGATAGTTCTTCTGAACACTCTTGCGAGCGGGTAAAAATGCAAACCGACAACCAGCGCGATAACCGGAATAGTAAGGTCGGCATGGCCCAGGTTGATAACCACATTAATGCCAACAAAAATGCCTAACCCCTCAGCTCCAAATATAATCCCGAACCATTTTCCGGTCCTTTTTTCTTCTGCTTTGTCGGCTTCGCTTTCCGATTCCGGGAAACGTTTAGCTTCACGAAAAAACCTTATCGCATTGATCACAAGCAAAGCTGCTACAAGCGAAAAAAGAATTAGTATAATTAATCCGTTGCTGCTCATGCTGCCATAGGCAATGCCTGACCACATCATGGTAAAGAAAGCCATCATCATTAAACCGGTGCCTACGCTTTGTATGGCAATGCGGGGGATTGTGTGTTGTTGGGTGTCCACAGAATTATAGTTCAGTTGCAGAAGCAGTGGCAGTTGCAGTCATGCTGCTACTTTTAACTGCCACTGCCACTAATTTCATTTCTTTAGTTTGGGTACTCTTGTAGGTGTATCAGTGCCTGCAACAATTGTGCGTGAGCTTAATGCAATCGCCCTGATTGTTGAGGTGATGTTGCTCACATCCAGTGTGCTGAACTCATCGCCTACTGTATGGTATAGTTTATCTATATCAATCTGATCGGTTGAGATTGTATGCGCCGGAACACCTACCTCGGCAAGCGAGGCATTGTCGCTTCTGTAAAACAAGTTCTGATCGGGATATGGGTCGGGGTGAAATTTAAAGGCCGTGCCTTCTAAGTTTTTTTGCAATATTTTGCCAAAGTCGGATCGTTCAAAACCAGTTATGAAAGCTGAGTTTTCTCCGAATTTGGATGCTTTGCCGATCATTTCGATGTTGAACATCGCTACTACTTTGTCCGGATCAACAGTTTTAGCAAAGTACTGGGAGCCATATTCGCCAATCTCCTCGGCAGTAAAGGCAACAAATATCAAAGTACGCGCATTGTTATTCAGCTTTTTATAATACCTGGCCAGGCTGATCACGGCAGTAGTTCCTGAAGCATCATCATCTGCGCCATTGGCTATACTGTCGCCTTTAACCGGAGCTATGATGCCCAGGTGATCATAATGCCCCGAGAATACCACATATTCATTCGGCTTGGTTTTGCCAGGAATAATGCCTGCAATGTTGAACAACGGCAATTCTTGGCTAGCTACTTCATAATTAACCGTCAGTGATTTTACATCGTCAAAAGTACCAAGGGCAAATGCAAGCGCTGCCTTTTTAGACTGGCCATCTTTAAAAGATACACCTCCACCCATAGCCCGTCCGCGAACACGTTTAAATAGATCGCTGAACTTCGGGTCAATCAATATGAGCATATTTTTACCACTTTGCAGCGCTGACATATATATTTTTCGGAGATTGCTGTCGGGTGTTACTTTGACGACTTGAGCGTCCTCCAACTTATTCCAGCTAAATGATTCACTTCCCTGTATCGCAACATTTTCAGTTGGAACAGGTGTGCCATTTATACTGATCTCAGCTTTCGTCGGCGTACTTTTGATCATCGTAAAATTCTGACGATAACCGGTATTGCCCTCCATCGGTTGCAGGCCTATTTGTTTATACTCACCTTCAATGAACTGTGCGGCTTTTTCGATGCCGGGAGTAAAGGTGGCCCTGCCTTGCATATCGTCGGCTGAAAGTGTTTTGATGATGCGTTCCACATCATCCTGTTTGATCATTTTGTTGACATCCTGCGCATAGCTGCTGCACGCGACTGCGATAAGCGCAATTAAGGTTGTAAGTTTTTTCATCGAGTTGATTTTTTTAATGGTGATGAAGCTATCATGATCCATTTTGTTCATTTTTAAGGGGAGGTTCATGATGGTTTCATACTTATTTGACTTTGGTTGACAGCCAGTTGTTACGGAAATCGGTTTGTTCTTTGGTTAATTCTTTTCCGGCCTTTTCATAGGTTACTACTTCAAAGTACGGGCTTTCCTGAAGGGTGATAGTAGTTTCGTGTTCGCCTGTGCGGTTCTTGTAATTCACTATGATTTTATCCCCCGGATTTTTTGCAGACACAATATCAGTAAATGATTGCGCATCTTTCACTTCTTTACCATCAGCTTTCAGAATAATGTCACCTACATCCAGACCGGCTTTATATACCGGCGTGCCAATGACACTTACCTGTACCGGTAAACCGGCTTCATCTGCAGCGCGTGCTTCACCTGACCGACCGCGATTACGGTTATAACTCAACGGCCCGGCCCAGCCTTTGCCGGGTGCTGCTTTTCGCAACAACAATCCGGCTTTGGCTAACAATGCAGCATAATCGTTCTTTTCAATGCCATTGATGTATTTATTGAAGAAATCGGCAGCGAATTTGGGGTTCCTGGTCACTTTGGCGAGGTCAGCTTGCAGATCGGGAACAGTATAAGGTTTCATCACCTTGCCGCGATCAAGCCAAACAGTGCGCATGTAATCGTCCAGCGTCAGGTTAAATTCTGATCTCAAACGTAAGTCAAGCGCCAGTGCTATTGCACCGCCGTAGGTATAATAACTGGTGAACATATTTGCCTGGTTGTTCGGGTCGATAGAAACCCCTGCATCCGCAAACACCGAATAACGGCTCATTTGGGTGGCAGGATATTTAGCTGCGCCGGGCGTATTTAATACCTGATTCACCAAACCTGCTACTGTATGGCCGTAGTCATCCACATTATGGAAACCGGCACGTACAAGCACCATTTCGCCATAGTATTGAGTAAAACCTTCGGCAAACCAAAGCTCGCTGCTCATGTCTGCGTGCTCAAAGTTGAACGGCTCCAGCGATTTAGGGCGGATACGTTTTACGTTCCAGCTATGGAAATATTCGTGTGAGTAAGTGCTTATTAACCACTGCTCGTTGCCGCTAACTTTTGCTACAGGGTGAACGATACAAGTAGAATTGCGGTGTTCCATACCGTCGCCGGAATTGGTTGGATAAACATCATCCAGGAAAGTGTACTCGCCATAGTCGTAAGCAGGTAATTCGCCAAAAACAGCTTTTTCCTCCAGCGCCATTCGTTGGATCTGTTTAGCGAAAGCATCAATTACAGCCTGGTTATCATCCGAGTGGATAGCCAGGTTGATCTTCTCCTTCTTGTCGCCATTGTCTACATCCCAGCTACTCACTTTGTAAGCTGACAGCTCGGTGGGACTGTCCATCATATATTGCATATTAGGCGCGCTGTAAACCCCGGCTCCCTCATTTTTTAATTGAGTGGCCACTTTCCAGCCATATTTATCGAGGTCGTTAAATTGGAATCTGATCGGGCGCTTATCCAAACCTGCTACCCACATAAAAGCGGCCGGCATATTCAGGTGCGCATGGCTTGGATCGATACTCGCATAGGTGCCGTCGGTCCAGTTGGCAAAAAGCGTATAGCTTATTTTAACAGCATCGCCGTGTGAGGCAACCTCGTAAAGGTCGCCTTCCAATTGTTTTACTTCGAGAACAGTGCCATCTGCATCTGAAGCTTTAACGTTATAAATATTCTTACCAAACTCATGGGTGGCATATCTTCCGGCTGATGAACGGCTCATTCGGATCCTTATCGCACCTGACGGAGCATCGGGAATAGTTAATACTATCTCAGCTTCATGGTGAACCGCGTTTGGAAATGAGATGGAATAAAAAAGGGGCTTTTGCTTGCTGTCGTCCTGAGCAAATGATGCAGCAGCAAATAATAAGGCTGCTGCCAATAGGTAAAATTTCTTCATGTGTCCGAGTTAATCGAGCTGAAATTACTATTAAATCGGACACGATTAAAAGATTTTGATGTGATAAATCAGAATAATCTTTCTAATCTTGAAATCGTGTCTCAATCATACGTATGATGCTCAAAATCATACTCTGATTGCGCAGTGATGATCCGTTTTTTCCGGTCGACATCGACATCCAGGTTATGATCGAAAATACGGTCAGTTGCGGCCATTTCGCGTTCCTTCTCTTTCTCGGCAAAGTAAATATCCGAGTCTGTTACTTTTGCTGAGGCGACATCATAAGGCCCTTTTGGCGACATCAGCTTCACGAACACCGGCAAACATTCGAATAAAATGAACAGGTAGCCGATAAAGGAAATAGCGAGGTAAGTATCCAGATCGCGGGTACCATTATCATTGTAGGTCAACTGTCCCAACGCCCAGTTGCGGTCGGAGAAGCCGGCGACGTTTGCCAAACTGTCCAGTTCGTGAGGATTAAACATCCGTGTGCCATTCAATCCTTCAAAATCCTTCCGCTGACCCAGGTAATTGTCCATCTGGCCGAGGTTATCTGTAACCGTTTTCAACCTGGCTTCCTTCTCTTCTAAAACGGTCTGTTTTTGCTTGGCATAAGTGCCATAACCTTGTATGCCTGATGTCTGATTGGTTTTATCGCCAAAAACTTCCTGGTTCAATTGGTAGCGTGAGCGGTTAATATCTTTTTCCAGCGAATCTTTTTCTTTCTTCAGGTCGCCGTTCTTGGTTAGCTCCATAGCATATTTTTGGTTATATGCTTTCTGCAGCGTATCGATCTTTCTGTTTTGACCTTTGAGGTAGGCGGTCTTTAATTTTTGTCTAATCTCTTTGTCAAAAATTTTCAATTCGAGCGGACGGGATATCACCACGCCTATCATAATGGCCAGTAAAATACGCGGCGAGGCCTGCGCAATCTGTTGCCTGGTGGTGCCTTCTTTATTGATACTGGATACGATATAACGGTCCATATTGAATATGGCCAATCCCCACAACATGCCGAATAAAATAGCAAACCCTACTGCAAACGGGCTGCCATTGAAAACAAAATACATAGCATAACCGCCTGACAAAGAGGCGAATAATGCTGTAAAAAATATAGTGGCACCAATACCTACGTATTTATTATGTTCTATGGGATATTTCTTCAGCGTACCTACATGGGCTCCGGAACAGAACCAAAAAAACCTGTTTATCTTCTTCATCCGTCGATGTAAATTTTATACAAACATATATAAAACGCTGTTACTTAGTGATTGTTACATAATGTGTGACTAATTAATTATACAGAAAAAGGCTACATTTGATTTAAATTATTTTTAACACCATGAAAGAAATAAATGTTGAAGAACTGAAAGAGATGATGGATAAAGGCGAAGATTTTCAATTGATAGATGTTCGCGAGGATTTTGAATATGAAATGTCTAACCTGGGCGGCCTGTTAATCCCGCTCGGAGGTGTATTGATCGAAGCTGAACGCATTGCCAAAGATAAACCAGTGATAGTACAATGCCGCAGCGGTAAACGCAGTGCCGCAGCTATTGCCCAATTAGAACAAAATTTTGGTTTCACTAATCTATACAACCTCCAAGGCGGAATTTTAGCCTGGCAACAGGAAATTGACCCAACTATAGAAGTTTATTAATATGGGGAAGAAATTAGCGCTTAACGTTATTTATAACCTCGCCCTTGTGTTCTGCATCATCATGATATGGACCGGTATTGAAAAGGGCCGGTATGAATATATCCTGGGGGCATTGTTTATAGGCGCTGTGTTTGTTATTTTAAAAATACGCCTCCTGAAAGAGGTGCGCAACATGCAGAATAAACCTTAAATTAAATCCTATGTTTATTGCAATTTTAGGGATCATAGTACTCATTGTGGGTATGGTGCTCAAACGCTCGCCAGAACCGGGCAATCGTTTTGGTGGAATAGTATCCACTGTAGGAATTGTTATTGTTGTGCTGGGACTATTACTATCCATGATCAAGCAGATAGATGCTGGTAAAGTTGGTGTGCAAACCCTTTTTGGTAAGGTACAGGACAACGTATTGGAAAGTGGCCTGCATGTTATAAACCCTTTGGTTGATGTCCACTTGTTCGATATTCAAACCCAAAACTATACCATGAGTGGGGTGAGCAGTGAAGGTCAGAAAGAGGGAGATGATGCTATTCGCGTTTTATCATCCGACGGGCTGGAAGTGACTATTGATATTTCTGTACTTTATAAAGTTAGTCCTCAAAAAGCGCCGTATATACTTCAAAATATAGGCGAGGATTATATTGAAAAGATTGTCCGCCCGGTATCCCGAACTGCAATACGCGACAATGCAGTTAATTATCAGGCTGTAGATCTGTACTCATCCAAAAGGCAGGAATTCCAGGAAAAGATTAACCGTACCATTACTGAAACCTTTTCCAAAAGAGGCCTGGAATTGCAGCAAATATTGGTTAGAAACATTTCGTTGCCTGCCTCGGTAAAAGCAAGTATCGAATCAAAGATCAACGCCGAGCAAGACGCTCAAAAAATGCAGTTTGTGTTGCAGAAAGAGCGCCAGGAGGCTGACCGTAAACGCGTGGAGGCGCAAGGTATAGCTGATTACCAAAAGATACTTTCTACCGGGTTATCGGACAAGCAATTAATATACGAAAGCATTAAGGCGCAAAAGGAAATTGCTTTATCGCCTAACGCAAAAGTGATCATTATTGGCGGCGGTAAGGGGAACCCGATTATGCTGAGTGATAAATAGGTAGCGAAGACGGGAGAAATATTTAACTTTTTGCAAAGATATTTCCGCAAAAAATTCTGATATTGAAGCGGGGAAGGCCTGACCATCCTTACCCCATCCCCTGTAAGCTTATTTATCATGAAAAACTTTATTCCTCTTTTCGTATTGGGGTTGCTTGTCAATTATTCCTTAGCACAGGAAGTTGAAACCCACCGTATGATATTGAAAAACGACTGGCAAATGCAGTCGGTTATGAAGGACGCCACGCCTGGTGCAACGGTATCGCAAACGCAATTTGAGCCAAAAGGGTGGTACAAGATCAGCGTGCCATCTACAATTATTGCAGGTTTGCTGGCGAATCATGCTTATGATTTCGACCCGTTTTTCGGGATGAATTTTGAGAAGCTGAGCGACCCGGCTTTGGATCATCCCTGGTGGTTCAGGAAACAATTTGAGTTGCCAGTATCTGCGAAGGATAAGAATATAGTTTTAAAACTGCATGGGATCAATTACAAAGCTAACATATGGCTAAACGGGGCATTAATTGCTGATTCCACTAAAATAAAAGGGCCCTTCCGTATCATCGAGCTGGATATCACCCAACAGATCAAAAGTGGTAATAATGTGCTGGCATTAGAAATTACCCGCCCATTCAATCCGAATAAGGAAAAAGGTGATCTGGCTATTGATTATGCCGACTGGATACATTACCCACCAGATTATAATGCCGGCATAGTGAACGATGTGGAAATAAAGACATATGATAAAGTAGGGATACAATACCCTTTGGTTACCACCAATTTCGACATGCCATCGCTGGCTGTTGCTCATTTAACAGTAGATGCATTGTTGACCAATTACTCTAAAAACGAACAGGATGTAATTGTAAAAGGCAAGATCAATAGTGACATCACCTTTGAAAAGAAAGTGCATTTGGGCCCGAATGAGATTAAAAACATCACCTTCACTCCAACTCAATACAAGCAATTAAATATTAAAAACCCACGTATCTGGTGGCCATGGCAATACGGTAAGCCGGAATTGAACCGCATAGCGCTATCTGTAGCGCATGGTAGTGTAGTAAGCAATAACATTGCAGAAAATTTTGGCATACGCCAGATCACTTCGCAACTCATCAATGATCACTCGCGCGTATTTATTGTAAACGGCAAACGCATTATGATACGTGGTGCGGCCTGGTCGCCGGATATATTTCAGCGCAGATCAAAAGAGCGTCAGGAGCAAGAAATTCGTTTGTACCGTGATATGAACATGAACCTGGTCCGCTCTGAGGGAAAAATGGAAGACGATAATTTTTATGCGCTCTGCGATAAATATGGCCTGCTGGTTATGACTGGCTGGATGTGCTGTGGTGCATGGCAATATCCAGAAAACTGGGATGCAGCTAAAAGGCAGGTTGCTATGGCGTCAGACAGCAGCGTGATGTATTGGCTACGTAACAAGCCAAGCCTGATGGTTTGGCTGAACGGCAGCGATATGCCGCCGCGTGACACCAGCGTAGAGCGTGATTATCTGAAAATTGAAAAAGCATTAAAATGGCCTAACCCCATTATAGCTACGGCCAATGAAGGTAAATCGAAAGTGTCGGGTTTTAGTGGTGTAAAAATGGCAGGCCCTTATGAATGGGTCCCGCCTATCTATTGGGAAACCGACTCAACCGGTAAGTATGGTGGCGGTACCTGGAGCTTCGCAACTGAAATTTCTCCCGGGCCATCTATTCCGCCTTATGAAAGCCTTATCAAATTTATACCAAAAGATTCGCTTTGGTTTACAACCGCCGATTGGAATTACCACTGCGGCACTATGACCTTCGGCACGACCAAAGTATTCAACGAAGCGTTGATAGGACGTTATGGCAATCCAGCTAATATCAAACAATACGTGGCCGAGGCCCAGGCACAAAACTATGAGGCACATCGCGCGATGATGGAAGGTTACGGCCTGCGTAAATACCATACTTCAACTGGTGTGGTGCAATGGATGGGCAGCAATCCATGGCCCGGGCTGATTTGGCATACCTATGATTATTACCTTTATCCGGCAGGCACTTATTTTGGAATGAAGAAATCAATGGAGCCGCTGCACATTATGTACTCCTATGCATCCAATTCGGTGAATATTATTAATTCACTGCAGGAAAAGTTTAACGGGTTAAAAGCTAAAGCAACCATTTATAACCTGGATGGCACTATAAAATATTCCAACATAGCTATCATTGGCGTAGACCCTGATGCTACGCAAAAATGCTTTAACCTGCCTGGTATTACCGGTTTATCCACCACCTACTTCCTGCGGCTGGAATTAAAGGACGCTGCCGGAAAAATAAAAGATATCAATTGGTATTGGCTATCAACTAAACCGGACGTACTGAATTGGAAAAGGTCGAAATGGTACATGACGCCGGAGACCTCGTATACTGATTTTTCGGCTCTGCAAAATATAGGCAAAACGGCATTAAAGGTCTCTTATCAAACTGAAAAAGGGACAGATGCCACCATGCATGCAGTAACTATTACCAATACAGGTAAAACGGTAGCTTTCCAGGTGCACTTGCGTGCGTTGAAGGGTAAAATTGGTGATGATATCCTCCCGGTGATATTCAGCGACAATTACCTGGAATTGGCTCCTGGCGAGACAAGGGTTGTTCATTGCAAATATGAAAATACTGATTCGGCACATGCATTGCCGTATTTCCTTATATCGGCATGGAATATCGATATGGCAGCAAGCAAGACAGAAAAGGAAGCCGGTTTTGAAGAAGGCTGGGTTAAATAAAAGTAATGTAAGAGACGCAATGCATCGCGTCTCTACTCTATAAATATTTACGGTGCTTCCGGCAAGCTAAAGTAGAAAATCGTACCGGCGCCAATAGTGGTTTCGAACCACACTTTGCCACCCGCATTTTCGATGGAGTTTTTTACGAATGCCAGGCCAAGCCCGGTACCCGAACTTTTGGTAGTGAAGTTGGGTTCAAATATCTTTTCGCGCAGATTATCAGGTATGCCGTTGCCATTATCTTTTACGCTAAGCAAGATATTTTTACTGGTTATCAAATAGTTTATTTCTATTGTGCCTTGCCTGTCGGGTGGAATAGCCTCTATAGCATTCTTCAATAGGTTATTAAAACATCTGAGTAGTTGATCCCTGTCGGCATTGATAAAAAACTGGCTATCCGGAGGGTTAAATATGATCCTGATATTATCCATTTGTTTAAAAATGGTAACTGCCTGTGTCAATGCTTCAAAAATGTCCATTCGTACTATCCGGGTATCAGGCATTTTCGCAAATGCAGAGAACTCAGATGCGATAGATGATAAGCTTTCTATCTGTTCAACAAATGATTTGCTGAAGCGTTCAAATTTCTGATCAAATTTTGGGTCCTTATCCCTCCATGATTTTTCAAGGAGTTGCAAACCAAGCTTTAATGGGGTAAGCGGATTCTTGATTTCGTGTGCCACTTGTTTAGCCATTTCGCGCCAGGCGCTTTCTCTTTCAGACTGGGCAAGCTTTTGCGCGCTTTGTTCCAAAGCGGCGATCATGTTATTATATTCTGTGATCAGCGCACCAATTTCATCGTTACGTTGCCATTTTATAGGTTCGTTCTTTTGTCCGTAGATAGTTCGGCTCAGACTTGTCTGAATGATGGTCAGCGGATTGGTGATTTGCCGTGCTATAAATACGGCAAGCAAACCAATAGCGATAAATATTAATGCATAAACATTGATCATCGCATTTAGTAACGAGCCGGCACGCTGTTTATAGTCAGCTTCATTCGAAAAGTAAGGTAACTGCAAATAACCTAATGTACGCTTCGAATCTTTAACAGGAACATAAGCCGCTTTATAATTCAAATCGCCAATGATCTCGTTGTGTATGTATTCTGATTTCTGGAGTTTATTAAGGTAGATAAAAGCTTTGGCGTTTATACGGGGGGCGAGTAAACCATAGTCATATAATTTAGGCTGTGTTGATACCAGTTCAATACCGCTTGTATTGAAAAGGGTCAGGTCGACTGAATAGGTTTTGGCGAACTCGTTAAATTTGAGCTGAAAACTTTCAATCGAGTTGTTATTAAAGGCCTGGTAAATCAGGTTACTGCTTTCAAATGCTTTTGCAATATGTGATACCTTTTCGCTTATAGTTTGTTCCTGCTGCGCATTGTACTGGTCAACAATAGACAAGTAAGTTATAATGCCAACCATGATGAGCGTTATAACCACAGCGAAAACAATGGATAATTGGATACGCGTTTTATATAATACCTTGTCAAAGTTTAGCTGGAGCACCCAATGCAGGTAGTTATCCTTAATATACATTATGCGGATACGTGCCCACAACCATCTTACGGTAATACAAATAACTGCAAAGAACAGAAATACGATGAAGAAGAAAGTAATGGATGTTATGGTATTGATGAGAATATCATTTTCCTTACTAACAACAATGAGTGTTCGTTTGGATGGCTCATAAATAAGATGACTATATCCTTTTAATACCCCGAACCTTTCCGATTCCGAACTGCTGGTATTGGTAAACAAATATTCCTTTAAATTACCTTTCAGGTCATGATTAATAAGACTGTAAACGTAACGGCCGTTCTGGCTTATTAGCTTGTTGTCCGCATAAAATGCATAGGAATAATCTTTAAAAAGGTCATTTGATTTATAGGTCCCGTCAATCAGCAACGTGGGGAAAGAATTTTCCCCATGTAAAAACTTCGATTCCAGCTCCACGACAATGGTGCCGACATTTGCGTCACCTTTAAATATGGGTATCAGGGCAATATATTTCAATGCACCAAACGTGCCAATGTTTCGGTAAAAGTGATCCGATTCCTTAAAGAAAGAATCGAATTTGATCATATCTTTAAAAATACCTAAGTCATAAGTCTTGTCACCCAATGCATTTCCTTTACTATCGTATTCGTGCATTTTAAACTCATATTTTGCAAGGTAACCATCAAAATACCTTCGTTGTATATGGTCTGCCAGTGCAGTAAGCGTATTATGGACAGTGTCGGAAAAATAGCGCTGAGTTACAGGATCAATAACTATACGCTTATCAATATCCCTGAACATGTTATTGGCCACCAGGTCATTAGGTGCCTCTAACTGCCTGACAAGATCTTTACGGGTTTCTTTCTCTTTAATCGCTTGAAAATGGTTGAGTTTTATGGCAGATAGTATGGCGCAGAGCAGGATGATAATGACGAGCGAATAAGAAGTTATTTTACCTTGCTCATACCGGTATGCATATCCCCGCAAAATAACCCACACGGCCCATAACATATAAAAGCTGGTAAATTCATGGTCCTGGTAGCCGACTATAATGGTGGCGACTGTCATACTCAATAACAATATGACTACCTGGTGAGAGACCGGTACAACTAACCTGCTGCAAATTGTTAGCGTAACCTCGGTTAGCAGGTAAAATATTAAGAAACTAAAGCATAACATGATGACGCCAAGTATGCTAAAACCAGAAAGATTAAGCACATTATTGACATCAAAATTGATATCGGAGTACCTTACAAGGCCAAAAAACAAACGTAAAAGTGCAGTCGAACTGACATCCAAAATGAGTACAAAAACGATGATTATGCTATAGCCAATAAATTTGTTATAAACATTGGTAAGAATTTTATCCTTGTGGCGAAAAACAAATGTTGCAAACCACGTGCAATAGAGTATGTTGATGCAGAAATCGCCTAATGAAGGGAATAATGGACCATAATTGTAATACTGTGGATCAAAAATTTGGGGCTGATGTGAAAACCCCGGCCAGCCATAATGCAGGTTAATAATTCTTAGCAGAACTATAAAGGAAGCCAAAATCAGAAACGATAAGTAAACATAGCCTTTAAGCGCTATGTAGTTGCAGATGCTATGTACAAGCAGGAATAAAACAAATGCACACAATACCCATAGCACAACTTCGAAATAAAAGAATTTATGGCCGACCTCATTATCTTTTATCTTGACAGAAAATAACAGTGTACCATCCAGGCTATGTACTTCAAAAACATTTTTTTCGGTAAAATCGGCTATTTCAATGTTGTTATCCTTCAATAAATTTCTGGCAAAAATGTTATGCAGATATTGGTTTTGAACCCGGTAATTGATTTTTACCGGTATAAAAAACATTACCGAAAATTTACCTTCACTTTTTCTGATGACATTGTAATAGCCGTTTGGTTCCTGGACGAATGAATAGCCATCATGTATAGTAGCCGGATG
>Ga0070676_10001131_pt1 | contig 13340 bp, 10 predicted proteins | sample KBSM53metaG_FD_64667 | JGI IMG/M metagenome (GOLD analysis project Ga0070676, IMG submission 64667) | Miscanthus rhizosphere microbial communities from Kellogg Biological Station, Michigan, USA - KBS M5-3 metaG | ecosystem: Host-associated > Plants > Roots > Rhizosphere > Soil ...
CCCACCACGCGCACCGAAAAGCCCGAGGCCGTCCAGCGCAACCACAGGCCGAGGCCAATGCACGCCACGACGCCGAGCACCAGGCCCCAGTGCACGTCGGAGCCGCCGATGCCGCCGATGCGCAAGCCCTCGACGAGCGAGCGGGTCGACGGCTTGTTCAACGTCGCCGGATCGCGCAGCGGACCTTCGACGAGCTGCTTGAAGATCGCGATCGCGGTGTAGGCGAGCAGCAGGCTCGAGATCGTCTCGTTGACGCCGCGGTACTGGCGCAGCGCGCCGGCGAGCGCGATCCAGAGCGCGCCGATCAGCATGCCGGCGATGCAGATGGTCGTCGTGCCGAACGCGTTCGCCGGCAAGGTCACGAGGTAGGGAATCGCCGCGCAGGCGAGGCCGCCGAGCACGAACGCGCCTTCGCCGCCGATGATGATCAGCCCGGCGCGCGCCGGGATCGCGACGCAGAGGGCCGTCAGCATCAGCGGCGCGGCGCGCTGCAGGGTGTTCTGCCACGAGAACCAGTCGCCGAACGCGCCCTTGAAGAGGATCGTCCAGGTCTCGACCGGGCTGACCCCGCCGAGCCAGACGAAGACACCGAACAGCAGCAGCGACGCGATCAGCGCGCCGACCGGCAGCGTGGCCTCGGCAAGGGCCTGGCGCATGGCGACAGCGAGAAAGGAATCAGGCCGAGCCGATCACGCCTTCGACGAGGTAGTTCATCTTCTCGAGCTCGACGTCGGTCTGCTTGATCGTCTTGCCGGCCGGGATCACGACCGCGCCCTTGTTGTCCTTCAGGCCGCCGCTGCCGCCGCTGAAGATGTCGAACGTCCCGGCGATCATCTTCGCCTTCAGGTCGTCGGCCATCTTCTTCGCCGGGTCGGTGACCATCGGCCCGTAGGCCGACATCTTCACGTAGCCTTCCTTCAGGCCGCCGCGGATGAAGTTCGGGTGCGGCTTGCCGGCCTGCGCGGCGTCGATCACGGTCTTGTACGCGGTCAGCCAGTTCCATTCGGCGCCGGTCAGGTACGCGTTCGGCGCCAGCTTGGCCTGGCTCGCGTGGTAGCCGCAGACCATCTTGCCGCGCTTCGCGGCGGTCTCGACGACGACCTTCGGTCCGTCGACGTGCATCGTGAAGACGTCGACGCCCTGGTCGGCGAGGCTGTTGGTCGCCTCGGCTTCCTTGACCGGCATCGACCATTCGCCGGTGAAGATCACCGTCGTCGTGATCTTCGGGTCGACGGAGCGCGCGCCCATCGTGAACGCGTTGATGTTCTTCAGCACCTGCGGAATCGGCTTGGCGGCGACGAAGCCGATCTTCTTGCTCTTGCTCATGTGCCCGGCGATCACGCCGTTCAGGTACTGGCACTCCTCGATGTAGCCGAAGTAGCTGCCGGCGTTCTTCGGATTCGCGTCGGTCCAGAGACCGCCGCAATGCGAGAAGCGGACCTCGGGATTCTTCGGCGCGACCGCGAGCACATGCGGATCGAAGTAGCCGAACGACGTCGGGAAGAGCACCTTCGCGCCGTCCTGCGCGATCATCCCGGTCATCGTCTTCTGCACCGCCGTGGTCTCGGGGACGTTCTCTTCCTCGACCACCTTCACGCCGGGCATCTTCTTGACTTCGGCGGCGGCCTGCGCCTGCGCCTGGTTGTAGCCGAAGTCGTCGCGCGGACCGACGTAGATGATGCCGACGGTCAGCGGCTTGGCCTGGGCGAACGCCGACGACAGCGCCCATGGCGCCAGGGTGGTGAGCGAACCCACCGAGAGTTGGGCCAGGGCGCGGCGGCGGCTGATGTCGAGCGGGTCGGTCATGGTCGGTTCCCTCCGTGGTGTTGGACGTGGCGCGTGTCACCGCGCGGGACCTGCATGGGTCTGGTGCACGCAGCGGTATACCAGGCAGCGTTCGCAAGACGTGTGCCATCGGTTGCGTCCGTCTCGCGACGCCGCGGGGGAACGATCGCGCCAACGGCGCGGCGCGATCAGCGCTCGAAGATGCGCTTCAGCTCGTACGGCGTCGCGACCTCGAGCTGGTCGTAGCGGCAGTCGGCCGGCCGCTTGTCGATGCGCCAGCGCAGGAAGGTCGTCGCATGGCGGAATCGATCGCCCTGCAGATGGTCGTACTTGACCTCGCAAACGCGCTCGGCCCGGAGCGGCTCCCACGACAGGTCCTTGCCGGCACTCCAGCGGCTCGTCGCCCCGGGCATGCGCTGCTCCGCCACCGCGCCGGATTCGCCGGCCTGTGCAACACGAACCGCTGCATCGGCGCCGGTCTCGTGGCGCCACGGGTGCGTCGCCAGCGCGTCGCGGCGCAGCGGCGCGAGCTCCTCGACCAGACTGCGCCGGGCCGCCATCGTGAACGACGACGTCACGCCGACATGGTGCAGCACGCCCTGGCCGTCGAACAGACCGAGCAGCAGCGAGCCGATCGCGTCCGGCCCGCCCTGCAGCGTGCTCTTGTGCCAGCGAAAGCCGGCGACGACGCAATCGGCGGTGCGCATGTGCTTGATCTTCAGCATCGTGCGCTTGCCGGGTTGATAGAGGCCCTCGACCGGCTTGGCGATGACGCCGTCGAGACCGGCACCTTCGAACTCGCGCAGCCAGCGCTGTGCAAGCGCGCGGTCGCGCGTCACCGGGGTCAGGTAGAGCGGTGGGCCGGCGTCGGCCAGCAACGCCTCGAGCGCGCCGCGGCGTTCGGCCTGCGGCCGCGCCAGCAGGCTCGCGCCGTCCTGGGCCAGCAGGTCGAATGCGACGAAGGAGGCGGGCGTCTCGCGCGCCAGCCGGGCGATCCGCGACGGCGCCGGATGGATGCGCTGCTGCAACGCATCGAAGTCGAGTCCGTGCGCGGTCGCGACCACGATCTCGCCGTCGATCGCGCAGCTCGGCGGCAGCGCTGCGGCGAGCGCGTCGTGCAGTTCGGGGAAATAGCGATCGAACGGTCGCAGGTCGCGACTCTGGATCGCGACGTCATCGGCCGACGAGCGGAACACGATTGCGCGAAAGCCGTCCCACTTCGGCTCGAACAGGTAGTCGCCGGTCGCCGGAATGGCGTCGACCGCCTTCGCCAGCATCGGTTCGAGGGTCGGCGCCGGCAGTGCGCCGCTCGGAAGTGGATCGTTCATCGCGGATCGCGCCGCACCGGTCGCGCCGATGACGCGGCTTGTCGAAGGGGGTGGCGCGACGGCCGTGGCGGCGACGTCGGCACCGCGCGAATGACGCCGACTGATCGGGCGCGGGGAGTGCAGCGTCCGGCTAACCGGGCTGCGTCGTCGGCAATGCCCTGCGGTCGCCGCGGCGCCGATCCCTCGGCTCTGCAGGCTTCGCCGCTTCGACTTCGATCAGCCGCTGACGGTCGCTCTCGCGGATTTCCGCGCCGCAGCTCCTCAGCAGTGCAAGGATCTCCGGCAGCAGTTCGTCCTTCGGATCGCGATTGCTTTCACGGCGCTCGACTTGGTTCATACCGACTCCATCGTTGCGATGGGAAAAAGGTAATCACACGGCGCCGGCGATTCTGTAGGAGAACCGCCCGGTGCGGCTGTTTCATCGCAACGAATTGCTTCCTAGCAACGCTGGCCTGGCGCGACGGCGCGGCGATCGACGCGCCGACAGCGTCGGGCGAGCGATCGCGGATCAGCGGCGGCGCGGTGGCGGCGTGGAAGGCAGCGGGGCCAGCGAGCCGAACAGCTCGTCGAAGATGCGATCGGGAATCGTGTCCGAGACGTCGCGGACCTTGAGCCCCGTCATCAGGTCCCACGACGAAGCCTGCCAGCTCGGCACCTTCGCCGGATCGAGTACCCGCGCCGGCGCCTCGGCCGGCACCTCGACTGCAGCCTTGCGCGGTGACGGCGCTTCGGGGACGGCGCTCTTCGGCATCAGTTCCAGAACTTCGCCTTGCGGCGCGTCCGCGGTCATGCGCCAGACGCGACGGGGTGCAGTGGATTGTTTCTTGGGGTCCATCGACGAAGCTCGAGCAGCAACCGGGCCGCCAGTCTTAGGGAGATCGCGCGCCCTGTAAAGGGTTCATCGCCGCGGATCTGTAACCACACGTTATCCCGTGGTTATCCAGACGTTTTCACACGACTGACCCACAGCGTCGCGTGCTTGCCGGCAGTGCCTTGTGCGCCGTTCGCGGTGCACGTTGCACCGCCTTGCAGCGCTGCGATCAGGGTTCGCGGCCGGCCTTCACCGGATAGCCCGATTCGCGCCACGCCTTCATGCCGCCGTCGAGCGCGACCGCATGCTGGAAGCCCATCTCGCGCAACGTCGACGCCGCCAAGGTCGAGATGTAGCCGAGCTCGCAGCAGGCGAGGATGCGGCGGGTCGGATCGGGCAGGTCCTGGTTGACGCGCAATTCGAGCTGGCCGCGCGGCAGCAGGCGCGCGCCCGGGATGTGGGCGGCCTCGTAGGCGTCGCGCTCGCGCACGTCGAGCACGATCAGGTCGTCCTCCTTCGCTTCGACACGCGCCTTCAGCTCGGCCATCGACATGAACGGCACCGTGGCCGCGGCCTGCGACAGCAGCTGCGAGACCGTCTTGCCGCCGCTCATGTTCGTGCGCAGCGCCTCGGTGACGTGGGTCGGCATCGTCAGGTTCAGGTTGCGCATCATCTCGACGAAGGCGCCGCGCTCGCGCTTCTGCAGGCGCGGGTTGGTCTCGATCTCGGTCGCGATCGTCGAATGGCTCCGGCCCTTGTAGTCGTGCGCGGGATAGACCTTCAGCGCCGGATCGAGCTTCAGCACGCGCTCGAACAGGCTGTCGTAGAGCGCCTCCGGATCGCCGCTCGGCAGGTCGGTCCGGCCGGTCGCACCGATCAGCAGCGTGTCGCCGGTGAAGACGCGGTCGTCGACCACGAGGCACATCGAGTCGCGCGTGTGGCCGGGCGTGTGGACGGCCTGCAGGCGCAGCTTGCCGAGCACGATCAGCTCGCCGTCGCCGAGGCGCATATCGACGAACGGAGCCGGGCTCGAGCGGTGCATGATCACCGGCACGTTGAGCTGGCGCGCGATCTCGCGCGTCGCCGAGAAGTGGTCGGCGTGGGTGTGCGTGTCGATCACGTAGCGCACGCGCAAGCCGTCGCGCGCGGCGAGCGCGACGTAGTGGTCGACCTGGCTGATCTCCGGATCGATCAGCGCCGCGGCGCAGGTGTCGCCGCAGCCGATCAGGTAGGACTGGCAGCCTCCGGTCGCGACTTGCTCGAAGATCATCGTCTGCTCCTGCTCCCCGTCGGGCGCCGCGAGGGCGCGTGCCGCGTCAGGGCACGGCGTGCGGCGAACTTTAGCGTTCCTTCCCGCCCGCCGCGACCCCGCATATGCTGCAGCCCATGACCACCCATCCGCCCGACCCGGCCCGACGCTTCGCCGTCGTCGTGATGGGCGTCTCCGGCTCGGGCAAGTCGACCGTCGCCGCCGGCATCGCCGCGGCGCTCGGCATCGACTTCATCGACGGCGACGGCCTGCATCCGGAGCAGAACGTCGCCCGCATGCGCGCCGGCATCCCGCTCCAGGACGCCGACCGCTGGCCGTGGCTCGACCGCATCGGCGAGTGCCTCGCCGACGCCGCGCGCTGGCCGCACGGTCTCGTGATCGCCTGCTCTGCGCTGAAGCGTGCCTACCGCGACCGCCTGCGCGCAGCGGCACCGGGTGTGCGCTTCGTGTTTCTCGATGGCGATGCCGAACTGATCGGCAGCCGCATGGCCGCCCGCACCGGCCACTACATGCCGGAGGCGCTGCTGGCGAGCCAACTGCAGACGCTCGAGCGGCCCGCTGCCGACGAGACCGACGTGCAGCGCCATCGCATCGACGTCGCCGCGACCGAAATCATCGAGCGGGCGAGCGAGGCGCTGCGCGGCGAAGCGGGGTTCGGCGCGTCGCATCCGGAAGCTCGCTGACGTCGCGCCGCGTGTTTCGGGAGCGAACGTCCGCGGTTCGCCCTGAGGATACGAAGCGCTTCGAAGCGTCCAACGAAGTCGGCGCCAGGGTGGCGCTGGCGACGATCGCCAGGAGCGCCGCCCGCCCGCTACAGTGTCGGCCGCGGCACCCTTCCAAGCCTTGACATCGTCCACCGCGTCCCGATGTGGGAGGGTCGGTCTTGCTGCCCGCTCGTCCATGTTCTTCGAAGACTTCCATCCTGCCGTCGCGGCCTGGTTCCGCCGCACGTTCGCGGCGCCGACCGCCGCGCAGGTCGCGGCCTGGCCGGCGATCCATGCCGGCCGCCACACGCTGGTCGCTGCACCGACCGGTTCTGGCAAGACGCTGACCGCGTTTCTCGCCGCGCTCGACGGCCTGGTGCGCCGGGGGCTCGAACCCGGCGGCCTGCCCGACGAGACCGCGGTGGTCTACGTGTCGCCGCTGAAGGCGCTGTCGAACGACATCCGCCTGAACCTCGAGGCGCCGCTCGCCGGCATCCGTGCCGAGCTCGCGGCGGCCGGCCTTCCCGATGTCGAGATCCGCACCGCCGTGCGAACCGGCGACACGCCGCCGCGCGAACGCCAGCAGGCGCTGCGCAAGCCGCCGCACGTGCTGGTGACGACGCCCGAATCGCTGTACGTGCTGCTCGGCTCGCTGTCGGGGCGGCGCCTGCTCGCGACCACGCGCACCGTGATCGTCGACGAGATCCATGCCCTCGCCGCCAGCAAGCGCGGCAGCCATCTCGCGCTGTCGCTGGAGCGGCTGCAGGCGATCTGTGCGCAACCTTTGACGCGCATCGGCGTCTCGGCGACCCAGAAGCCGATCGACGAGGTTGCGCGCTTCCTGGTCGGCTCGCCCGATGCCGATTGCCGGATCGTCGACATCGGCTATGCGAAGGAACGCGACCTCGCGCTCGAGGTCCCGCCGACGCCGCTCGGCGCGGTGATGTCGAACGACCAGTGGGAGCAGGTCTACGGCCGCGTCGCCGAGCTGGTGCTGATGCACCGCACGACCCTGGTCTTCGTCAACACCCGCCGGATGGCCGAGCGGGCGGCGCGCCATCTCGGCGAGCGCCTCGGCAAGGACGCGGTCGGCGCGCACCACGGCAGCCTCGCGAAGGAAGCGCGCCTCGCCGCCGAGCAGCGCCTGAAGCGCGGCGACCTGAAGGTGCTGGTCGCGACCGCGTCGCTCGAGCTCGGGCTCGACATCGGCGACGTCGACCTGGTCTGCCAGCTCGGTTCGCCGCGCTCGATCGCGACCTTCCTGCAGCGCGCCGGCCGCTCCGGCCACGCGGTCGGCGGCGTGCCGAAGGCGCGTCTCTTTCCGCAGACCCGCGACGAGCTCGTCGAATGCACCGCGCTGCTCGATTGCGTGCGGCGCGGCGAGCTCGATGCGCTGCACGTGGTGCCGGCGCCGCTCGATGTGCTGGCCCAGCAGATCGTCGCCGAGACCGCCTGCCGCGAGTGGGACGAGGACGCGCTGTTCGCGCTGGTCCGGCGCGCCTGGCCGTATGCGAAGCTGGGCCGCGCGCAATTCGACGCCGTCGTGCGGATGGTCGCCGACGGCTACACGACGCGCCATGGCACGCGCGCCGGCCATGTGCACCACGACGTCGTTCACCGCAAGCTGCGCGAGCGCAAGGGCGCGCGCATGACCGCGCTGACTTCGGGCGGGACGATTCCCGAGAGCGGCGACTACACCGTCGTGCTCGAGCCGCAGGCCTGCTCGATCGGCACGATCAACGAGGACTTCGCGGTCGAGAGCATCGCCGGCGACGTGTTCCAGCTCGGCAACGCGAGCTACCGCATCTTGAGGATCGAACCGGGGCGCGTGCGCGTCGAGGATGCCCACGGCGCCGCGCCGAACATCCCGTTCTGGCTCGGCGAGGCGCCGGGCCGGACCGACGAGCTCTCGGCCGGCGTCTCGCGCCTGCGCGAAGGCGTGGAGCAGGCGCTGGCGGCGCGCGGCAGCGCCGGCGCGATCGCGCAGCTCGTCGAGACGATCGGCGTCGGCGACGACGCGGCGCGCCAGATCGTCGACTACCTCGAGCGCGCGGTCGCCGTGCTCGGCGGCCTGCCGACGCACGATCGCATCGTGATCGAACGCTTCTTCGACGAGTCGGGCGGCATGCAGCTGGTGATCCACACGCCGTATGGCAGCCGCCTGAACCGGGCCTGGGGCCTTGCCCTGCGCAAGCGCTTCTGCCGCACCTTCAATTTCGAGCTGCAGGCCGCCGCCACCGAGGACGCGATCGTGCTGTCGCTGTCGACCCAGCACAGCTTTGCGCTCGACGAGGTCGCGCGCTACCTGCATTCGGCGACCGCGCAGGACGTGCTGGTGCAGGCGCTGCTCGACGCGCCGCTGTTCGGCGTGCGCTGGCGCTGGAACGCGACCACTGCGCTCGCGCTGCCGCGCTTTCGCGGCGGCAAGAAGGTCGCGCCGCAGCTTCAGCGGATGAAGTCGGAAGACCTGCTGGCGGCGGTCTTCCCCGACCAGGTCGCGTGCGCCGAGAACCTGGCCGGCGCGCGCGAGATTCCGGACCACCCGCTGGTCGTGCAGACGCTCGACGACTGCCTGCACGATGCGATGGACGCGGCCGGCTGGCTGCGCCTGTTGCGCCGCATCGAGGCCGGCGAGGTCGCGGTGGTCTGCCGGGACCTGCCGACGCCGTCGCCGTTCGCGGCCGAGGCGCTGAGCGCCCGGCCCTACGCCTACCTCGACGACGCGCCGATCGAGGAGCGCCGGACGCAGGCGGTGCAGAGCCGGCGCTACTCGGAGCCTGGAAGCGCCGACGATCTCGGCCGGCTCGATGCCGATGCGATCGACAGCGTGCGCGCCGAAGCCTGGCCGCGTGTCCGCACGGTCGACGAGATGCACGAGGCGCTGCACGCGCTCGGCGTGGTCACCGATGACGAAGCGCGGCGTCACGATGGGTGGCGCGGGTGGCTCGAGCAGCTCGCAGAAGACCGGCGCGCGACCCGCCTGGTGCCGCCACGACAGCAGCGCGTCGACGCCACCGGGCTCTGGGTCGCCGCCGAGTGGCTTCCCCAACTCCGCTGTCTGCACGCCGACGCGGCGCTCGAACCGATGATCGAGCCGCCTGCAGCGTGGTCGGCATCGACTGCAGCGTCGACACCATTAACACCCGACGTCGCGCTGCGCGACCTGCTGCGGGCCCGCCTCGGCGGCCTCGGGCCGACGACCCTGGAGGCCCTCGCCGACCCGCTGCAGCTGCCGCGCGGCGACGTGGCGGCCGCGCTGCTCTCGCTGCAGCGCGAGGGCTATGTGCTGCAGGGCCGCTTCACACGAGCAGCCCTGGCCGGCGGCGCGGAGGAGTGGTGCGAGCGCCACCTGCTGGCGCGCATCCACCGCTACACGCTGAAGCGCTTGCGACGCGAAATCGAGCCGGTCGAGCCGCGCGATTTCATGCGCTTCCTGTTCGAGTGGCAACACGTCAGCGACGCGACACGGGTCAGCGGACCCGAAGCGCTGGCCGGCGTGCTCGGCCAGCTCGAGGGCTACGAGGCGCCGGCCGCGCTGTGGGAGAGCGAGCTGCTGTCGACGCGCGTGCGCGACTACGCGAGCCCGTGGCTCGACGAGCTGTGCACCGCCGGGCGCACGTTGTGGACGCGGCTGCGCCCGCCGGCGGTCGAGGGTCGCGCCGGGGGCGGCGCGGCGTCGCTGCGGGCGACGCCGATCCTGCTGCTGCCGCGTCGTCATGCCGCGCTCTGGAACCGGTTGGCGCCGCCGCTGGCCGACGACGCGCCGACCGGCTCGCGCGCGCAGCGCGTCGTCGACTTTCTCGCTGCCCACGGGGCCTCTTTCTTCGATGAGATCGCCGACGGCGCACGCCTGCTGCGCGCCGAACTCGAGGACGCGCTGGCCGAGCTGGTGGCGCGCGGCCGGGTCCATTGCGACAGCTATGCCGGTTTGCGGACGCTGCTGATCCCGGCGGCGAAACGCGCCGCGTCAAGTGGACGTCGGCGCCGGGTGCCCAGCTTGTTCGGCATCGAGGATGCCGGCCGCTGGGCGCTGGTCCGGACGTCCGCCCGCGCCAGCGCGCCAGCGCCGGTTACCGCCGCAGCAGCTACGGCAGCCGATCCCGAGCCGATCGAACATGTCGCCCGCACGCTGCTGCGCCGCTATGGCGTGATGGCGTGGCGCCTGCTCGAGCGCGAGCCGGCCTGGCTGCCAGCGTGGCGCGAACTGGTGCCCGTCTACCGGCGCCTCGAGGCGCGCGGCGAGATTCGGGGCGGCCGCTTCATCGCCGGGCTGTCGGGCGAGCAGTTCGCGTTGCCCGAGGCGATCGGCCTGATGCGCGAAGTCCGTCGGCGGCCCGCCGACGCGGCCTGGATCTGCGTGTCGGCGAGCGATCCGGCGAACCTGCTCGGCACGCTGGTGGCGGGCACCAGGGTGACGCGGATCCCAGGGTCGCGCGTGCTCTACCGCGACGGCGTTCCGGTTGCGACCAGCGTCGGCGGTCAGATCGAATGGCTCGAGTCGCTGAACCCGGACGAGCGCCAGGCCGCGAGCCGGGCGCTTTCACTCGATCCGGCGCTGCGCATCGGCGAACGTGCTGCCGCCGCCTCTTTGCCCCCGACGACGCTCCTGCGTTGAAGGGGGCAGGGCAGCGCCCTGCCTCCCGACGTCCATCGTCGCCGTCCTCCTACAACACCGGTCCCGGACGAGGAAGAACATCGTCGGCGACAGTGCGAAGGAGACGATGATGAATGCGAAGCAGGTTCGGACTTTGGTGGCCGCGTTGACCCTCGGCTTCAGCGCCACCGGGTTTGCGCAGACTTTTTCGCAGCAGGCCGTCGTGGCCGATCGTGCGCACGATGGCGAACGCGCTGACGAGGTGCGCAACCGGGCGCAGGAACGGCGCGATGTGCTGCGCATGCTGCGCAACGAGGACCGCTATGCGCGCGAGCCACACCAGCGTGCACGCGACGAGCGTGGCTATTGGCAGCGTCCGGCACCGGAGCGGCGCTACGAGCCCCGCTACGAGGATCGCCGCTATGACGGCGGCCGCCGCGACATGCGTTATGACCGAGGCGCCGGGCCGGCCCACAACTGGTACCGCGGCAGTCGCCTGCCGCCCGAGTACCGCAGCCGCCAGTACGTCGTGGAAGATTGGCGCGGCCATCACCTGAGCGCGCCGCCGCGCGGCTATCAATGGGTGCAGGCCGGCGGCGACTACGTGCTCGTCGCCATCGCGACCGGCATCATTGCGCAGCTGCTGCTGAACCAGTAGGCGGCACCGCGCCGGTGTCGTCTCGCACGGCGGGCGGCGCCGCCGGCAACCTCACTCGATCACCTCGTCGGCGCGCTGCAAGAGCGTCTTCGGGATCGTCAGGCCGAGCGCCTTCGCGGTCTTCAGGTTGACAGTCAGCTGGAACTTGGTGGGCCGCTCGATCGGCAGGTCGGCGGCCTTCGTGCCTTTCAGGATCTTGTCGATGTGGATCGTCGCCCGGCGGATCAGGTCGTCGAGGTCGGCGCCGTACGCGAGCAGGTAGCCGGCCTGCGCTTCGAGGCGCGACTCGCCGGCCGAGAGCAGCCGCTGCGTGGTCATCAGCGCGACGACGCGGTCGCGATTGGGCAGCATCGCGATCGGAAGAAGCGCCTGCGCGCCGGTCTGCTTCACCTTCGCGAACGCCGCCTCGAGGTCCTTCGCTCCGTGCACGGTCAGCACCCGGACCTGCAAGCCGAGGCGGCGCGCGCCCGCTTCGGTTTCCTGCAGGACCTCGGGCGCATCGACGACCTCGAGCGGATCGATCAGCACCGCGATGCGGGTGATCGAGGGCGCGGCTTCCTTCAGCAGTTCGAGGCGCTTCGGCCCGAGCTCGGGGAACGTGAAGGTCAATCCGGTCACGTTGCCGCCGGGGCGCGCCAGGCTCGTGGCCCAGCCTTCGCGGACCGGGTCGCTGCCCGAGATCGTCACGATCGGAATCGTCTGCGTCGCCTTGCGGACCGCCTCGCGCGGCGGCTGCCCGCCGGTCAGGATCACGTCGACCTTCATCCGCACCAGCTCGGCGGCCATCGCCGCGAGCCGGTCGGGGCGACCGTCGGCGTAGCGGCGCTCGACCAGGATGTTGCGGCCCTCCTCGTAGCCGAGTTCGCGCAGGCCCTGGCGAAACGAATTCTCTTCGGGCGGATTCGCACCCGCCGGCGCGGCGCTGAACATCAGCACGCCGATCCGCGGCATCGGTGCCTTCGGCTGCGCGTGGGCTGCCGGCGAAGCGATGGCAACAGTGACGGCGACGGCGAGCGCGCCGAACAGGCCATGCCACGCCTCGAGTCGCCGCTTGGCGTGCCGACATCGAGCGCCGCGCGAAAAGGCGGCGAGCGCGGCGCACACGGGTCGCTGCATGGGCGCATGTGCCCGCTCGTCCTGCGCGGTGCACGCGCATCGGATCGTCCTCGATGTCGTCACGAGGCAGCCTCGGTTGTTCGCCCGGTCGAGTAGAACATCAAAGGCAGACGATGAAGATCGCGACCTGGAACATCAACAACCTGAGGCGTCGCCTGCCGCTGCTGCTCGAGTGGCTGGCCGAGGCGCGCCCGGACGCCGTCGCGCTGCAGGAAACGAAGACGATCGACGCCGAGTTTCCGCACGCAGCGCTCGAAGCGGCCGGCTACGGCGCGCTCGCCGCCGGCCAGCGGACCTGGAACGGCGTGGCGCTGCTGGCGCGCGGGTCGCAGCCGATCGCGGTGCGGCGCGGGTTGCCGGGCGACGACCGCGACAGTCAGGCGCGTTACCTCGAAGCGGCGATCGGCGGCGTCCTCGTCGCGTCGCTCTACCTCCCGAACGGCAATCCGCAGCCCGGTCCGAAGTTCGCGTACAAGCTGGCCTGGTTCGAGCGTCTGATCGCGCATGCGGCGAGCCTCGAGGCGAGCGGCCACCCCGTCGTGCTGGCCGGCGACTACAACGTCGTCCCGACCGATGCCGACGTCTACAAGACCGATTCCTATCGTGACAACGCGCTGGTGCAGCCGGAACCGCGTGCGGCCTATCGGCGCCTGCTGGCGCAGGGCTGGACCGATGCGCTGCGCACGCGCCATCCGCAGGCCCGCATCTACACGTTCTGGGACTACCTGCGCAACCGCTGGCCGCGCGACGCCGGCCTGCGCATCGACCACCTGCTGCTCAGCACGAGCATCGCCGAACGGCTCGAGGACGCCGGCGTCGACCGCGAGGTGCGCGGGCGCGACAACGCAAGCGACCACGCGCCGGTCTGGATCCGGCTCGCCGACTAGGCCCGTTGGCGCCGTCGGAGCGCCGGCGCGCTGAGCCGTCGCCGTCGCATGCTTGCACATTTATCTTGATACGAGACTCAAGTCTCACTACAATTCATTTGTCTCATTCAAGTCAAGGAGATTCCGCCATGAGCCTGACCTCCACCGAGATGGACCGCCGCATCGACGAGCACTTCGGTTTCGAGGC
>Ga0070676_10001140_pt1 | contig 13268 bp, 8 predicted proteins | sample KBSM53metaG_FD_64667 | JGI IMG/M metagenome (GOLD analysis project Ga0070676, IMG submission 64667) | Miscanthus rhizosphere microbial communities from Kellogg Biological Station, Michigan, USA - KBS M5-3 metaG | ecosystem: Host-associated > Plants > Roots > Rhizosphere > Soil ...
GGATCCGGCCGCCGATCCCGACGCGACGGCGAAGCTGGGCGGCGCGCCCGACGGGGGCGGCGGCGACGGCGCGCCCGCCCCCGCCGGATCGGGCGGCTATTTGCGGCTCAAGCTGACGCAGACCGGCGCCATGCTGGGCACGCCCGCGTACATGGCGCCCGAGCAGTTCGCCGGCGCCGGCGGCGACGCCCGGACCGATCAGTTCGCGTTCTCGATCGCGCTGTACGAGGGGCTTTACGGCCACCGTCCGTTCGAAGGCGCCAACGTCCTGGCGGTCATGGCGAACGTCGTCTCGGGCACGATGGTCGAGCCCCCCACCGACGGGGCGGTACCGGCGTGGATTCGCAAGATCCTGCTGCGGGGATTGGCGACGCAGCCGCGCGATCGCTTTCCCTCGATGGCGGAGATGCTGACGGCGCTCGCCCAGGATCCGACCGTCCGGTGGAAGCGGCTCGCGATCGCGACCGTCGGCGTCGCGGCGCTTGCCGGGGTGGCCGCAGGGTTCGCTCATCTGTCGGCCGGGCAACGGGCGTTCTGCGCCGGAGGCCCGGCGCGCGCCGCGACGGTCTGGGGCGCGGCGCAGCGAGGCACCGTGGAACGCGCGTTCGCGTCGACAGGTCACAAGCGCGCCGGCCAAGCGTTCGCGAGCACCGCCGCCTTGATCGATCAATACGTCGCCCGCTGGACGCGAAGTTACGCCGAGGCCTGCGAGGCGACGCACGTGCGCGGCGATCAGTCGTCGGAGGTGCTGGATCTGCGCATGGAATGCCTGGGCGAACGCCTGTCCAGCGTCAAGGCGCTGACGGACGTCCTCGCGACCGCCGACCGGGCCCTCGTCGACAACGCGGCGACGGCGGCAGGTTCGCTGCCCTCGCTCGAGCGCTGCGCCGACGTCTCGATGCTGCGCGCGGTGATCAGACCACCGGATGATCCCGGCAAGCGCGCCGAGGTCGCGCGGCTGCGCGAGGACGTCGCCAAGGTGAGCGCGCTGGCGGCGGCGGGGCGTTGCGACCAGGCCACCAAGATTGGCGCGCCCGTCCGGGAGGCGGCAGGCCGCCTCGCGTATCGGCCGCTCGAGGCCGAGATCGCCTATGCGCTGGGGCGCTTGATCGATACCTGCTTCGATACCAAACAAGCGCTTTCTGATCTCGAGGATGCGGTGATGGCCGCCGAGGCGTCACGTCACGACGAGATTGCGATCGACGCGTCCGCGTGCCTGGCTCTCGCGTTCTCTGACAGGACCCACAACGCGCAGATGGGACGCCACTGGATCCGGCACGGCGAAGCGATCCTGGCTCGGTTCCCGGACCACCCCGCCCTGGAGGCGCGGATCGCGGCATCCCGGGGCGCTGTCCTGGCCGCCGAGGGCCGTTACGAGGACGCGGTGAAGGACGAACGGCGCGCGATGGCGATCCAGGAATCGCTGTTCGGGCCCGACAGCCTGGAGGTCGCCATGTCGGCGAACAACGCGGCCAACTACCTCCACGAGCTTGGGCGCAACGAGGAAGCGGCGGCGATCATGGGCAGATCCGTCGCAATCTTCGTGAAGGTGTTCGGCGAAGAGAGCGGTCGCGTCGCGGTCACGGGTCTGAACGAGAGCGAGATCTTGACCTCGCTGGGACAATTCGAGGCCGCGCGGACGCGAATCGCCAAGGCGCGGACGGCGCTCGAGCGTGAAGACGCCGGCTCGTTCGCGATCGGGTACGCGCTGCTCGATAAAGGCAAACTCGAACTGGCCGAGGGGAACGCGCGCGTCGCCGTCGCCACGCTGGAGGAGTCGCTGTCTCTCATGGGAACTCAGGATCCTCGCTGGACGGCGGAGGCCCGGTTCGCGCTGGCGCGCGCGATCTGGCAGTCCGCGCCCACCAAGCGCAAGCGCGCCATCGAACTGTCACGGAGTGCTCGCGATACGATCGCCGACAAGCCTGATGCCGCCGGTCTCGCACGCGCAATCGCGGCGTGGGAGCGGGAACATGTTCCCGCGCCCGGCGCCGGGGACCGCGGCTAGCCCTGGTCGTTCCCGCGTTTGCGTGGCCGCGGAAGGTTGTATTCGGCCATGCGGCTGACCAGGGTGCGTCGAGAGATTCCGAGCAGCTCGGCCGCCCGAGTTTGATTGCCGGCGCACCGGTCAAGCGCCTCCAGAATCCGCTGGCGCTCGTCATCGACGTCGTCCGTCGACGCGGCGGGCGGCGACGGCGACGCGGACACCGACGGTTTGGGGACCGGACCCACATACGTGTCAGCGGGCAGAAGGTCGGCAGTGATGCGGCCGCCCTCGGCGAGCACGACGGCCCGCTCCATGACGTTGCGAAGCTGGCGGATATTTCCGGGCCACTGGTAACGACGCAGCCTGACCAGGACCTCGGCGTCGATCTCAGGTGGCGGCAGGCGAAGCCGCTGCGCCGCCATCTTCGCGAACCGCCGCGCCAGAGGCTCGATCTCCGACAGCCGTTGACGCAGCGGCGGGATCTCGATCGTGATGCTGTTCAGCCGGAAGAAGAGATCGCGCCTGAATGAACCCGACGCGATCTCCGCCTCGAGATTGCGGTTCGTCGCCGACAGGACGCGCACGTCGATGGGCCGCGGGCGCGTGCCGCCGATCCGCAGGACTTGCCGCTCCTCGAGGACGCGCAGCAGCTTCACCTGGACCGCGAGCGGCATCTCGCCCACCTCGTCAAGCAACACGGTCCCGCCGTCGGCGGTTTCGAGGAGACCCGGCTTGGCCTGACCCGCGCCCGTGAAGGCCCCCTTCTCGTGGCCGAAGAGCTCGCTCTCGAGCAGCGACGCCGCCAGCGCCGCGCAGTTCAACCCGACGAACGGCTTGTCGGCGCGGGGCGACAGCGCATGAATGCGGCGCGCAAGCACCTCTTTTCCCACGCCCGTCTCGCCGAGCACGAGGATGCTGATGTCGGCGATGGCGGCGCGTTCGACGACGCGCTCGAGATTGCGCATCACCTCGTCGAGGACGACCAGACCGTCCTTGTCGTCCGGCGCTTCGGTCGGTTGCGTCAGCGCGATCGGCTCCTGGACCCCGGTTGTGGTGATCGAGCCGCTCAGCGGTGCATTCGCGATCATCATCCAGCTGCTGCCGATCTCAACGACTTGGCCCGGCGGAACCGGCGTCGGCTGGTTGGGGCGCAGGCGCACGCCGCCGACACGGGTGCCGTTCGCGCTGCCCAGATCCTCGACCCGGATCACCGCGCCGACGTGCAGGCACGCGTGAAGGCGGGAGACCGACGAGTCATCGATGCGAATCGACGCGTCGGGTGCGCGTCCCAGCGTCAATGTGCCCTCTTCGGGGAGCATGTGGGTGGTGACGTTCTGGCCGGTGCCGATCATCAGCCGGCGTGGAACGTGCGCGCTGCCCTCGGCACCCCGGTCCGTCGAAACCAGCGTGCTGTCCACCAGTGACCCGCTCATCCCTCGAGTCACATCGGCGGTTACGCAATTCGAGAAAAGGGGATTTTTCTCAATTCGCGCAATTGCACAATGCGCAACGTCGCGAGCCGCCTTGGTTTCGGCCGATCGGGCGTGGCACACCCGCTGCAATCCCGGTATGCATGCTCACAAAGCGCCGCAGCCGAGCCCTCCCGTCGCTCATCGCCACCGCTGCCCTGTCCGCCGCCGCGTGCGCGGAGCTGGGTGCTGACGCGGAGACTTCCGAAGACCAGGTCGCGTCAGAGAACGGCTTCGCCTACAACGGCTTCGCCTACAACGGCTTCGCCTACAACGGCTTCGCCTACAACGGCTTCGCGTTCAACGGCTTCGCCTACAACGGTTTCGCCTTCAACGGCTTCGCCTACAACGGCTTGTCGTTCGTTGACGGCATTTCCATCAACGGGCTCTCGACGAGCGGAGGCCTCTCGTGGACCTCGGGGCTCATGACGACCGCGAGCGGCCGCGAAGCGGTGAAGTACATGGTCAAGTGCGCGTTCCCGAGCGGGCACCGATTGACCGCGCAGGACAACGCCGTCCCGCCCAACACGTACACCTTCGACGGCGCCATCGGCGTGGCTCCCGAGCTCGAGTTCGGCACGTGCGACCTCAACTGTCAGGAGAGGGTCAGCGCCTGCATGCTCGCGCACGTCAACAACTCGGGCGTACACGTTGGCATCTGGCTGGTCGGCCCCGACAACGGCATCGGCTGGGAAACCAGCCCCGACTACCCGTACATGGAAGCCGCCTACTTCGGCAACCTGTTCATGGCCAACCCGAAGGGCAACTACTGCGCGGGCAACAACCTGTCCGCCGGGGCGTCACTGGGCCGGCTCGGCGGCTCGTTCGGCACCGGCGGCGGCGTCCTGACCAGCCCCTACGGCACGCAGTGGGACGGCGTCAACAATCAGAACGTGCCGGCCTACTGCGCGTTCGCTTCTCTCAACCACTGCACCCCGCAGAACGCGGGCTTCTCGTCATGCGCCGATCAGTCGCCGCAGGCGCCGTACCCCTCGGGCCACGCCTGGATGCACCCGGTGACGGTCTACCGAAACTTCGAACCGACGCAGCTCTACAAGATTTGCAACACAAACAACAAGTGCCTGGGTGTGGTAGGCGGCAGCACGTCGAACGGCGCCAACGTCGAGCAGCGGACCTTCACGGCCGCGGCTGGTCAGACCTGGCAGATCCTTCAAGTGTCGTCGGGCAACTACAAGATCGTCAACAGGACCAGCGGCATGTCCCTCGACCTCAACGGCGCGCAGGCGGTGCAGCGGCCTTACACGGGCACTACGAGCCAGATCGTACCGCTCACGTTCATACCGGGCGATCCCGGTCGCGCGAACCTCCGGATGTCGTCGACGACGTTTTCAGCCCAGCTCCTGCCGTCGAACCTTTCCGGCACGGATGGCGCGCTCATCCAGAGCGTAACCTCTTACCCCGTAGGCGCCGGAAGCCCGGACCAGGGGCGGTGGTCGTTCATACCCGTTACCCTCGCGACGTTCGATCCGGGACGCACGGTTCGGCTGGTGCCGCAGAACGCGACTAACAAGTCGGTGGACGTCCCTTACCTCTCGACCACGAACGGAACCGCGTTGCAGCAGTACGACACGTGGCCCACTGACGGGCAGCGGTTCTTCCTCCGCGACGCCGGCAACGGCAACGTGAAGCTCGCCATGAAGGTGGGCCAGAACAAGTGCATCGGACCGCGCGCGAACGGCACCACCCTGGGCACGGTGCTCGAAGTCCAGGATTGCAACACGACCTTCAACCAGGCGTGGCTCACCAGCGAGACCGCCGCGGGATCGGGCGTCTTCATGTTCAAGAACGCCGGCGCCCCGAACCTGTGCCTCGAGGTGCGCAATGCCAGCACCGCCAACGGCGCTGTCATCGACCTCTGGACCTGCAGCAACACCGCCAGCAACCAGAAGTTCGCGCTGCTGGCGAACTAGCGCGGGTTTCAGACGTCGAAGCCGAAGTAGCTGCGCGCGTTCTTGAAGCAGACGTCTTCCACGAGCCGGCCGAGCAGCCCTGTGTCGTTGGGCAGCCGGCCGGCTTCGACGTCGTTACCCAGCAGGTTGCACAGCAGGCGGCGGAAGTAATCGTGGCGCGAGTACGACAGGAAGCTGCGTGAGTCCGTCAGCATGCCGACGAAACGCGACAGCAGGCCCATGTTCGACAGCGCGTCCATCTGCTTGGTCATGCCGTCCAGCTGATCGAGGAACCACCAGGCGCTGCCGAACTGCATCTTGCCCGGCACCGACCCGTCCTGGAACGAACCGATGATCGTCGTCAGCAGCTCGTTGTCACGCGGGTTCAGGTTGTAGACGATCGTCTTCGCGAGCTGTCCCCCCGAATCCAGCCGGTCGAGGAACCGCACCAGCGCCTCGCCCTGCGGGAAATCGCCGACGGCGTCGTATCCGGTGTCGGGTCCCAGCACGCGCATCGCCCGCGTGCTGTTGTTGCGCATGGCGCCCAGGTGGAACTGCTGCACCCAGCCGCGTTTGTGATCCATCACGGCGAAGTCGTAGGTCAGCGCCGCGCGCAGCTTCTCGATCTCGTCGGGCGCCAGCGCCTTGCCCGCGCGCGCCTTCGCGAAGATCGCCTCCGCCTCGCGTTCGGTGTAAGCCGCCGCGTAGATCCGCTCCAGCCCGTGATCGGAGGCGCGGCAGCCGTTGGCGTGGAAGAAGTCGTGGCGCTTCTGCAGGGCCTCGCGCAGGGTCGCCAGCTTGTCGACCGTCATGTCGGCGGCGGCGGCCAGCTTGTCGACCCAGCCGTTCCACAGCGGCAGGTCGTGCACCGCCAGCGCCTTGTCGGGGCGCCAGGTCGGGCACAGCTTCGTGCGCGCCTTGGTGTTCTTCGCGTGGCGCCGGTGCGGCTCCAGGTCGTCGATCGGATCGTCGGTGCTGCAGACGACCTTCACGTTGTACTGCGCCAGCAAGCCCTGCGCGGTGAACGCCGGCTCGGCCAGCTTGCGGTTGCAGTGCTCGTAGATCTCCTTCGCCGTATCCGGCCCCAGCAGCTTGCCGGTGACGCCGAACGGGAAGGCCAGCTCGAGGTGCGTCCAGTGGTAAAGCGGGTTGCGCAGCGTCTGCGGCACCGTCGCCGCCCAGGCCGCGAACTTGTCCCAGTCGGACGCGTCGCCCGTGATGCTGCGTTCGGGAACGCCCGCCGTGCGCATCGCGCGCCACTTGTAGTGGTCGCCCTGCAGCCAGATCTCGGTGATCGACCGCCACTTGTAGTCGTCCGCGACCTGATGCGGTGACAGGTGGCAGTGGTAATCGATGATCGGCTGCCGCCGCGCGAACGTCTCGTACAGATCGATCGCGGTCTTGCTGTCGAGGAGGAAGTCGTCGCCGAGGAAGCGTTTCATGTCAGAACACGAAGCCGACGCCGCCGTTGAGATCGAAGTTCAACGTGAACTTGGGCGCGGCGAGCTGGGCGTTGGTTCCCAAGGTTAGCGCGACGCTGTCGGTCAGCTTGTAGAAAAAGCCGCCGCCGACCTGGGCCAGCAGCGGACCGGCCACCACCGAATCCTTGCAGGTCTGCATGCCGTTCGATCCGCAGTCGTTCAGGTTGCCGAAGGTGACGACATGCCGGATCTGTCCACCGCCCAGACCGCCCGAAAGAAACGGTCGGAAGCTGCCGGTGGTGGAGGCGAGCCAGGTCGCCTTGGCGAACACCGCCAGCGCGGCGGGCACCGGATCGTGCTGCTTGCCATCCTGCGAGTATCCGGTCGTGCCGGTGACCAGCTGGAACCGCCCCTGCAGCGACAGCATCACGTCGGATTTCCACCAGTAGCCGACCTCCGGCGCCACGTGCCCCAGGCCCGCGCCCGAGAACGTCCCGGACACCGGCGTGTCGGCGTTGACTTCGCCGTTGCCCGACGTGTACCCGTACCCACTGCCGACCAGCAGGCTGACGAACATCTTGCCGGTGTTGTCGTCTTCTTCCTCTTCGTGGCGCTTGCGAGTCTCGGCCTTGCGCTCGACCGTCGCGTCAGCGTGTCCCGATGAAGCTTTCGCCGTCGCCGCGAACGAGATCACCAGCGGCCGCGTGTCGGTCCCGCGCGACGCGACGGGATTGCCGTCGTCGTCCTGCGCTTCCATGTAGTAGGCGACCGACGATCCGCTGGTCGCGGACGCGGGAATCTCGGCGCGGTACGCGCCGTCGCCCACCGGCTCCATCTCGCGGCCCAGGAAGTCGCTGGTCCCCTGCTCGCGATACGCGAGCACCAGCTTGCGGAACTTCAGGCTCTCCTCGACGGTGACCGTGACGATGATGCTGGAGCCCTGCCGCACCTCGCTGACCGTGTGGTAGCTGAATCCCGACGCCGACGGCGCCTCGGATCGCGTCGCAGACGGGCCGCCGCGGCTGCCGCCGCCCGCGGGCGCGGCCGGCGGCGTGGCCGGCGCCGTCTCTTCGCCTCCGCTCGCCACCCCGCCGCTCGCCTTCGCTTCCGCGAACGCCTCCTCCAGATCCGGCGTGGACAGCGATTTCGTGATGCCGATGGTCGGATCGATCGACAGCGCTATCGCGAACTGCTTCTTCCCGAGCTCCGGATTCTTGAAGCCCTGGATGATGATGACGCCCATGTGCACGTGCGTGCGCGCGGCGACCGGATGCTGTTCGAGGCCGGCGCTCTTGCACAGGTCCAGCGCGCGCTTCAAGAGCTCGCGCGCTTTCTCGAACTCGCGCTTGTCGACGGCCGCGAGCGCTTCGCGGTTCAATTGCGTGATCTTGTCAGTCGGGTCCTGCGCGGAGGCGCCGGTTGGCAACACGCAAAACGCCAGGGCGACGACGACAGAGATGCGGACAATCCCTCGGGAAAACATTGCTTTCGGTGAGTGTCAGGCCGCCAAAAAGACGGCTCAAAAACCCCATTCGACGCCGGCGGTCGCCGCCATGAAACCGACGCCCCAGGCGGTGACGTTGTCATCGGACATATCAGGAAGCACGCGAACCGCGACGATCGGGCGCCGCACGCTGGTGGTGCCTCCCAGAACCTCGAGCCGTATGGACCAGCTCGGGCTCAATCGCACCCGCCCCGCCGCGCGACCGTAAAGCGCGACGCCCACCGCATGGTCCGTCGTGCCCGCCATGGCGCTCTGGTTCGTGCCGCTGCCCCACACCATCGCCGCCATCGCGCCCGCGCCGATGTCGAACCCGGCCCGCGCGCTCGATCGCGGCGCGAACACCAGTCCGCCACCGCCCAGCCAGACCGACGTCTCGATCGGTCCATCCACGGTCTGCACGTGCTGGGTCATCAGCGGCGCCAGGCCGCGCAGCTCGATGCCCAGCGGACCGACGACACGGATGCGCACGCTGGCGCCCGCGGCGGCGAACGGCGGCAGCCGGCCGGTGCTGACGACCGCGCCCGACACCAGCCCCAGCGCGACGCGCGTGTCCGTTTCGGCGGGCCGCGGCGGTTGAACGGGCGGCGTGATCGGCTGGCGGCGGCTGGTCAGCCCCAGGCTCACGCGCAGGAATTCGACCGTGCGCAGGGAAAGCACGGAGTCCATCGTCGGACTGATCTCCGTCTCCAATTCCTGGCGCATGCCGATGCGCTCGGTCCCCTCCTCCGCCACCCAGAACTCCGTGCGCCGGCCGTCCGCGACCACGACGCCGCGCGCGCCGCCCACCAGCGCCACGCGCACCTGCTCGTCGATCGCCAGCATAGGGTCGATGCGCGCGCGTGACACGTCCAGGCCCAGCCCTTCCAGCTCGGCGGCCAGACGGGCCGCCAGCGGATCGTCATCGGTCAGCGCCAGCAGCACGACGCGCGGGTGCGACGACGCGGTCAGGACGGTGACGCCCGCGTTCGTCTCCGCCTGTGCGCGCCAGGGCGCCAGGATGGACGCGGCCGCGACCGCGGCCGCGAACAGAAGACAGATCAGTGACCGACGGTGTCGTGAGCCAGCTTGGCGTGCGGCCCGTCTGCGTACGACTGGAGGTAGCTCTCGGCGGCGGCGCGTGCTCCGGCATTGTCGCCTGCTTTGATCCGCGATTCCAGCAGAAGACCGGCCGCCTCGCGCGCGAGCGCGTGCTCCCCGCTTTTCATGTAGAGACCGAACCACCTGGCAGCCGAGGCGTAATCCCGATTCTGATAGAACTCAATCTTTCCGAGCCCGAACAGCGCCAGGGGCGGCGTCGACGACCGGAATCGCCGGTACACGGCCTGGTAGGCGTACTGGGCGCGCTTGTAGTCACCGGCGAGACGCGCCAGATCGCCCAGCTTCGCGACGTCCTCCGCCGGCAGGCGCAGGCAACCGTCATCGAAACCGTCGCGGACGGCCACGGCCAGCGCAGCCTTGTACTTCCCGTGCGCTTCCAGCGAGCGCCATTCGGCGTTGGCGAGCGCGAGCTTCGACTGCGGCTCGGCCACCGCGCGCCGCACCCGCGCACCACCGCGACGATCGTCGCGCGCCGGCGCGGCGATCACCTTCGCCGGCTCGGGCTGCGCCGCTTCGACGGCCGGAACCGCCACGGGCTCCTTCACAACTGGCGCCTCGGCGCGAGCAGCCAGCGTCGCGTCCTCGACGACGACCTTCGGATCTTCGTCCTGGCCCTGCGTGTCGGCGCTGACGTCTTTCGCGCGCAGGCGCTGTCCAGTCACGACACGCGCCGGCGCCTTCATGCCGGGGCCGGTGACCTCGACGGAGCCTTCGTGCATGGTCACCGTCAGCGCGTCCGTCTTTCGATCCCAGCCGGCCGAGAAGCGCGTCCCCGTCACGCGGATGTGATAGCGCCCGGCGCGGATCTCCCAGCGCGTGTGCTTGCGGTGAACGACCGAGACCTCGACGGTCCCATTCTCGAGGGCGACCGTCGCGCCCTGCGTGTCCAGCGCATCGACGTGCGCCTGCGCCTGCGGCGGCAGCGTGACCTGCGAACCATCGGAGAACCGCAGCGCCACCGGACCCGAATCCGCGCCGATCAATTGTTCGCCCAGCGCGCCGGTCCGACCGGCGCCCACACCGTCCACCGCAAACGACAGCGGCTGCGGCCGCAACACGAAGATCGCGATTCCGGCCGCGCACAGCGCGGCGCCGGCCAGGCTGAGCCGCCAGCCGCCGTGGGCGCGCTGCGCCTGCCGGCTCTGCTTGTCCAGCGCCTCCAGCCGCGCCTGGATCTCCGGCAGCAGCTGGCGCCGGCGCGCATCGCCCTGGACGGTGCGCGCGACGTCTTTCATCAACGACTCGAAATTGGTCATGACTCCCCTTCCACTTCCGCCGACTCCGCCATATCGCCCCAACGCCCCCCTTGCGTGAGCCGTTCGCGCAGTGCCGGATGATCCTTGGCCGCTTCCACGAAACGCTTCTCGGCGCGAGCGAGCCGCCGCTTGACCGTCGCCAGCGAAACGCGGCACGCCGCCGCGACCTCGGTCAGCTGCATCTCGGAGATGAACCGCAGCGAAAACGCCATGCGCTCGTCATCGGGAAGCGTGTCGAGCACGCGATAGGTGGCGCGCACCGCTTCGTGCGTCTCGCCCTGCGGACCCGACACCGGGACCTCGGGCACGTCCTCCGGCGCGAGGAAGCGGATCCAGCGCCAGCGCCGCCGGCGCCGGATGCGCCCGCGCGCGGTGAACACCGCCAGCGTCGCGATCCAGCTGCGCAGCGCGGACGCGTCCTTGAGGCTGCGAATGCCCTCGAACACGCCCACGAACACGTCCTGGATCACGTCGGAAATCTCGGAATCGATGCCCAGCGCGCCCGCCACCAGTCGTTCGACCAGCGGTTCGTAACGCTGTACCAGCACCGTGCGCGCGGCGCTTTCACCGCGATGAAGAGCCGCGACCAGCTCTGCGTCATCGTTGTAAGCGACCACCCCACCATTGAGGACATGCGCGCCGGGGCGCATCTCACGCGGAAGGGCCATCGCGATTCCCATATTACACCGCACGATTGGTCGCCGCTGGGCCCAATAGCGGCTCATGCGCGGACGCGAAATCGTCTTTCTGTTACCGACGGAGAACCAGGGGGTGAGCGTAGGTAGCACATCGCATCAGACCGAGACAGGCTCGTGGCGGGCACGATAAGCTCGCGGCATGAGCAAGCTTAGTTACGTCGCCCTTGTGGGGACGCTGGGTCTGGGCACGATCGCGTGCAGCGGTTCGACCGGATCCAAGACGCCGGGCGCCGGCGGCAGCGGCACTGGAACCGCGGGAAACGGCGCGGCCGGGACGACGGGCGCGGCGGGGACGACCGGAACGGCGGGCACCACGGGCGCCGCGGGAACGACGGGCGCCGCGGGAACGACGGGCCGCGGCGGCACCAGCGGCACCGCGGGAACGACGGGCACGGCGGGCACGACGGGCGCCGGTGGACGCGGCGGCGCAGGCGGCAGCGCGACGGGCGGCGTGGGCGGCGGCGGCGCCGGCACGGGCGGTAGCGGCGCAGATCCGTGCGCGACCGCGCTGTTCTGCGACGACTTCGAGAGCTACACCGTCGGCCAGGCGCCCACGGGAAACTGGACGCGCCAGGTGAGCTCCGGCTCGACGGCCGCCGTCGACATGGCGCAAGCGCGGTCGGGAACGAAATCGGTCAAGTTCGTCGCCGCCGCGGCGAGCGGCAGCAAGACGGCGTACATCCGCCTGGCGTCGACGGCGATGAAGTCGATCTTCCCCGTCACGCCCAACGTCGTCTATGGACGGATGATGTTCCGTCTGGAGGCCGCGCCCACCGGCGACGTGCACTGGACGTTCCTCGAGGGCTACGGCCTCGTCCCCGGCCAGAGCTATCACGCGCTCTATCGCTACGGCGGGCAGCACCCCGTGATGAACGGCGGCACGTTCGTGGGCAGCCAGCTGATGGCGAACTACGAGACGCCCGACTCTTACTCCGGCACCGGCCCCAAGAGCGATTGCTGGGCGCACGCGAACAAGGTCGTCATTCCCGAAGGGAAATGGTCGTGCGCCGAGTGGCAGTTCGACGGCCCGAACAACACGATGCGCTTCTGGCTCGACGGCGCGCCGGTCGACACCCTCACCGTGGTCGGCGCCGGTCAGGGTTGCGGAACCGCCACCGCCGTCTGGACCGCGCCCACCTTCGAACGCTTCGATCTCGGCTGGGAGTCGTACCAGCAGGACACCGCGCGCACGATCTGGATCGACGACGTCGTCGTGTCGAAGACCAAGATCGGCTGCCCGTAGTCGCGCCAATGGCAGGCAACGCCGGATTCCATTTTCGGGCCGGACGTGCGACACGAATGTGGCCTTGAAGCCGCCGCCGCAGCGATACGAAGCCACCGACGCGACAGTAAAACCGGAATCGACGCCGGCCGAGCGGTACCGGCCGGAACGCGAGCGCGCGGGCAACGCGCTTTGCCTGTCGGGCGGCGGCTTCCGCGCGACGGTATTTCACCTGGGCGCCCTGCGCCGTCTGAACGAGACGGGTGTGCTCGCGAAGCTGGATACGATCTCGTCGGTATCGGGCGGCAGCATCATGGCCGCGATGCTGGCGACGCATGCGCCGTGGCCCGCGGCGGCCAGCGCGCCCATCCCCGCCGACGTCTGGGAGCGTGACGTCGCCGCGCCCGTGCGCCGGTTCGCCAGCCGCAACCTGCGCACGCCCGCGATCGTGCGCCGCCTGCTGCGGCCCTGGAACACCAGCGCCGGCGCACGCGGCCTGATGGCCGGGTACGCGGCCCGGCTCTCGCGCGCGAAGCTGGCGTCGCTGCCCGACCGCCCGCGCTTCGTGTTCTGCGCGACCGATCTCTGTTACGGCGTCAACTTCGTCTTCGAACGCAGCCGCGTGGGTGACTACCGCCTCGGTTATCTCTCGCCGCCGCCGGCCGACTGGGACGTGGCGCGCGCGGTCGCGGCGTCGTCGTGT
>Ga0070676_10001159_pt1 | contig 13173 bp, 9 predicted proteins | sample KBSM53metaG_FD_64667 | JGI IMG/M metagenome (GOLD analysis project Ga0070676, IMG submission 64667) | Miscanthus rhizosphere microbial communities from Kellogg Biological Station, Michigan, USA - KBS M5-3 metaG | ecosystem: Host-associated > Plants > Roots > Rhizosphere > Soil ...
TTACGGCAGTGGGTGTGTTCTTCGTCTTGTTGTTCTGGGCGTTTATGCCGGTTACCACTCCGCATCCGCATGAATCCCAAAAGAAGGATATCGCGAAGGTCGCGCCAGTCTTCAAGCCGGCCGAGGCTTTGCAAAAGTCGGAAAAAGCGATCGCCAAGGCAGAGGCCGCCGTTCAGTCCTTGGAAGATAAAGCGGCAGCGGACCCCGGCAAAGATGAAAAGGGTAAGGCAAAATCGACTGCCAAAGAGTCAGCCAAGCCGACTGTTGAAACGGCCAAGCCGATGAAAGCCGCTACGAGCTCGGTGAAGAGCCCCACGGAAAAAGCGGAGAGTCATAAGTGATCGTACTGGACATGAAGCGGCTGGATGAGGAGAAGGCATGAAAAACCACGGCGGGAAGGCTTCGACATTCGCCGACATCTTTCGACGCAACGCCGCACGCATCGCCGGCTTGGCAATTGCTTTTGGGCTGGTCGGATTGCCTGCTCTCGGGCTCGCGCAGGATGCGCCCACTTCGGTGGCCACTGCTTATCGCGATCTGCCGCAATTGGGCGGAAGCCGGAATTTAATTTGGGTCATCGCACAGTTGCATCTGTTGCTGGCCGGCTTTGTGCTCGGGGTGCCGATCTTTGCGTGGCTCTGCGAAGTCGTCGGCTGGAAAACGGGTGAGAAACGCTACGACAAGCTGGCGAAAGAGTTTACCAAGTTGTTGACCTCCTCCTATGCGACCACCGCCTTGTTCGGGGGCATTCTCCTGTTCATGCTGATCGGTTTCTATCCGAAGCTCATGGCCTATCTGAGCGACATTTTCTTTCCGTCGTTCGTCGTCTATTGCGGATTGTTTCTGGTCGAGACGGCGACACTCTACCTCTATTGGTATGGCTGGGATGTCATGCAGGGCAACAAAAAGCCCTTGCATCTGTTTCTAGGGTTTCTCCTGAATGTTTTCGCATTTTTTATCATGATCGTGCCGAACTCCTGGGCGACCTTCCAAGCGAGTCCTGTCGTAATTGCGGAAGGCACCGATTTGGCCCGCGCCTGGGCGGCGACCTGGAATCCAACGTGGTGGCCGGTGAATATTCACCGATTGATTGCCAACGTCGTGCTCGGCGGATACATCTGTGGGGCGTATGCCGGCATTCGATACTTATCCGCCACGACGCCGGAAGAACGCGACCATTACGATTGGATGGGCTACGTCGGCAATTTTATCGGCGTCTTCGGATTGCTTCCGCTGCCTTTCGCCGGCTATTGGCTCATGCGTGAAATTTATCAGTACAATCAGCAAATGGGCATTACACTGATGGGCGGATTCCTGTCCTGGCTGTTTATTCTGCAGGCGATGCTCATCGGCGTGCTGTTCTTGGGATCGAATTATTATTTCTGGCTGGGCATCACCCATCGCATTCCTGGATCTGAGGTCAAATATCGAAAGCCGATCATGACCATGCTGATCATACTGCTGCTGTGCTTGGGCGTCTGGATGACGCCGCACTCGCTGGTAGCCAGCTTGGAAGAAGCACGCAAGATGGGCGGCACGCACCATCCGCTGTTGGGTGTCTTTGGCGTCATGTCGGCCAAGATGACCGTGGCCAATCTGATGATTCTCGTAACCTTCATGAGTTTCATCATGTATTGGCGCGCCGGCAAGGAAGAAACGGCCGGTTGGGCCAAGATCGCCAAGGCCGTGATGAGCGGCGTCTTGGTCATTGCCGGTATTGTCGTGATTGTCCTGGGCGTGTGGGGATATTTCGTGCCGGCCATCATCCGCATCAACTACTTCTCTGTGGCGCAAGTGTTGATCGTTCTCTTTGTCATGTTGACAATTACGCCGCTCACGGCACTGCTATTACGCAGCGCCAAAACGACGACTGAGATGGTATGGGGCCGCATGCCTCCCAGGGCCGGCTACGCGCTGGTTTTGAACGCCGTCATGGTCATTTTGCTGATGACTCTCATGGGCTACGCGCGGTCTTCGTCAAGAGTGCACTGGCACATCTATGGCGTCATGCGGGATTCCTCTCAATATGCCTATTCTCCGGCCCTCGGGTATGCCGCCGCGTTGATGTCTCTGAATACCTTCCTCTTCTGCATGCTGGTCGCCTTTATTTTCTGGGTTGCCACCATGGGAGACAAGGCCAAGCCGAAAGACCTCACGGAAGACAAGAAGAAAGTTCCCGTGGGTGCCTATCCTGCCATGGCCGGGGGATCGCCCTCGCTTGATGAGCATAAGTAAAAACCAAGATAGGCAGGGCATCTAGGGTCCCGCTAGAACAATAGGTAGTGAGTGTGAAAGGAAGACGAGATGAGTGAGGTTGCCTTACTGCAGTTGATCGGACTTTCGGTGGTCGGCCTCGGCGTCGCTATCCTCTTATTCATTCAATCGCGCTTTGTGCGCGTGATCGGCTTTGTCGCCATCGTCTTGGGACTGTTCTCGATCACCGCCCTAAGCGTGCCGCAGATGGCATCGCTGCCTCCAGCAGAAGAAAAATTCGATGTGGCGAATATCAAAACCGCTACCGATATGGCAGCCATCGGACAAAAAATATTTTTCAGCAAAGGCCAGTGCGCCCTGTGCCATTCTATCGGGCCGAGCGAATCGGCGCGGTGTCCCGACTTGAAAGGCATCGGCGCCAAACTGACGCGGGAGTTTATCTACGAAAGCCTCACGCAGCCGCAGGCATACGTTTATCTTGATTTCCGTCATGAGGGGCAGCCGAAGGAATACCCGGCGCGCATGCCGTACATCAACAAGAATCCGATCGGTCTGTCCAAAAATGAGATTCTGTCGGTCATTGCGTTCCTTCAGCAAATGAGCGGAGAGCCGATCACTGTCAGCCCGTCCGAGATTATGCAGGCGTCCGATGCGCCCCCCGTTCCTCCCAAGTCGCCGCAAACGGCCGCGTTGACGCCGGGGCATGGTAGCAACCTCAATTAAGATGACGACGCGAAGGAAGGGATAGCGCTATGAAGGGTGGGGTGCTGATACGAGCGTTGATTCTTGTCGTGAGCATGTATGTCTTCTTGAAGTTTATCCTCCCGTTGTTTACGGCGCCGCTTCCTGCCAGTTTGATCTTCTTGTATCTCATGTTGACCTTATCGGGAATCTTGATCTTCGCGACGTTGAGCGGTGAATCATCGGAAGCGTTTTGGGGGCCTATTTTTAGATTCTTGAGCGGTGACAGACAAGACGGTGCGATGAAAATCGCGAGACTGGCCGTCCTCCTCTTGTTTCCGCTTCTTGTCGGATGGCAGACCTATAACAGCACGGCCCTAAGCGATCAGCCGCCTGGTGAAAATCGAACGATCCATCCTGCGCCACCGGGTGAATTCGTGGGGCTTTCGAATCCATTCTCGCCGACCCCCGAAAATATTGCGTATGGGAAAGGGCGCTACTTGTCGCTCTGCTTTCCGTGCCACGGCAATTTTGACGGCAAAGGGCCGGCTGCTAAGGGATTCAATCCACCTCCGGCGAATTTTTCCGATCCGACGACCATCGCCATGCTTCAGGAGAGCTATCTCTTCTGGCGCATCAAGAAGGGAGGGGTGGGATTATCGATCGAAGGTATGCCCTGGAAATCGGCCATGCCGCGATGGGAACACGAACTGCCGGATGAAGATATCTGGAAGATCATCATGGGTGAGTACGACGGCGCGCATCAGAAGCCGCGGACTTGGGAGTAGTGTGATGGCAACGCAGATGAGCCGGTTCCTGTGCTCGCAGAGCGCGCACACTCAGAATGTGCATCGCTCGATGCGCGCAGTAAGAGCCAACTCATCTGCGCCGCCGTTTGAGTGGGTGGCTGAGCGTGAGAAAGGGAAGAATATGGATCGGCTGAGCATTTTCTGCCGGAGCCTGGCAGGCGGGGCAATTATCGGTATCGGAGTTCTTATTGCTCAGCAGGCGGTAGCTCAGGAAAGCGTTTCGGTCCGGGCGCAGATGGTGAAAGGGGCGTTGCCGGGTGAGGATCCTACTGCTGCGGCATGGAATGCGATTACGCCCTCGGAATTTCCAATGTCCCCTCAAGTGCATTGGCCTACCAGAATTCTGGAAGTGACCGCGCAATCCGTCAAAGTGCGGGCCTTACACGACGGGCAGCAAGTGGCTATTTTGTTAGAATATGCCGATCCGTCGGAAGATCCGGATGATGCGGCCGCGGTTGAATTCATGGTCGGCGACAAGAAGGCGCATTTTGCTCACGGCCAGCCGATGTCGCAAGTGCAGGGCGGCCCTGTCGATATCTGGTTCTGGAAGAATAAAGATGCCAAAGTCGTAGATATGAGCGCCCAGGGCTTCGGCACGTTGAAGGCCCAGGAGAAGCAGGAAACCAAAGGCAAAGGTGTATACCAGAACGGAACGTGGAGAGTGGTGTTCAGCCGGGCGCTCTCTACCGGAGATATGGATCACTATACGCAGATCAAACCGGGTGAATACATCAACCTGGCTTTTGCGATCTGGGACGGAAAAAAATTGGAAAGCGGCGATCTCAAGGAAAAGGGATCACAAAAAGCGGTTTCGTCTTGGTGGTATTTCCGTGCCGAGCCGCCACCCGACTATTCCAGTTATCTCTACGCCGGCCTGGCCGTCGGAGTCGCGGTGGCCGTACAGTTCGTGATCATTCGAAAACTGAAGAAAGGGTCCTCCAGATGAGGGCGGGGACTGGTATGAGAGCTTATCGACATATCCGCAAACTGGTGGTTGGCGCAACCCTGGCAAGTCTGACTGCGGCCGTTGGAGTCGTTGGGTGCAGCCTGTTCCAAAATGAGACGGTCTCGCGCGGTCACCATTTATATTCGCACTATTGCATGCATTGCCACGGAGAAAGCGGCCATCAGAACGAAGGGTACAACTGGGGTATGATGCCGGACCCACGTCCAAAAGATTTATCCAATAAGGGCGAGATGTCGACCTTCAAGGACGAGGAAATCTTCGGAACGATCTCGCGTGACATGAAGGATACGACTCCGGAAGTCGGCGATAAGATCGGCGACGACGAATTTGCCGTCCCCACGATGCCGACATTTAAATATACGCTGTCTGAAGAAGAAATCTGGTCCATTGTTGCATACGTGCGGACCTTGCACGGCATGAAGTTGACCTACGATTTGGAAGCCAGAAAAAAAGAAGTTCAGGAGAAGCAGCAAAGCGCGCAACAAGCATTCGATCAAACCAAGCAGGCGCTGGAAGTCGCAGACAAAAAAGCCTCCGACGAGGCCGAGAAAAAAGGCGTGGAAGTGGACGATGCTGCGACCGTCAAGGAACAGGAAGCGTTCGGCGCAGCCTCGAAGGAATTGGAAAAGGCGAAAGTGCTCGCCACGTCGTTTTCCACCCGGCCTAAAGCGCCGAGTACCCCCAGGCCTGATCTCACCATCGCACCCGAGCAGGCCGCGAAGCTTGCCGATGTGGGAAAACGTCTCTACACCAATAAGTATGGCTGCAATGCGTGTCATCGTGTCGGTGAAGAAGGCGGCGTCGTCGGCCCAGCATTGGATCGGGCTGGATTTCGTTTGAACCCTACGTGGGTCTATCGCTGGGTGAAATATCCTCAGGGCATGAAGCCGGAAACGAGAATGCCGACCCTTGGTCTCAGTGATCCGGACGCGAAAGCTGTGACGATGTATCTGGCTACGTTACGGGCTCCGAAGCCCGAGAAGTCTGTGGAGCGCGCGGCGAACTAGCCAGTTTCGTCATCCGGTTCGATGAGGCGGCTCGAAGGATCGAACGCTTCTCGTATAGCCAAGCGAGATGCGAGATCTGGGTACCCCCGCCGCTCCGCGACCATCCTCTTTTACACACATCCAATCCAGATTCCTGCAAGCACTGCCGCGCCTATCCATACATGGTGTTGAAAGAGCCGAAACGCCGTGGATGGGTCTATGTTTTTGCGGAGAGCCATGACCTGGACGGTGAGAAACCCTCCGATCGCCGCTAAGGCACCATAAAAGGCCACGTTCAATTCGTTCATCCATCCCGTGAGCCCCAATAACAGCAACATCGTGGTCAGGCAGCTCGCAACCGCTATCCATACATATCTGCCGAACAAGATCGCGGACGATTTCACGCCGATTCGGAGGTCGTCATGACGATCCTGTAGCGCATAGATCGTATCGTACGCAATGGCCCAGCAAATCGTGGCTGCGTACAGCAGCCACGATGACAGGGACAGGTGAGTTGTGGCTGCGGCCCAGGCCATGATGACCCCCCATCCAAACGCAATACCGAGGACCGATTGTGGCAGGGAGAGGACACGCTTCGCAAACGGATAGAGCGCGGCGAGGAGAACGGCGACCGGGCTTAGCATGATGGCGAGCGGATTCAACAACAGCAACAAAGCGATTGCGCCGGCCAACAACAGGACAAGCAGGAGAAGCGCCTGCTGAATCGTCACCGCTCCACTCGCGAGAGGGCGCATTCGCGTGCGTTCAACATGCCGGTCAAGCGATCGGTCGGCCAAATCATTCATGATGACACCCGCGGTACGCATGATAAATGAACCGACCGCAAAGATGAGCACTAAGGTAAGGGGGGGACGGCCATGAAAGGCCAGCACAAGTGCCCAGAGGGTCGGCAGCATCAGTAGGAAGGTTCCGGATTGATTGGGAAGCCGCATCAACTGCGCCAGCGAGGCCAACGTGGTTGCCCGATCTCGCGGCGGGAGCGCGGGAGAGATGCCGACAGCAGGTGGTGGAAGATCGAGCATGGCGGCACGATACGCAAGGAAAGATATGAAGTCAACGAACGGAAAGCGAATCGATCATCGTTGCCTTCCCGTCAGATTTTGCGGTATACCTGCAGCGTGAGAGATTGTGTTCTTCCTCGCCTTCACCCGGCTTCCTTCGCATGCATGTCACGCCTCGTCCTGTGGCTCGTTCTGTTGACATTGTCAGCTTGTGGTGGCCCATCAAAATTGTTTAACCGGTCGAGCGAACCGGACGGCTATTGGCTGCCGTTGACCGTCGATCTTCGTCTCGATTCCAGTGTGCCGGACGCCGCGTTGACTTACGTTGATGGCTGCGGGCAGCGGCAGACATTCCCCATCGGCGAACGGTTGCGCGCCTCGTTGACCCGAGACATGGGGCTGGTCTTCCAACGAGTCCATATGCCGCCCACGGGGCAGGACGTGGATGGCATTGTCGATGTGTCGCTCGGTCTCAAAGAACTCGATCTGTTTATCCCGCGGCAAACCACGAAGAGTTATCCGGCAACCGTGACGGTCGGGGCGACCATTTCTTATTCCGAGACAAATGGGGCGGTTCTCTATACCAAGAATCTTCGCGCCGAAGCGCATGGGACGGTCGATACCGAAGATCGGAACTGTGAGGTCACAGGTCTCACGCCGATCGCAAACGCGGCGATCGCCTTGCTGACCGAAGGGCTCAAAAAAAATCTAGGCACGTCGACCAAGGTGAAGGATGCTGCGCAACGTGCCCAGAATCACCCGACCTCAGGCTCCGCGGTCGCGCCGTTAGCCGCACTACCGTCGGCACCGCCGCCGACACTTGCTGGATCGACTCCAATACAGGAAGCTCCTACCGGCAATCAGTCGTTGACGTATCGTGTGATTTTGCGTGAGGGCTTGAAAAATGAACGGCTGGAAAGCGGCGAACAAGTTACGATGGAAATCGAGGTCAGCAATGGCGGCCTTACATTGGCGAAAGACGTCGCCGTGCGCTTTGCCGGCACCCCTGCATTGGTAGAGCAATTTGCGAATCCTGTTCCTGTCGGAGATCTGTTGCCGAATGAAACGAAGCGGGTCGTGATTAGCGCTCGGGTTCCACCGACGGAGGCGGTGCGGAAGGGCGAATTAATTCTGTCGGTTGAAGGCGCCAATGCGGCTTCCGCCGATCAGAAAAAGTTTCTCATCGACTGGCATCCCACACTCAACGGGTCTGGCGCGCGCGCAGTATTCGATGTTGATCGTGTTGCCGCGGGCATGCCTTGGTCTGAACGTAACCAGGCCATTGGGATTGCCATCGGCATCGGCGCGTTCAGACATTCGAGTCTCTCCCCCTTGCCGTTCGCAGCCCATGACGCGGAGGTTATGGCCGAGTACTTAACCAAGCTCGGAGGAATCCCCTCAGATCGGATGCTTCTGCGTGTGGACGACCATGCCTTGAGAGATGACCTGCTTGAAGCGTTCGAGGAATGGCTGCCGCAGCGGGCGGTGGCAGGAAGCGACGTGGTGATTTTTATCGCGGGACGGGCGGTTGTGAATCGTTCGACCGGCGCTGTTTCGCTCATCCCGTATGAAGGTGATCCTTCGGCGCCTCTTCGGCTTATTTCGTTACGGCGAATGTATGAGGCGCTGGCGCGCCTGCCGATTCAACGCGTAGTCGTGATTCTCGATGTCGCGCTGACCTCAATCGAACCTGAATCATCGGATCATACACCTGCTGGAAAAGAGCCGGCATGGAGTGCGCTGCCAACCGGCTTTCGAGCCGAAAAACTTGCCCAAATTATAGGAACCAGTGGCTATGAGGATGCGCTCCCATACCAGGATGGACGGCATGGACTGATGACCTATTATGTCTTGAAAGGCATGAGTGGCGCGGCCGATCGAGATCATAACGGAATCGTGGCGGTTGAAGAATTGTGTGGATATGTGCGTGCCGAAGTGAGCGCGTCCGCAAAAGATCTCTACAAGAAGAACCAGGAACCCCAGTGCATTCCCGCCATAAACCGCACGTCAAAGTCAGGCGGCCTGCCGCTCACACGTTACCGCAACCAATGATCCTCGACAATTGACACCACACGATGTCCTGAGTATCATACTCACGTTTTCAGCCCGCCTTGTCATGTAGCCATCCCGCGCCGGCGTAGCTCAGTTGGTAGAGCAGCGGTTTCGTAAACCGCAGGTCGTTGGTTCGATTCCAATCGCCGGCTCCACATTAATCAATCACTTCGGCTTTTCTTGGTCGATGCTGGTCTCCGTGGTTCCGGTTCCACCTTCAGTTCGGGACGCCTGGCTTGTTTGCTCATCTTCTCTTGCAGCTCGCCTTATGTCGGAAAAATCGCTGGGTTTGCCGTATGTTCTGCGTGCGCGTGCATCTACATCCCGTCCCGACGACCTGTTGATGGCCGTCGGAACTATTGTACAGAATGTCGGAACGCGGGTGTCGACCACCGGGATGCAAATCGTGCCTGCCGACAAGAAAAAAAGAAGTGGAGTTTGGGAGCGGATGCTAATTCTCTCTCGGGGAGTTCAGCTAGCGATTCCCATTTGCCTTCTGGTCCTCTCACAGCGAATGGTGCACGTCTTTTCCAATCGCCGCTGTCATTAGCTAACTTCATCGATAATCTCTGATGATTTTTACAGCAATACTTTGCCATTTGGCATGGACATGCTTTTGGGCAAATATATGCTTCTGATCCGGTGTATTTCCGGGTTAGGAAACCCCGTCATTCACCCCAACATTCTCTTGATATTCAATTTGGTTCCAACCGTTGTGTCGGCTCAGTGACCAATTTAGTGATCAACCTGAATAAGTGTGAAAATCGAGTAGCACGTTTATTCCTAGAATAGCGACTTCTTAATCAGCGGGCGCGAATTCGATCACCGTTGAACCCCACGAAGCGTTTGGCCGTCTTGTCGGGCTCAAGGCTCTGATTCAGCAGATCCGCGAGCACTGGTTTGGCACGCCGTTTTAGCCCCAATTGCTGCCTATACCGGTGAGTTGTTGCCGTTGGTGAACCCGACGTGTCAGACTGTGTAGCATAAACATTGGAGGGAAGAGTGATTGACTCTTTCTTCGAGCTTCCCCAGACTTTCCCTCATTTCCCGATCCATTTCTCAGGGATGAGCTCGAAAACGAAGCATCCACATGTGTAAAGTCATCGAGTCTGCCAAGGTTGATCCGTCGTCCGGATGGAAGCATTTCGTTCGCAGAACACTGAAGAGGAAGTCCTGAAGAACGCTATGGAACACCACAAGCAGCATGTGATTCGGAAGTGACACCTGAACTCAGAGCTAAAGCGAAGGCACTGATCCGGGACGAAAAGTAAACCCGCCAAGACAATGGGGATCGAAACTGATCGCTAGAGAAAAGTTTGACTACGGTGTCGATTATCTGGCGTGAAGAAATATACCCAATTGGGGATTAGGCTTGGATAGATAAAATGTGTAGTCCATTACAGCGGTCTGTTCCATCTTTCTCCTTTCAATGAAACCATGCTGACGATTGACGACATCCGGGTGATTCCGCTGTTCTCGATACTCCCTGTCACCGAACTTGAGCGTCTCGCGCAGACGTCTGCCGACCTGCATCTCAGTGCCGGAGAATTCGCTGTTTCTGAAGGTGGAGACCGTGCCCTCTACGCGATCCTCTCCGGCAAGATCGAGGTTGTGAAGATGATCGACGGCATCGAACGGACGCTGGGCTGGCGCCTTCCGGGCACGATTTTCGGCGAAGTGCCGATGACCTTCGGCACGCCGTTTATTGCGGGCTATCGCGCGGCAGAGCCCTCGCGCGCCTTGCGTGTAGATCCGAAGCAGTATTACGCGATGGCGGCGGCGGCGCCGGAGTTCTCTGTGAAGGTCGGATCCCTCGCACTCGACCGCATCGGCGGGCTTCAGGATATCGCTGCTGAACCACCCAAGGCGCGCGTCACAATGGTCGGTCACCGATGGGACGCCGCCACCAACGCGCTGCGCCAGTTCCTCGCGCGCAACCAGATCAGTTATGACTGGATGACGCCCGATGCGCCTGATCTGTCAACGCGGTGGCCCGGAACCCGCCCCTCGGACGACGATTGCCCTGTGCTCAGGCTGGCCGACGGGATGCTCCTCAGTCGACCCGCGACACGGGATCTTGCCCAGCTCCTTGGCCTGCAAACCAAGGCACGTCTCGCTGAATACGACACCATGATCATCGGGGGTGGGCCGGCCGGCCTCGCAGCAGCAGTGTACGGCGCGTCCGAAGGACTGCGCACTATAGTGGTGGAGCGCGAGGCTCCAGGAGGTCAGGCTGGCATGTCCTCGCGCATCGAAAACTATCTCGGCTTCCCCAGCGGCGTCTCGGGCGACGAGCTCGCGAGCCGCGCACTGCAACAGGCAAGGCGCATGGGGGCGGAAATTCTGGTCACGCGCTCTGTCACTCGCCTCGATCCGAAAACGCGTCAGGTTTCCCTCGATGGCGACGATGTCGTCCGGGCGCGGACGATCATTCTTGCCACTGGCGTCACGTGGCGCCGCCTCGCGATCGAGGGCTTCGATCAGCTTATCGGCAAAGGTATTTACTATGGTGCGGCACGCAGCGAAGCGAGCGCTACCCATGGACTCGACATCCACCTCATCGGTGGAGGAAACTCTGCCGGCCAGGCCGCTCTATACTTCGCCAATCATGCCCGCAGGGTTACGCTCGTCGTCCGTGGCGATGCCCTGGAGAAGAGCATGTCTCGCTACCTGATTGAGCAGCTCGGTGGAAAGTCGAATGTGACGGTCCAAGTGGGGTCAGAAGTAGTCGCCGCACACGGTGACACCCATCTAAGGACGATCGACATACGCGATGGGGTGAGCGCACAGGTGCGCCGACACGACTGTGGTGGCCTTTTCGTTTTCATCGGAGCCGATGCAGAGACCGGATGGTTGCCGGCAGATATTGCGTGCGACAAACGAGGGTATGTTCTTACCGGTGACGACGTGGTGAAGGCCGGGTGCTGGCCGCACAGCCGTAATCCTTACCTCCTCGAATCGAGCGTCCCTGGTGTGTTCGCCTGTGGGGATGTGAGGTTGAGCTCGATCAAACGCGTGGCGTCTGCGGTCGGTGAGGGCAGCATGGCCATCGCTTTCGTACACAAGTATCTGCAGCAGGACGCGCAGTAGCACTTGTGAGCACAGTGAAGCGTATCCATGTTGGCAGGCCAGGCGTTCTGCCGACATGATTGAACACATGTAAATTACGAGAGACGTAGGAATGGGACTGCGTAGCTTTGTTTGTGCGTCGTGAGGGGGTTGTGAGTCCTTATTAGTAGTGTTTAAATTTTCCTTTATCTCTTTGAGACTTAGTATGAAGCTATGCGATTAGTCCTCGATCATCAAGACCTTCAACAATTACCCATTACGATTGAACCCAACATCGTCAGCGGAACATCAGTATTTAGCCAGACTCGCGTTCCCTTCAAGGCACTGATTTCAAATCTTGAGGATGGTATGTCACTTGGGGAATTCTTAGACAACTTTCCTACCATCTCGCGAGAAAGACTATCCAGACGCCTTAAGGATTCTGCTCAAAGAGTCCTTCCTCGATAATAAAAAAGCGTCTTCTCACTTTTCCCCTTTCATATCCCTTGCCGAAACTGCTGCAGTGCCTTCATCTCTAATCCTCGAGGGTAATTCAGGCTGCCATCAATCAGGCCGGCCACTGCAGTCCTTCTGTCAGGCGACCGGAAACGAGATGTGCCCGCTTGGCCGTCACACTTATGAAGAAGATCCTGGCTAGCGTCTGCCGGCCTTTGTGAAGATTGGGATCCGTCTGGGCGACATCGGATCCCATATCCGCAGACCGCTACTCCGGAATCTTTCATATCCTGCGGTTTGGGCAGTGGGCGGCTGGCGAGCGATTGATGCTTGGTAACAAGACGAGAGTCATTTAGGGATTGATACCCGGTAAAATAGGTCGGCAAACAGCCAGCATCGGAAGCACCCTGCACGTTATTCTGTGCCCGGCTGGGCTCCGAGTCGTAAAGCCTCTCATGTACGAGTACTTCCGTCCCAAGCTCCACAGTAAAGACCGATAAGACTCCTCCCTAATTACGGATAGCACGCAGCCTCAAAAGTGGGGTAATAACGCACCATGTTCGTTATTAAATGAGAAAGAGCATTTGATATGGTCCTTGGCGTCGCGTTGTTGATAGTAGTCATAACCGCGGCTCCCGCAATCAGTGCAACGAATGCCTTACCAAACCAAGGCAGCATTAACAGCTTTTCGCCCTTTTCAAGTGCGGCCACCAGCCAACCACTAATCAACTCAAGCTTTATTCCCTTTCCAACTGTGCAGTTCGTTACCCCGCTGAATCCCGCGACCCAAGTGATACTTATTCCACAGCCTGTTCCAACAAACATCGGAACGCTTCAGCCAAGTATTGGAACGCCAAGTATCTTTTTGGGAAGCTTCACGCTGCCCATCGGAACACCCGTGACCATATTAGGAACCTTTCAACCCAGTATCGGATTCC
>Ga0070676_10001174_pt1 | contig 13122 bp, 8 predicted proteins | sample KBSM53metaG_FD_64667 | JGI IMG/M metagenome (GOLD analysis project Ga0070676, IMG submission 64667) | Miscanthus rhizosphere microbial communities from Kellogg Biological Station, Michigan, USA - KBS M5-3 metaG | ecosystem: Host-associated > Plants > Roots > Rhizosphere > Soil ...
CAGCTGTCCTCCGCGAAGAAGTGCGGGCACATGGGAGGCAAGGTGCTGGTGCCGACCAGAGAGGCAATACAGAAGCTCATCGCGGCGCGTCTTGCGGCCGACGTGCTCGACGTGCCCACAGTTTTGATCGCGAGAACCGACGCGAATGGCGCCCATCTCATTACCAGCGACTGTGATCCGGCGGATCTGCCTTTTCTTACTGGTCAGCGAACAATCGAGGGGTTCTTTAACTTCCGCGGCGGAATAGATGCTGCCATCGCGCGCGGCCTGGCTTACGCACCTTATGCAGACATGCTTTGGTGTGAAACTTCAGAGCCAAGCTACGAGGAAGCAAAACGATTCGCCACAGCGATTCACTCCGAATTCCCAGGGAAGCTTCTGGCTTACAATTGCTCGCCCTCATTTCATTGGAAGGCCAAGCTGAACCAGCGGGAAATCTCTCAGTTTCAGCGCGAGTTAGCCACACTTGGCTATCGCTTTCAATTCGTGACGCTCGCGGGTTTCCATGCCCTGAATCTCTCTGCATTCGAACTCGCTCACGAATACGCACAATCGGGAATGTCTGCTTATTCTCGGCTACAGCAACGCGAATTTGAATTGGCAGAGAGCTTCGGTTACGGCGCGGTGAAACACCAGAAATTCGTTGGCACCGGCTACTTCGACGATGTCGCGAATACGATTACCGCCGGAAGGACGTCGATCTGCGCTCTCCCGGGTTCCACCGAGGAAGAGCAGTTTGACGTAAGCCAAGGTGCACCGACAATCGACGAGGACTTTGTGATTCCAGTGTCAGGCGATTGAGAGATCGCGGTTGGTTCGAACAGAAAAGGTAGCTGCCAGAAAGGAACATCATTCCATGAGCGCAACTCTGCAAATGACCGAGCATGCAGCGACGAGCAGAACCGCAGCGAGCGAAATACTCACGCCGGAAGCGGTGGAATTTCTGAGTGCTCTCGATCGCCTCTTCGAATCGCGGAGAATCGACTTGCTTTGCGATCGTCACAAGCGTCAGCTCAAGTACGACTCCGGCAAGTTGCCGCGGTTCCCGGTTGAGACTCTTCGGATTCGCGAAGCGCAGTGGACTGTTGCTCCAATTCCGTCGGATCTGCTCGACCGCCGGGTTGAGATCACTGGACCGGCTGAAAGAAAGATGGTGATCAATGCGCTGAACTCAGGCGCGAACGTCTACATGGCGGATCTCGAAGACTCCAACGCGCCAACCTGGAGCAATTGCCTTGAAGGTCAGAGAAACGTTCGCGATGCTAACCTGCGAACCATCGAATTCAGTTCGCCCGATGGAAAGCTCTACCGGCTGAATGCAAAACCGGCGGTGCTCTTTGTTCGACCACGTGGATGGCACATGGTGGAGAAGCACTTTCCCATTCACGGAAGGCCGATTTCAGCGTCTCTGTTCGATTTCGGGCTGTATTTCTTTCACAATGTCCGTACGCTTTTGGAGCGCAATACAGCTCCGTATTTCTACCTGCCCAAACTGGAAAGCTACCGGGAAGCTCGGCTATGGAACGATGTATTCGTATTTGCCCAGGAATATGTCGGCATTCCTACGGGAACCATCCGCGCCACGGTGTTGATCGAGACCATCTCTGCGGCATTTGAGATGGACGAGATTCTGTATGAGCTGCGCGAGCACTCCGCCGGTCTGAACTGCGGGCGCTGGGATTACATCTTCAGCTTCATCAAGAAGTTCAGAAACAACCCAAAGTTCATGCTCCCGGAACGTGGCGGCATCACGATGGAACAGCCATTCCTCCGTGCCTACGTGCAGTTGCTGATTCACACGTGCCACAAGCGCGGCATCCATGCAATGGGAGGCATGGCCGCCCAGATTCCGATCCGTGACAACCCGGAAGCCAACGAAAAGGCCATGGAACGTGTCCGCAAAGACAAACTTCGTGAAGTGCTCGCCGGGCACGACGGCACATGGGTCGCACACCCCGGCTTGGTCCCCGTTGCAAAGGCCCTGTTCGATGAACACATGGAGGGCCCCAACCAGATTCGGCCGCCATTTCCATCGACTTCGGCGATTTCTGAGAATGACCTGTTGGAGATCCCGCTTGGCCAACTGACCGAGGAGGGTTTCGTTCGAAATGTGGACGTTGCATTGCAGTACATCGAATCGTGGCTGCGCGGGAATGGTTGTGTTCCCATTTATAACCTGATGGAAGATGCCGCGACGGCGGAGATTTCTCGTGCGCAACTCTGGCAATGGATCCGCTTCGGTGCTCGCCTAAGCAACGGCCGCAAAGTTGATCGTCACATGCTGGACTATGCCCTGTGGAACGTCTTGAACCGAACGAAGCAGAGCCTGGGTGTTGAGGGGTTTGCTCTCTCCAAGTTTGAACGAGCGGCCGAGTTGCTCATTTCTCTTTCCACAGGGGAGTTCCAGGAATTTCTTACCACTGCCGCATACTCTGAATTCGCTTGATCGGCTCGGAGTGTTCATCGAAGATAAGGCAGCTTTAAGCTGACTGGCGCTGAGATCCCATCCTCTTTCGGTAGGTAGAACATCTGGAACCCTTTCACACACGTTGGCGAAGACAAGACTAGAGAGAGCCCTCCCCCCCGAGCGGTTTCCTAACTCACACCTTAGGGAACCGCCGTACTTCACGATCCGGCTGTTCGGGTCTCTATACAGTTGAGACTCAGAATCGATTGCTTTGGCCCGGATTGTGTCCGCGATTTGAAAATCAGGCCTATCTCGAATCTGATTGAGATCTGGTCACGGTGTTGTCATTGATAGGGTTCGCGGGCGCAGGGAGAAGTCTGTACCCGTCGCGCGTGCGAATGTGGTATTTCTGCAGATCCTTACCTACCAGCTTCACTTTGATCGAGCGCCAGCCGCGGTTGGGGTTGGGTTGTGGATAGTAGCTCAGGGTGTAAAGGTGAAACAGGTCCTCGCGAATCGAACCGAACGCCTGTTTCTCCTGCAGCCAGTTCTTCGCAAAATATGCTTTACCGCCGGACCCCTTGCTGACGCGTTCAAATGCAGCGGCGGATATCGGATCGTCTTGGGCCTGCTGTGTACTGACGATATAGATAATTGTTCCGGTGGATTGTGCCAGCTCCGCCACATCTTCCGGAGGAACCGCGCTGGCGTTGTCAGGACCGTTTGAAAAAACCACGATTGCCTTTCGTCCTCGGAGCGGAATGGTGTCTTTTACCGTCAACAGCAAACTGTTATAGAGTGCGGCATCGTCGCCAGCGACCGTATTTCTCACACCGCTCACAACACGGAACTGGTCGGACGTGAGGGAAGTCATACGCGAAAGGTCGCGACTGTAAGAATAAAAGGCTAACTTGCTCGAGTCGTCCATGGAGCGGATAAAGTCGACGATTGCATCCTGAGCAAATACAAAGCTTCGGTACATGTAGTTACTTGTGTCGAAAAGAATGAATAGACTCGCGTCGGAGGGGTGTGGAACCGTCAAGTCGGTTAGGGGGTCCGGCGTTGAATTATCGTCTGGTGATTTGATTGAGCCCTTCCGCGTGACCTCCCTTGAACTTTGGTCGGGATCGCTGCTTTGCTCGAAGGTGGAAATCTTCTGAGAAATCTTGTCCTCGGTAATGGAGAAGTCTTCCGGGCGAAGGCCAGTGACATAGTTTCCCTTGTTATCAGTAACGGCCACGTTGAGCTGAACAAGGACGACGTTTACGCGCAGACGTAGAGGGTCGTCTTGAGCGGGTGGATGCGATTCAATGCTCTGCGAGAAGCAGAGGCACGAGATTACTCCGAAGCTGGCGAGAGATTTTTTGGCCATAACCAGTCCAATACTTCCTGTGCGCGTCTATTGCCGGGCAATAGTAGTCGCGACCTGGGGGGTGATTTTGCCTTGCCGAAACTCCTCCCCCGTTTCCTGCATGGCTCGCAGTAATGCGGGCCAATCGTCGATGTTGCTGGCAAAAATATTGGCGACCATACGTCGGGTCAACGCTGGTACCAATACGTTGAGCATTACCGGGGAATAGCCCATCTCGTCGGCGAGACGCGCCCAATAGAGATTGTTAGATTCCCAGGACTCGGCCAGCAACCTGCTGGCGCTCCCCCCGAAGAGAGGCAGTGGCCGCATCGTAAGAATCGTCGGGGAATTGCTGAGAAGCAATGCTGGATGTGGAGTTCCGAAGTCCGACTCTAAGCGCTCCGAACTTGCAATGGCTGGGTCGCTTCGAGAAAGTTCTTCTAACTCCCGGCACGCGGACCCCGACTCTGAAACCTGCTCAGGATGTCTGTTCCGGAATTCGACAGCCAGATAGAACATGTCTGCCGGGAGCTCCCGAGAGACCGATGCTGTGGCGGTTCCCTGACTTTGCAAAGCCAACCTTGCCGACTCCAGGCGGTCCGGCGTCATGCGATCAGAGAGAATGCTGATTACTTCTGCCCTTAACTCCTCGTTTGTTGCTGCGGCGGTGAAGAGTTCTTCCCCTGCGCGTTGATAAAGAGCTGCCGAATGCAATTCACTTCGGCTAACGGTCCACCAGCGCGGCAGGATTGCAGAAACGAGAAGGCCAGGTGCCGTCTCCTTCCAGACAAGAGCCTGTACGTTCTTAGGCGAAATGAAATCCTGTTCCGTCGACGCCAGAGCATACGGCAAATCGGCGAGCGACCCAATCAGAAAAGCTCCGCCCCCGGCTGTTGCGCCGACTCCGATCAAACCTGGAGGTCCCCAGACCTGTTCGGTACCCCGTACGGAGACCGAAGAGAAGTCATGTGACCGGACAAACAGCGGATTGTTGTGAAGGATCTCCGCACCTGGCGGTTCATAGTATGCATAGTTCAAGCCAACAAGCGTGTCCCTTAAAAAAGGCGTGAGTTGACCGCGGGCGGACTCAAGTTGAGCGGGCGAGGCACCAGATCGAATAATCTTGGCAAGGTCGGTTCGCACCTGCAACTCCGCATGGCGATTGACGTAGACCACCGGGGACCACTGAACCTTTTCTCCGCCTGTGAAGATCGGACGCGGCATTTCAAATTCACGCAGGCTACCGGCGAGGGGAAGTAATTGGCTTCCTAAGTCTGCACCGTGCGCCATCTGGGTCAACCCGTCGTATAGCCCGAAGAGGGTCTCCAAAGACACCAGCCGTTGATCATCCAATACGGATCGGATTCGCCTTGCCATTTCCTGATGGACACGCTGGCCGTCTTCACTGCTCTGCTGCGGACCTGCCAGCAGATCAACAATCTGGTCCTGGGAGAGATTTGCGTTGCCCGCTGCGACACACACCAAAGACTGCAAGGCGTTTCGGGCTGCTTCGAAAACCTGCACAGACGAAGAAACCCCTAGAAACGGCTGGACCGTGCTCAGCCAGGACGAATTCAGCTCCGTGTTCGGAATCTGACCTTGCCGGGCGAGAATCTGCCAGAGTCCAATGTTCGCTTGAAATGCTCCCAGGGCATTTGCGCGTAGAACTGGATTCGAGATGTGATCGACTCGGTCTGCCGCGCTCACGAATCTTGCGATCGATGTGTCATCCAGGGCTGGAAATTCGGCAAAGATTGAAAACCAAAGATTGAATTGCGAAATCCTGGTTCCAATCAGTTCTTCGGTCGTATCCGATAAGCGCTGGTCCGGAGGTCTCCCGGCATTGATGGTTTCCAGCAAGAGAAAAATTTGTATCGGGCCGGTTTCAATCCCTAGATTTGAAGAAGCAACCAGCATCTCCAGAAATCGCTCCGGAGTATCGTAGCGACGGCTCTGTTTTGGCCACTCATTCGTGGGGTTTGACTTGGTCTTGCGAGAAAGGATTTCCTCCCAGGCGCCAAGCCCTTCCAGAATCTGAGGATTGCCGCTCGCGTCCCATTTCAAAGATGTGAGCAGAATCAGGAGTTGTGCGTTTCTTGGGAAAACCCCGATTCCTGCCTGGACGTGCGGAGCCGTTGATCGAAAGGCTAAGTAAAGACGTTTGAGACGAGATCTTTCCGCAAGATGCACCTGCTGCGACAGGCTCAAACGCGACAGGACGTCAAAATACTCTGCCAACCAGCCGCGATCCCTGGTGAGCAGATTGCTTACGAACTCTCCAGGGGAGTCAGGGTTGGCCCCCACCAATTCTTCCCACTCTTTCTTGGCGGCGCCTGGAACAACAACGCTGCCAGAGTGGACGTTAATCCCACTTCCGTACAATTCAAAGACCGGCGCAAGGGCGTACAGCCTTCTCAGTCCTGGGGTCTGCTGCAACGCCAACCTTGTCTGCTGATCGCACTTTGACAGCGCCCAGTAAAGCCGATCCAGGCTTTGATCGTGCAGCAGCATGTCGAGCAAGTTTCCGCCGGAATTCTTGTTCCGAGCGGTGAGTCCCAGGAACGCACTCTCTTTGAAGAAGATCGGAACCTGAGTAGCTGGAAAAGGATGGATGAAAGGTGCGCTCTTCTGCAAGGCTTGCTCAAGCTCAGTGAGAGGGAAGCCTGAGTCGATGGTCAGAAACGCGCGTTCTGCATTTGCGGTCACCAGGGAGCTTTTTTTATCGCCACACGCGCCTCGGAATTTGTAGCCGAGAATATCGATCAGCCGAGGAGCGTCGTCGCAACCAGCAATGTGGATCTCGCCATTCTTATCGGCGATGAACTGGAGTTCTCGAGCAAAGTGTACATACCGATTCACCAGTACCAGGTACTCAGTTGCTTGTCCTCCACGATAGCCAAGGAGAGATAGATTGCGGGACAGTATCGGCAACACTTCATCAGCAGGCGTCTGCTGACTGATTCCGGCCATTCGCAGGAATGATCGCAACGGTCCGGGAATTGTTACGGTGTCAGTCGACTTCGACGTCGACAATTGATCTTCGGGCCGATCTCGTTGCGTGCCGGCGGATTGGGACCTTTCTTGTGGGGGCGTGGCAGCATACATCGGACTGCACGATGCGAAGCACAAGAGACTTGCAACACAGACGGATTCGAAGCGAAGAGGGAACTTCATGCGACTAGCCCCCCAGGGTCAAAGTGACTTCACCGACCCGACTGCACTCACGTGGTAGACCATGGGCAGGAAGCCGCATCACAGATCTCGCCAGCGCGAATCTATCCTGATTTCACTAGATTGAAATCAGCTGTCGCTGCTAGTAGACAATCCTCGCGGAGATGACTAGGAGAAAGCCGCAAGGCGGAACGGTTTTCGAACCGGGTCTTCGCTATTGATCCGATCTTCAGGCACGTAAGGGAAGTCACGTGAACCGGTGCATCATCATCGCAAATCATTATTCGCTCGGCAAGTCTTCTTTAGATCGAAAGTGTCAATCGACGTAGAGTTTTCGCCTTGAAGCTTGATTTTTCGCAAAAGCATTCCAGCGTGTGGGAAGCAAGGAACAGCCTGTAAGTTATTGAGAAAATGGTAGGTGTGACTAGACTCGAACCAGCGACTTAATAGTTCATTGACCGAAAGCTATAGCGAAAGCGCACTGATGCTCAGAAGGGCGCACAAAATGATGCAAATTGAACCTTTAGCACCTGGTGAGGACGAAATAACTACCATCCGCTCAGTGCCGTCTCAGCCCGAGAATGCTTAGGAAAAAGCTAGAGCAGATAATTTGCACACCCAGGGTGAGCGAGAAGACCGAAGGCATAACGATGCGCAGAATACGCACGGGATCCAGTTCTCCGAAACTGCTTTTAGCCCAGCCGGAGAAGGCAAGGATCGAGCCACCAATCCCCCCTGCGATGAGCAGTCCGCCGAAAGCCAGGCCAGTCTCGAGCGTGATGTATTCAAACGCGTGGGACAGGCGTGGATCTTCCGGCAGCAGACCCTCGGAGATGGCGAATACCTTGGTGAACACGGCAAAAGCAACAAGTTGAAAGCCCAGGAGTACCGAAGCGAAGGCATACAGAAGTGTATGGACATCGAATTCGATTTCGTTCAAGATCTTCGGGCCCGGCAAGAGCCAAGCGCATACGCCCAGCCCCAATAGGATCAGAACGGTTCCCGGATACAAAAAGAGCCAGCGCGGGCTATACAGCAGCAAAAAGCGCAGATGCCGCCAACCATCGCGCCACGTGCGCAAGTGGGGTGGATGACTGCGTCCGTCGGGGCTCAGCGTAGTGGGGACCTCGCTGACCTTCATGCCCAATAGACCGGCCTTCACTACCATCTCACTGGCAAACTCCATCCCCGTAGAACGTATATCCATGCGTACAAAGCTGTCTTTCCGAAATCCTCGCATTCCGCAATGAAAGTCATGGCATGGCGAGTGAAAAAACAATTTCCCGATGCCTGTTAGCACAGGATTTCCAAAATAGCGATGCAGCGGCGGCATGGCACCTTTGGCAATGCCTCCCCGAAATCGATTACCCATCACAAGGTCTGAACCGGCGCGTAACTGCTCCAGAAACCGCGTGATGTGACCGAAGTCGTAACTATCGTCGGAATCGGCCATCACCACGTATTCTCCGCACGCGGCAAGTATGCCACCCCTCAAAGCGCTGCCATAACCTTTCTCCTCGACATGAACTACGCGTGCGCCCTCGGATCGTGCTATTTCCACCGACTCGTCCGTCGACCCGTTGTCGCCGACAATCACTTCACCACGGATGCCCGCTTCGTGGAGACTTGCCAGCGCCTTGCGGACGCACACTCCCACGGTCTCTCGTTCGTTCAGACACGGCATGACGACAGACAACTCAACCGTTTCTCCAGCAGCGACTGAATCATCCATTTGCGGTCGAGAACAATCAGTTTGAAATTCAATACTCATTGCCGAGAATCCCTCTTAATTGTCAGCGATAAGCAGATTCCGGATTAGCCTTCGAGGAGATGGCCAGACCGGAAAGCGGATATGCGTAGTAGCTCGATGAGCCGATGCGTTGCCATCCCACAGCTTGGCTTGGGTCGGGAGGAGACTCCTCTGAAACCGCGAATTTGGCTCCCGTTGAAGCCAAAGCTGACAACACGCGTTGCCGGTCCGGCTCGCTAAGTTTCCAGAAGTTCACACTCCAATCCAATTGCGCAATGATCCGCGCACGCATCAGACGCGACGCAAAAACGAGTGGAGTCCTACCTCCATGGCCCGCAGAAGCGAGCTCTTCGTGGGGCTGAATCCCAAGGCGCTGCATATCCGTCGCGAGCTTCCACGCCTCATTTTGCGGCGTGTGTTCGAATGCATACGTCGAATCTCCCCTATATGTGGTGACCGAAGAAAACGCGAGTGCCCACGCCAATCCGCCGATTGCGACGGCGCCACCGAGAACCTTGCCGATACGACCAGACAGCGTTGTGAATGGGATTAGAAAAAGAGTGGCGACAACCGAGGCAATGTATCTTGGCTCGACGAGGACTGCGCATAGAAATAGCAGCGCGGCCAGACCAACCAGCCACGCAACCCAACGAGGAGCCGTATCCTTCCGGAGGGTTCTGTCCTTTTGCAGCAGAAGACATAGAATCCATCCAATGAGGAATCCCCCTCCCTGACAAATCAGGAACTTTGCAAGGCCCAGAGCGTTCCTGAAGTACGTATGCGCAAGCCGCCTCGGGGAGAACCACAGATGAAGGCCACGATACCAATAGGAATTGTCATACCAGATGGCATAGGTAACGGGAAAGACACCGCCGAACTCGTAGACCCTCGGTGAATCGAGGGCGATGCGTGCAGGATGTATCGGCCGGCCGGCCTTTGGGGGTCCGCCTTGCCAAAAGCGCCCCATATCTACGTTGTTGACATACCAGGCATAGTTGAGTCGGCTTGTGTCGCCGATTGTCACATGACCTGATGAGACCGAAAGCGTAACGATCCACGGTGGGAAAAAGCAGAAATGTACTTGCGGCGATAAAAACGCCACGGCGCGGAAGCAGCTTCCAGGCCGCAAATAGGATCATTAGAGCAAGCGGGAACATCCAGGCTTTTGCGTAGTATCCGATTGCGAGCGCAGCGCCTAAGGCGACTGGCCTGGTGTTCGGACGCCGCAAAAGGATTCCCATGGCGGCGTAAAGGCAAGCACAGATAATCATGTCCGGCTCGATCATGGACACGGGAATGAGCAGCAGGGAGCACCACAAGAAGATCGAATACGCGATACTGCGAATCGCGAAAACATCGTCCCGATCTTTTATGAGTCCCTGAAGAAAATATTCGAAGGCAAAGACCGTGACGACAAAGATCCCATAGTTGACCAGATGAGCGAGGGGATACTCCCAGTACATGGAAGGACGTAGAACGAAGCGCGAAAAAGCTTGGAGCCAAGCGTATAGGGGATTGAAGTAGCCATTAATCGCGGTGTGCCAATCGCCTCGCAGATAAGCATCACCCATGTCGAGGTAGGAGACGCCATCATAGTTCATGAAGAAGCGGCTGCGCCAAGCCTGTGCCAAACCCAAAATCAAGGGGATGGCCATCCATCGGTTCATTCCCAAATATTTGAATCTGCTCTGCATTCGGGAGGATTCCCCTGTTTGCAATGACTTGCATTGGGCCCGAAGGAAGAGAAACTATTTTCCAAAAGCTCGTTATTGAAAATAGGCAACCATACTAGCTCCATCAAGGGACAAAATGTCAATACGAAATCTTTCCAGCGACTTCACTGGCGCGATAAAGTTCCGGTCCCGCGGCGCCTGCTTGTGGACTACCGCTCATTAACTTTGGGGATGGCCGTCAGCGGCCCATTTGTCCGCGCCTTTGCAGCGACATTCGAGACTGCGAAATCAAGCCGGATTAATTCTCGCGCGAGGTCTTGGGCCGAGGTTCGACATTGTCTAGCGATTGAAGCCTTTTCAGCATTGCATCGTAAGCTGGCTTTTTCCGGTAACTCAGATCAAAAGGCAACGCCCACCCATAACCGGTATAAGCTTCCGGAATCCAGGAGTACATGTCGGTGAATCCCCACGTCTGAAAAAGCGTGCAGGCCGGTTCTCTCAGACACGTATCGAGCAAATCCTTGTAGATTTCCGCCTGCGCCCGCAGGCTCGAGTCACTGTCGTCCCTCAATCGCACATCCACTTCGGTGAATTGCACCTCAAGCCCAAGTTCAGCAAGGCGATGGATGTTCCGGCGGAGCGAATCAAACGAGTTGAAATCAGACTCGAGATGCAGTTGCAAGCCAATTCCGTTCAGCGGAACTCCCCGGCTCACGAAGTCCTGGGCCATTGCGTACATGGCATCCGACTTCTGATTAAGCGTCTCCGCGTTGTACTCGTTTACAAAAAGCTTCGCATCGGGATCTGCGGCATGGGCCCAGATCAGCGCCTGTTCGATGTACTTCGTGCCCTCGCCGGCGAACCCGATCCCCGGCTTCTCATACCAAATGGAACTCCGCATTGAGCCATCCTCATTAAACGGCTCATTCACTACGTCCCACGCGTAAATCTTGCCTCTGTAGCGTCTGACTGCGGTTGCGATGTGTTCCGCGAGTACCTTGTTAAGGGCAAGCGGTGTCCACGGAGGAGACGGGCCGCTTTGAATTTGCATCCAGTCTCTGACCAGGATCCAACCCGGTAGTGCGCGATGCCAAATCAGAACATGCCCGCGCACTTTCATCGAATGTGTCTGCGCAAATGCCACCAGCGCGTCCGGTCCGGCGAAATTGTAGGAGTCCGGCTCCGGGTGGATGTGATCAAACTTCATCTCATCCGCTGCTTCCAGCGCGGAGTATTCCCGTGCGAGCGTTGCCGCGTAAGGAGCCTGAGAAAGATGGAGTGATTCGGCAGCGGCTCCCATTTGCAAATGGTGCTTCTCGGCTGCGTCCCTCAGGGTCGGCGCAGCGTCAGACGTTTGCGCAATCCGCTCGCGCTTTCCGCCGAGACTCCGAAGTGACGGGTATGTAGACGCCAGGTACCAACTGACTGCTGCTAGCACTAACACGAAAATCACCAGCTTGGGCAAGCTGAAGTATTGGGCGGTCTGAGGTCTTCCCGCCGATCGAAAACCCAAATCAATTCGACTCACTGCTCCGGGTTCCTTCCCGATTCGGTCCGCCCTCACAGGGAGATATTGAGAGGCTTGAGCAGAATATCGCGCGTTTGATACCGCCAACCCCGGGGGCTTCAGTATCCCAAGCCATGCCCATCTTTCCGAATCGTCAGTACTTCGCCATGACCGGCAACGTTAATCCTTTCCGGTTCCACATGTAGATATTAGACATCGATACGGACAGAACCATTATGGACGATTGCAGGCGATCAGGCCCGGTTTCCTCAAACACCGAGAGTATGATGGGCTACTCGTCAGCAGCCACAAAGTCACTGACGAGTGGAGAGAAGAGCGTCAGCCTTGAGTGACTCCTCCATCAGAGGCCGAGGAACTCTGTTCTTTGTTCATGCTGTTTGTGTTTCACAAAACCGCGTAATAATCTGCAAATTTCCACAGAAATATTTATTTTTGACCGGGGGGTAGTACCTTTCTCCAGGTGATCTCGGATGCCCGGGGCCTTTCCAGCTTGGGGCTCTTCTGTATTTATGGTGCGCCATTCGGGGCTAATTATCTGCAAAAGGTGGAACACCGGGTGCGTCGCCTATTAGCTTCTGTGCAAAGTTGTGGGATGCTGCACGTGGAGATGAAAACTTTCTAGCCTTTCCGATGCAGGCAACAACTTTAGAGACCTGTTTGTGTCTCTAGGATACAGACGGCCACACCGACTGGTGGACCGCCAGCGCAGGCTTCACTCAAGGCCACATCTCACTGGGTCCGTTTGCGAGAGTCGCGCCACCGAAATTTGCCCCAACTGGATTTTGTTTTTACGTAAATGGAACATCCATGGTGATACTGGTACAGACGCCTCCCAGCCCCAGGCCCCACAGCCATCCCGGTCCGTGGACTCCGTCCGAAATATGGATGATCCTACTTTTGCCATTGTTAATCGTGGCGTTCCTGGGTTTGGTATTCGTTCGCTCCAGCAGAGGCCAGATCAACGGAATGCGAAAGTAATAAAACTCGCGGTAACACATCCGCGATCAGACTCAACAGCAGTTCAGGTGGGCGAGTGTCGCTTTCGCAGTCGGTCTATCAAGACTCTGGCCGTAAGTCCAACACAGAATGATCCGAGTCCGAGTGATCCGGCGAAGATCAGCATGACTGGCCCTTCGTTCTGGAGCAACGACCACAATGCGACACCTCCCAGCGGCTCGGTTACACATGCGATCAACGTAATTGCGACCGGGACCGTCCAGCCAAAGCGACGGCGTGAAAAGT
>Ga0070676_10001177_pt1 | contig 13106 bp, 11 predicted proteins | sample KBSM53metaG_FD_64667 | JGI IMG/M metagenome (GOLD analysis project Ga0070676, IMG submission 64667) | Miscanthus rhizosphere microbial communities from Kellogg Biological Station, Michigan, USA - KBS M5-3 metaG | ecosystem: Host-associated > Plants > Roots > Rhizosphere > Soil ...
CCATGCAAGACCTCACGACGATTCGCTTTCGTAACCCCACCAAAAACTGGCTGGTGTTTACGATTAAGCGCGAGGTGTACAAATGGGTGAACAAACGTGTAGTCAAAAAGAGCACGCTTTTAATTGCGCCGACACAATTTGTCGCTGACGATGTCGTTGATTACACCGGTGTAGACCCTGCTAAATTTACCGTGACCCTCGAATCCGCCGACTATGTTCCCGGCGAGCCGGAGCCGATCCCTACACTTGTTGGCAAACAATTCGTGATGTATCTGGGCCGTCCGCTGCCGCATAAAAACTTGTGGCGTTTCGTAGAAGCCTACCAGCTTTTGAAAGAGAAAAATCCGGACCTGCTATTGGTTTTGGCCGGGCGCAAGGACATCCACTACCAAAACATTGAGCAGCGCGCCAAAGCCGCCGGCATCGAAGGTATTTTCTTTACCGACTACATCAGCGATGAAGCACTCAAGTGGCTGTACCAAAACTGCGCGGCGTATGTATTTCCGTCGCTCAGCGAAGGATTTGGCTTGCCCGCACTCGAAGCGATGCGTCACGGCGCGCCGGTAGTTTCGAGCAACGCAACCTGTTTGCCGGAAGTGTACGGTGATGCCGCGCATTACTTCGATCCGCTCGACATCCACGATATGGCCGACAAAATCCAAGACGTATTACACGACAAAAAACTCCGCGCATCGCTCATCAAAAAAGGCGAGCAGCGCGCCAAAAGCTACTCTTGGAAACGCATGGCCGAGCAAACCATGGGCGTCTTTAAAAAAGCCTTGGAAATATAGCGAACTTTACTGCTTGTTACGGCGTGTGCTCGTATTCGCGCCGGAGGTAAGCGTAGTAGGTCGGCGTGTTCCGGCACCGCTCTTCGTCCTGGCAAACGCCATCGTCAAATTTCGCATAAGCAAAGAAGGCCGCTTCTTTTTGTGCGAGATCGGCCGGCGCGACATTCTCAGGCATATCGTGAATCGGGTAGCCTATGAAGTAGCGAATTCCGGTAGGCTGCGCGGCGATGGGTTCGTAGGCTGCGAAGGCGCGGCCGGTAAATTGACCCACCGCGATATGGTCGCTGTGATCAGGATAGCGCCGGCTCATAACATCGGCCTGGGTGCGGACTTCGGCGGGCTGGTAGGCCTTCATGAGTAAAATAAGCACTTGCTCGAGGTCGGTAGCGTTATAGATCGATTGTCCGTCGACGCTTCTGATTTGTGTCTCACGGCCGCTATTGAGTCGCGCCAAGCTTTCATACCCGGAGCTATGGAATCCGTGACCGTTAAGATTGCCATCCGGCAAATGCATAAAAATCAGCGAAACCGCCGGGTTGTTTTTAGGTGACGCCACGGTAATAAATTGATGGTCGGAAAGGGCTATTTGGCGCTCAATCCAGGCATCGTCACTTTGCGGGGTCATGGTGGCATAGGCGGCTTCGGAGCCATGCTCGCGGCTCAGCCAATAGTATTTGTCGCCACCGCTGTCGCCGGCTGTAACATAAACGGTCCGTACACAATTACCCTCGGCGATGGTGTGCGTCAGTGACGGATTCATGAACAGTAGATCGTCGTCTTGGTGTGCCACGACGTTCATAATTGTTTTGCCTTGGCGGCACAAAACGTTCGGTAGCTTATCGAGCGTGGTGGGCAAGATTGTCGACGAATCTTGGGGTGCACCGCTATGTTTCTTTTTAGGCGCACTATGGAATGCTCCGTGGTCATAAAATAGCAACAACTCCTGTGGATTCGACAAACTCCCGGCAATAATGGTGCTTGAGTTCGGCCGGCCATAGGTTTTTACCACTTCTTCCAGCGAGCAATTTCGGTAACCGGTGGGATTTTGGTCGAACGATAAGATATACGCGAACGACTGCTTTTGCAGGTCAAACCTCCAGGCATCGCTCGTCAGCGCATCACGTACTTGCCCGCATGCAGTGAGCGGCAAGATGTGCAGATTGTTGTTGGCTGCCAGTTTTGTCGGCACCACGCGCCAATAATCACCGACGAGCGCCGTCACGGGGTGGTGTGCCAACGCCTGCGCCACGAGCGCGTTGCGGTCATTAAGCGTTTGCAATACCTGCTTACTTTTGTGATAGGAACTGACCGTTATGAACACTCCTGAAGCCACCGCCGCGAGTAGTACCACTCCGGTGAGCAGCAGTGTGCGGGCGCGATAATGTCGTCCTGCCATATGCACCGTGGCCGTAATACTCAACGCAAAAAAGGCGATCGCTAAGTACCGGGCGTCAGCAGCATAGTAATGGTCGGTAAGCACAAACGCTGCGAGCGCGGAAATACCACTCGAAAGCAGCAGTAAAGCCACGGAAGAGCGCCGCTCATTTGCAAAAACAACATCAGGAGTGGTGACACTGCGGCGCACAAAACAACACGCCATATACAGGCCGACCGCAAGTAGTGCCACATTTATGATCAGCGCCACTCCACCCCACGAGCTCAGGTGTTGCAATGCCTGGTGCGGCATAGCGCCAAGCTCAGTTACGTCGTAGGCAGGGTTGGCACCAAAGTTAGCGAACAGGTCGAGTACGGCATATACGCCCGCCAGAACCAGGCCGTGCAGTCCGTGCACCATACCATACGAACCACCCGCGTCAGCCTGATTCGTAAAATGCGCCACGCCTGTTGCACCCAAAATCCATATCAAAAACAGGGCGATTGCCGTCGCAAGCACCGTCGCCCCGAACCAGCGCATTGCCACATACACGATCTGTACCTTGCGCAGCACGCGGTATGTCATGAAGGCAATGACCGCACTGCCGATGCCGATCGTCAAAAACAATTTATCGCTGGCGATCAACACTGCCAACAGCGCGACGCCGCCAATAAACTTCCAGCTTTTCAGACGCACTGCCGAAACACACAACCATAGCGCCGCAATATACGTAGGATACTCGAGGTTACGTGTGGCAATCATCGCCATGTTGACCGGCAGCAGCGCCCCGGCATACGGCTGGGCGGGGATCGCCAGTAGCACCGAAGCCAACGCCAAACAGATCGTACCAAATACCAATGGCCGGCGCTCTATCCGATACAATAACGCCACTAACGCCCCGACCGTCACTACCGAGATGGCGACAGTGCCGACGATAAACGCCGTGGCCGTAGATCCGCACCAGGCAACCAACAAGAACAGCGGCCATTTGAGCAAAAACGTGTGTGCGCCGGGAAACTCCGCGCCATGGAACGTCGCCTTACCACCAAACATATATGCATCGATGAGCTGGTCGGCATTGCCTTGATGCAATTTCGCCCCGAGATACGACCACAACACCGTGCTTGCGAACAACACCAGAAGCGCGCACCACAGATACCCATAACGAAACAGCCGGGCGGTAACTACACGGCGCACCAGCCCACGCTTATTGGACTGCACCTGACCTACCGTTTTATCTTTTTTTTGCTTTTTTGCCATGTTTATTTACTAATTACGCACTGATTATTTTAGTATACTGGATTCTCGTCCGTCTTAAAGATACGCGTTCGGTACAGGTAAAAGTTCCAAAGCGTCGTCACACCGATCGCCAGTGTCCGAATAACCACCACCGGCAACAGATGTGTGAAAATTTTAGTCATGAGCACTGTAAAGCCAAAGTTAAAAATAACCAGCAAAGTTACCGCGATAAACTGCGGTAACAGAATTTTGTGATGAACCCGCTTGTCACCAAATGTTACAAACTTCTGTAAAATAAACGATACGACCAAGCCGATCAAAAAGCTAATGCTCACCGCTTCGACCGCCGTGGCACCCGCATTCTGTGCCACCACAATAACCGCAAGCTCCAACACATAGACACTTCCACCGACGATCAGGTATTTTCCGAAATTACTTTTGGCGAGTTTGATGAGTTTTTGCAACATGCGTATCTCCTTGCAGCCCGACAGATGCGGCGCGATCAATTATGTACAATGGGCGGCCTTTTGCCTGACTGTGAATATGCGAAATATACAGCGCCAGAATGCCTTGCGACACCAGTAGGATACCCACCAAAAATAACAGCAGGATGCCCAGCATCGCCGTGCCCGTAAAGTTCCAATTCAGTGGATCGCCGAGTAAAATCTGTTCGATGAATACCGCAAGACCCAAGATAAACGACGCGATTATAATAAAAATGCCCAGATAGCCCGAGACGTACAACGGTTGCGGCGACTGCGACACGAAGCTGTCGGTAGCCAATTTGGTGAGCTTGCCAAAGGTGTAGCCGGCGGCGCTGTCTTCGCGGGCGTTGGCTTTGAAATAAACATATTCCCGTTTGAAACCGAGCCAGTCGATAAGCGCGCGGGTCATACGGTCGGATTCAGTAAGCGACAAAAACGCCTCTTGCACGGCGCGGTCGATGAGCCGGAAATCGCTAGAGCCTGGAACGGTTTTTTGGCCGGTTATCTTGTTGAGTAGCTTATAAAACAGCCGCGAGCCATGGCGCTTTACCCAGCCTTCTCCACTGTTGGCGGTCCGTACGCCAATCACCACGCGGGCGCCTGACTCCCATGCTTCCAGGAATTTCGACAAGAGCTCTACGGGGTGCTGACTATCACCGTCGAGCGTAATAATCGCGTCACCCGTCGCCTCGGCAATACCAGCGGTAAGGGCGCTCTCTTTGCCAAAATTACGCGAAAAACAGATTAATCTAGTGCGGCCGTCTTCGCACCAATCACGAATAATCTCCCGCGTGGTGTCGGTGCTGCCGTCGTCGCAGTAGATTATTTCAAATTGGTACGGCAAGGCTTGCAGTGTTTTGAGCAGCGAGGCATGAAACCCAGCAATGAGCCGGCTCTCATTATAAACCGGCACCACTACCGAAATGCGCTTTGCTCCTGCCATACGATTTACTCGTTGTCGGCGCTATCGCCATCCGCCGAGCTATCCGCAGCCTTTAAAACAATGTGGCGGTCGCGGCCTTCACCGACCGATTCGCTTACCACACCCATATCCTGGGCGAGCTTGTGTACTGTGCGGCGGTCGACGGCGTTCATCGGTTTAAGCTCCATCGACTCGCCACTGTCACGCACTTGGCGAACCCAACCCTCGGCTTCTTTGGCAAGCCGTTGGGCGCGCTGCTTTTTGTATTCGGCGACGTCGACGTTCACGCGAACATATTCGTAGCCGTTGTTTTTGAGGGCACTTGAGATCAAAAATTGAATTGCGCGCATGTTTTCACCGCGCTGGCCGATCAAAAAGCCGTTCAAGTGAGTAGAGGGAACTTCCAGTTCGATAACGTCGTCTTCGCTTGTGGCGTAGACATCAGTGTTCAAACCGAAGAATGACAGTAAATCTTCGAGGTATTTCTTGGCAAATTGGATCGACGCTTCCATCTATTTTTTCCTTCCCTTTTTAGTTGGTTTCTTCGTGGAAGACTTTTTAGATTTAGAGCCGGGCTTAGTTTTTACCACCTCACCCTCGATCACTTTTTCGGCCTTACTACCAGTTGCTTTGTCGGCCACTTGTTCCATTTCTTCTTCATCCTCGCGCAGCACGACGGCTTGCTGGATAAACGCTACGATGCCGCCGGTGAGCCAGTACAAACTGAGCGCCGAGGCAATGTTAACGGTGAAGAGAAAAATCATAGCAGGGAAGATAAAGCGCGTGCTGCGACCGACGGCAGCATTGACTTCGCCTTGGTCGGCAGGCTTGCCGGTCTTGGCATCGGACAGGATCATCTTGAGTGAGCGGGAATCTTTGTCTTTGGGCGTCAGCTGCTTGGCTTGGAAGAATTGGGTTACCGCACTGCCGATCACAATAATCATGGCCGGCCAGTACACGCCGGTTTTGCCGATGGCGCTCTTAGTTAGGTCAACGACACCGAAGAGCGTGCTATCAAACAGATGAATGTCGTGCGACAGCTCTTTCATCCAGCTCATGTGCTGTAAGGCGGGGTAGGAGAATGTCACCAGCGCGTGCGGGTCATCCACCACCCGACGCAAACCGCTGTATAATCCGATGAGGATCGGGATTTGCAACAGCAGGACGCCGATCGATCCGAACGGATTGATGCCCCGTTCCTTATATAGCTCCATCATCATGGTGGATTCTTTTTGTTTGTCGCCGGCGGCGGCTTTTTTGATGCGCTTCAGCTCCGGCTGGAGTTTGCGCATCGCTTTTGCTTGGTGCAATTGCTTCTTAACCAGCGGCCACAACAGCAAGCGGACAATCACCGTAAAGATGATGATCGCAAGCCCAAAATTGTGCCCCGGCAAGACCGCATAAATCAACACGAGCAAGTTAAAGATTGGTTGGACAATCAAGGTTGTAAACATAGGGCTCCTTACTTGGCTTTACTATAGCATGTTTTCAGATGATGAGGTGGGCAAAGTGGCGATAATTCCCGCCTTTTGTAACTGCGACGCGATGCTTGCGGCGAGTTCGCCATACTCCATAGTAGCAAGCTGGTCGGAAAATACCGTAAAAACCATGTCATACGACCCATTTATCTGGGGTGAGATGGCACGGATGGCCTCAAACATGCGGCGACGGATACGATTACGAACCACGGCCGATTTGTGTACTTTGCGACTCACCACTACGGCAACCCGATACGTTTTGCGACGCGGATTGTGTACGAATTTGAGCGCGGAGTTTGGACAGCGCACCGTCTTTCCGTTTTTATAAACGAAACGAAGGCTGTTATAGCCATGAAATCGATGTGTTCGATGAATCATTTCTGCAGCCTTCGTTGCTTGCCGCTTAAGCGGCGGTTGTTTTCCTTACTTGGTTTAGTGCGTGAGGCGGGCACGGCCCTTGTTGCGGCGGCGCCTCAAAACCAGGCGGCTTGCACGATCTTTCATACGCGCCGCGAAGCCGTGCTTACGGGCGCGGTGGCGCTTTTTGGGTTGATACGTTCGTTTTGGCATATGTGACTACTCTACCTTATTTGGACTATTTACACAAGTGGTAGGGCCAGGGATTTGGAACAACCTGTTCGAGGCATCTCGGAAGCGCCAAGTATGCTATACAAAGCATGCTTGGTGACCCGCAAGTGCCGAGAACAGGTTTTCCATAATCCCCAGAACCACCGATTGCACATCGTTATCTAGTCAAAATAACAATGTTTAACCCACCAATTCTAGCAAGTTTTCCACCGATATCCAAGTATTTTCCACAGAGTTACCAGATGTGGCCGTAGCCTGTGGAAAATCTTACCCCTGAAGCTTGGTTTTAGTTTGGTAATCGATGTACTATGCACAAACATGTGGAAAACCCCACACATATAGCGTATATTGAAGCTATAACAGACGACTTTTAGGAGTGAGGGTACATGCAACAAAGTGGCTTATGGCAAGCGGTGCTTGGCGAGATCGAGCTATCCGTATCTCGAGGCAACTTTATTACGTGGTTCAAGAATACGAACCTTTTACGACACGACGAAACAAGCGTGATTATTGGAGTGCCGAACGTGTTCATCAAGCAACAATTGGAACGTAAATATAGCGATCTGATTATTGCCACATTGCAAAAGAACGGCGTCGAAGCGTCACAGATTGAATACAAGATCCACTCCGCACTCAATAATCGACAGACGGAAGAAGACCCGATCGTTCTAACGCCCACTCCGGCGCCCAAGCCAAGCGGCAAGCCGACACCAAAACCGGCGAGCACGCTCACCCATGCGTATCGGCCCGGTATCAATGAACGCTACACCTTCGACAACTTCATCGTTGGCTCCGGGAACGAACTGGCACACGCCGCCTGCCAAGCGATCGCCCAAAATCCCGGCACCAAATATAACCCGCTCTTCTTGTATGGCGGTGTAGGTATCGGCAAGACACATCTGATCCAGGCGGTAGGCAACCAAGTTTTGGCCAATAACCCCCGGGCTCGCGTCGTGTATGTGTCGAGCGAGCAGTTCGTACAGGAGTTCGTCGACGCGCTGCGTTTCAAAAAGAATACCGACTTTGCCGACTTTTACCGTGGTGCCGATGTTTTGATCGTCGACGACGTACAATTTTTGGCCGGAAAAGAGAAGATCCAAGAAGAGTTCTTCCATACATTTAATGCATTACACCAATCCAACAAACAAATCATCATCAGCAGCGACAAGCCGCCACGCGACATTCCGACACTCGAAGAACGCCTGCGCTCACGATTCGTTTGGGGCATGAGTATCGACATGCAAAATCCGGACCTCGAAACACGCTGTGCGATCGTGCAGACCAAAGCCGACGCGCACGGCATCGACTTGCCGCGTGATGTCACGGAATATTTAGCAACCAACGTCCAAACCAATATTCGTGAGCTCGAAGGCGCACTTAACCAGCTGCTTGCATATTGTGAGATGCGGACCCTGGAACCGACACTCGACATCGCCAGCAGCTTACTGGGCGCAGCCCAAACGCGGCCGAAACATTTGAGCGCCCGGCAAATCGTAGAACGAACTGCCCGTCATTTTCAAGTACCACTCGAAGATATTTTGGGGCCGAAGCGCGACAAAGACATCGTAGTACCCAGGCAAATCGCCATGTATATGCTCCGGAGCGAGCTACACCTGAGCTTCCCGAAGATCGCACGCGAACTGGGACGCAAAGACCATACCACCGCTATTCACTCTATTGAAAAGATCGAGAAGGAATCAAAGCAAGACAATGACATCCGGGCGGCGATCACCCAGATCAAGGAGCGATTGTATGCGTAAAACCTGTGGAAAGCCTGTGCACGCACCGCGGCTTACGTGGGTACGAACACATTTTGTATGCACAACGTCGCGCCATCAAATGCAAAATCTGGCAAACGATCCCACACCTTTTCCCCGCTTTCCACACGGCACTTCCCCCGCCCTACCCACAACAAATTTGTTCAAAATAACACCGGTGCGTCAGCACTTTTCCCCGCTTTCCACAGCACTAATAATAACTACTACTATATATAAATAAGTAATAAAGGATATTTGTATGAAGCTCCAAGTCACTCAGGAAAATCTCAACAAAGCACTCGGCACGGTGGCACGGGTAGCGAGTACGCGCGGCACACTACCGGTACTCGCCAATGTTCTTATCAAGACCGTTAACAACCGATTGAGCGTCGCGGCTACTAACCTCGACATCGCCATCACCCACTACATTGGTGCGAAGGTCGCCGACGAAGGCGCCATTACTGTCCCTGCCCGACTTATGCAGGATTTTGTGAGTAGCTTACCGAGCGATGTGATCGACCTCAAACTCGAAGATTACAAAATGCACATTGCCACCGAGCAATACCAATCCACGATCAATGGGGTTTCTGCTGAAGAATTCCCGGTTATGCCGGCAATTAGCGACGGAAAATCGTGGTCGGTCCCGGCCGACACGCTTAAAGCGGCGTTGCAACAAGTGGTGTTGGCGGCTTCCAGTGACGAAGCGCGACCCGTTCTAACGGCGGTATATTTACACACCAGCGGTGGCAAGTTATATATGGCTGCAACCGACAGTTACCGCCTGGCCGAAAAACAACTCATGCCCATGGAAGAGGAAGTTTCGCTACTCGTTCCCGTGTCGGCTATGCAGGAAGTTCTGCGCATCCTGGGCGACTATGATGGCGATGTGGTGGTGACGAGCGACGGACAGCAGATCTTGTTCCAGGCGGGCGATGTGGAGCTCGTAGCGCGCCTCATTGACGGCAAATACCCGCCCTACCAGAACCTCATTCCTAAGTCGTTTGCAACGACCGCCCGGCTGAAGCGCGCCGATCTGTTGAATATCACGAAAGTTTCAAGCTTGTTTGCTCGCGAAAGCGCCGGAAGTATCACGATTAACCTCGAAGAAGCACACCAGACGGTTAGTATTCGGTCGGTGGCGTCGCAGCTCGGCGAGAACACCGCGACTGCCAACGGTAAAGTGGTCGGCGACGGCAGTATTACGCTCAACTCACGCTATTTGCTCGACGCATTGCATGTGCTGCATGGTGATGAGGTGGAATTTTGTTTCAACGGCAAGCTCGAGCCTTCCGTGCTCAAAGATTCGGCCGCCGAAGACTATATTCACATCGTGATGCCGCTCAAGAGCTAAGCGGTACAATAAGAGTATGCTCGACTCGATCCGCTTGCAGCATTTTCGCTCATATATTGATAAAACCTTTGCGTTGAAACCCGGCGTTACGATTATTGTCGGACCGAACGCGAGCGGAAAGACAAACTTGCTCGAAGCTATTTTGGTGCTGTCGCGGGGCGGCTCGTACCGGGCGGACAGTGCTGATTTGCTGCACTTTTCCCAGGATTGGGCGCGGTTGGATGCACACACCGTCGATGGTCAAACGCGGACCTTTAAGTTGCAAACTATCCCCACACTGAGTAAAAAATTCGAAATTGACGGCCAGACTGTGTCGCGGTTGTCGCAGACAAAAACCATCCCGGTTGTGTTGTTCGAGCCGAATCATTTACTGCTCCTCACCGGCTCGCCGGAATTACGCCGCAGTTTTTTGGACGACCTCATCGAGCAAACTGAAGCAAGTTTTGGAACGACACGCCGGCATTATAAACGGGTGCTCGCACAGCGGAACGCGCTCCTCAAGCGTGGCCCGGTAACCCGCGAGCAACTTTTTGTGTGGAATATCCGCCTGAGTGAATTGGGTGGGCAGATTGCGCGGCATCGTCTGGCCTTGCTCAAAAAGCTCAACGAAAAAATGAGCGGTTTATATAGCGAGCTGGCGGGGCGTGAAAGCGTCGTGACACTTGAGTATAAAACCAAGTTCCCAGCGGATGCCTACGAAAGTGCACTTCTGAAAAAACTGGAGACTGATTTTGAACTCGACTGCTTGCGCGGCTTTACCGGCGCCGGGCCGCACCGGGACGACCTCACGGTGCTTTTAGGTGGGCATGTGCTGCAGGACAGCGCTTCGCGGGGCGAAACGCGTACCTTTGTGTTGGCGCTCAAAATCCTTGAGACCCAATTGCTTGAAAGCGCCCGCGGCGTGCGCCCGCTGTTACTGCTTGATGACGTGTTTAGCGAGCTCGATGGGCGCCGCCGCCAAGCGCTCACGGCGTTCTTAAAAGATTATCAGACTTTTATCACGACCACCGATGCCGATGTGGTGGCACAGCATTTTACCGACACGAGCACTATTATTTCGCTCGCGTAAACGCGTACAAATGGTTTACTGTTGCGGCGTCTGGCTCTGGATGTCGATATTCCCAGAATCGTAGATAACCTGGTTGTTACTGTTATAGAGGTACAAACGTGCCGTGCTGACACTGGTGTTTGAGCCGTCGAGTCGGGCGCGGTACATTGTTGCATCAAACGTGGTATTGAAATAAACCGTGTTAAATGACGCGGGATTGTCGGGATCGTTTGGCGGCGTACTTACGCTTCCCTTGTCGATCGTAACGGTTTTGACGGTGAGGTTGTTTTGCTTGATAAACAAGAATGCCTCGTACTTAAAAGCGGTGAGCTGGTCTTGGGTTATGCCGACATTAGTTACGGCGTCGGTGTTTACGAAATCCGGGCGCTGTGGCGCTTGTGCGGTTGGTGGTGTTGAAGTGTCACCTCCGGAATTACCGGTGTTATATGCCGAGCTGTTCGGCGTGTTGTTGGTAATCTTTTTGTTTTTACTCGAATTATGGGCAACCAACATGGCGATACCCACCACAACAATCACCACGCCAACTAAAATGATGATCGAGCGATTCTTTTTTGAAGTGTCGTATGGATCGTTTTGCATCGCTATTCCTTTACTTATACATGATTTCAAGTTTGCTCGGGTCGTAGCCTTGGAAAGTGATCCAGTTGAGGGCTTTAGTGCGCGCCGCCTGGTCGCTGGCAGTGATGATGATGGCCACGGCGTAGTCGTTGTCGGGGTATTTTTGTGAAGGACCAAAAGTAATGCTATATCCCGGGCCGTAGTATGGAAGTGACTTTAAGATCGGGTTTTTTTCGGTTATGATTTGGCCTTGTTCATTGGCCGTGCTACCGGTAATACCCTCGCCGAGTGAAGCTTCGTATGGGTTGCTTTTTTGCCAACTCTGGGTGTAGGTTGCGCTTGATGCGCCCAGGGCAATGCTCTGATTTTGATCGTCACCGGCCTTCTTGATAGTTACGGTGATTGTTTTTGTTGTGAAACCGGTACGACTGATGCTGAGCGTATGCGTGCCTACGGGCAAGCTAATCTTGCCTGGATTTACGGTTTTGCCTTTGTCGATGGTAACTTTTGCATCCTTGGGGACGACATCAAGAGTAATACTTCCCTGGCCTGAAGTTAAAGCGCTGCCGCCAAGCAGGATCCAGCCCAGCACAAAGAACCCTACGATTACTGCTGCGACAATGACGAGTACTCTTTTTTGCATAGTTTGGCTCCTACTGCGCGTTACCTGAAACGCCGTTTTGGTTGATTAAACGTACTGCAATAACACCGGGTTGTTTTTCCATCCAGGTAAGGTCGCCGGCGGTATTAAGTTGTGGTGTGTGGTCACCGAGTGAGGCGTCGGCCACGACATATCCGCCTGGCTGCGGCCCAATATAAATCATGGTGTGACCGATCGAGCCTTGGTTCTCAACCAGAATATCGCCCGGCTGCAGGTTGCTAAACTCAACTTTCTGATATTTTTCGGGATGGCCCTCGACATACGATTTTTGAATACCCGTCCCTACTGGTGGATACTTCGGATCCGCGCCACTCGTGGTCATTACGGTTGAGACAAATGCTCCGCAGTCGGTGTAGTTGCTAGCTTTATTCCAGGCTGACCGATATGCGTCGGTGGGTATGCTGGCGTGTTTCTTGTTATTATCGGGCCATGCTAAGTTAATGGCGGTTTTTACGATGCTTCCATTTACGACACCGGTCGCCGATGAGCAAGTACCGGTGCTGGCGCTCGTGTTGGTTGCGCCGGTGGTCTGGCCGCCGGTTGATGTCGCGCCGCCAAATACTGCGCCAGGCGTTGCTTTGCCGCTCTGGGTGAGGTCTTCTTTGCTGTACGGTGGCTTAAGAAGTTTATTGGCGTCGGCAATACGGATGTCGTCGTGCGGCACACCCGCCTGTTCGTAGAATTGGCGGATGATGATAACTCGCTTGTCGACGGTCGCCGACGGTTCGGCAAGGAGTTTGTCGAGCGCATTCTTGTAGCTTCCGGTAAGTTCAGACCAAGCGTAGTCGAGCTGTAGCATAAGATCAGTCGGCTCACGGTGAGGGTTAGAATC
>Ga0070676_10001180_pt1 | contig 13091 bp, 8 predicted proteins | sample KBSM53metaG_FD_64667 | JGI IMG/M metagenome (GOLD analysis project Ga0070676, IMG submission 64667) | Miscanthus rhizosphere microbial communities from Kellogg Biological Station, Michigan, USA - KBS M5-3 metaG | ecosystem: Host-associated > Plants > Roots > Rhizosphere > Soil ...
GGACATCGGCCGGGAGTTCGGAGTCCTTGGCGCCAAGCAAACACTGACGCCAAGCTTATTTAAGGCAGTTGATAGCGTGTGCGCGGGCCCTTGCCCGTCTGCACCAGCAAGCCGCGTTCGGCAAGCTGGCCCAGTTGCTTCGATGCCGTGGCCAGACCGACGCCGCACAGCCGTGCGTAGCCACTCTTATTCACCGAGCCTTCCTGCAGCACGTGTTGCAGCACCTCATGGCCCCGTTCCGGGCGCAGCAGGTCGGCCGCTGCGTTGTGCCACAACGCCGCCAGGCGCTGCTCGCGACTGAGCCCGCGGTGGAAGGTCTGGCGCAGTTGCTCCAGCGCCGGTGCGAAGCGCTCGCCGAAGCCGTGCTTGTCGATCAGCGCCACAGCAGCCTCGCGTTCCTTGACCGCGATCTGCAGGTACGCCTTCGCGATCGCCAGGTGCGACTCGACTTGTTGCGGCGCATCCAGCGGCAATGCAAGTGCCGCGAGCTGGCGCCGCACTTCGGACATCTCGCTGAAGTGCGCGGCAAATTCGCCCGGCAACAAGCGGTCATAGAACTCGCCCTCGCGCGGACCGAGGATCTCGCCTTTCAGCTTGCGCGTGGCCTCGGCCCGCGCCGGGTCGCCGCCATCGGGCCAGGCGGCCAGCGCGGCGGCGGTGTGTTGGTCGCCTAGCGCTTCGTCTTCCGTACGGTCCAGCGCCTGGGAGCGCTTGTAATAGGCCTCGGCCAGGTTGTAGTGCGCGCGCCCGACCAGCACGCTCAAGCTGGCACGCTGGCTGATCTCCAGCGCCTTTTGGTAGTGCTCGATTGCCGGACCGTACTTGCCTTGCCAGAAGTAGGTGGCGCCCAGGTGCAGGTGAGTGGCGGCCAGGGTTTCGGGTTCGACTGTGAAGCGCTGCGCCATGTCCAGCACACGCTGCGAGTAGTCGATGGCGCGGGCGAAGTCCTTGGCATCGCCATAGATCAGGCTCAGGTTGCCGTAGGTCTTCAGAATCGATTGTCGGTCGCCCAGTCGTTCGTACAGATGCAGCGCGTGGTGCTTGTGCTCCAGCGCGCGTTTCAGGTCGCCGCCGCGGCGCCAGTATTCGCCCCAGGTCTGCTCCAGGCTGGCGATGACCTCGGCCGCCTGCGCAATGTGCTCGCGCAAGGATTCAGCGCGGTCGAGCACGGTCTTCGATCGTGGGTCATTGCGAAGCACGTAGAGCCAGGCCAGCTTGACCAGCGTGTTGACATATTCGACCAGCACATCGGTGTCGGCCCGGTCCGGCTCGTCATGCAAGCCGGCCTGGCGCAGGAACTCGGCGCTTTCCTGGTAGCACGCAAAGGCGCGGTCGGCGTCGCGCGCCTCGTTGAACTTGCCCAAGGTGCCATAGACGATGCCCAGCGCGAGCTTGTCGTTGGCGGCGTTGGCCAGGTGCAGAGCGTCGTCGCAGGCCCGCAGTTCGCTGGCCTCGTTACCACGTACCCGCCACAAACCGGCCTGCGCCAGGCAAAGTTCGAAACGCAGCCGCCAGTCGATGTCCGAACGCATGAACTGGCGCAGCAATGCGTCGGTGTCGGCATGGCTGGCCAATTCGACTCTGAAGCGTCTCAGGCACTGGATGAAGCCGGCGCTGTCACCGGCGCGCATCATGTGCCACAGCGCGGCGCGCCCGTCGCGCGTGACGCTCAGCGCGTGCTGCGCCTGTCGCGCATGCCAAGCCGTTCGAATCGGCGCGTCGACCAATTGAAGCAGCGCATAGACCTCGTGCTGCAGCAGCGCGTCGCGCGCCAACGCACGCTCGCCTTGCAGCGGCGGCTCGAACAGCAGATCGACCAACTGCCGCTTGCCCTTGTCGAGATAGCGGTAGAACGTGCTGGTGCCCACTTGCCACAGGCCGCACAAGTGGTCGGCCGCCGATTCGTCGGGCCGCGATCGATAGACCTGCGGAAAATCGGCCACCGGTATCACGGCGTACTGGCAGGCCAGCGCCAGCAAGGGCCGCCACGCGGTGCGTTCCAGCCAGTCCTGGGGTTGCAGGGTGTCCAGGCCGCAAGCGCCATCGGGTCGCAGCCGCGCCAGCGTGGCACGCAACCACAGCTGCCACGCCGCGACCGAGGCCGGATAAGTGGCTATTGCATCACCGGTCACGGCCTTCAGCGCCGGCCACAAGCGCCGCGCCAGCGCCGCGGTGAGCCTGGGTCGCCTGCGCAGGAGTTCGTCCAACGCGCCAGACTTGCCGGCAGCCAGCACATTGCTCAGCAGCAGCTCGGCATGCGGTCGCAGCAGGCCCGTCACGCGACGAGCGCCTTGCAAATTAGGGGGGTGATCTGCCATGCTGCGCGCGCATCATCTGCCGATCGTCCAGCGAGGGTGGCGATGCTGCGCCAGAAGATGCATTGACATGCGACTTCGCGACAGCCCAGTGTAGCAACGCAGCGTGTGCCGGCTACCACAACTGCCACAACCCCCCAAGGAGATCCCCATGGCACTGCCCAACCTGATTTTCGCCCGTAAGTTGCCGACGCCTCCCGTCGGTGTGACCTTGGCGGTGTATGCCCCCTTTGGCACCGACGCGGTGCTGAGCAGCTACCCCGGCGTCAACGCGCTGACCATCAACCAGCACCCGCTGGTGATCAACCTGGTCGAAGTTTCCAAGCGCGGCGTCAACGTCTCGGCGCTGATCGACCTGTATCACGACGACACCTGGCTGGTCGAGATCAGTGCCAGCAAGCCCACCAGCCTGAAAATCACCAGCCGCTGGAAGCAGGAGATGGATGCCATCAACACGCTGTCGGGTTTCCTGCGCTACACGGCGCAACGGCGGCCGGGCACGGCGCTGGTGCTGGCGCTGGAGGGCCACGGCGCGGGCTACCTGCCCGAGATCGATCTGAGCCAGCTGAACACCGCGAACCTGACGCAGAACGGCAGCATCGAGTGGCACATCACCGAAGGTGAAGGTGCACCGTTGCTGCCGATGGGCTCGCCCTTGTTGCCGATGGGCTCGCCGTTGCTGCCCATGGGTTCGCCGCTGCTGCCGGTGAACCACATGCCGCTGTCCAGCTATGGTCTGGGCAAGGCCTTGAAGGACGCGCTGGCCGGCAGCGGCGTGCCGCTGGGGGTGATCCACTTCAACAACTGCTTCAACATGTCGGTGGAACTGCTGCACACCGTGGCGCCCCATGCCGAATTCGCCACCGGCTACATGAACTACAACTTCTTCACTTCGGGCGAGTCGTATCCGGCGGTGTTCGGCAAGCTGCAGGTGGCCGGGGCGGCCAGCACCGAACAATTGGCGCTGTGGTTTGCCCAGGCAAATGACGCGCTGCTGGCCAGCAAGAGCCACCACCCGACGACCGGCGGCGTGGTCAAGTTGTCGCGTCTGCCGCTGATTGCCAAGCGCATCGATGCGCTGGCCATTGCGCTTGTCACCGCGCTGACCTCGGCCACGGCGGCGGCGCGGCCGGGCGTGGTGGAGCGCATCCGCAGTGCTATCGCGCGTGCGCAGCAGTACGACACCGTGCCCACCCCCAAGCTCGATTCACCCGATGAATTGACCGACATCCGCAGCCTGGCCACCGAACTGCTGAGCTTCACCGTCAACCCCGTGCAGGTGCAGAAGGCAGCCAACGACTTGCTGGCTGCGACCACAGGCATCAAGGCTTACGGAGCCAAGGCCAGTCCGTGGACCGCGCCGGGAGTGCTGTGGGACTTTTCTCGCGCCGATCTGGCGATGAACATCCTCTGCCCCGACCCGGCACTGCGCGGCCTGTGGGACTGGCGTTCGCCGTTCTACCTGCAGGTCAACCAAGACCCGGCCGCACCGCTGGTGCAGCCTCAGGTCATTGACTTCCTGAAGACCACCGCCTGGGTGCAATTCATCATCGAGTACCACAAAGACGTGCCGTTCGTCGGCATCCTGCCGGCGGCAATTCCGGACTACCCGATCTTCAATCGCAAGCACACGCTGCCACCGAATACCTAGGCTTCGGCAGCCGCGGCAGCCCCGCCGCGCCCCACATCGGCCCCTGCGGACTTCTGTTCGCCGGGGTCGATGTCTTTGGGCAGCGCATTCATCGTCCACGAATCGTCTTGCTTGCGTCTTCTGGGCGGAGGTCCGGCGGCGTCGTACTGGGAACGTCGGACCGCTGCAATGGAGCCACCCACCGAAGCGAAAGACGATCCCATGAACTGGTTGCTGCTCAAGCCGATACGCCCCTTCATCACCCTGGCGGCGCTGGCGTCGTTGCTTCTGAACCTGGCGCTGGTGGTGCCTTCGCTGTACATGCTGCAGGTCTTCGACCGCGTGTTTTCCAGCCGCAGCATCGAAACGCTGGTGATGCTCGGCCTGTTCGCGCTGCTCGCCCTGGGCCTGGGCTTCTGCATGGACCGCGCGCGCCAACAGTTGCTGGCCCGCGCCGGGCGCGCGGTCGACGAGTGGCTGTCGGCGACGGCGCTGGCCACCGCGCTGAAGGACGCGGCGCGTCGCGATGCCAGCCGCCGCCCTTCTGCATTGCCGGACATCGCGCGGCTGCGCAACTTTCTCGCCGGCCCGGCGGTGCAGGCGCTATTCGACGCACCCTGGCTGCCGATCTACATGCTGGTGATCTTCGCGCTGCACCCGTTGCTCGGCTTGGCGGCGCTGGCCTCGGCCGTCATGCTGTTCACCCTCGGCCTGGTGTCCGAACGTGTCGTTCGCCGTGACGCCGAACTGGTGTTGGCCGATGGCCAGGCGGTCGGGAGACACATCGATGCGCTGACGCGCAACGCCGAAGTGCTGGTCGGCATGGGCATGCTCGGCAACGCGCTGGCCGAATGGGGCGCCAGGCACCACCGGGTGCAGCAGGCACAGCAACGCCTGAGCCGCTGCGGCGGCAGCCTGGCCGCGCTGGGGCGCATGTTGCGCCAGCTGGTGCAGGTGGCGCTGCTTGGCCTGGGCGCCTGGCTGGTGGTGGCGGGCCACGCCTCGCCCGGCATCATGATCGCCGCCACCTTGCTGCTCGGCCGCGCGCTGCAGCCGGTGGAACATCTGATTGCCGGCTGGAAGGCGCTGGTCGAAGTGCGCGGTGCCTGGGCTCGGCTGCAGCAACACGTGGTCGATGCGCCAGAGGCGACAACGCTGCAATGGCCGGCGGTGCGCGGCGAGCTGAGTCTGGAGCGCGTCAGCCTGTTCGCCGATGTGCAGCGGCCGCAGCTGATCAAGAACCTCAGTTTGAGCCTCGTCGCAGGTGAATGCCTCGGCGTGATCGGCCCCAGCGCGTCGGGCAAGACCACCTTGCTGCGGCTGATGCTCGGGTTGCGCCAGCCGAACGCCGGCACCGTGCGCCTGGACGGAGTCGACCTGGCGAACTGGCCAGCCGAACAGCTGGCGGGCCACATCGGCTACCTGCCGCAGGACGTCGAACTGTTCGCCGGCACGGTGGCGCACAACATCGCGCGGCTCGGCCCGCTCGATTCGCAGGCGGTGATCGCCGCCGCGCAACTGGCCGGCGTGCACGACATGATCGTGCGCCTGCCGCAGGCCTACGACACCGAGCTGGGCGACGGCGGCGCCACGCTGTCGGGCGGCCAGCGCCAGCGCATCGGGCTGGCGCGGGCCGTGTACGGCGCGCCGAAGCTGGTGCTGCTGGACGAGCCCAACGCCCACCTCGATAGCGAAGGCGAAGACGCGCTTGGCGCGGCGCTGGCCGGGCTCAAGCTGGCCGGCACCACGGTGGTGCTGGTATCGCACCGTCCCGGCTTGATGCGCCATGCCGACACCCTGGCCATCCTGCGCAATGGCGCGCTCGACATCGCCGGCCCGCGCGATGAAGTGCTGGCGCGGCTGAACGGCCAGACCGTGCACCCGCTGCGCTGCGCCGCGCCGGGTCTCGCAGCCGCCATCCAGCACACCGCCCAAGGAGCACAAGCATGAGCACCCATTCCCTGCCGGCGGCCGCGGCCACCAGCACGACATTCGCCAGCCTGCTGGCGTGCAGCCAGCGCAACGCCGAACAGGAGCTGGCGCTGCATCAGACGCTGCGCCACCTGTGCATGCCGCTGATCGCCGCGGCCGTGCTGATCGCGCTGTGGTGTGTCTGGGCGCCACTGTCGGGCGCGGTGGTGGCCAGCGGCCAGGTGCAGGCTGCGCTGGGCCGCAAGGTGGTGCAACACCAGGAAGGCGGCATCGTGCGTGAACTGCGGGTGGTGCAGGGTCAGGCCGTGAAGCAGGGCGACGCGCTCCTGGTGGTCGGCGATGTGCGCAGCGACGCCCAGCTGGATCTGCTGAACAAGCAGATGCGCGACGAGCGGCTGCGGGCTGCACGCAGTGGCGCCGAGCTGGCGCTGGCGATGTCCTTTGCTGTGCCAGCGGACGTGGCTGTGACGCCTGAGCTTCTGGCGCGCGAGCGGCAGCTCTTCGACTCGCGCCGGCGCACGTTGAACGAACAGCTTGCCGCGATGCAGTCGCAGGCCCACGAAGCACAGTCGCGCATCGTCGCGCTAAATGCTCAGCTGCAGGCCGCTCAACGATCGACCGCACTGACGCGCGACGAACTCGGCATCAACGCGGAGCTGGTGGCCAGCGGCTTCATGCAGAAGACCCGGCTGCTGACGCTGGAGCGCAGCGTCGCCGACAACGAAGCCCGGGCCGCCGCAACCCGCGGCCAAATCGCCGAGGCGCAGATGCAGGTAGGCGCGCTGGGCAATGCGATGGCACAGGCGCGCGGCGCCTACCAGCAGCGCGCCGCCGACGAGCACAAGGATGCCGTCGCACGGGTACGCGAACTCGAAGACCGGCTGCGCCCGTCGCAGGACCAGGTCGACCGGCAGATCGTGCGCGCGCCGGTGGATGGCACGGTGATGGCACTGCGCATCGGCGCCGCCGGTACGGTCGTGGGGCCGCGTGAGCCGCTGCTGGAAATCGCGCCGTCCGAAGAGCGGTTGATCGTCGAGCTGCGCATCGACACCCACGACATCGAACACGTGCGCGTCGGCGACGCCGCCGAAGTGCGCCTGTCGGCCTTCGACACGCGCCGCACGCCGCTGCTGCGCGCCACGGTGACGGCGGTATCGCCCGACGCGGTGAGCGACACCGCCGGCAAGCAGTCCTGGTATGCCGCGCAGGTCGAGGTCGAGCGCAGCGAACTGGCGGGCAACCCGCAACTGAATCTCCAGGCGGGCATGCCGGCCGAGGTCTTTGTGACGACGCCGCCGCGCAGCCTGCTGCAGTACCTGCTCGAGCCGCTGGGCATCTTCGCGCGCCGCGCGCTGCGCGAGCCCTGAGCGGCGAGAGCCACAGATCCCATTCGAGAAAGGAGGTGCCGAACACGCGACCCACAAGGACCGTTTCCTGAGTTTTCTTTTCGACTTTCACTTGACTACCGGAGCTTCATCATCATGGCCATCATTACCATCACTGGCGACAACAACGCCAATGTGCTGACCGGCACATCGGCTACCGACCAATACAACATCAACGGTCTGGGCGGCAACGACAACATGCATGGAAACGCCCTCAATGACACACTCGACGGCGGTGCCGGCGACGACCACATGGGCGGCGGCGCCGGCAGCGACGTCTACATCGTCGACTCGACCAACGACTTCGTTCACGAGGAGAACGGTGTCGTGGGGGGCGTCGACCGGGTCGACTCGTCGGCCACTTTCACGCTCACGGACGTTGATATCGAGAACCTTACGCTGACCGGCGTGGGCAACATCAACGGCACCGGCAACGCGGTGGCCAACACCATCAACGGCAACAGCGGCAACAACACGCTGCGCGGCCTGGGCGGAGACGACAACATGCACGGCGGCGACGGCAACGACCTGCTGGACGGCGGCACCAACGGCGTTGCGGGCGACCACATGGGCGGCGGCAACGGCAACGACGTCTTCATCGTCGACTCGGTCAACGACTTTGTTCACGAGGAGAACGGTCTCCTGGGAGGCGTCGATCGGATCGACTCGTCGGTGACTCTCACGCTCACGGACGTCGATGTCGAGAACCTCACGCTGACCGGTGTGGGCAACATCAGCGGCACCGGCAACGCGGTGGCTAACGTCATCAACGGCAACAGCGGGAACAACACGCTGAACGGGATGGGCGGCATCGACACCATGAGCGGCTTGGCGGGCAACGACAGCTACTTCGTCGACAACGTCGCCGACCAGGTCATCGAGGGGGCCGGCGGAGGCACCGACGCGATCTTCGCGAGCGTCACCGAGACGCTCACCGATGTTGATGTCGAGAACCTGTTCCTGACCGGCGCGGCGGTGATCAACGGCACCGGCAACGCGTCGGCCAACCTGATCGTCGGCAACTCGGCGGCCAACGTGCTGATGGGCATGGCCGGCGACGACACGATCACGGCCAGCGGAGGCAATGACACGGTGCAGGGTGGGACCGGTGCCGACACGATCCGTGGTGGTCTCGGTATCGACACGCTGCGCGCGGTCGACAACGTCTTCGGTGTGGACGACCTTGCGGAAGACCGTTTCGTCTTCGACACTGCGCTGAACGCTGTGACCAACGTCGACTTGATCGACAAGGCCAGCTTCACGGCAGGCGGAGCCGAAGGTGTGGACGACCAGATCTGGCTGGAGAACAGCATCTTCACCAACCTGACGTCTACCGCTGGGACGCAGTTGGGCCAGCTCAGCGCAGGCCTCTACTTCGAAGGCGTCAGCGACGGCAACGGTGCCTTCGATGCGGTCGGCATCTACAACAACACCGCCACCGGGCAGCTGTCCTACAACGCCACCTTCGGAGTGGGGGGCGACAGCATCTTGTTCGCGTCGGTAAACCTGGCCGGTGTGGCCGGTGGTTCGGCCGTGCTGGAGGCCGCGGAGTTCACGTTGGTCTGAGCCTGGCGTGATCGGCGCACTGCCGAGCGGCCCGCTCGGCAGTGCGGCCCCCTCAATTTCCATGGAGCTGGTCATCATGAAAGCCTTCGCCTCATCACCTTCGACGTCACCGGCGGCCTTCCAGATTCGCTTCCGCTCGCTGTTCGACAGCGGGCGCGCACTGGCATTCCCCTGCGACGCCAATGGCCGGATGCACCTGGACGACCTGAGCGAGCGTGCGCGCCACAACTATCTCTATGCCCGAGCAGTGGTCGGCAGGAAGTACTTTCGTCCCGAAGTACTGCCCCGCGAGCTGCATTGACGCTTGCTCGTCGATCGTTGCAGGGGCAGCAGCGCGATCGTAGATCTCACGATCAGACGCTGCAACGGCGCAACAGTCTCGAAACTGGCACCAAACTGGCACTAGCCTTTCCTAGAAACAAAAAAGTCAGCTGGCGCTAACCGGCTGACCTTTGTGTTTCTTGGCTCCCCGACCTGGGCTCGAACCAGGGACCTACGGATCAACAGACCACTTTCGGGCTCCGCGAGTCACCTGCATACACTGCGCGCCACCATGCCGGAGAGGCGCAAACGGACGGTGTTGAAACGCGACATTCCGTCGCGCGCGCTGAGTCTCGGTTTCCCGCGGGGGAGGGTGGGGTATGAATTTCGGGAAGCTGGCGGCGAACTGCGAACAGCTTGGTGCGGCTATTCCCGCCGGCCGAGCTCCGGGACCACGGGAGCGGGCGTCTTCAGCCATCGGACGACCTCTGGAAGCTCACCGCGGTGAATCCGCCGCGATCGATCACCCTGGACAACGGCCGCTCCGGACAAGAAATAGTGCTCGCCCGGATCATGTTCATCACTTCACCAGCTCATCCCCAGCAGACACGTCATGCGCGGGCACGCTCGAGCTCACTATGCGCGTCGACCTCACCGGGGAAGTGCCTACCATTTCACCCATTCCGAGCGGCCCTGCGCGGGTCAATGCAGTAACGTTGCATCCGTCTCCTGCTGAGGTTCGGCGATCCTGGTTCGCCGAGCACCCATCCCAAGTCTTCCTTGGCGTCGCCATCAGCATCGTCATTGCCGGCGGCGTTGCCTGGAAGATCAATGATGCACAGCAAGCCGCGGCCCTCGCGAAGGAGCGGCGAGAAACTGCGGCTCAGCTCGAAAAGGAGAAGCGGGACGCTGCAGCTCAGCGCGAAAAGGAGACTAGGGAGGCGAAAGAAGCGGTGATCAAGGCCATCAGCAGTGGCTCGCACCAGATCGGGTCGTTTCTGCTCAACGTCCAGCTTCACCCTGAGCGTATAGACGAGGAGTTCGCCGCCCACGAACGCAACACGACTCGCATCGGCGACGAGATGATGAAGTCCAACACAGCCCTTGGGCAGCGCGACCCGGCAGCAGCCGACCGAATGCATGTCGGACCGATCCGCCAGTTGACCGAAACCGACACATGTTTGACAGCCATCTACGGCCGCGGCGGCGAGAGAAGGCTCCACGACCTCGTTGAGATGCGAAGACGCTACCTTGCTGCCATGGCTGACATCGCCACACTGTTGCCGGCCATCGCGGATGGCCGTGCGGTGCCGAAGGATTTTGTAGTGCCTTGCTGAGATGCGGTTGATCGAGCGATTTCCCGCGCACGATCGTCGATCTGGTGATGGATCGGAACGAATATCAAGGATTGGCGCGGCTTGCAGGCGAGGTGTGTGCACTCCGTGTGCATTCCGATCGCGCCGATGCCCGCGCATAGCCGGACCCTGCACGTTCGGCCAGAGGGTCGTGACCGTGACGGCGAGACGGTGCTGCATCGGCCGGGCGCCCTCGCCGACGCAAGGGGATGGCTAGAGGCTCGCCCAGACCTTACTGAACGACCCTATCGGCTTGCAGCAGAAGCGATTGCGGCAGCACGATGCCAAGTTTCTGTGCAGTCGTCAGGTTGATCGCCAGCTCATAGCGGCTGGGCAACTCGACGGGGAAGTCTGCGGGCTTGGCGCCCTTGAGGATGCGGGTGACGATGTCGAGGTTGCGCACGTTCAACCGCACGAATTCATCCCATGTCGCTCCGTGGTAGATCAGAAGCCCCGCGGAAAAGAGACCGGGTGAGAAAAGTGCTGCCGTGATCCATCGTTGACGCAGCGCGAATTCGGCCACACGGTCGGCGACGTCCTCATATCCCGAATCACCACCAAAAACAGTGATCCCGTCCAGATGCGCTGCCGCTGCCTTCGTCAATGCCGCGTCGACGTCTTCGAGCCGAGGCGCGGCGTACACGGTTCGCTCGAACCCCTGCGACCTTGCAGCGGCGTCTGCCCTCGGCCGACGGTCCAGTGGTGAACCAGAGGTCGTGGCGAGATTGGGGTCACCCGTCAAGCTTCCCCATCGCCGCGCTGACGGGGCAACTGCTTTAACGAAGTCGAAGACTTTCAACGGTTCTTCCGGACCATCGGCGATGGCGAATCCAGTGACATTGCCCCTTGGCTTCGCCAATGAACTCACCAGGCCGCACTCGACCGGCATGAAGGCAAAGGAGAAGACGATCGGTACCGTTCGCGTGGCCCGCACCGCCGCGACAGCGGCTGTATGTCCGAAAGGCCACAATACTTCAGCGTCACCTCTTCGCAGGAGATCGTCGGCCAACTCGGGCAGCCGTTCGAGGCGCCGCGCCGCGTATCGCCGCTCGACTCGCACCGTCTCACCCAGGATCGATTCCACTTTCCGCCAGGCCGCCTCCGAGCCCGGCGGAGGCTTGCCAGGGTCAACGGAGGAGTACAGCACGCCGACCCGCCGTGCACGTTGCCCGCGGGTTGCGACTGGCCACGGGGCTGCCACCGTTGCCGCCACTGCAACAACGCAACCGCGACGCTTCACTCGATCGCCCCATCGCCGCGCGCGCGTCTAAAAGCAAGTGCGGTCGGATGGCGAGTACTTCCCGCCGCCGGGCAACGACGTGTGTTGCCGACGAGGAAACGCCGCGTGACGCGAAGGCTCCAGCTCATCGGTTCCCTCCGACAAGCGCACATTGGAACACCTGACCGGCAAAGTGACCAGAGGTCCGCTGTTCACCGTGATCCGCATGACCGGCCCGCGTAGACTGGCCTATGCCGACCCCCGACCGGGTTCTTCCGCTGGTACATCACCGACGAGCGCACCGCAAGCGCCGGCTGACTACCTACGCGATGACGCGGGCCGACGCGGCGGAACGCTTTCCCGACGCCGAGCCGGATCTGGGTACGCACGAGGTCCGCAACCTGCCAGAGCCGGGTGATGTGCGGAGCAATACTCGGCCGCCGACGGCGACGTGACCCGGCACGACCCTCTATGGCTCCCACTTCACCGCGATCTTCGCCATCTCGGCGATAGGGCATCCGCAGGCGCGCGACCTAAAGCTCGTCCAGCAACACCTCGAGCCAAGACCGGTTCCTGAGCCGTTCCAACTCAGCAGCCAACACACTTGTGCTCCGCAAATAGTCCATCCCGCTCGGCCGAGCGGGAATTACGGCTCCGGCCGATAGCCGTGGCACCATGAGTGCATGGTCAGCCTCCTGAGGATCGCAGGTCTTCTCATCGAAGACGCCTTCCGGTGGTTGTTGCTCCTGTTTCGGTCTGCCGAGTCCCTGCGCATCGAGAATCCGGCAACTGGCTCTGTACATCGAGCGCGGTATCCAACCGTACCGGGTCGATGCGGCTACCCGCGTCAGCTTGGCGGTACTGGCCAGGCTCTTCGATTGGCGCGGCGCATTGGTGGCCGTGCAGCCGGCAACGATGATCCGCTGGCATCGCGCCGGCTGGAGACTGCTCTGGCGAATGAAGTCCCGGGCGGGTCGGCCACCGATCCCGAAGGAGCTGCGCGAACTGATCCGCATGATGGCGCGGGAGAACGTGCTGTGGGGCGAAGAGCGGATCGCCAACGAACTACGGCTCAAGCTGGGGATTCGGATCTCGCCGCGAACCGTGCGCAAGTACATGCCGAAACGGCCTCCCGGGCGACCTCGGGGCGACCCGCGCTGGTCGACGTTTCTGAGGAATCAGGCCACCGCCATCCTCGCCTGCGACTTCTTCGTCGCCGTCACGGCGACGTTTCGGATGCTGTACGTGTTCGTCGTCATCGAGCACGGCACACGCCGCCTGGCGCACGTGAACGTGACGACGCACCCGAGTGCGGCCTGGACGCTGCAGCAGCTGCGAGAGGTGATAGCGGACGCCGATGCTCACAGGTATCTGATCCATGATCGGGACCGCATCTTCGCGCGGCACCTGGACGATTCGATCCGAGCG
>Ga0070676_10001182_pt1 | contig 13082 bp, 10 predicted proteins | sample KBSM53metaG_FD_64667 | JGI IMG/M metagenome (GOLD analysis project Ga0070676, IMG submission 64667) | Miscanthus rhizosphere microbial communities from Kellogg Biological Station, Michigan, USA - KBS M5-3 metaG | ecosystem: Host-associated > Plants > Roots > Rhizosphere > Soil ...
GATCACTCAGCGCTCGAGCCGGAGTGGGGACATCGATCGGGCACTGGATGGCGGGTCCGCCCTTGCCGGGGTGCTGGTGTCGCCGGGCTTCGAGCGCGACCTCCGGGCGGGACGCAACCCAGCCGTTCAGGTGCTGGTTGACGGGAGCCGGTCCAATTCGGCGAACCTGGTCCGTGGCTACGCCCTGCGGATCATTCAGCGGTTCGGCACCGCACAATCGGGGCAGGCTCCGGTCATGATCGCCGACTTCCGGCCGCAGGTCTGGTACAATCCCGATCTCCAGAGCAAGGTCTACAACGTCCCCGCCGTCGCCGGCGTCATCATCCTGCTCATGTGCCTCCTGCTCACGGCGCTCGCGGTCGTGCGCGAACGCGAACTGGGCACTCTTGAGCAGCTCATGGTAAGCCCGATGCAGCCGTCGGAGCTGATCCTGGGGAAGACGATTCCGGTGGCCATGGTGGGGTTGATCGACCTGGTGCTGGTGACGACGGTCGCGCTGTTCTGGTTCAGAATCCCCTTCCGGGGAAGCTTCCTGCTGCTCTTCGCCGCGAGCCTGCTTTACATCCTGGCCGCGCTCGGAGCTGGACTGCTCATTTCCTCGATCTCCCGCACCCAGCAGGAAGCGTTCATGACGATGTTCCTGTTCTTCTTCCCAGCGATGCTGCTTTCGGGATTCATGTTTCCCATCTCCAGCATGCCGGCCGCGATCCAGCTTATCACGCTCATCAATCCAATCCGGTATTTCCTGGAGATTCTGCGAGGTTTGTTCCTCAAGGGTGCCGGCCTCGATGTCCTGTTTCCCAAGCTCGCGGTGCTGGCCGTGATGGCCACGGTGCTGCTGCTGCTGGCGTCGATAGGACTGCGGAAGAAGATCGGGTGAGCAGGAAGAGGTGAAAGGACTGTGGACTGAGGACTGAGGAAAGGCGCATATTCCAAAGAGTGAGGTAGATTCAATCACTCAGTCTTCAGTCCTCACTCCTTTCCACTCCTGACTGATCCGGAGCCCCGCATGACCACCAGCACCTCCTCCGCCGTCTGGGAAGGCGGCCTCAAGACCGGCAAAGGAAGTTTCAGCGCCGGATCAGGGGCCTTCCAGGGCGCTTACTCCTTTTCCACTCGATTCGAAGGAGCCAAAGGGACAAACCCCGAGGAGTTGATCGCGGCAGCCCACGCGGCCTGCCTCAGCATGGCCCTGGCTGCCGGATTGGAGAAGGCCGGCACTCCTGCCAAGAAGATCAGCACAACTGCTTCCTGCACCGTCGAGATCGGGGGCGGAGGCATCAAGATCACCCGCATGAAGCTCGTGGTGCGAGGCGAGGTACCGGGCATCGAGCAGGCGCAGTTCAGCCGCGCTGCTGAGGACGCCAAGAACGGTTGCCCGGTCTCTGGTGCTATGAAAGGAAACGTCGCCTTCGATCTGGACGCCCTCCTCATGGAATAAGGTCCCTCGGTCCGCTTCAGGGCCGGCAATTTGCCACCTCCGAGATTTGGTTGCCCGGGTGAGAATTCTTCCCACCCGGGCGCGTCACAAGTGAGAAGGGGGCCAGTTTGGCCGCTCTCCCATTCTTTGACGCGAGGCTACCGTGGCGCTCTCCAACTTGGACTCTGTCATAGGCTTGCTGGCCTTGGCCGCCGCGATGCCGCAGGCCGCCAACGCCCAGATCTCTTCGGGGCCGGCAGGCTCCGGAGGGGGAGGCTCCACGGGGTGGAACATCAGCTACAAGGTCCCTCCGCAATGGCAGGTAACTCAGAGGCTGGGCCGACTCGAAATGCTGGCCTCGAACACGGCCGCTGGTGCGATCTTCGTGGCACCGGGTCTCTACCGCTCCTTTGATGAATCGATGGCTGACCTGTCGGCCTTCTACCAGTCAATGAATCTCCAGGCATACCCGGTGGAGCAGCCCACCCAGACCAGGATCGCTGGCATGCAGGCGATGACCGCGACCTATGCCTCCCAGGATCAGTCGGGTCGCACCGTTCAGGGACGCTTCATCGCTCTCCTCACACCGCACGGGACGGGCTTCAACATGCTGGCGATGACGACCCCTGAGCGGATGTCTGGGCTTCGCGGCGTGCTCGAACAGGTGGCGGCAAGTGTCAAGGCAGGGCCACCCGAGGTCAATCAGCAGGCGATGGCCGCGTTGGCGGGTACCTGGATCCTCTACGCGGGAAACTATGAAGGGGGAACCAGAGTCGGCGGCACCACCTCGCACAGTCATGAGGAGACGGTGGTGTTCGACGGACGGGGCAACTTCCAGTACCAATCCACCTCGACCGTAATGGTTGTGACCCCCGGGTACACCGGCGGCGGCGACGGAGCCAGCCAGACCAGCGATGCGGGCAGCTACACCGTGATCGGGAATACGCTGGTCTTCAAGAGTTCGAAGGGCCAGATCGCCGTGGACTTTCAGCTGCAGGGTGGACAACTGGTGGCGGGAGGCAAGACATACCTGCGCCAATGACCTGGGAGAACACCTGACCGGCGAGCAGTAGCTGACGGGGGATGCCTTGTCCCCGACCCCACCACGCGGTATCTCATCCGCATGCTTGTCATCCTGTTCCTTCTCAGCGGACTGACCGGCCTCCAAGCCGGCCAGGGGGAATCGCCTCGCGAGATAGCGAGAGTGGCGCAGCGTGCTTTCGAGCATGACAGCGCCGACCCGGTCGCTTCCGGTTGGGCCGTACGGCTATCGCGCGACTCCTCGGATCGGGCGGCGGCACTTGGCCTGGCGACGCTCGCGGCGCTGCGCCACGACTCACTCGAGGCGCACGCGGCGTATCAACGACTGATCACCACCCTTCCTTCCAGCGACCCCTACCGGATTCAGGCATTGATCGGGCTGGGGATGGTCGAGCTCTGGAATGTCCCGTTCGATACTTCGGCTGCCCGATTCGCCGAGGTGGCCGATCTCGCCGCACAAACCGGCGACCGCTCCGCACAGGCGACGGCCCTCGGATTCCTCGGCTTCCTGCAATCCCGTCTCACGGGAATGACCGCCGGACTCGCGATCATGGACTCCGCGGAGCGTGTCACGCCGCCCGGGAATGATGAAGTGCTTGCCCTCGTCGCCTGCACCAAGGCGCCGATCATGAGTTTCGCCGGCCAGGGCGATCCGGAGCACGAAGCGAGGCTTGGACTCGCGGCCTCGCACCGCAGCGGCTCGCTGAGGATGATCGGGCACTGCTATCACGCGCTGGCCAATGTGCTCATCAACACCGAGATGGGACCCGAGACGGCGGACGCCAATCTGGACAGCGCGATCACGGCCCTCCGTGCAGCCCACGATGGCGCAATGCTATCGCTCGCACTTTTCACCCGCGGGTACAATGCTTCGGCCGTTTTCGATTTCGGCGGAGCTCGGCACTGGCTGTCCGAAGCGGTGGTTGCAGGCGACAGCGTTGGCTGCCGGTTCGCAATCGCCTGGGCAAAGCGGTTTCTCTCCCTGGTGAGCTGGCAGTTTGGCGACAAACGCTCGTCCGTCGAAGACTTCCTGATTGCCAAACGGCTTTTCACGATGTTGAACGACCGGTTCGCCCTGGGGAACATCGCGGCAGCCGAGGGCAGTGTCGCGCTCGAAACGGGGCGGCTGGATGAGGCCGAGACCATCTTCCGCCGTGGGCTCGCCAACGCGGAGCGCAGCGGGTCGGCGGAAGGAGTGCTCTTTGCCCATCACCGTCTCGCCGCCGTGAAGGCTTTTCGCGGAGACTGGGCAGGGGCACGAGCGGAATTACTGACGGCGGTCGAATACGGAGACTCGCACGGCCACGCCGGTTGGAGCAGCGGACTCCAGTACCCCCTCGGTCTTGCTGCGCTGAGGATGCATGATCTCCCCGCGGCGGAGCGCTATTTGAAAGGGGCACTCTCGACCAGCGGACCCGATCAATACCTGGATCAATACGCCATCAAGACCCGGCTCGCCGAGGTGTACGTTCGCAAGGGCGACTTCGTCCGCGCACTGGATGAGGCGACGACCGCGTCGGATCGCATCGACGCACTTCGGGCCGGACTGAGCGACCGGGACCTCCGACTGTTGGTCTTTCAGGCCAGATCGCTATGGGACGAGCCCGATGCGGGACTGGCGACGATAGTGGCCGAGCTGGTCGGTGCAGGTTACGTGCGGGAGGCGTTTCGTCTCTCCGAGCGAAGACGAGCCCGCACCCTGACCGACCACATGGTGCAGACCATGGCGCTCTCGGATTCAGCCGGTGGTGGGCCCCGCGCGGAGGCTACGGCGGATCCGGTCGAGCTCACGGGCACCGCGATTGATTCTCAGACCGCACTGCTGGAATACCTCGCAGGACCTCGCGGGCAGCGTACCACGCTTTTTGTGGCGACTCCGCTCCGACTGGCCGGCTACGTCCTGCCGCCGCTCGATTCCCTGAGTCCGGACATCGAGCGCTTCACTGCTCTGCTCAGCTCCGGCGACGACGGCAGCAAGCTCGGCAGCAGACTCCGCGTCGCCTTGCTCGATTCCGCTCTGGCCGGACTTCCAGCCAAGATCCACAGGTTCGTCCTGGTCCCCGATGGTCCCCTGCACCGGCTGCCGTTCGACGCGTTGATCCTGTCCACCAACGAACCGGTGGTAACCCGTTATGCCATCACGGTGGCGCCCTCCGCTGCAGTGGCGGCCAGGCTGCACACACGTCCCTCGAGCACGCTCCCCCCTCGCGTGCTAGCCATCGCGGATCCTCGATTCGCTACGGAGACGAATGGAGATGAGGAGACCAGCATCTATCGTGCGGCGTTCACCGCGACCGGCGGGTTGCCCCGGCTTGGTGGTTCTGCCGATGAGGCCAGAGCCGTCAGCCGCTATGGCCGGCGCGCGGTTCTCCGGCTTCGGGACGAGGCGAGTGAGGCGTTCCTCAAGCAGGCTCCGCTCGACAGCTTCCGCATCATTCATCTCGCGACCCATGCCATCGTCGATGAAGGCACGCTCAGCCGGACCGCGTTGGCCCTGGCGCCCGGACAGGACGAGGATGGCTTCGTCGGACCTGCGGATCTCGCAAACCTGCGACTGGCCGCGGATGTCGTGGTCCTTTCCGCTTGCCGCACTGCGGGGGGATGGGTCGTAGGAGGGGAAGGCATCCAGGGGCTGACCGCCCCGCTGCTCCAGGCGGGCGCCCGGTCGGTTCTCGCCACGCTCTGGCCGATCCAGGATCGCTCGCGAAACACCCTGATCGAACCATTCTACCGAGGCCTCGCAGACGGTCTTCCCGCGACCGACGCGCTGCAGCGCGCGAAACTGGAGGCGAGGCGGAACGGCGCCCCTCCAGCGGTATGGGCTTCCTTCACGTTGATCGGTGATCCACTCGCGCGAGTACCCCTGGAGCGGCCGACCAGCCGGAGTGGCGCGTCCATGGTTGGGATGCTGATGGGATTGGTTCTGGTCGCGCTGATTTCGCGCCGGAGGTTCAGGGCGCTGCGACCTTGAAGCGCTGCAAAGTCGAACGGATGTGCTCTCCGTTGGCGAATTCGGCGACGATGGCCCAGCGATAGTCGGCGCCTGACTGAAGCGGGGTGTCGGACGGCATGGTCGCTGTCGTATCGGTGCCCGCGTGCTGCCAGACGAGATCACCCGAAGGGGTGAGTACCTCGATCCGATACTGCAAAACATTCGCGACCGGATGCCACACGAAGGATGCTGGAGGAACCACTTTGGCGTCCGGTGCCGGTGTCTCCATCGCGATCGGCGCCCCATCTCCCCTCAGGACGGACTCATCACGCGGCGAGCTGAGTCTCCAGACCAGCCCGGCTCCGAGAAGCAGCGTCAGGGCAGCTGCCAGGGCGGTCGCCCAAGGAAAGGGACGCGGCGGCTTTGCCTTGGCCACCGAACGCAGCAGTTCGAATTCAGGGAGGCAGTACGGACACCCCATGATATGGTCGACCCGGCGGAGGCGCTCCTCCTCGGAGATTCCCGGCTGCAACAGCTCCTGCATCGCCTCCGGTGTGAGGCAGGAGGTCCGATCGGCCTCTCCAGAGCCTCGTATGGCCAGCAGGCGGTCATAGCTTTCCCGCATGCGCTCCTCCCTCATGAGTCCACCTCGGGGCCGATTCCCATACTGGTGAGCCGTTCCCGCAGGTCTGCCAATCCCCGATAAAGCAGGTTCCTGGTCTTGGCCTCGGTCCAGCCCAGCAAATCGGCGATTTCCTCGCGTCCGTACCCCGCCAGGTACATCCGGACAACCGAGCGCCGGGAATCGGGGAGGCTTCCTACGGCCTCACCGATTCGCTCGGCCAGTTCGGCCCCATCCATGAGGGCCTCGGGTGAGGGCGCTTCTCCCAGGATCGCCTCTCCGGTGACCCGGCTGACCCGAACCGGAGTCTCCCGCCGCGCCCGCCGTCGTCGAAGGAGGTCCAAGGCTGCAGACGCGGCCGTGCGATATATATAGGACGCAGGGGCTGCCTCGATTTTCTCGCCGTTCTGCAACGCCTTCCAGAGTCGCACTCGGACCTCCTGCACCAGATCGTCGACGTCCTTTCCCGCGAGGCCATGCCGAAGCCCCACTCTGCGCACCCGGTCGGCGAACCGGTTGAGCACGGTTTCGAGGGCCCGGGACTCCGGATCTGTGGGGAAGGTCACAAACCTGAAGGTACGCCCACCGCATGGCCGCGCAACGTGGATTGAGAGTGAGAATAGGGAGGCGGCGGCGGCGTAGCTCGGATGAGGGGTGCAATGAGGCACCCTCTAACCGCACCAGGAGGAAGTATGTCAGCGTCTCGCGTCAACGCCCGTCGACTGTTCGCCCTGAGCACCATCCTGCTCGGCATGTTGCTCGCCGCTAGTGCCTGCACCAACGACCCGAACGGAGAAACGGGAGGCTGCTCTTACAACGGCACCTCGCACGCCTGCGAGTAGCCCGATTGACGAAGAGGGCGCACGACATCGGTGCGCCCTCGGCCATTCAGGGCAAGTATCGTATGGCGAAAATGCTGTCCCAGGTCGTTAGTGCTGCCTTGGGTGCCAGAACCGTATCAACCAGGCCCAGGTAGGCGAATGGGATGAGACCAGTGCTGGTCGGCGGTGGAAAGGCGCTGAGCGCGAGATCGGTAAAGGTGATCTGCAGAACCCCGGCGGCACCCGCCTTGTCCAGCAACTCCGCCTGTCGCGCGATGTAGCGGGCTTGCTCCCCTGGAGAACTCGTGATCAGTGCCGAGACATCTCGTGATGGCCATCCGCCCTCCAGAACGACCTCTGGTAGTGGATTTCCACTTACCAGGCGGCTGTAATAATCGTCGGGGACGTCGTTCGGGTCGGTGTACCCACCGAGGTAGGGATAGGACGAGAGGCCAAGCGCATCGAGAAATGGAAAGTCGGTGCGATCCTGCGCAATGCCAACGTACGGTCCTCCCTGCAGTTTCCCCCAGGCGACTTCAACCTGCACGCTGACCATGAGCTTCGCAGTCGTAGCATCGCCGCGGCGCTCAGTGGCCGCGTCATTCGTCATGGTCACAACGGCAGAATAAAGCGACGCCGGCGCGATCGCCCGCACCAAATTGGTTTCCGCTGCCAAGCTCAGGTATTCCGGCCGGAGAATCGTGTCCACAGCAGCAACATATTCGTGGTAGACCTGCTGGATCGCGGGATCGGTAATGCTCTTACCCAACGCAACCAGCTCTGGATCTTCGGCCGAACGATCGAGCCCATTGGTAACGTCGAGAGCCACGACGATTATGCGCCCGCCGCCCCGGTAGTACTGCACCAGAGGCAGGCGAACCGTCCGGACTTCATCGGGCGCCGAGGTGCCGCCAAGAAGTGTATTCCAGGGAATCGAGAGCTGGATCAGACCGGCGTCGGAACGCGCCGCGGACATTTGCAAGGTGGGGAGCTGCAGCGCCGGATCGTTGCTGGGAGGAATCGCAGAAAACCCCATGAAGAAAGAGCGGGCCTTCTGGTCCGGCTCATCCTTGTTGCAGGAGGAGACCAAGGCCAGAAGAGCAATTACGAGGGCAACCGCGAGGGCTCTCTGACGCAATCAGGTCCCTTTGTTGAGAACCGTTTCCAGCGTCGGCCAGACGTTAGTCGCGATGATACGATGCCCCGCAGGCGTCGGATGGACTCCATCTTCCTGATTGAGCGAGTCCACCCCGGCGACGCCTGCCAGCAGGAATGGTACCAGCGGAATGTGATTAGCCCGTGCCACGGCAGGATAGATGTCGTGAAACGCCTTGGTGTACTGCGCGCCGAGATTGGGAAGCGCTTCCATGCCGAGCAGAATGATCCGGGTATCGGGATTTTGCCCGTGGACCCGGTTGATGATCGCCTGAATATTGGCTTTCAGCGAGTCGAGGTCCTGTCCTCTCAGCCCGTCATTCGCGCCGGTCTCGATCAGCAGGACGGCGGGCTTTTCCCGCATGACCCAATCGATCCGTTGCAGTGCTCCCGCCGAGCTTTCTCCGCTCACGCCGGCATTGACTACGCGATAGTGCAAGCCCAGGGAGTCGATTTTCTGCTGAATCAGGGCGGGATAGGCCTGATCCAGCTCCACGCCGCGTCCGGCGGTCAGGCTGGTGCCAAGGAACAGAATGACGGGCAGGGCGGGCGAGGGGGGCGACGCATCGTTTGGGGCGCGCTCGGTGCTCGAGGGACGATCCGAGCCACCACAACCAGCTAGCGGAAGGGCCGCCAACCCCAACAGCCATGAAAGCCGGATGCTTCTAGATTTGAGCATCGAGTTCCGAGTTTCCGAGTTTCGTTCCGTATCCCGTTTCCTGTTTCCCTTTTCACCGTTCCGCTTTCTCGATGATTCGAGCCGAATCGCTGACCAAGAGTTTCCTCTCGGGCGGGCGCCCGCTCGTAGTAGTAAAGAATATCAGCTTCCAGATCGAGCCGAAGGCATTTGTTGCCATCGTCGGACCTTCCGGTAGCGGAAAGACGACGCTCCTCGGTCTCCTCGCGGGACTCGACCGTCCGACCGAGGGTCGCGTAGTCCTGGACGGTCAGGATCTCAACACCCTGGACGAAGATGGACGGGCTCGGTTCCGGAGTGAGCGGGTGGGATTCGTGTTCCAGTCTTTCCATCTGATTCCGACCCTCACCGCTCAGGAAAACGTCCAGGTACCGCTGGAATTGCGGGGGGAAGACGCAGAGCAACGGGCGGCTGAGCTTCTACAACGGGTCGGACTCGGGGGACGGGAACACCATTACCCCTCCCAACTCTCGGGCGGCGAGCAACAGCGAGTCGCGCTGGCCCGGGCCTTCAGCATCCGTCCCCGGATCCTCTTCGCTGACGAACCCACCGGCAATCTCGACGCAGCCACGGGAACCCGGGTCATCTCGATCATGACCGAGCTCAACGAGGAGTCCGGCACCACGATGGTTCTGGTCACCCATGACGCGGACCTCGCAGCCAAGGCCCATCGGGTGATCCGCCTGGCGGACGGAGCGGTGGTGGCCGATTCGGGGAACGGAGTGCAGCAAGCATGACGACCCTGAAGTTCATTCTCAACATGGCCTGGCGCGAGGGACGGGCGGGCGGCCGGCGCCTGCTATTGCTGACCACCGCGATCTCGGCGGGAGTGGCGGCTCTCGTAGCGATCGAATCGTTCAGCGAAAACCTTCGAACCGGCATAGCGGAGCAGTCACGGGCCCTGCTCGGCGCCGATGCCCGCATCGCCTCCCGCATCACTCCCACGCAGGCAACCACCGAAACGGTGGATTCGATCGCCAGGCAGGGAGGGGCCGGGACGGGTGACGTCGCGAGCGTCACCGGCTTCGCCGGGATGGCTTACCTCAAGCGCAGCGGCGCGACCCGGATGGTTCGGGTAACGGCCATAGCCGGCGAGTACCCGCTCTATGGCACGGTGCGCACGACTCCGGCCGATCGATGGAAGGGCCTCACTTCCGATGGGAGGATCGCGCTGGTTGATCCGTCGTTTCTGACCGGACTTCAAGCCTCGATCGGGGACACGCTGTCGCTGGGGGAAGCCTCATTCGTCGTCGCCGGGACGGTGGACAACTTCCCGGGAGATGTTGGCATCGAGAGCGCCTTCGGGCCCCGGGTGTTCATCCCGTCACGATATCTGGCGGAGACATCCCTCCTCAGCTTTGGCGCGCGGGCGGAGTACGAGTGGTACTTGAGGTTCCCGGATTCCACGAGGGTCGAGGCTCTCGCCAAGGCTTGGCGCACCAAGGTCAACCAGCGTCAGCTCTCGCTGAGAACCGCGAGCGACAACGAGGAGAATCTCCGCAGTTCCCTCGACCAACTGGGCCGCTACCTGAGTCTGATCGCGCTTATCGCGTTGCTTCTGGGAGGGATCGGCGTGGGAAGCGCGGTGCAGGTCTTCCTGGGTCAGAAGCGGGAGGCAATTGCCGTCCTTCGCTGTCTCGGAGCGACATCGCTGCAGTTGTTCGCCGTGTACTTGCTCCAGGCGATGATCATGGGTCTGATCGGCAGTGCCGTGGGAGTGGGTCTCGGACTGTTGCTGCAGCTGGTGCTGCCCCACGTCTTCGGCGAGTTCCTGCCGCTCACGGTGCAGATAAGGCCTTCGCCCAGGGCAGTTTTCACCGGACTGCTTATCGGACTCTGGGTCTCAACCATCTTTGCGCTGTTGCCTCTGCTCCGGGTGCGCTCGGTTCCGCCACTCGAGGTACTGAGGCGCCCGTATGAGACTACCCGGCGGGAACGCGCCGAGTTGTGGACCTGGGTTGCGCGGATCACCCTGGTAGTCAGCACAGTGCTTCTCTCGATCTACCAGGTTGGGGAGATCAGAAAGGGACTCTTCTTCGCCGGAGCGATCGGCTTCGCGTTGCTCGTCCTGTGGCTCGCAGCGCTGGCGCTCATCCGCGGGGTCCGGCGTTGGTTCCCCCGCAGGCTGCCCTACGTGTGGCGACAGGGGCTCGCCAATCTCTACCGCCCGGAAAACCAGACAGTGGCCGTCGTCCTGGCACTCGGCTTCGGCGCGTTCCTGCTCGGCGCGCTTGCGCTGGTGCAGCACAACCTGCTCAGGCAGCTCAACCTCGATGCCGGTCCCGGCAAACCCAATCTGGTCTTCTTCGACATCCAGCCCGACCAGCGCGAGGGATTGGCTGACCTGCTCAAGCAGCAAGGACACCCAGCGAGTGCGCCGGTGCCGATCGTTCCGATGCGAATCCGTTCGATCAACGGCCGTCCCGTCGGGCAGATTCTGGCCGATAGCGCACCCAAGAATCGCGAAGGTGAGCCTATCGAGCGGTGGGCACTCCGCCGGGAGTTCCGCTCGACCTATCGTGATTCGATCGTCCACTCGGAGAAAGTTGTCGTGGGACTCTGGTGGAACCCGGGCAGCCAGAAAGGACCGGTCTTTCCCATCTCGTTGGAGACCGGTGTAGCCAGCGATCTCGGAGTCACGGTGCGGGACACGATCGTCTGGGACGTGCAAGGAGTGAGCATCACGACGAGGATCGCCAACCTGCGGGAAGTGAACTGGGCCCGCTTCGAGCCGAATTTCTTCGTGGTCTTCCCTACCGGCGCCCTCGAAGCGGCACCGCAGAGCTACGTCGTTCTCACCCGGGCATCCACGTCGCTCGAATTAGGGGAGATCCAGCGGCAAGTAGTGCAACGCTTCTCGAACATCACCTCGATCGACCTGACGACGATTCAGTCGGCAGTCGAGCGGATCGTCTCCAGCGTGGTGCTCGCGGTGCGCTTCATGGCGCTCTTCAGCCTGGCGACGGGGACTATCGTGCTGATAGGCGCGCTCGCGACCAGCCGCTTCCAGCGGGTGAGGGAAGCGGTGCTCCTCAAGACCCTCGGCGCCGTTCGCCGTCAGGTCCTGCGAATCATGCTGGCCGAGTACGCCGCGCTCGGCGTACTCTCGGCTTTCGTGGCGATGGCCCTGGCATCGGCCGCAGGATGGGCTCTCACCAAGTACGTCTTCGAGGTTCCCTTCTCCGTTCCCTGGGGCGGCTACCTCGCCCTGGGCGTCGGCATGATCGCGCTGACGCTGGTTACGGGGATCTGGAACAGCGTCGAGGTGTTTCGGAGGACGCCGCTGGAGGTGCTGAGGGGGGAGTAGGAATTGAAGATTTCAGATTTGAAGATTGAAGATTTAAGCGCGAGCGTTGGGTCACCGCCCAATCTGCAATCTGCAATCTGCAATCTTCAATCGCTTCTATGTAGACTTCTGCTGCCCCACCCCCCTACAGCCCGAGGATCAGCATGCTGGTCGTACTGACCCTGCTCTTCATTCTGTCCGGCGCGGCCGGCCTGTTCTACGAGTCAGTCTGGTCGCGCTATCTCGGTCTCTTCGTCGGCCACAATGCATACGCCCAGGTGATCGTCCTCGTGATCTTCCTGGGCGGAATGGCGCTGGGAGCCATGCTGGTGGGCCGCTGGACCGAGCGATTGAAGTCGCCGCTCTTCGGGTACGCCATCGTCGAGGGGCTGATCGGGACGGTCGGCCTCGTTTTTCATGATCTCTACGTCGCCGTCACCAACTGGGCCTACCAGTCGGTGTTTCCCCACACCGCCGGGTCCGTCTCGCTCACCATCGCCAAGTGGGCGATCGCCTCGGCCCTGATCCTGCCCCAGTCCGTTCTGCTGGGCATGACTTTCCCGCTCATGACGGCTGGCGCGCTGCGGTGGATTGCCGACCGGCCGGGACGGACCCTCAGCATTCTCTATTTTGCGAACAGCTTCGGCGCGGCGGTGGGTGTGCTGGTCGCGGGATTCTACCTCGTGGAAGTTGCGGGCCTGCCGGGAACCATCCTTGCTGCATCAATCCTGAACTTTGTGGTGGCGATAGGCGCCATCGTCGCAACTCGGGCCCATCGGGTGAGGGCTGCAGAGGGAGAAGTCAGCGAACGCCCTCCAATCACGGCAACCGAGGTCAACAGTTCAGGGGTAATCCCGCCGGAACACGCCCGAACCCTCTCCCGGCTTCTGCTGTGGACGGCCTTCGGCACCGCGATCGCGTCATTCATCTATGAGATCGCCTGGATCCGGATGCTGTCGCTGGTGATGAGCAGTGCGACTCACGCCTTCGAGCTCATGCTGTCGGCATTCATTCTCGGCATCGCGATGGGATCGCTCTGGGTCCGCTCCAAGGCGGACCAGTTCTCCGACCCGCTTCGGACCCTGGGCGTCACCCAGTGGGCGATGGG
>Ga0070676_10001190_pt1 | contig 13037 bp, 14 predicted proteins | sample KBSM53metaG_FD_64667 | JGI IMG/M metagenome (GOLD analysis project Ga0070676, IMG submission 64667) | Miscanthus rhizosphere microbial communities from Kellogg Biological Station, Michigan, USA - KBS M5-3 metaG | ecosystem: Host-associated > Plants > Roots > Rhizosphere > Soil ...
CCGCGCTTCCGCTACGACCAGATCATGCGCCTGGGCTGGAAGATCTTCATCCCGGTCACCTTGGTGTGGCTGGTGGTGGTGGGGCTGTGGATCCAGTCCCCGTGGAACATCTGGAACTAAGAGGCCGGCATGGCGAGCGCAACTTCCGTTAGAGACTTCTTCTCGAGCTTCCTGCTCGGCGAACTGCTGAAGGGCATGGCCCTGACCGGCCGGCATTTCTGGTCGCGCAAGATCACGGTGCAGTTCCCCGAAGAGAAGACGCCGCTGAGCCCGCGCTTTCGCGGCCTGCATGCGCTGCGCCGCTACGAGAACGGCGAAGAGCGCTGCATCGCCTGCAAGCTGTGCGAAGCGGTCTGCCCGGCGCTGGCGATCACGATCGAATCGGAGCAGCGCGACGACGGCTCGCGCCGCACGACACGTTATGACATCGACCTGACCAAATGCATTTTCTGCGGCTTCTGCGAAGAGAGCTGCCCGGTCGATTCGATCGTCGAGACCCACATCTTCGAGTACCACGGCGAAAAGCGCGGCGACCTGTATTTCACCAAGGACATGCTGCTCGCCGTGGGTGACCGCTACGAAGCCGAAATCGCCAAAGCCAAGGAGGCGGACGCCAAGTACCGCTGAGCGATTCGTCGCTCGCGTGTGCCGGCCGCGAGGGCGGCCGCAGCCTTGCCCAACAAGAACATGGACATCAACACCGCGCTCTTCTACGTCTTCTCGGCTGTCCTGCTGTTTGCCTCGTTCCGCGTGATCACCGCGCGCAGCCCGGTGTACGCGGCGCTGTTTCTCGTGCTCTCGTTTTTCAGCGCGGCCTGCGTCTGGATGCTGCTGCGCGCCGAGTTCCTCGCGATCGCGCTGGTGCTGGTCTATGTCGGCGCGGTGATGGTGCTGTTCCTGTTCGTCGTGATGATGCTCGACGTCGGCTCCGAGGCGCTGCGCGAAGGCTTCTGGGCGCACTTCCCGGTGGCGGCGCTGGTCGGCGTCGTGATCGTGCTCGAGATGGCCGCGGTGCTGCTGCCGGGCTTCCGCGTCATCGATGCACCGCTGGCCGATGCGGCCGCGCTGAAGCTGGGCAACACCAAGCTGCTCGGCATCGACGTCTACACCAAGTACCTGTACCCGCTGCAGATCGCCGCGGTGCTGCTGCTGGTCGCGATCATCGCGGCGATCGCGCTGACCTTGCGCAAGCGCAAGGACTCGAAGTACCAGAACCCGTCAGATCAGGTGCGGGTGCGCGCCGCCGATCGGGTGCGCATCGTCCAGATGAAGCCGCTGGTCGAAGCCGCCGACGCGGTGCCGGCCGTGCCCGGCGCGGCCGCGAGTGCGGCCGCAGGAGACAAGCCATGAACCTGGCCATCGGCACCCTGACCCTGGGGCACTACCTGTCGCTCGGCGCGATCCTGTTCGCAATGTCGGTAATCGGCATTTTCCTGAACCGCAAGAACCTGATCGTGCTGCTGATGTGCATCGAGCTGATGCTGCTCGCGGTCAACCTGAACTTCATCGCGTTTTCGCACTACCTCGGCGACATGGCCGGGCAGGTGTTCGTGTTCTTCATCCTCACGGTCGCGGCCGCCGAATCGGCGATCGGCCTGGCCATCCTGGTCGTGCTGTTCCGCAACCGCGCGAGCATCAACGTCGACGAGCTCGACGCACTGAAGGGCTGATCCGCCATGTCGGCACAACTCTCGCAAAACATGCTGCTGGCGGTGCCGCTGGCGCCGCTCGTCGGCGCGATCGCCGCCGGCCTGTTCGGCAAGGCCATCGGCCGCAGCGGTGCGCACTGGATCACCTGCATCGGCGTCACGGTGTCGCTGGTGATCTCGGTAATGACCTTGCTCGCCGTGCTCGACGGCGCGCACTTCAACCAGACGATCTACGAGTGGATGCGGGTCGGCGCGCTGAAGATGGAGATCGGCTTCCTGGTCGACGGGCTGACCGCGATGATGATGTGCGTGGTCAGCTTCGTGTCGCTGATGGTGCACATCTACACCATCGGCTACATGGAGGAAGACCCGGGCTACCAGCGCTTCTTCAGCTACATCTCGCTGTTCACGTTCTCGATGCTGATGCTCGTGATGAGCAACAACTTCCTGCAGCTGTTCTTCGGCTGGGAAGCGGTCGGCCTGGTGTCGTACCTGCTGATCGGCTTCTGGTTCACGAAGCCGACTGCGATCTTCGCGAACATGAAGGCGTTCATCGTCAACCGGGTCGGCGACTTCGGCTTCATCCTGGGCATCGGCCTGATCGTCGCGTACGCCGGCACGCTCAACTATGCCGAAGCCTTCGCGAAGGGCCCCGAGCTTGCCAAGCTCGCGTTCCCGCTGCCGCTGTTCGGCGGTGAGTGGCTGCTGATCACGGTCACCTGCATCTGCCTGTTCATCGGCGCGATGGGCAAGAGCGCGCAGTTCCCGCTGCATGTGTGGCTGCCTGATTCGATGGAAGGCCCGACGCCGATCTCGGCGCTGATCCATGCCGCGACGATGGTGACGGCCGGCATCTTCATGGTCGCGCGCATGTCGCCGCTGTTCGAGCTGTCGGATACGGCGCTGTCGTTCGTGATGGTGATCGGCGCGATCACCGCGCTGTTCATGGGCTTCCTGGGCATCATCCAGAACGACATCAAGCGCGTTGTCGCGTACTCGACCCTGAGCCAGCTCGGCTACATGACGGTCGCGCTCGGCGCGTCGGCGTACTCGGTCGCGGTGTTCCACCTGATGACGCACGCGTTCTTCAAGGCGTTGCTGTTCCTCGCCGCCGGCTCGGTGATCATCGGCATGCACCACGACCAGGACATCCGCAACATGGGCGGCCTGCGCAAGTACATGCCGATCACCTGGATCACCTCGCTGCTCGGGTCGTTGGCGCTGATCGGCACGCCGTTCTTCGCCGGCTTCTACTCGAAGGACAGCATCATCGAGGCGGTGCACGAGAGCCACCTGTGGGGCGCGCACTTCGCGTACGTCGCGGTTGCCGCCGGCGTGTTCGTGACCGCGTTCTACTCGTTCCGGATGTACTTCCTGGTGTTCCACGGCCCGGAGCGCTTCCGCAACAAGCCGTTCCCGCCCGAAGTCGATGAAGTCGTGACGGCGCATGACGACGACGCCCACGCCGCCGACGGCCACGGCCATGCGGCGGTCGACCACGGCCACGACCATGGCCACGATCACGGCCATGCGCACGAGCCGCACGAATCGAAGCCGGTCGTCACCTTGCCGCTGATCGCGCTGGCGATCCCGTCGGTCGTGATCGGCTACCTGACGATCGCGCCGATGCTGTTCGGCGACTTCTTCAAGGGCGCGATCATCGTCAACCGCGAGGCGCATCCGGCGATGGAGAAGCTGGCCGAGGAGTTCCACGGCGCGTGGGCGATGGGCTTGCACGCGTTCACGTCGCTGCCGTTCTGGTTCGCGCTCGCCGGTGTCGCGATGTCGTACTGGTTCTACCTCGTCAATCCGTCAATCCCGGTGGCGATCAAGGCGCGCTTCGGCGTCGTCTACGACCTGCTCGACAACAAGTACTACTTCGACTGGATCAACGAGCACATCCTGGCGCGCCTGGCGCGCCTGACCGGCACCGGCCTGTGGCGGGGCGGCGACGAAGGGCTGATCGACGGCGTGCTGATCAACGGCTCGGCCAGCGCGGTCGGCAGCGTCGCGGCGATCGGGCGCCGGCTCCAGACCGGCCACATCTACTGGTATGCGCTGTTCATGATCGTCGGCGTGATCGGGCTGATGACCTGGATGCTGTGGTGGCGCCCGCTGGCCGCCTGGGCCGGCCTGTAGCCAAGAACACAGCCACGAACTGGCGCGGAGAACAAGAACATGGGTTTGTTGAGTCTGTCGATCTGGTTGCCGATCGTCTCGGGGGTCGTGCTGCTCGCGGTCGGGCGCGACCCGCACACGGTGCGCTGGATCGCGCTGGCGGCGGCGCTGGCCAGCCTCGTCGTCACCTTGCCGCTGATCAGCGGCTTCGACAACACGACCAGCGCGATGCAGTTCCAGGAGCGCTTCGACTGGATCGAGCGCTTCAACGTGCATTACCACCTCGGCATCGACGGGCTGTCGATGTGGTTCATCCCGCTCACCGCCTTCATCACGGTGATTGTCGTGATCTCGGCTTGGCAGGTGATCACCGAGCGCGTCAACCAGTACATGGGCGCGTTCCTGATCCTGTCGGGCCTGATGGTCGGCGTGTTCGCGGCACTCGACGGCCTGCTGTTCTACGTGTTCTTCGAGGCCACCCTGATCCCGATGTACCTGATCATCGGCGTCTGGGGCGGGCCGCGGCGCGTTTATGCGGCGTTCAAGTTCTTCCTGTACACGCTGGCCGGCTCGCTGCTGATGCTGGTCGCGCTGATCTTTCTCTACTACAAGTCCGGCGGCAGCTTCGACATCCTGACCTGGCACCGGCTGCCGCTGGCGCTGAACGCGCAGACCCTGCTGTTCTTCGCTTTCCTGCTCGCCTTCGCGGTCAAGGTGCCGATGTGGCCGGTCCACACCTGGCTGCCCGATGCCCACGTCGAGGCGCCGACCGGTGGCTCGGTGGTGCTGGCTGCGATCATGCTGAAGCTCGGCGCCTACGGCTTCCTGCGCTTCTCGCTGCCGATCACGCCCGATGCCAGCCACAAGTGGGCCGGCTTCATGGTCGCGCTGTCGCTGATCGCGGTGGTCTACATCGGCTTCGTCGCGCTGGTCCAGCAGGACATGAAGAAACTGGTGGCGTACTCGTCGGTTGCGCACATGGGTTTCGTCACGCTGGGCTTCTTCATCTTCAGCGAGCTTGGCATGTCGGGCGGCCTGGTGCAGATGATTTCGCACGGCTTCGTCTCGGGCGCGATGTTCCTGTGCATCGGCGTGCTCTACGACCGCGTGCATTCGCGCGAGATCGCGGCCTATGGCGGGGTCGTCAACACGATGCCGAAGTTCGCGAGCTTCGCGGTGCTGTTCGCGATGGCCAATTGCGGGCTGCCCGGCACCGCCGGCTTCGTCGGCGAGTGGATGGTCATCCTGGCCGCCGTCAAGACCAACTTCTGGCTCGGACTGCTCGCCGCGACGACCCTGATCTTCGGCGCCGCGTACACCTTGTGGATGGTCAAGCGCGTGTACTTCGGCGCCGTCGCGAACCACCACGTCGGCGAGCTCGACGACATCGGGTCGCGCGAGTTCGGCATGCTCGCGCTGCTCGCCGCCGCGGTGCTGGTGATGGGCCTGTACCCGAAGCCCTTCACCGACGTGATGCACGCGTCGGTCGACAACCTGCTCAAGCAGGTTGCCGTCAGCAAGATCCCCAGCCAGTAAATCAGGCCCACAGAAAAGCCATGAATCAGATGAACTGGTCCGCCGTCGGCCCCGAAATCGTTCTGCTCGCGATGGCGTGCGTCGTCGCGATGGTCGACCTGTGGGTCACGCATCCGCGCCGCCTGCCGACCTACCTGCTGACGCAGGCGACGCTGGCGGTGGTCGCGGTCATGCACGGCCTGGCCTTCGACGAAGGTGCGACGGTTTATGCGATGCAGCACATGGTGGTCGCCGACCCGATGGGGCATCTGCTCGGCCTGTTCGCGACGATCGCGGTGATGGTTTCGCTCGTCTACGCACGCCCGTACGCCGCAGAACGCGAGATGCTGCAGGGGGAGCTCTTCACCCTGAGTCTGTTCTCGCTGCTGGGCATCGGCGTGATGCTGTCGGCCAACAACTTCCTGGTGATCTACCTCGGCCTCGAGCTGATGTCGCTGAGCCTGTATGCGCTGGTAGCGATGCGCCGCGACCACGCCGATTCGACCGAAGCCGCGATGAAGTACTTCGTGCTGGGCGCACTGGCCAGCGGCTTCCTGCTCTATGGGCTGTCGATGATGTACGGCGCGACCGGCTCGCTCGAGATCGCTGACGTGTTCAAGGCGATCGGCACCGGCCAGATCAACAAGTCGGTGATGATCCTGGGCATCGTGTTCATCGTCGCCGGCCTGGGCTTCAAGCTCGGTGCCGTGCCGTTCCACATGTGGGTGCCCGATGTCTACCAGGGCGCTCCGACCGCGGTGACGCTGCTCATCGGCGGCGCGCCGAAGCTGGCGGCGTTCGCGATCACGATCCGGCTGCTGGTCGAAGGCATGCTGGGCCTGGCGGTCGACTGGCAGCAGATGCTCGTCGTGCTTTCGGTCGGCTCGATGCTGCTGGGCAACGTGGTGGCGATCGCGCAGAGCAACCTGAAGCGCATGCTGGCCTATTCGAGCATCGCGCAGATGGGCTTCATGCTGCTCGGCCTGTGCTCCGGCGTGGTCTACGACAACACGGTCTCGGCCGGCAATTCATACGCGTCGTCGATGTTCTACATCGTCACCTACGTGCTGACGACCCTGGGCAGCTTCGGCACCATCATGCTGTTGTCGCGCCAGGGCTTCGAATCCGAGCAGATCGACGACCTGAAGGGCCTGGCGCGCCGCAGCCCGTGGTTCGCGCTGGTGATGACGATCTTCATGCTGTCGCTCGCCGGCCTTCCACCCACCGTCGGCTTCTACGCGAAGCTGTCGGTGCTGCAGTCACTGGTATCGACCAATGTGGCGGGCTTCCTGTGGCTCGCGATCGCGGCGGTCGTGCTGTCGCTGGTCGGCGCGTACTACTACCTGCGCGTGATCAAGGTGATGTACTTCGACGAGCCAGTTGACACGCAGCCGGTCGTCAGCACCGCCGATGTGCGCGCGGTGCTGTCGCTCAACGGCGTCGCGGTGCTGGCATTCGGCATCCTGCCCGGCGGCCTGATGACGCTGTGCGTGCAGGCGATCGTCAAGGCGCTGGCGACCTGATCGCGCGCGGCGCATGGCTTCGTCGGCGGCCGTCTGGCTGGTGCTGTTCGTCGCGGTGGTGGCCGCCAACCTGCCGTTCGTCAATGAGCGTCTGTTCGTCGTCGGGCCGCGCCGGGCGCCGAAGTCGCTCGGATGGCGGGTGCTCGAACTGGTCTCGATGTGGGCCTTGACCTTGGCCGTCGGCGTCGCGCTCGAAGCGCGGCAGGGCCAGGTCCAGCCGCAGGGCTGGGAGTTCTATGCGGCGATGGGCTTTCTGTTCCTGACGCTCGCGTTCCCGGGCTTCGTCTGGCGCTACCTGAGGCGCCGGCGATGAGCCACCCGCCGACCGAGCCCGACGTCGCCCCGGGGGCCGATCCCGACGCGGCGCTGCGCGAGCACACGGTGCTGTCGGAGCAGGTCTACCGCGGTGCGTTCCTCGACGTGCGCCGCGATCAGGTCCGCCTGCCGGACGGCGCCGGCGCGCAGCGCGAATTCATCATTCACCCTGGCGCGGTGATGGTCGTGCCGCTGCTCGACGACGGCCGGATCGTCGTCGAGCGCCAGTGGCGCTACCCGCTGGCGCGGGCGATGCTCGAGTTTCCCGCCGGCAAGCTCGACGCGGGCGAATCGCCGCAGCAGTGCGCGATCCGCGAGCTGATCGAGGAGACGGGTTTTCGCGCGGCCGAGTGGGCGCGCGCCGGCATCCTGCACAACGCCGTCGCGTACTCCAACGAAGGCATCGAGGTCTGGTTCGCGCGCGGCCTCGTCGCCGGCGAGCGCCATCTCGATGCCGGCGAGTTTCTCGAGGTCGGCACGGCCAGCCTGGCCGAACTCGACGAGCTGGCACGCCGCGGCGAGCTCACCGACGCGAAGACGCTGATCGGCATGCTGTGGTTGCAGAATTGGCGCGCCGGCCGCTGGCCGCTCGAGTGGCAGCCTGCACCGTGACGCGGCCGCGCCGATAATCCGGCCATGAAGGTCCTGAACCTGCGCTGCGCACGCGATCACCGCTTCGAAGGCTGGTTCGGCTCGGACGACGACTTCGCCGAGCAGGGCCGGCGCGGCCTGATCGCCTGCCCGTTGTGCGACGACAAGGCCATCACCCGGCTGCCGAGCGCGCCGCGGCTGAACGTCTCGACGCAGCGCGGCGAGCCCCAGGCCCCGGCGGCCGACGAGGTCGCACGTGCCCAGGTGCAAGGCGGCTGGATGCGCGCGGTGCGCGAATTGCTGATGAAGACCGAAGATGTCGGCGACCGCTTCCCGGAAGAGGCGCGCCGCATCCATTACGGCGAGGTCAAGGAGCGCGGCATTCGCGGTCGGGCGACGCCGGAAGACGCGCACGCCTTGCGCGAGGAAGGCATCGAGATCGTGTCGGTGCCGGTGCCGGCGCCACTGAAGGGAACCGTCCAGTAGCGCCGGCTGCGGCGTCTGAGACTTCTCAGTGCGGCCGTGGCGCGGCCGGGTCGAGCAGCACGAAGCGAGCATCGTCGAGCGCGCTGATCAGGGCGTCGCCGCCGCGGTCGATGCTGAAGCCTTCGCCGTCGTTGACGATGATGTCGCGCCGGTCGTTGTCGAGCGTGATCCACAGGCTGCCGCCCAGCGATTCGACGCGCCGGCCGAGCCCCTCGGACAGACGGTAGATGGCGCCCTTGGGCAGGCTGATCGAGCCGCGGAGCAGATCGGTGGTGTTCATCGCATTTCTCCTTTAGCATGAAGCGCCGGAATGCAACGCCTCGGTGTCCCGGCGCGGTGTGCTGCACTTGGGCCGTTGCCCACAGTCTCGGGCCGAATGGCGTGGCGCTCAAACGGTGAATTCGAATGCCTCGCATGCCATTTCGGAATGCCAATATCCAGGGGAGCTGACCGCGATGCGCCACTACGACTTGCCGCCGCTGGCCCAGCTCGAGGCTTTTGAGGCGTCGGCCCGCCACCTGAGCTTCACTAAAGCCGGCGACGAGCTGGCGCTGACCCAGTCGGCCGTCAGCCGGCAGATCGCGGCGCTCGAGGAGCACTACGGACTCGCGCTGTTCCGGCGCTTGCACCGCGCACTGCGCCTGACCGACGACGGCCAGGCGCTGTTCCAGGTCGTCACCGAGGTGCTCGGCCAACTGCACCAGATCGGCGCCGCGCTCAAGCGCGAGCGCCGCGCGAAGACCGTCGTCGTCACCACTACGCCGGGCTTTGCCGGCCTGTGGCTGATCCCGCGCCTGACTGGCTTCATGGCCGCGCACGCCGATGTCGACGTGCGCATCTCGGCGGTCTACACGCTGGTCAACCTGAACCGCGACGGTGTCGACCTCGCGATCCGCTACCAGACCGAGGAAGGCGCCGGCGAGGGCGCCGAGCTGCTGTTCGGGGATGTCGTGATGCCGGTGTGCAGCCCGCGCCTGTTGCGCGACCCGGCGCGCCCGCTCAAGGTGCCCGACGACCTGCGCCACCACGTGCTGCTGTACCTCGATTCCGGCCCCGGCGCCGACATGCAGGACTGGCCGATGTGGCTGCGGGCGATGAAGCTCGAGGGCGTGAAGCCGGCCAGCGTGCTGCATTTCTCGCAGTTCGATCAGCTGATCAATGCCGCGGTCAGCGGTCAGGGCGTGGCGCTCGGGCGCAGTCCGCTGCTGCAGCAGATGCTGCGCACGCGCCAGCTGGTCGCGCCGTTCAAGAAGACAGTCGCGTCGCCTCGCAGCTATTACCTTGTGCGCTCGGCGACCGCGGCGCGCAAGCCGGAGGTCGAAGCGTTCGCGGCCTGGGTGCGCGAGGAGGCGCGCCGCGCCGCCGGCGAGCCGGCCCTGCAGGTCGCGTAGCGCGCGCGGCGGCGCGCTGCGCTACAGCAGCCGCCCCGGGTTCATCAGGTTGTGCGGGTCGAGCGCCTGCTTGAGCGCGCGCATCATCTGCAGCGCCACCGGCGACTTGCGCAGGCTCAGCTCGTCGCGCTTGAGCACGCCGATGCCGTGCTCGGCCGAGATCGAGCCAGCATGGGCTGCGACCGCGTCGTAGACGAGCCGGTTCACCGCCGGCTCGAACTCGCTCAGGTAGGCCGTGGCATCGACGCCGTCGGGCGGCTGGACGTTGTAGTGCAGGTTGCCGTCGCCGAGATGGCCGAAGTTGACGAGCCGCACGCCCGGGAAGGCATGGGTCAGCGCCGCGTCGGTGCGCGCGACGAAGCCGCTGATCGCCGAGATCGGCAGCGCGATGTCGTGCTTGATGTTCGGCCCTTCGACGCTCTGCGCCATCGGGATCGATTCGCGCAGATGCCACATGGCCTTCGATTGCTCCAGGCTGGCCGCCACGGCGGCGTCGCTGATCAATTCGCGTTCGAGGGCGGTTTCGAGCAGCGACTCGAACAGGCCGTGCGCATGGGCTTCGCTCTCGCTGTCGGATTGCTCGAGCAGCACGGTCCAGTCGCTCGGCGGCAGCGGCTGGGTCAGCTGCGCGAAATGCTTGCGCACCAGGCCGAGCGCATAGCGGCTCATCACCTCGAAGCCGGTCAGCGCCGGGCCGAGGCGCGCCTGCGCGAGCTGCAGGAACGCGACCGCGTCGTCGAGCGTCGCGAGCGCGGCCAATGCGGTGCTGACCGCGGCCGGCCGCGGGTAGAGCTTCAAGGTCGCGCCGGTGATCACGCCCAGGCTGCCTTCGCTGCCGATGAACAGATGGCGCAGGTCGTAGCCGGTGTTGTCCTTGCGCAGCCCGCTCAGGCCGTCCCAGAGTTCGCCCTGGGCGTTGACGACCTCGAGACCAAGGCAGAGGTCGCGCGCATTGCCGTAGCGCAGCACCTGCGTGCCGCCGGCATTGGTTGCGAGGTTGCCTCCGATCGTGCAGCTGCCTTCGGCGGCCAGGCTCAGTGGGAACAGCAAGCCCTGCGCGGCGGCCGCTTCCTGCACGGTCTGCAGCACGCAGCCGGCGTCGACGGTCATCGTCAGGTTGGCCGCGTCGACCGCGCGGATCCGGTTCATGCGCGTCAGGCTCAGCAGCAGCTGCGTGCCCGATGCATCCGGCACCGACGCGCCCACCAGGCCGGTGTTGCCGCCCTGCGTGACGACCGCGACCCGCTGCGCGGCGCAGATCTTCAGCACGGCCGCGACCTCGGCGCTCGATCCGGGCCGCACCACCGCGCACGCATGGCCGCGGTAGCGCTTGCGCCAGTCGAGTTCGTAGGCTGGCAGATCGCCCTGCAGCACATGGGCGGCGCCGACGACCGCGCGCAGATCATCGATCAAGCTCATCGGACGACCCTTCGCGCTGCGCGCTGTGGCATGAGCGCTTCGAAGCGGCCGGGCGCGGTCATAAGGCAGGCTCCGTGCTGCGCACGCCAACATTCGCCTCGGGAGCGGCCCGGCGACTCACAGGACCTCCCCGGCGCTCGCCTTCGCGGCCCGCAGGCGCCAGCGCACGTGCGCGGCGCAGGCCGCGAACAGCACCAGGCACAGCAGCACCTCGGCGAGGGCCAGCGGCACACCCGCGCCCCGGTCGCTCGCGGCGCGCACCACGCCTTCGATGAAGTACAGCCACACCAGCAGGCTGAGCCAGCGGTAGGTGTACATGCGGTTGCGCAGCAGCCCGGCGATCGGCAGCAGCAGCGGCACGACCTTCAGCGCCAGCGTGCCGCGCCCGGTCGGCGCGAGCCAGAGCTCCCAGGCCAATCCGAGCGCGATCAGCGCGAGCAGGCTCGCGACCGCGACGGCGCGGGTCCAAGCGACATGGGCGGGAAGGGCAAGGGTGGCGGTCATCGCTGGCTATGATGCCAGCAATGAATCCTCCGCTCACGATCCGGTCGGCGTTGCGTGAGCAACTGCCCGATCTGGTCCAGACCCTGCAGTCGTGGCCCTGGCTCGATACCTTGCGCACCTTGCGCATCCGATTCCGCGAAGACCGGCTCGGCGTGACCGCGAGCAGCCTGACCTTCACGACCCTGATCTCGCTGGTGCCGCTGCTGACCGTGATGCTCGCGGTGTTCTCGGCATTCCCGATGTTCGCGAACTTCCAGTCGGCGCTGCAGAAGTACTTTCTACAGACGCTGGTGCCGCATGACATCGCCAGCCAGGTGCTGGGCGCGCTGACCCAGTTCGCAGCCAAGGCCAAGGGCGTCGGCAGCGTCGGGCTGGCGCTGCTGTTCCTCGCTGCGCTGGCGCTGATGCTGACGATCGACCGCACGCTCAACGGCATCTGGCGCGTGCGCAAGCCGCGCCCGATCGCGCAGCGGGTGCTGGTCTACTGGGCCGCCGCGACACTCGGCCCGCTCGTGCTGGGCGTCAGCCTGAGCCTGACCTCGTATGCGATCTCGGCATCGAAGGGCTTCGTCGACGTGCTGCCCGGCGGCGTCAGCTTCTTGCTGGCGGGGCTCGAGTTCCTGCTGCTCGCATTGACCCTCGCCGGGCTGTTCCATTACGTGCCGAACACGCACGTGCGCTGGCGTCATGCGCTGGCCGGCGGGGTCGCGGGCGCGATCGGCTTCGAGTTCGCGAAGAAGCTGCTGGGCTGGTACCTCGCGACAGTGCCGACCTACTCGATGGTCTACGGCGCCTTCGCGTTCGTGCCGATCTTCCTGATCTGGATCTACATCGGCTGGGTCAGCGTGCTGCTCGGCGCGGTCATCGCGGCCTACGCACCGAGCCTGCGCCTGCGCGTGAAGCGCTGGCCCGACGGCCCCGGCGCGCGCTTCCAGCTCGCGGTCGCCGTGCTGCGCGAGCTGGCCGCGGCGCGCGCGGCCGGCGAGCGCGGGCGCAGCGGCGGCGATCTCGCCGAAGCGCTGCGCACCGATCCGCTGCAGACCGAGCCGATCGTCGACACGCTGATCGCGTTCGACTGGGTCGGGCGACTCGAAGAACCGGGCGACCCGCGTTTCGTGCTGCTGTGCGAACCGTCGCGCACGCCGGCACATCCGCTGTTGTCGCAGCTGTTGATGGAGCCGTCGCCGACCTCGCGCGGGCTGTGGCGGCGCGCCGGCTTCGACACGATGACGGTGCAGGAGCTGCTCGACACCTGAGAACGTATGAACAGAGCGGCTAGCGCGTCGACTCGAACGGCACCGTTGCGCAGTGCATCGCGCGGTTCTTGCCGGAGCGCTTGGCCGCGTACATCGCATCGTCGGCGAGCTGGATCAGGTTCAACGGTTGGTGGGCGTCCTGCGGCGCCAGCGCATAGCCGATGCTGGCGCTGACGACGCCGGCGAGCGCGCCGCTGCCGGCCGCGCGGTGCACCGCGGCGAGCATGTGCAGTGCCAGTGCGTGCGCGCCTTCGGCATCGCGCACCGAGG
>Ga0070676_10001210_pt1 | contig 12934 bp, 11 predicted proteins | sample KBSM53metaG_FD_64667 | JGI IMG/M metagenome (GOLD analysis project Ga0070676, IMG submission 64667) | Miscanthus rhizosphere microbial communities from Kellogg Biological Station, Michigan, USA - KBS M5-3 metaG | ecosystem: Host-associated > Plants > Roots > Rhizosphere > Soil ...
GGGATCAATTCGGACCTCGGCAAGCCGACGCCTGACTACACCGGCTCGTTCGGTGGAACGCTGACGTTCGCGAAGAACTGGCAGATGGGCGCGCTGTTCGAGTTCAAGGGTGGGAACTACACCTACTGGTGCCTCATCTGCGGTTTCCGCAACGCATCGCCGCGTGGCACGAACTCCAAGCTGTTCCAGGAAGTCAATGCGACCCTCCTCAACCCGGCGAGTACGCCCGAGCAGCGTCTCGAAGCCTCGAAAACCTGGGTGTACAAGCTCGCGTCCCTCACGCCGTATCAGGGACTCAATGAGGTCTCCGACGGCGACTTCCTCCGCTTCCGTGAGCTGAGCATCACCTACAACGCACCACGCAACCTCGCGGCGAAACTCGGCGCGCGGAGCATGGCGATCACCGTCAACGGACGAAATCTGCGCCTCTGGACGAAGTACCAGGGCGTCGATCCGGAAGTTGCCTACGTCGGCCAGGGTGGCCAGACGGGCGTCGACGAGAATTTCGTCGAATCGATCGACGGCTTTGGGCTCCCGCTTCCTCGCCGGATCGGCTTCTCGGTCCGCCTTGGCTACTAACCGGAGACGACATGTATATGAAGAACAGCAGAATCTTCTCGCACGTCGTCGGTCGCCGCTCGAGGGCTGTGATGGTGCTCGGCGCGGCGACGCTGGCGCTGGCCGGGTGCAAGGGCATGCTCGATGTCGATAACCCGAACAACGTCAGCTCGGGCGCGCTGCAGGATCCGACCGCCGCGCCGGCAATCGTGAACGGCGCGATCAACACCGGGGCGAACGCGCTGTCGTCGCTGCTCAACGCTTACACGATCATCTCCGACGAGACGTTCCAGAGCGGCTCTCGCGACGACTACCGTCTGCTCGACACCGGTGCCATCGACATCAATACCAACGAATACCTCCAGGCCTCGTATCTCGTCGCGATGCGCGCGCGCTGGATGGCGGAGCAGGCGATCAAGCAGGTCGGCCAGTTCGACGCGGACGGGCTCCTGCAAGACAAGCAGTTGCTCGCCCAGGCCTATCTGATGGGCGCGATCATTTACGACGAGATGGGCAACATGTTCGACGACGTCGCCATCTCCGATCGCATCAACGCAGGGCCGAATCTTGGCGAGCAGAACATGGTCCAGGTCTACGATTCGGCACTCAAGTGGTTGGATGCCGGAGTGGCGATCGCGACGGGTGAGAACAAGGCGGCCGGTCTGGGCATGCGAGCCCGCGTTCGGTTCGACCAGGCGGTGTGGCAGAAGTTGAATCCGCCGGGCACGACGCCTGCCGACCCGCTCGTGAACGACGCTGAGGCCACTGCCGACGCGGTTGCGGCGCTCGCCGCAATGTCCGGCGACTACCACTTCGATTTCCTGGTCGACAATACCAACTCCGGCGACGATGCCAGCGGCGGCGTGGGCTTCGAGATGAATTCCCGTGTCGAGCATACGCCGGACAGCTCGCTTGCGACGATCGATCCGACGAACAAGAAGCCAACGGCGATCATCGCCAAGGACCCTGTGACAGGTGAGGTGGATGCGACCGCCGTGAAGATCATGAACCGGTTCATCGCACCGGAAGACATCAACCATCCGCCAATGACGGTCGTCTCGAAGCGTGAGATGTACCTCATCATCGCCGAGGCGGCTCTGGCAGCCGGCAACACGGCCGACTTCGACACGAACATCAACCTGCTCCGCGCGATGGACGGGAAGGCGGCCTACACCGGCGCCGGCCCGACGCGGCTGCAGCTCCTTCAGTGGGAGCGTAAGGTGAACCTGGTGTTCCAGGGACGCCGGCTGCTCGACATGTACCGGTTCGGCCTGCAGGACCCGCGATGGGTCTCATCGTCGGTCGCGCGCCAAAAGCCGGGCTGCCTGCTCCCGATTCCGCTGATCGAGCGCGAAGCGAACAAGGACATCACCAGCGAGCCGGTTTGCAAGTGAGGCCGGCGCCATAAGCCATAGGAAAGAAAAGGGCGGCCCTCACGGGCCGCCCTTTTCGCTACTTACGCACACGTCACGGATTGGGGTTAGGCTTGCCGCCGATGCTTCCACTGGCCCCGCCGGTCGCCTTCGCGATCCCCACTACAATTCCAACCGACGCCGCGGCAAGGACCGCCGAGGCAGCGACGGTGCGACCTCGGGACAGCTCTCGCCGCTTGACCTGGTCGATCTCATCGGAGGCGAGGGTGATGGACTCGCCGTTCCAGTTTGCGATGGCGCTCTCGCCCCTTCGCCGGACGCTTTCGAGGGCGAGTGTCAGCGACGATGCGGTCGCGTCAGTGATGTTGCCTTCCACCACGACGACGTTTGGGCCGATCTTAGGTTCAAGATTGATCATGCCACGGGCGGAAAGCTCCACCGACACCGGCGTTGCAGCGGTCAGCGTAGCGTGGTCTGTCGGAACGTATTTGTAGCAACCAGCCAGCACGAGGGGCAAAATCCCGACAGGCTTCCAGAAGGACTTGGCGATCACAGGACCTCGACGTCGAACGAAGCGGACTAAGGGTTATACCACTCCATTCAGATAAACCACGGACCGCCGAACCTCAAGGGCTCACGGTTCGTCCCTACCGCTCCAGCGCCTCCAGGCGGGCCTGGGCGATCCGGATCGGCCAGAACGTCGCCGTTAGGCAGACCGCCGCCGCCAACCCGAAGCCGAGCACCAGCTCGATGAGCGGAGGCGATTCTCCGCCGCCGAACGAAACGGCCGAGAGGTAGCTGTAGACCGGCCGCGCCTCGAGGACAATCACGGCTCCAATGATCCCGACCGCGCTCATCATATAGAGCAGGCCACCGAACGATGTCGGAATCTGCGCGGCGTTCTCCGTCTCGAAGCGTGGAAACACCGTTCCGAAGCCGATGGCCATCCCTGCAAGCGCGAACGTCATGAGCGTGATGGTGAAGACCGACACCGCGAACATGAACGGGCTCACGTGGAGGAGGCTGTTCGTGACGCCGACGATCGCGAGCGCCAACACGAGCAGCGGCAACGTTCCTACCCAGAACTTGGACCAGAGCAGCTCGCGTACTGACAGCGGGCTCGCTCGGAGCAGCCACCAGGTTCGGCCTTCGAGACTGACACCGGGGAAGACGAAACGTGCCGCGACAGATGCGAGAACGAACCCGGCGAGCGCGAGGTTGAGGAACGGAACCAGGTTCACGATGAAGAACGTGATCCCTTCGCCGGTGAGCGGAAGGAACTTGATGTTGAAGACGTAGACGACCACCAGCACCGCGAGCAGGATGAGCTGCGACCACTGTGTCGTGTCGCGGAAGAAGACGCGGATCTCCTTCAGCACCAGCTCGCGTCGCACCACGCCGAGCGGCGAGAGCATCCATCGCGCAGTCCGACCGGTCCACCCTTCGCGCGCCCAGCGCTCACCGCTTTCCTGTGCCTTCGTGAAGCCACGCGCGTAGAGCCAGCGGTGGAGCAGGGCACCGATCGCGACGGCTGCCGCGGCGGTCGACCACAGGAGATACAGCGGCAGCAGATCGAGCGACCCGGTGAGCCAACCCATGATGCTGCGGCTCAACCACTCGCTGGGCAGGAGCGGGGATGTCGGCGTGCGAAGGATCGAAATGAATTCCACGAGCGACCGAAATCCTTCCGGCCGCGCAAGCTTTTCGGGTCGGACAAGCCGGAACAGCACGACGAGGCCAGCCGCCGCGAGCACGGCGATGACGCTCAGAATGTCGCGCGTACGCCGAGCCGGGAACGCGTTCACCAGCACCAGCGTGAGCGCGCTGCCTAACGCCGCCGGAACGATCAGAAACGGGAGGAACGTCAACAGGGCGAGCGCGATGAACGCCGGACCGCCGTCGTACACGGTTCCGTACGCCGTCAGCATCGGAACGGCCATCAGCACCACCATCCAACTCGAGTTCACACACGTCTCGAGCAGCTTCGCCGTGTAGAGCGAGAGCCAATCCACTGGCGCTGACGCCAGCAGGTCGAGGTCGCGCGCGAGGAAGAAGCTCGACAGCGCCGTGATGATGTTGGAGAGCAGGAGGATCGAGAAGAACGACACGAGGATGAGACCGAGCAGCTTGCCGGCGAGCAGCGGTCCGATCTCGGGGACGCCGCGGAAATACGCGAGCAGACGATGCAGGAGGCCGAATGCGAACGCCCAGAAGATCGCTCCGACCGTGAGCAGGATCGCGGTTCGCGCCGCTCGTCCGCGCTCTTTCTTTCGCGCGCGAGCCCGCGCCGTCAGCCACTTCGGCGCGAGCAGCGTGCGCAGCTCGTCAAGCATCCAGAACCTCGACGAGCTCCCGGGCGAGCCCTTCGCCCGTGAGGCGCAGGAAGATGTCCTCGAGGCCCGACACCCCCGATTCGGCCGACGCGCGAAGATCGTCCATCGTGCCGCAGGCGCGGATGACACCGCGCTGAATGATCGCGATGCGGTCGCAGAGCGTCTGGGCCACCTCGAGCGTGTGCGTGGACATCATGATCGTGTGGCCGCGCCGCGTGTACTCTCGGAACAGGTCCTTGAGCGTGCGAGCCGCCTTTGGGTCGAGGCCCACCATCGGCTCATCGACGACGATCACTTCGGGCTTGTGAACGAACGCGCTCGAGATGATGAGCTTCTGGCGCATGCCGTGGCTGTAGCTCTCGACCAGCTCGTCACGCCACTCCTCGAGATCGAACAGCGCCAGCAGCTCGCGGCCGCGACGTTCGACCTCGGCACCAGCCTGGCCGTACAGTCCCGCGACGAAGCGCAGAAACTCGACGCCCGTGAGCTTCTCATAGATGAACGGTCGGTCGGGAATGAATCCCAGCTTCTGCTTCGCGGCGACCGGGTCGGCGGCAAGGTCGATGTTGGCGATGCGGACGCTCCCCGACGACGGTCGCAGGATTCCCGCGATCATGCGAAGCGTTGTGGTCTTGCCGGCGCCGTTAGGCCCGAGGAAGCCGAACAGCTCACCGCGGGGCACGTCGAGGTCGACGGCGTTTACCGCCGTGAAGGATCCGTACCGCTTGGTCAGCGAACGCAGCTCGATCATTGGCTATTCGGCGGTCAGCACGTCGATCCGGAGCGTCCCCATGAGCCGGAGTAGCTCCGCCTGGCGGCCCAGTCCCCCATAGACGAATCGCAGGTGGGACGCGTCAGCCGGGAACTGGCCAAACGTCGGGTCCACCGCGACCCATTTCCCGACGAACACTTCCGGCCAGGCATGGTAGTAGAACTTCGTTCCCACGAGCGTGAGACCGGCCGCGGCACGCGCGGGTATTCCCGCTGCCCGAGACAGCGCGATGAATAGCTGCGTGTGCTCGTTGCAGTCGCCGGCTCGCGAGTCGAGCACCTGCGTGGCACTCGGTATCGTCACCGAGATGGACTTCTTGAGCGAGTCGTGGACCCACTGGCTGATGCGACGCGCGGCGACGACTGGGTCGCGCGTGTCTCCACGCAGTCGACGCGCGAGCTGGACGATCGCCGGGGCGCCGCTCTGCACGAGGGGTTCCGGCGACAGCTCGTGACGGAAGGACATCCGCATCGCGAGCACCATTGGCATCGTGTAGGCACCGCTGCCAGGCGTGCCGTCTTCCTGGGTCACGGTCAGCGTGTCGCCGCGCAGCGCCTGGCGTCCACCGTCCAGTGCGAACCCCTCGAGACCTGCGGCCCGGAGCCGAACGCGGAGCCGCGAGGTTGGTTTGCTCCCGATCGCAGCGGACGCCGCGATCGCGGTCGTCTCGAGTATGTCACGATCGGACGACACGGCGCGCGCGCGCATGCCGCCATCGAGGCGCCAGTTCTCGAACGCGATCTCGTACGCGGTGCGCCGCAGCACGAAGCCTAACGCGTGCCGCAGCTCCACCACGCGGCCCTGCTCGTCGATCCATGCGTGAATCGCGGCCGGACCGTCGGTCGCGACGCGCCACGCATGAACCGAGTCGCGGTGCGCGGTCAACCAGCGGCGTTGTGCGTCGTCGAACCGCGCACTATCCGCAATGACGAACGACGACTCGGCGTCGACGCGCACGGTCAGCGGGGCAGGCGCCATCGCGATCGGGTCGAAGCTCGAGAGCGTGTAGGTGCGGCCGACGTGGGGCTGCTCTCCGAGCGCGATGGCGATCGGCACCATCGTCGGCAGCACCACCGCACCGGTCAGCCTAACGTGTTGCGTGTCCGCCGCCGTCTCATCGTGGGCGATCACAATCTGCAGCGCGGAGTCGCCGAGGGCTCGTCCGCTCAGAGCGATCGGCGCGCCATCCGCCTGGAACGACAGTTGGAAATCGGTCAGCCCGAGGGTCCGCGACAGTCGGACGTCCGATGTCGCCGTCGCGCGATGCTCCGCGCCACCGACAGGAAGGTCCGCCGAGAGGTAGTCTCGGATCGAGAGGCTACCGCGTGTCGTGTCGATCGTGGATGACGCGAACCCGATCTGGCGTCCGTCCTTTTCAACGCGGTAATACGCTGCTCCCGGGGAGACGCGCAGTGCCGCCTCCGCCAGCCGCTGCGCGGGAGCATTGCGCCGCTCCCGATTCACAAAGGTCACGAGCCCCGCGGCCCACGCAGCGATCACCGTCATCGCGACTGCGCCGCGGTGCTTCACGACGCCATTCCGCCCACGAATCGCTCGACAACAGCCTGCTCGAACGCCGTCTCGACAATGACGGTGATTGTCCCGGGATGCCTCGCCGCCTGACGATGGTGTCGAATGGCGTCGCCGAGCACCTCGGCCGCCTCCTCGATATCGAGGTTGCCGACGCCGAGCCCGAACGGCGTGATCGCGAGGTGCTCGATGCCCCAGTCGGCGGCTCGCTGCAACGCGCTGCTCACCGCCTGCCGCACCTTCGCGCGCGAGACTGGCTCGTCCTCGCTCGACACCACACCGTGAATGAGAAGCTCGACAGCGAGAGCGCCGGCGGGAGTGACGACGGCCGATCCGACGGCGAGTGGCTCGTTGACCCGAAGATGGCGAGCGAGCTCGTCACCGCCTGCGATTTCCAGGCGACGCATCAAAGGCGTCGTCGCGCGGAGCTCGGCATCGACCGGCCGCGCGATGGCATCCGCTTCGACGAACGCGAGATCGTCGGTGCGTACTTCGATCACAGCGGCCCGGCTCAGGAAATGGCGAGCGACGTCTCGCTATTGATCCAGCTCAGATACTTCTCCAGCCCGGCGTGGACGGGCATCGCGAGGAGCTCGGGTACCTTATAAGGGTGCAGCTCCTCGAACGCGACGCGAAGCGAATCCATCGCCGCCGATCGCGTTTTCAGCAGGAGCACGACCTCCTGCTCGTCCGCGATCTTGTCTTCCCAGCGGTACAACGACCGTGCGCCCGGCAGCAGGGTACCGCACGCGATCACGCGGCGCTCGAGAAGACCACGCACGAGCGCAATCCCCTCTTTCTCATTGGCGACGGTCGTCAGGACGACCATGGCGTCGGTGTGCGGCATACGTGAGTCGGGGTTCATCGGCGGGTAGTCGCTAGCGGTTGCTGCAATCTGATACCCGCTAAGGACTAATGACTTGTCCTGCCCCATGGGACAGGCAGAGGCCGTCAGAAGTCACGATTTTGCCCCACGCATGAGCACAAAAAGGGCTGTCTTGTCTTGACCGAAGACACACCGCAGGTTTCACCGGCTATGACCGACGAAGCGCTCATCATCCGCGGCGCGCGCGAGCACAATCTCAAGAACATCGACGTCTCGATTCCGCGCGACCGATTGACGGTCATCACGGGCTTGTCCGGGTCGGGAAAGTCCTCCCTCGCGTTCGACACCATCTATGCCGAGGGCCAGCGCCGCTACGTCGAATCGCTATCGGCGTACGCGAGACAGTTCCTCGGCTTGATGGAGAAGCCCGACGTCGACTCGATCGAAGGCCTCTCGCCCGCCATCTCGATCGAGCAGAAAACGGCCGGCCACAATCCGCGATCGACCGTGGGAACGGTGACGGAGATCTACGACTATCTCCGCTTGCTCTATGCTCGCGTAGGCACGCCGCATTGCCCGAATTGCGGTCGCCCGGTCCAGCGACAAAGCGCCGGCCAGATCACGGATGCCGTGCTGGCGTGGCCATCCGGCACGCGGATCGAGATCCTCGCACCGCTGGTGCGGGGCAGAAAGGGCGAGTTCCGCGAGCTGTTCGAGTCCGCGCGGAAGCAGGGATTCATTCGCGCGATCGTGGATGGTGAGATCGTCGAGCTGGCCGATCCGCCGAAGCTCAACAAGCGACAGAACCACGACGTGTCGATCATGGTGGATCGACTCGTGGTGCGAGCCGAAGACCGGGGCCGGTTGAACGACTCCCTCGAGACCGCGCTGAAGCTGGCGGATGGGCTGGTGGAGGTCGTACGACATGACTCGGCCAAGCCGTCGCCGACACTCTTCTCGGAACGGTATGGCTGCGCGACCTGCGGCATCTCGATGCCGGAGCTCGAGCCGCGGCATTTCTCGTTCAATTCACCGTTCGGCGCATGTCCGGCGTGCGGTGGTCTCGGCACGCGCAACGAGGTGAGTGAGGAGCTCATCCTCGGCGATCCGAGCCTCTCCATCCTCGAGGGTGTGATTCTCCCATGGGGCGCACCGGATGGGTACCTGCGGCGCGTCATTCTCCCAGGGCTCGCGAAGCACCTCAAGTTCGACCTGAACACTCCGTGGCAGGACCTGCCCCAGAGCGTTAGGCGGACGTTGCTCTACGGCGTCGACAAGAAGAACGGTGGGGAATCGGGCGGAAAAGCGAAGTCGAAAGCGGCGTCGCGCCATTCGGCTACGGGGAACGTCGAGTGGGAAGGCATCATCTCCAACATCCAGCGACGGTTCTCCGAGACCGAGTCCGATGTCGTCCGGATGGAGCTGGCCGAATACATGGTCGCCAAGCCGTGCAATGGATGCGGTGGTCGTCGGCTCAAGCCCGAATCTCTTGCGGTGACGATCGAGGAGCGGAACCTCGGCGAGCTGGTCGAGATGTCGATCGCCGAGAGCCTCCGCTTCTTCGAGCTGCTGCCGGTTCGGGAGAACGGGAAGCCGGGACTGGATCCGGAGATCGCGGGCCCGATTCTGAAGGAGGTTCGCGAACGGTTGCGGTTTCTGGTGAACGTCGGACTCGAGTATCTGACGTTAGGTCGCGCGGCGGAATCGCTGTCCGGTGGCGAGGCGCAGCGCATCCGATTGGCCACGCAGATCGGATCACGGCTGGTCGGCGTGCTGTACATCCTCGACGAACCGTCGATCGGGTTGCATCAACGGGACAATGCCCGGCTCCTCGACACGTTAGGCCAGCTGCGCGATCTCGGCAACACGGTCATCGTGGTGGAGCACGACGACGAGACGATGCGCGCCGCGGACTACCTCCTGGACCTGGGGCCGGGGGCAGGGAAGCACGGTGGCCTCATCGTCGCGAGCGGGACGGTCGATGAGGTCGCGAAGAACTCCGCGTCGCTGACGGGCCGGTACCTGAGCGGCGACCTGAAGATTCCGATTCCGGCGATGCGACGGCCGGTGGATCCCCGCCGCGCGATCCGAGTGCTCGGCGCGCGCCAGCACAACCTGCGCAATCTCGACGTCGACATTCCGCTCGGGGTGTTCGTTGCGGTGACTGGCGTGTCGGGATCGGGGAAGTCGACACTCATCGAGGACATTCTGCATCGCGCGCTCGCGCGCCATTTCTATCGCGCGCGTGTGATCCCGGGCGAGCACAAGTCGATCACGGGCCTCGAGCACATCGACAAGGTCATCGACATCGATCAGAGCCCGATCGGTCGTACGCCGCGCTCCAACCCGGCTACATACACGGGCCTGTTCACGCCGATTCGCGAGCTGTTCGCGGAGATGCCCGAGGCAAAGATCCGTGGCTATGGCCCTGGCCGGTTCTCCTTCAACGTGAAGGGTGGGCGTTGTGAGGCGTGCCAGGGCGACGGTCTGGTGAAGATCGAGATGCACTTCCTCCCCGACGTCTACGTGCCGTGCGAGGTGTGCAAGGGCAAGCGGTACAACCGCGAAACCCTCGAGGTGCGCTTTCGCGGGATGAACATCTCCGATGTGCTGGAGATGACGGTGGAGGACGCGACGTCGTTCTTCGAGAATCAGCCACGCATCCATCAGAAGCTGCAGACGCTGATGGACGTTGGGCTTGGCTACATCCATCTCGGGCAGAGCGCCACGACCCTTTCCGGAGGCGAGGCGCAGCGCGTCAAGCTCGCGACCGAGCTCTCGAAGCGCGATACCGGCCGGACCTTCTATATTCTCGACGAGCCGACGACCGGATTGCACTTCGAGGACGTCAGGCTCCTGATGGAAGTGCTTCACCGGCTCGTGGACCGTGGCAACACGGTGCTCGTGATCGAGCACAACCTCGACGTGATCAAGACGGCCGACTGGATCATCGATTTGGGTCCCGAAGGCGGAGACCGCGGCGGAAGTGTGGTCGCGGTGGGTACGCCGGAGCAGGTGGCGGATGTGAACTCGTCGTACACGGGGCAGTATCTGCAGCCGCTGCTGCGCCGCGCGCTCAAACGAAAGGCCGGGTAGCTCTCCCCATGGTCTCTCTGCTCGACATCATTGGCCCCGTCATGGTGGGGCCGTCATCGAGTCATACGGCAGGCGCGTGTCGGCTTGGGCTGCTCGCGCGTTGCCTTGTCGGTGGCACGCCAGATCGCGCGCGCATCGAGCTTCACGGGTCGTTCGCGCGGACGGGCGAAGGCCACGGGACGGATAAGGCGATCGTCGGTGGACTCATGGGATTCCGGCCGGACGACGAGCGTATCCGTGACGCGTTAGGTATCGCCGAGCGCGAGGGGCTCGACTACCGGTTCGAGAAGACGACGCTCGGTGAGGAGAACGAGGTTCATCCAAACACGGTCCGCGTCACGATCGAACGCGGGGACCGGAGCTCCGTCATGGTGGGCTCCTCGTTAGGTGCCGGGCGCGTGCTGGTGACCGAGATCGACGGGTACCCCGTGGAGGTCACCGGCAACTATCACACGATCGTGCTCGTCGCGGAGGACGTCCCGGGCTCCGTGGCGCGCATCGCGACGATCCTCGCCGAGGACGGAATCAACATCGCCACGCTGCGTCTGACACGAAAGCAGCGCGGCGGTGACGCGTTCATGGTGATCGAGGTGGACGAACAGCCGGATGAGAAGGTGCGCACCGATATCCGCGCGCTGTCGTGGGTACGGTGGGCATTTCGGTTGGACAAAGTAAGCGCGTGACCATGTACCATGCACTCGCCGACGCCATCCGCGACGCCGAAGCCGCCAACAAGACGCTGGCGGCCGTAGCCCTTGAGGCTGAAGCGCGCGATCAGGGTCGGCCGGTCGAAGAAATTCGTGAGGCGTTAGGCCGCGCGCTTGCCATCATGCGCGGCGCGGTGTCCCGTGGGCTCATTGGCGATCTGCACTCGACCTCCGGCCTTGTCGGTGGTGACGCGGCAAAGTTGCGGACCGGCCCCGATGGCCCGATGGCCGGAACCCCGTTCCGTGACGTGCTCGCCCGGGCGCTCGCGGTTCAGGAAGTCAACGCGGCGATGGGCGTCATCGTCGCGGCACCAACCGCGGGTGGCGCCGGTGTGCTGCCTGCCGTGCTCACCGGCCTTGCCGACGCGCGCGGCATCGGAGACGACGCGTTGATTGACGCGCTCGCGACGGCGGGCCTCATCGGCGCGGTGGTGGCCCAGCGGGCGTCGCTGTCAGGTGCGGAAGGTGGGTGCCAGGCGGAGACCGGCGCTGCAGCCGGTATGGCGGCCGGCGCGGCCACCGAGATGCTTGGCGGGACGCCCTCCCAGGTCGGCCACGCCGTCGCGCTTGCGCAGCAGGGAACCCTGGGCCTCGTGTGCGACCCGTTAGGTGGGCTGGTCGAGCTGCCGTGCGTGTTCCGAAACGCAACTGGAGCGGCCATCGCCATGGCGGCAATCGAAATGGCGCTCGCCGGGATCACGTTCGCCATTCCCGCCGACGAAGTGATCGACACGATGGGCGAGATTGGCCGCTCCATGGACGTTAGGTACCGCGAGACGGCTGGCGGCGGACTGGCGGCTACGCCGACCGGCCGCCGCCTGGCCCGCGAGCGATTGTACCAGATCAAGCGATCTGGGGACTGACCGCCGGGAGCGCCCCTTCTAGGCGCCGCCCGCCACGCGAGCTATCTTGCTGCCACGCGCCAGTTTGAGCCATCGTTCCCGGGTCGCCGGGCCCCCCGAACGCCGGCGCGCCCGGGCGAGTCGAGAAACAGCCGAGGCGAGCCGACGTAGGGACACGACATCTGGCCATCCACAAGGACGCTATGCTCACTCGTGAAGACATCGAAGGGTTCCTCGATCGCCTCTCGGCCGAGGGCGTGAGCTACGAGGAAATCGAGCAGGGGCTCTGGATCGTGCGCCCCGGCGGCAACCTCGAGCTCGACGTCGTCGTCCATTACTCGCCGCCGGTCGTGCTCCTGCGCGTAAAGGTCATGAACATTCCCGCAGACGACGGACGCTGTGCCGATCTCAATCGCCGCCTGCTCGAGCTCAATGCCAGCGATCTCGTACACGGGGCGTATGGCATCTCGCAGGACTCGATCGTCCTGACAGAGGCGCTCGAGCTCGAGCACCTCGACTACGAAGAATTTCTTGCCGCTTACGAAAGCATGACGCTCGCGCTCGCGTCGCACCTCCGCGAGCTCGCGTCGTACCGCGAGGGACGCTGAGCATGGGAATCTTTGACCGCCTTTCGACGCTACTGCGTTCGAACATCAACGATCTCATCTCCTCCGCCGAGAATCCGGAGAAGATGTTGAACCAGATTCTCGTCGACATGCGCTCGCAGCTGGCGAAGGCCAAGCAGCAGGTGGCCGCCGCCATCGCCGATGAGAAGCGCCTCCGCGACCAGACCGACGCCGAACGGCGCCAGGCCGAGGACTGGGAGAAGCGCGCCATGCTCGCCGTCCAGGAAGGCCGCGACGACCTGGCCAAGCAGGCACTTGTTAGGCAGGGCGA
>Ga0070676_10001219_pt1 | contig 12913 bp, 7 predicted proteins | sample KBSM53metaG_FD_64667 | JGI IMG/M metagenome (GOLD analysis project Ga0070676, IMG submission 64667) | Miscanthus rhizosphere microbial communities from Kellogg Biological Station, Michigan, USA - KBS M5-3 metaG | ecosystem: Host-associated > Plants > Roots > Rhizosphere > Soil ...
GAAACCATCGACTGGCGGCCGCCGCCCCACCCGCGACCGAAGCGGCGCGGCGGCTTCTTTCTTCTCGCCGTCATCGGCCTGCTGCTCCTCGCCGGCGGCACGTCGCTCTCCTACTACGTCGAAGCGCTGTGGTACGGATCGCTCGGCGTCGCCGACGTCTTCTGGAAGGGGCTCAACCTCCGCGCCGGCATCTTCGGCGGCTTCGCCGTCGTCAGTTTCCTCGTCCTCTACGGGTCGTTTCGCGCGCTGAAGCCGGAAGCGCTGGGCGATCTGGCCGGGCTGCCGATTCTGATCAACGGCCAGCCGATCCGGCTGCCGGTCGAACCGGTGATCAACGGCATCGCTCTCGTCGCCTCGCTGGTCGTCGCCGCGGCAATGGGCGCGGGGATGATGGCGCAGTGGTCGTCGCTGGCGCTCTACTGGTACGGCCGAACCGAGGCGGTTCGCACCGCCGCCGGACCGCTCACCGATCCAATCTTCGGCCGGCCGCTTCCCTTCTATCTGTTCACCCTGCCCGCCTGGGATCTGGTCAGCGGCTGGGTGATGACCCTCACCGTGCTGGTCGCCGCGGTCGCGCTCTTCTTCGCGGTGATCCTTGGCGGCGCGCGCGGCTTCACCAGCCGCCGCGATCCGGCCGCGCCCGCCTGGCGCGGCTTCTCGGTGGCCTTTGCGTTCGTGCTGCTGGCGCTGGCGGTGCGCGTCTATCTCGGCCGCTTCGATCGGCTCTTCGACGACCACACGATTTTTTCCGGCGTCAGCTACACCGACGCGCACGTGTCGCTGACCGGCCAGCTCTTCGTCACGGGCGCGCTGGTCGTCGGCGCGGTGCTGGCGCTGGTCAACGCCGTCTCGGCGCCGAGAGTGCGCTGGCTCGGGCTCGCCGTCGCGCCGGCGATCGCCTGCTATGTCGTCACCGGCCTGCTCGGCTGGTACGTCACCAGTTTCGTGGTCAAGCCCAACGAGCTGGTACGTGAGACGCCGTACATCACCCACAACATCACGATGACGCGCGAGGCGTACGGCCTGGCGCGCTTCGATCAGCGGCCCTTCCCGGCCGAAGGCGGCATCGACGCCCTCGAGGGCAGCGCCAACCAGGCGACGCTGAAGAACATCCGCCTCTGGGACTGGCGGGCGCTGCAGGACACGCTGCGGCAGATCCAGGAGATCCGCACCTACTACGACTTTCCCGACATCGACATCGACCGCTACCAGATCGGCGGCGAGGTGCGGCAGATGATGGTGGCGGCGCGCGAGCTGAACGTCGAGCGGCTCCCCGAGAGCAGCCGCAACTGGATCAACGAGAAGCTGATTTACACCCACGGCTACGGCGTGACGATGAACCCGGTCAACGGCTTCACCGCCGAGGGCCTGCCCGAGCTGATCCTGAAGGACATGCCGGTGCAGAGCACGCTGGCCGAGGTGAAGGTGACGCGCCCCGAGATCTATTTCGGCGAGCTCACCAACACCGACGTCTACGTGAAGACGCGGCAGAAGGAATTCAACTACCCGCAGGGCGAGGCGGCGAGCCTCACGTCGTACGAGGGCAACGGCGGCATCGCGCTCGGCGGCTTCCTCCGCCGGCTGGTGATCGCGCTCGATCGCGGCGATCTCGCCAAGCTGCCGTTCAGCGACGACATCGGCGCCGAGAGCCGGCTGCTGATGCGGCGCAACATCCGCACCCGCGTCGACACGCTGGCGCCGTTCCTCACCTACGACGACGACCCGTACATCATCATCGGCGAGGACGGCCGCCTGTCGTGGATGATGGACGCGTTCACCACCTCGGCCAGCTTTCCCTACGCCCGCCACTTCCGCCTCGGACGCGATCGCGTCAACTACATGCGCAACAGCATCAAGGTGGTGATCGACGCCTACGACGGATCGACCACCTTCTACGTGGTCGACCCGACCGACCCGGTGATTGCGGCGTATCGCGAGTTGTTCCCCAGCCTGTTCAAGGATCTGTCGGCGATGCCGCCCGAGCTGCGCCGCCACATGCGCTACCCCGAGCTGCTGCTGCAGCTGCAGGCGGCGGTCTATTCGCTCTACCACATGACCGACCCGGGCGCGTTCTACAACCGCGAGGATCTGTGGGCGATTGCCAGCGAAGGGGGCCTCACGGCGCGGCGCGATCAGAACGTGCAGCAGATGGAGCCGAACTTCGTGCTGATGAAGCTGCCGGGCGAGGCGCCGCTGGAGTTCATCGAGATTCTGCCGTTCACGCCCGCGAACCGCAACAACCTGATCGGCTGGATCGCCGGGCGCAGCGACGAGCCGAACTACGGCAAGGCGGTGGTCTACAACTTCCCCAAGACCAGGCTGGTCGACGGGCCGCTGCAGATCGAGGCGCGGATCGATCAGAACGCGCAGCTCTCCGGCCAGCTGTCGCTGTGGAACCAGCAGGGATCGAAGGTGGTGCGCGGCGGGCTGATCGTGATCCCGGTCGGACGCGCGCTGCTCTACGCCGAGCCGATCTACCTGCAGGCCGAGCGCAGCCCGATGCCGGAGCTGCGCATCGTCGTGCTGGCGCTGCAGGATCGGCTCGCCTACGGGCCGACTTTCGAGAGCGCGCTCGCGGCGCTGTTCGGGCAGGCGGCGTCGACGCTGGCGCCTGCGCCGCACGTCGAGGGGCGCGCGCCGCCGCCGCCGGCCGAGGCGCCGTCGCGGGCCGCCGCACCCGCCGCCGCCCCCGCGGCCGGTGACGCGAACGCGCTGATCCAGGGCGCCGCGCGCGACCTCGCCGACTACCAGCGCCTCACCGCCGAGGGCAGGCTCGGCGAGGCGGGGCAGAAACTCGAAGCGCTGAAGCAGAAGCTCGACGCGCTCAGCCGGCAAGGCCGCTAGCGGCGCCCGCCGCGATCAGCTCTCGGCAGCGCGCTCGGCGAACGTGATCACGTAGCCGTCGGGATCGGCGATCGCGAACTCGCGCATGCCGTAGAACTGCGTCGCGATCGGGATCACGATCTTCACCTGCGACTTCAGCCGATCGTGGAGCGCATCCACGCCTTCCACCTCGATGTAGAGCGTGCCGGTCGCGCCGATCGGCCTGCCGGCAAACGCCGGATACTCCTTCACCGCCGTCGCGGCATCGTTGAGGAAGATTTCCACCGCGCCGCCGGTCACCGACGCGAACGCGAACGGCGACGCCTCGGGCACGGTCATGCCGCGCGCGAAGCCGAGCGTGTCGACGTAGAACGCGAGGCTGCGTTCGACGCTGGCGACGAGCAGATTGGGGGTGAGCTTCTTGAAATGAGGCATGGCGCACACCTTTCGTGTGTGCTCGCTGATGCCTACATCTGCTGAACTCGGCGAGAACGAGGACGCAGGTAGGAGGTCTGATTTGGCTGCAGCCTGGTGACTGCTCGACCCCCGCTAGGTACGAGGCGGAGGATAGCACGTAGAATATCCGGATGCGTACTCTTCCAACTCTTGCGTTCGTCCTGGTCGCCGCGCTCGCTGCGGCGCAGGCGCCTTCGTCGGGCTCCATTCCCGCGCCGCCGAACGTCGCCGCGGCGCCGGCCGACGCGGTCAAGACCGCCAGCGGCCTGGCCACCAAGGTGCTCGCGCCCGGCACCGGCAAGGATCATCCGCTGAAGGACGACGTCGTCACCATCCATTACACCGGCTGGAAGACCGACGGCACGATGTTCGACAGCTCGGTGGCGCGCGGCAAGCCGGCGAGCTTCCCGGTTGCGCGCGTCATCGCCGGCTTCAGCGAAGGGCTGCAGCTGATGGTGCCGGGCGAGAAGCGGCGGCTGTGGATCCCCGAGAGCCTCGCCTACAAGGGCGCGCGCGAGCCGAAGGGGATGCTGGTGTTCGACATCGAGCTGATCGACATCCCCACCAGGGCGCCGGCCGACGTGAAGGCGCCGCCATCGGACGCGAAGAAAACCGCGAGCGGCCTCGCCTACAAAGTGATCAAGCAGGGGACCGGCGGCCGCCACCCGAAGTCGAACAACCAGGTGACCGTGCACTACACCGGGTGGACGACGGACGGAAAGATGTTCGACAGCTCGGTGGTGCGCGGCGAGCCGGCGACCTTCGCCCTCGACGGCGTGATTCCTGGATGGACCGAAGGGTTACAGCTGATGTACGAGGGGGAGAAGAGCCGGTTCTGGATCCCGGAGAAGCTCGCCTACCAGGGGAAGAGCGCGCCGTACGGCATGCTCGTCTTCGACGTCGAACTCGTGAAAATCCAGTGAGGTCACGCCGCGCGTGGCGCGCGGCGTGTTAGGTCGAGTGGGTCGGGTAGGTTGGTTGGGTTCGCGTCAGCGAGGGCCCCCCGGCCGCCCGGGTCCGCCAGGGCGGCCCGGTCCGCCCGATCGAGACGCGCCTGCGAGCGCCGCGGTGCCCGATGCGGTGGCCGCATCCGAGATCCGGCGGATGGCGCGCTGGAACCGATCGGCCAGCGCCCGCCGCGTGTCTTCCGGCACCGGCCCGATGCGCGACCAGCTCGCCTGGGCCTGCCGCACGTCTTCGTGCGCGGCGCGGAACCGGCTGTCCTCGTCCACCTTGCCGCCGATCGTGTTGGCGGCGAGCGCTTCCTTCAGCATCGCCGCGAGCCTGTTGGTCGGCGACAGCGCGGCGTCGCCGGCCGCGGCCGGACCGGCGAGCGACTTCGCCAGGTCTTCCATGCGCCGCACCAGCGCTTCCATCCGTTTGCGGTTGGCGTCGGGATCGAGATCGGTGCCGCCAAACACCGTCGGCCACTTCGCGAGGACCGCGCTGAACGCCGCCGCGAAGCGCGCGTCGAGCGCCGCCGCCTTGTCGCGATCGACGCCGCGCGCCGCGATCTCCGACGACCACTTGCCGCGCAGCGAGCGCACGCGCGCGATCAAGTCCGCCGGAGGCTCTTCCGATTGCGGATTGCGGATTGCGGATTGCGGATTGGCCTCCGCTGGCTCGGCGGACTGCGGACTTTCGACTTCCGACGTTTGACCTTCGACTTTCGACTCAGGACTTTCGACTGACGACTGAGGACTGTCGACTTGTGACTGAATGCCCGCGAGCGCCTCGAGTTCCGCCACGATCGCCTCGCGCGCCGCCAGCCGCTCGCCGCGCGCAATGTCGTGCCGCTGCGCGTAGCGCGCGAAAAACTCGTCGCAGGCGCCGCGGAAGCGCTGCCACATCGCCTCGGACCGCGTCTTCTTCACCGGCCCGACGGTCTTCCACTCGGCCTGCAGGCGCTTGATCTCGCCGGCGGCGTTGTCCCAGTCGGTCGAGTCGCGCAGCGCCTCGACCTTGACGCAGAGCGCTTCTTTCTTCGCCAGGTTCTCCGCCCACATCGTCTTGCGTTCGGCGAGGTCGGCGTGGCGGCGGGTGAAGAACTTGTCGCAGGCGGCGCGGAACCGCTCCCAGATCGCCTTCTCCTGGCCGCGGCTGACCGGACCGATCGTCTTCCACTCCGCCTGGAGCTTCTTGATCTCGTCGGCGGTCTGGATCCAGTTGGTCGATCCCGACAGCACCTCGGCGCGCTCGCTGAGCGCGATCTTGCGCGCCAGGTTGCCGGCGCGCGCTTCGGTCTGCGCCGAGAAGTGCGCTTCGCAGCGCGCCCACGCCGCGTCGTGCGCCGCCTTGAAGCGGCGCCACAGCGCCTCGCCCTGCGCGCGCGGCACGTCGGCCGCCTGGCGCCACTGCGCCTGCAGCTCGCGCACGTGCCGGGCGATCTCCTCGGGATCCTCGACCGACTTGAGCGCTTCCATCTTCTCGCAGAGCTGCTCCTGGATGCCGACGTTCGCCCACCGCTGCCAGTCGGCGACGTCGCGCAGCTCCTGCACCTTCGGCATCAGCGCGGTCTGCGCCGCCTTCAGCCGCTTGACGATCTCGTCGTAATCCTTCTTCGACGGCAGCTGCGGGATGGTGCCGAGCGCGGTGCGGATGTCCTTCAGCGCCCGCTCGCCAGCCTTGAGCGTGAGGTCGGCGCGCGCGGCAATCGGTTCGAGCCGGCCGGCCAGCTGCTGCAGGCGCGCCAGCGCTTCGCGCCGCACCTTCTGATCCTCTTCGTGCGCCGCCGCCTCGCGCCTGCTGAACACGCCTTCAGCCTCGGCGTAGCGCAGCGCGACCTCCGGATCGGCCGGGCCCGCCGCCGCCAGGCTGTTCCACTCGCGGCGGATGACGCCGAACTGCCGCCGCGCCGCCGCCAGATCCTCGAGCGGCGCCGCGGTGGTCGCTTCGTCGGCGAGCTCGGCCAGCCGCGCCAGACGCCGTGCCGCGTCTTTGTGCGCCGCTTCCGCGGCCGCCTCGGCGCGGGCGCGCTCGCCGGCCGCCTGTTCCTCGCGCGCGCGATCGGACGCGGCCTGCTGCTCGCGGTCGCGTTCGGCCGCCTGCGCACGCGCGTGTTCGTCTGCTGCCGATCGTTCGGCCGCCGCGCGCGCCTGCTCGGCTGTCTTCGCGTCGGCCTCGCGCGCCGCCGCCCAGTCGGCCGCGGCCCTGGCCGCCGCTTCGGCGAGCTGCGCTGAGGCGCGCGCTGCTGCCTCGGCCGCCGCCGCCTCTTGCGCCGCTTTCTCTTCGGCCTCGCGCAGGATGCTTCGCGCTCGCTTCGACGCCGACTTGTTCTTCGCGCGCGATGCCACCTGCTCGAGCTCGCCGCGATCGGTGATCCGATCGACCGCCGTCAGCGCCGGATCCTTGAACTCGGAGTTGAGCGCGAGGCTGAGAATCTCGCCGTGATCCTGAAGCCGGTCGTAGGCCGCGACGCGCACCGCCTCGTGCGCCGAATGGCGCGCGATCGATCCGAGCGCGTGCTGATCGCTCACGCGCCCCAGCGCCCGCAGCGAGGTCGACTCGCGCGAGGCGTTCTTGGCGATGCCGGCGAGCGTCTTGCTGTCCGCGAGCGCATCGACCGCGGCGCTGCTCTCCGCCTCGCCCAGCCCTTCGAACGCCTCGAGCGCGATGTCGCGCAGCATGTCGGCGGCCTGCGACCGGACATGTTCGTCCGCATCGTCGCGCGCGACCGCTGCCAGAGCGGGCGGGTCCATCAGCTTCGCCACCGCGGCGCGCCGGACGCGGGCGTCGGCGTCCTCGCGGGCGATCTCGGCCAGCAGTTCGCGCTCCTCGAGCGGGATCTCCTGCACAAAGGCGAGGCGGACGGCGGGGTCGGGGTTCTTGTGCCGGGACTGTGTGCGGAATCGATCGAGCAGTGCCATGGTGCGCTCCAGCCTGACGCCCGTCAGCTTGTGACGCGGGCCGCGGCGGAAGCTTCGCCTAGGCCCGCAGTTCCTTCAGCCTCGCCACGACGTCGCGCCCGTGCGACGACGCGCTGACTTTCTTGTCGACGTCGAGGATGCGGCCGTCCGCGCCGATATAAAACGTCCAGCGCGAGGCGAATCCGCTCGGCGAGAGCACTCCGTAGGCTCGCGCCGTTTCCTTCGTCGGGTCGCTCAGAATCGGATACGCGACGCCCAGCGAGCGCGCGAACTTCGCGTTCGCCTCGGCGCTGTCGACGCTGGCCGCGAAGTAGCTCGCGTTCAGCCGCCGCAGCTCCTCGTCGCTCGCCCCGAGCGACTTGCACTCCGCCGTTCAACCGCCGGTAAACGCCTTCGGAAACCACGCGAGCACGACGGGGCGCCCGGCGAGATCCTTCAGCCGGTATGTGCGCCCGTCCGATCCAGGCAGCGTGAAATCTGGCGCCTGATCACCTGGTTTCAGCTCAGCCAGCGATGCACCCCGATGCGTCACCGTGCGGACGGCGCCGGTGGCCATTGCAGCCGCCGTCGCGGCCAGTCCCCTCAGCCGCATCAACGGACCCAAGGCGCGTCCTTCACCGGATATGCCATTCTAGTAAAGGGTATTGAGCAGATGCGGCTACCGATGAAGGCCTTTTTTTGTCTCGCGCGCCATTCTCCAATTCTGCGGATCGGCATTGCCGCCGGCGGTCTTGCGCTCCTGGCGGCGTGTAACAAATTGGGGGAAGGCACGCCCACCACACCGACGCCCACGCCCGGATCGACCATCGTGTACACGGCCATCGGCGCAAGTGACGCGAACGGCGTGGGTTCGAGCGTGCTTTGCGTGCCGTTTACCGACTGCACGAACGGCATGGGCTATGTGCCGGTCGCCGTGCGCCAGCTGCGTGCACAGGGCTTCACGGTCAACCACCTTAACCTCGGGGTCGCCACGGCCGTGATTTCCCGCGACTTCCAGACGCTCGCCGGACAGCACAACCACTTCGTCGCCGGCAACTTCATCGAGCAGGAGATGCCGTTCGTGCAGACCACGGCAACCGTGGTCACGCTGTTCGCCGGGCTCAACGAAGTGAACGTGGTCACCGCGGCGCTCGGCGACGGCGCCGGCGGCAGCGACCCGAACACCTACATGGACCGTCAGGTGCAAGTGTTCGGCACCAACTACGCGACGCTCATCGCGGGGGTCAAGGCGCGCGCGGGATCGCCGCGGCTGATCGCGCTGAACGTCCCGAACCCGGCCGGCCTGCCCTACCTCGCCCGTGCCAGCCAGGCGCAGCGGCAGGCGGCGCAGCGCATTGCCGTCTCGATGACGCGCACCGTCGTCAACGTGCTGACGGCGCAGAATGCCGTCGTCATCGACCTGATGTGCGATCCGCGCAGCTACGCCGCCTCGAACTACTCGTCCGACGGGCTGCACCCGAACGACGCCGGGTATGCGTTCATGGCCGCCGAGGTCGTGCGCGCGATCACCACGGCGAACTACCCGGCGCCGCAGTCGAGCTGTTCGTCGATGACCATCGTGCCGTGACCTTCACGCAGGTCGTCGCGCAGCTCGAGGACGCGCTGCGCCGCGAGCTGCCGGGCGCGCCGGCCCAGAATCGGCTCGCGCCGATCCCGCGGCGCCAGTGGCCCGCCGGCTTCAACCCGGCGCGCGTCCGCCACGCAGCCGGGCTGCTGCTCGTCTTCCCGAAGGGCGCGGAGCACGCAGAGCGGGCAGAGCACGCAGAGAAAAACAATGCTTCGCGGGCTTTGCGGGCTTTGCGTTCCCCCCGCGCGCACGTCGTGCTCACCGTGCGCGCCGATCGGGTGCGCCACGGCGGGCAAATCTCACTCCCCGGTGGAGTGGTCGAGCCGGGCGAGACGTTCGAGCAGGCGGCGCTGCGCGAAGCGCACGAAGAAGTGGCGCTGCCGGTGGACGCGGTGCGCGTCCTCGGCGCGCTGACGCCGCTCGACATCCACGTCAGCGGCTTCCGGCTGCACCCGATTGTCGGCGTCGCCCGGTCGCGGCCGCTGCTGACGCCGGCGGACGCGGAAGTCGCGCGCATCCTCGAAGTCGGCGTCGACGAGCTCCTCGATCCCGCCGCGCTGGCGTCCACCGCGCGCGAACGCGAGGGCATCCGGTATCAGGTGCCGGGCTTTCACGTCGGCGGGCGCGAGATCTGGGGCGCGACGGCGATGGTGCTGGCCGAATTTCTCGCATTGCTGGGCTGGACGGGACGAGAAACGGCCTGATCACGATTTCGTGCGTCGTGTGCACGGATCGCGCACCTCTCGTGCAGAATTTGACGGCCGCTCGCATCAAGCGCCGCGATTCATTGCACGGCGTGCACGAACTCAGCGATAATGCAGGCTTCGGCTTCGCGCGCTATGATGCGCGTTTGGTCGCAGCGGGCAGGTGTTTGGCAAAGGGGGACGCGCCATGGGTTCGACTGTTCTCGGAGAAGCGATCAGCGCGATACGCGACTGGTCGGTGACGGAAGCCAAGGAACCGCGGGGGCCGAGGGCCTCCGAAGCGTTCGGCAGCCTGGTGTTCAACGACGAAATCCAGCAGACGCGCCTTCCCAAGCCGATCTATCACGCGCTGCGGCGAACCATGACGCACGGCGAGCCGCTCGACGTCTCGGTGGCCGATGCGGTGGCGTCGGCGATGAAGGAGTGGGCGGTCGAGCACGGCGCGACGCACTACACGCACTGGTTCCAGCCGCTCACCGGCATCACCGCCGAGAAGCACGATTCGTTTCTCTCGCCGACCGGCGACGGGAAGGCGGTGCTGGAATTCTCGGGCAAGGAACTCGTGCGCGGCGAGCCCGACGCGTCGAGCTTCCCGTCCGGCGGCATGCGATCCACCTTCGAGGCGCGCGGCTACACCGCGTGGGATCCGACCAGCCCGCCGTGGCTGCTCAAGAGCGGCAACTCGACGACGCTGGTGATTCCGACCGCGTTCGTGAGCTGGACGGGCGAGGCGCTCGACAAGAAAACGCCGCTCCTGCGCTCGATTGAAGCGCTCTCGAGGCAGGCGGTGCGCATCCTCAAGCTGTTCGGCTCGACCGCCGAGCGCGTGATCACGACCTGCGGCCCCGAGCAGGAGTACTTCCTGATCGATCGCTACTTCTATCTGTCGCGGCCCGATCTCATCAACGCCGGCCGCACGTTGTACGGCGCCAAACCGCCGAAGGGGCAGGAGCTCGAGGATCAGTACTTCGGCTCGATCCCCGAGCGCGTGATGGCGTTCATGTCGGACGTCGAGAGCGAGCTCTATAAAGTCGGCGTGCCGGTGAAGACGCGCCACAACGAAGTGGCGCCGAGCCAGTACGAGATCGCGCCGGTCTTCGAGAACGCCAACGTCGCCACCGATCATCAGATGATCATGATGGAGACGCTGAAGCGGACGGCGGCGAAGTACGGGCTCGCGTGCCTGCTGCACGAGAAGCCGTTTGCCGGCGTCAACGGCTCGGGCAAGCACCTCAACTGGTCGATGAGCGACGACGAGGGGAACAACCTGCTCGGGCCGGGCGCGAACCCGCACGACAACATGCAGTTCCTGGTGTTCTGCACCGCCGTGATCCGCGCCGTCAACCGCTGGCAGGGGCTCTTGCGCGCCAGCATCGCCAGCGCCGGCAACGATCACCGGCTGGGCGCCAACGAAGCGCCGCCGGCGATCCTGTCGATCTTCCTCGGCGACATGCTCACCGACATCTACCAGCAGATCGAGAAGGGCGGCGCGAAGAGCACCAAGCACGGCGGCGAGCTCGACACCGGCGTGCTGGTGCTGCCGAAGCTGCCGCGCGACGCCGGCGATCGCAACCGCACGAGCCCGTTTGCCTTCACCGGCAACAAGTTCGAGTTCCGCGCGGTGTCGTCGAACCAGAGCATCGGCTACCCGAACATCGCGCTCAACGTCGCGGTGACCGAGTCGCTCGATTACATCGCCACCGACCTCGAGAACGCGACCAAGGGCGGCAAGAAGCTCGATGCCGCCGTCGCCGAGCTGCTGCAGAAGGTGATCAAGGAGAACAAGCAGATCATCTTCAACGGCAACAACTACTCGCTCGAGTGGGAGAAGGAAGCGAAGAAGCGCGGCCTGCTCAACCTGAAGAACACGGTCGACGCGCTGCCGCAGCTGGTGACCAAAGAGGCGATCGCGCTCTTCACCAAGTACAAGATCCTCAACGAGCGCGAGCTGCACGCGCGCTACGAGATCATGGTCGAGACCTACAACAAGACCATCAACGTCGAAGGGCAGCTGATGGTGCTGATGGCCAACCGCTACATCCTGCCGGCGGCGTTCGACTATCAGAGGCAGGTGGCGGAGAGCGTCGCCGCGGTCAAGGCGGCGGGCGGCCGATCGGTGGAAGGCAAGAAGACGCTCGACGCGCTCGTCAAGCTGACCGACGAGTTCCGGAAGCGGACCGAGAAGCTCTCGAAAGCGCTCGACCACGAAGGCAACGGGGCGGCCGAGAAGCACGCGAAGCACTATCGCGACGCGGTCGTGCCGGCGATGGCGGCGCTGCGGGAGACGGGCGACGAGCTCGAGCTGATGATCCCGCACGGCACCTGGCCGCTCGCGACGTATCGGGAGATGCTCTTCATCAAGTAATCGCGTAGGGCAGGTGGGGCAGGGAAGGCAGGTGGGGTGGGCCCAACCTGCCTACCTGTCCGCCCTCGGCCGCTTGATCACGCTCAGGTGGCCATCGCTTTCGAGATAGCAGCGACTGACATCCTCGACCTTCTCGATCCCCTGCTCGCGCAGGTGCTCGGCGAGGTCCGCCGTCGTCAGCAGTTCCGCGCGCAGATTCCGCCGGTGGATGCGGCCGTCCTCAATCAGCAGCAGCGGCGCCGGGTTGAGCAGCCGGTGCATCGCTGGAAAGCGATAGCCGAGCCAATCGAGGCCGTAGTTCCACGCGAAGATGGTCGCCACCAGCACCAGTCCCTCGGTCACCGAGTGGTACTCGCTCGCCATCGCGTTCTGCCCGGCGTCGGCCACCAGGACCACCACCAGGAGATCGGCCGTGCTCAACGCGCCCGATTCGCGCCGGAAGACGCGCATCGCGGCGAACACGAACAGGTACATCACCGAGCCCCGAAGGACCAGTTCGAGGAGGCCCACGGTCGGCACCAGGACGTTGTGCCAATCAACGGCGGTGATCGCATGCATGAGTGACCCTCGGAAGAAACCAGCGATAGCCGGTCAGAAGCCTCGGCGAAGGTCGGCTTCTGCGGCGATGTAGCCGAAGGCCGGCCACGCCTTGCCGGCGACGACGCGGTCGAAGATCTCCTTCGCCTTCGGCTTGTCGCCGTTGACGAGGTACCAGTTGCCGACGCCGTAGCCCTGCGTCGCAATCTGCACGTCATCGGCGGTGTTGAGGTTGAGCACGGAATCGGGCGTGCGCAGGCCTTTGTACATCAGCAGCCGCGCGTGATAGGCGCCGTTCTCGAGGACGTCCATCTGCTCCTTGATCGGCTCGAGCACCCGCTTCGCCTCCTCGTCGCGCTTCAGGCGGCGCAGCGTCATATAGAGCCAATCGCTCGTCGCCACCAGCATGTCGTCGTTGACGCGCGACACCTTCATCCCCTCCTGGTAGCTGGCCAGCGCGCCGCGGAAGTCGCCCTTCAGGTACTGCGCCAGGCCGAGGTGATACCAGATGTTCGACTGCAGCGTGCTGCGCGGGATGCCTGCCTTGTTCGGCGCGCCGTCGGGCTCGATCTCGTCCTTCCTGCCGGCGACCAGC
>Ga0070676_10001223_pt1 | contig 12902 bp, 8 predicted proteins | sample KBSM53metaG_FD_64667 | JGI IMG/M metagenome (GOLD analysis project Ga0070676, IMG submission 64667) | Miscanthus rhizosphere microbial communities from Kellogg Biological Station, Michigan, USA - KBS M5-3 metaG | ecosystem: Host-associated > Plants > Roots > Rhizosphere > Soil ...
CGAAAACACTCTTCTCAATTTCGTTTCATCACTTTTTAACACGAAATGCATGTAGTAACCCTTTTTGAGAAATTCATACTTACCGGAAGCCTCAAGAGGCAGGCGATTAATGCGCAAGTTGTTTTTCGTGAATTCAAATGCCAGCGAATTGGTGTTGATCTTTGTCACAAGTTCCGCATTGATCCTTTTTTTCAGTATGTATGGCTCGCCGTCATAATAGAGGTCGAATGAATCGACGGTCAAATGACTTCTTAGGTCAAAAATGGCCTTAGTCAGATCGCCTTTGCCGGTATAGTTCAATCCCTTTGTATTGATAAGGATATCGGAAGAAGAATCATTATACACCAGGTTAGTGTTTTCTATAACGATCTTTTCGATCTTCAAAGCAGTTGTTGTATCGGATGACGAAGACGTGTCGGTGTTATGCGAGGATGACCTGTAGATATTATAATTGGCATCACCTTTTTTATTCACCAGTATATTGATATCAGCCCGCGAAAGAAAAAACTTATTGACATGGATGCCTCCCTTTATCAAAGGAAGTATCTGGATACCCAGTGCCAGTTCACCGGCAGAAAATAATTTTTCATGCTGGTAAGGAGCTGAACCCGTTGAAGAAAAATCATAAAGCGTAAGTGTGAGCGAAGGGAAGTGATTGAAGAAAGAAAGCCGGGCTTTGGAAAACTCCACTTTCCCGTCAATGGAGTGGTTCACCAGGGTTTTGATCTTTTGGGATATGGTTCCCGGCATAATGTAAGGTAGCAGAAATAGCACGCCTATCAAAGACACGAACGTGATTACAACGATCAATATGATCTTTCTTGTTCGGCGGATCCAGCGTGTCTTCATGATGTTTTGATTAGTGACTTATACAGGTAAAGGACACGGCTGGTGGCGTCAGTTCGTCAATTAAATCTTATAAAATTCTGAAGTTTTATGGACAACGGGGGTACTTATTCCTTCAGGGTCTGAAACGAAAAAACCCGGGAACATGAGGTGACTCATCAGCACCTCGAAAGACCGGGAGTCTAAAGCATTGGGATCGCAGCAAATTGACTACTTATATTCCTTCATCACACGATCAAATTTCGCCCAGCCCATTTTAACGGGCTTCTGAGCATTCATGGGGTAATATTCAATAGCGCCTCGCGAAATAGTTATTTCTCCCAGCTTTTTTCCGTCTTCATAAATAAAAAATCTTGCATCCACCTTTCCGAGCTGCCGTTCGGGCAGCGTAAATTTTACATTGTGAGTGGGCATAATTAAATTATTTTGAATGTTGGTTTTTAGCTGGCCATCCTGTTATGACGACTTCGTGTTCGTTGTGATTTCTTTGTGTCCTTTTTTACTGAGAGGAAGGGTGACGAAGTACACAAAGGACCACAAAGGGCACGACGCTTTATGAAATAAGTTCGTATTTATATGTCCGGATAGCTCTACTATTTTCGGGTCCAGGTTAGCCTGTCTTGCAAGATAAGAAAGGTGAATAAAATGCCGAAGTCTTTGCTTTGCAAATTTTGCTGAGTAGACTTGTTGCGGTACAAGTGTGCGACGCAAGAGAAGCCAAATAGTAAATCCAATGTCGGCTACATAAATTAACTCCAAGAATATTCTTTCGCCTACTCGCTAGTCTACTACTCGCCACTCACCATTAGCTTTGTGAGACAATCAAACTCCATGGCACTATTATTTGACCCCATCACCATCCGAAGTATTACATTAAAGAACAGGATCGTTGTATCGCCTATGTGTGAGTATTCATCACACGATGGATTTGCCAATGACTGGCATTTGGTTCACTTGGGTAGTCGTGCGGTGGGTGGTGCTGGATTAGTGATTGCTGAAGCTACAGCCGTAAGCCCGGAAGGAAGAATTACTCACGATGATCTCGGCATCTGGCAAGATGAGCATATTGAGTTTTTGTCCCGCATCACTTCATTCATAGAAAACCAAAATGTAGTGCCAGGCATTCAACTGGCACATGCCGGAAGAAAGGCCAGCCATCACAGTCCATGGAAAGGAGGCAAAGCATTGCAACGGGACGAGGCCCCGTGGCAAACACTGGCACCGAGTGCGATGCCTTTTAAAGAGGGTGACCCGTTACCTGCGGCCATGAGCAAGCAACAAATTGAGCAAATGGTCAGCGATTTCCGATCGGCTGCCACTCGTGCTGCCAGAGCCGGCTTTAAAGTACTCGAAATTCATGCGGCTCATGGTTATTTGTTGAATGCGTTCATGTGTCTGTCAAGCAATCAACGCAATGATGAATATGGGGGTACATTTGAAAATCGCATTCGTATCGTACTGGAGGTGATCGAGGCCGTTCGCGAAGTGTGGAGTAAAGAATTGCCTTTATTCGTTCGTATTTCATGTACCGAATGGATAAAAGACGGGTGGACGATCGAAGACTCGGTCAGGTTTGTGCAAGTGGTCAAAGACAAAGATGTTGACGTGGTTGATTGTTCATCGGGCGGTAATTCTCACGCACAAAAAATTCCTGGCGCACCTTTGTACCAGGTTCCTTTTGCGGAAGCTATAAAAAAACAAACAGGCATGAAGACTGCCGCAGTAGGTTTGATCACGACGGCACAACAGGCTGAAGGAATATTGCAAGCGCAACAAGCGGACCTCATTGTTCTCGCACGACAATTTTTACGTGATCCATATTTTCCATTGCATGCTGCTAAAGTTTTAGAAGTTGATATTCCCTGGCCGGACCAGTATTTGAGGGCGAAGTTGTGAATGGTGAGTGGTGAGTTCAGAGTGTCTTGTAACGTTGACATTTGACTTTTGACGTGGAATAATAGGTGATGAAGATTGATATTCATTGTTACATTTTTACTTTTGACTTTTAATTTCTAATGCATCGCTTCGAAACCATCAATGATCTCACTGATCCGGAACAGCTTTGCAAATTGATCGGAGCCATAGCAGGGATCAATGTTGAATCGTTTTCTGCAATTGGGTTTTCTCACTCTGTGTTTCGCAAAGTGAAACTGGTTCTTGAAACCGGATCAATAAGAAATTTGATCTTAAAGCAAACAAATTTAAAAGACGACTGGCTTTCGCTGCGAAGCCAGGATATTGTGGGGAGGGAAGCTGAAATGCTGGAAGAAGTTTGCCTTAAAAAGATATGGGGTATCCTACATTGCCCTTATATTGCTTTTGCCAGGGAAAATGATTCAACTGGATTATTGATGGAGGATCTTTCTGCTTATTTATTTCCTGATACAAAAGAGCCCATTGCTTTTTCACGAGAAGACATAATTATCGATAGAATTGCTTCGCTTCACGCATTATTCTGGGATGCGGCCGAAATCAGAAAACTAAACTGGCTGGCCAGCCCTCATGATTATCTGAGCATGCTTAGCCCTGGCGAACATGATGAAGACAAATTTTGTCCACCTCCCGATAGGATTAGAAACAACATAACAGAAGGATGGAAGCTGGCATTGCAGTTATTATCACCAGCAGTAAAGAAATTTTTAAGAAAACCTGCAGAAGAAATTTATGGCCATTGGAATGATCTGCCAGTAACACTTCTGCATGGTGACCTGAAAATTGCTAACATGGCCATTAGTCCTGGCAACAAACTTGTCTTATTTGACTGGCCCATGATCGGCTGCGCGCCTTGTGCCATGGAGTTGGGTTGGTATTTGGCTGTTAACTCTACCCGTCTTGCAAGAACAAAAGAAGAGTTTATGAGTCAGTACAGAATCGCCCTTGAATCGCATTTGAAAGCTTATATAGATAGAGAGACGTGGCAAAGAATGACAAAGTTGGCTGTTATTACCGGTGCAATGATGTTATTATGGAACAAGGCACTGGGCTGGCGATCAGGCACAGAAAAAGGAAAAGACGAGTGGGCGTGGTGGAACGATCATTTGGAGAAGGCAGTGAGTGGTGAATGGTGAGCGGTAAGTGGAGATTAGAAGACATAGAAAATAGCAGATAGCTTAATCGGATTGTTCAAACGTAACAGGTTGGCGGCGATATGCTTTCACTTTACGATTATGGGCAGTGGCTGGTATCCATGCAGGACTGCTTTTGATAATGCTTAAAGCTATGTTGTCAAAATCCGGATGAAAAGGCACAGAGACCTCCGCGTCAATTATTTTTCCATTTTCATCCACTGTAAAATCAATTCCAACCGTAACGGCGGCGGTTCTTGAAAATTGAAGACCGGGTGGCCAATGAAGTTTTCTTTCAAGATATTTTTTCCACGCTTGTTCACCGCCTTTAAACGCTGCTTCTTTGTTTACACCTGATGTATCTGCCAGCGGTCTCCCGTTTTCATCAAAATATTCAGCCACTGTTAATTTTCCATTTGCATATGTTTCAAGTGAGGACAATTGTCCGTTATGATGATAATATTTCCACTTAGCATTTTGTTTCCCATTCACCAAATAACCTGCATTAGCCACGGCACCATCATCGAACCAGGCGATTTCCACCTCCGTACTATCGTTGATTCTGGTAACAGAATCAGACATATAACCGTTACGATGCCATCTTAATCTTTTGTCCACCACGTTGCCTTCATGAAACAAGCCCGAATCTAATATCATTCCATTTGAATAATAGGAAATACCAACTCCTTCCCACTTTCCATGAATGAAACGGCGTATGGACGACGGGCTGCCACTAGGATAATAAAATTTGAAAAAACCATTACTTGTTTTGCAATTTTCATCTTCGTATAAGCCCTGCATTTGCAGCGTTCGGCTGCTTAAGAAATAATCTTTACGAAACCAGCCACTGTCAGTTTTTTCTACCAGGCTGAAATATCTCGCGTTTTCTGCTGAACAGGGTTTCCAGAAATAATCATAATAGGTCTCAGTTTTTTGGGAAAAGAGAAAAAATGGCAATAATAAAATAAGGAGAAGCAGGTGGATCTTCACGATAAGCAGTTTATAAATCGGGTCCAAACTACAATATTGGTTTCATAAATCAAATGGGTGTGATCGTGAGTCGAAAATAAAAAACCCCGGCTTTACGCCGGGGATCCTTCGAAAATGAAAACACCAAACTTTTTATGTTGATCTAAATGATTGCTACATATAAACTTCCTGAAGAAACAATGGTTTTGCTTCTCAAAACCGAGTAAGGCATATAAAAATATCCTTTATAACCCCAACCGGTGCCCCATGAGTTTTGAACAATGAAAACGCCACCACCGGGTTGTGAAGCATCATTGATATAACCGATGATCGCAACAGCATGACCACCGAGCAATTTTAAGCCCGATACTAAAGTCCCATCTGCATTGAGTGGATTGTAGGTATACTTGCCTGATCTTGTACTCAGCCCTTCAAAATACTGATAGCTTGAATTATCATACACATTAAAACCCATCATCACCGGTTTATTATAAGCAATAGCGGTTTTTGCATCCGCTACAGGATCGGTCGAGTTGATCACAAAATAACCGTGAGTGGTAGTTCCGCTACTCCCGGTTGTACCGCTTTGTACACCAATCTTAAAATTAACACCATTGGAAATGGCCGCAGCAGTTGGTGGAGTGGTGTACTGCGTGGAAGAATGAGACCCAGTGGAAGGATAAGGATAGAGGTTCTCATAACAGGCACCCGCAAAAGTGTAGCTGGTATTATTAATGGTTAATGTGAGCGGTTGACCGGTACCACGATTATTCGTTAATCCCTGAAAGGTTTGAGGTATCGCCACCATATAGGCACCTCCATCGGCAGTGATCGGTTGTTTCATGACCACACAACGTTCTACATAATAAATGAACAAAGGACTCAATGCCAGCGACGGACCAAATAGAGAAGAATTTACCAGTTGCGTTGTTGATGCTTTTGATAGACCTGTACTGACGGTTAATCCTGTATAGGTCGTGCTGTTTGTCTTATAATAATTAAGTATCTCGTTTGTTTCAGCGCCACAGAAGGCGGTGCATGAGCCTATCTGTCCCTGGTTTCTTATTGCCGGAGATGTCAGTAAATAACTTGCGGGCAACGTTTTGACAGGCAGACCCGATGTTCTTGCGTTCTCTAAAACAATTTCTCTTGAAAATTCGGGAACGAATGACCATTGCTCTGGTTGCATGGGAAGCACTCCATAAGTATGAAATTCCGGCGTTTGATCCGTTGCAGGTAAGCCTTCAGAATTGTTTTTGGAACAGCCAAAGAGAATCAGAGCTAACGAGATGGCCAGTGTTGGTTTTGTCAGGTGTTTCATAGGTATCTTTTACTTAAAGTTTAAAAATAAATAAAAGCAAAACAAAAATCAATGAAAAAGATTTACATAATTATGATTTTGGAAAAGATGCTGGCATTGGTCATCCGCCCGGGTTTCTATTGACACGGAGAGACTGAGCGCATCAAAAACTCGGGATACTCTCAGGTGAGATCATTCAGGCCAACTATTTCTTTGCCTCTGCCAGCACCTCTTTGTTTAACCGGATGTATTCTGCATTCGGTTCGGCCATTGCTTGTTTTAATCCCTGGTTGGCTGATTCGATAGCACCCGCTTTATCTCCCATCTTCAATTGAATTCTTGCTTTCCAGTATTTTATGTTGTAGGCATCGGGGCTATTTTTATCAACTTCATTGATCCACGACAGGGCTTTGTTCATGTCTTTATCATGATTATAGTAATAGATGGATGCGAAATAGTAAGGCTTCTTGTCGCCCTTCATTAATTCGTCTATGTTTGCCATCACGCGGGCGTCCACATCTGTTTCGAGATGAAGAGATACGACGGTATTTTCCCACGATAACTCCAGGTCGCAGTGGTCTACAAACGCATTGGCAAACTGAATAGTAAAGGTTTCCATCTTCTTATCGATCTTTCCCGGCCTGACTTTAAATCGCAACACATCTTTCGATGAGTCATATGAATAAGCACCCCATTGCTGCGCGGTTTGATTGAGGATCACTGTCCATTCATTTTCTCCTGGTATGGTAAACAAGGCATACTCACCCGGAAGCACCTGGTGCTTCTCCATCATGATTGTATCGGTTAATTTAAGTTTTGTGGCGGCATTGGCACCGGTACGCCATACAAGTCCGTAGGGTTCTGTTTCGCCAAATATCTTTCTTCCTTTTACGTTGGGTCTTGAGTAGGTGATACTGATCTGGCCCAATCCAAAATCCTGTTGAAGTGTTTGCAGTGTACTTGGCTGGGGGATCTTTAAATTTTGCGCATAAATGCCATTACAAACAGTTATTAAAGCAAGAAAACAGGTTCCGATTTTCATGACAGACAGTTTTGATTTTTTTGATGACTGACAATAGCTCATTATTATCGCAAGCTGTCGGTAAAAGGAAGCTTTTCGTATTTAACAATAAAAAACCCCATTCAGAAGAACGGGGTGAATGTTTTCTCAGCGTAATTATTTTATAAGTGAGCTTCGATCTTTTTTACAAAATTTCCTTTGGGTTGCGCTCCAACCAATTTGTCAACCACCTGCCCATTTTTAATGAACAGGATGGCAGGAATGGAGGTAATGCCATAATTCATGCTTACCTGGGGATTGTAGTCAACATTTACTTTACCTACATTCACTTTACCAGCGTATTCCTTTGAAAGGTCCTCGATAACCGGTCCGATAGCCCTGCAGGGGCCACACCACTCAGCCCAAAAATCAACCACCGTTAACTTATCAGAGGACAGTACCTCGTTCTGAAAGTTTGAATCATTGAATTCTTTTGCCATATACTAATTTTAAGTTTTGTTTTATTGGTTCAAAGGGACTGCAAATTTAGTCCCAAACACGACAACACGAAGTTATGACATCAATTTGTGATTATCTTGTCACAAACGTGATCGAAATCATTGCCCACCTGCTAATCTGTCTATTTATAGAATTTCTTAACATTTGTCAATCAAAAGAGGCTCTTTCTCTCATGTTTCTCTGTGATCTCTATGTCTGTGGTTGACTTCCTGAGCTGTCGACAGCCGCAGAGGCACAGAGATGAAGACAGATTTTCTAGACAGTTGTTACCTGCACCTCAAATTCGGGTTTGTTTTCAAGGAACTCGGTCATCTCATCATTCATTTCAAAGCCATTGTCCATCGTAAGTAAACTTATTTTCAGGTTGCTCTTTGGTTCACTGAATGTAAACTTCAGTGTTACTTTGCCGGGATGATCTTTGACGTTTTTCTCAATAAAACTCACGACATCATTCGTAACATCTTTCGGGTGCACTTCAATGTGTACCTGTTTGGTCAGGTTTCTTTTTAGTGTTTCTGCCATCGACACCGACATGATCTTAAATTCAAATTCAGGACGATTGAATCGTTGCCTGAAAAAGCCGGTTATAAAAACTGTACTCCCCTGTAACAGGAACGGCGAAAACTTTGCAAAATCATCACTCCACAAAACAATTTCTGTTTTGCCTGAATAATCTTCAATCACAAAGTTGCCATACTTGTTTCCTTGTCTTGAAATTTTATGTTGTGCATCGGTGACTAACCCCAATAAGCGAAAGGGGCGACCCGGGTTGGCCTGTTTTGAAACGACTTCTTTGAATTCATTAAAATCAGCAATGGTAGTAATGCCATAGTGTTTCATTTCAAATTTGTGATGATCCAACGGATGACCACTTAAAAACATACCGGTAATTTCTTTTTCATGATTGAGTTGCTCCACCAATGGCCAGGGCAAACATTCGGGTAATCGTGGAGGAGGTATTTCCATGGTAATGGGGAGATCGCCAAATAAAGTATTGGTGGCGGTTGCATTTTGAGTCTGGATCACCTGCCCATATTTAATGATACGCTCAAGACCACTGATCGTTTCCTCGGGAGGTATATGAAAATATTGTGCCCGGTGATGCTCAGGAAAACGATCAAATCCACCGGCATACGCAATACTCTCTAATGTTTTTTTATTAACTGTTCGCTGGTTGATGCGTTTGATGAAATCAAAAATATTTTTGAAAGCGCCATTCTTCTTCCTTTCCTCAATGATGCTTTCAACAGCAGCTTCCCCAACTCCCTTCAATCCACCCAATCCAAAACGAATTTCACCGGCTTGATTGACTGCAAAACCTTTTAATGATTCATTGATATCAGGTCCCAATACTTTTATGCCCATGCGTTTGCACTCCTCCATAAAGAAAGTGATCTTATCAATACTGCCTGCATGGTTCAATACGGCAGCCATATATTCGCCAGGGTAGTGGGACTTTAGATAAGCAGTTTGATGAGCAACATATGCATAGCAGGTGGAATGAGCCTTATTGAACGCATACTGAGCAAATGCTTCCCAATCGGTCCAGATCTTCTCCAGTCTTTCTTTGGGGTATAGATTTTTTGTAGCGCCTTCGATAAAACTATCCTTCATCTTATCAAGCGTCTTCCGGTCTTTCTTTCCCATTGCTTTGCGAAGCACATCGGCCTGGCCTTTTGTAAAGCCTGCGAGCTTCTGACTCAGCAGCATCACCTGTTCCTGGTAAACAGTGATGCCATAAGTATCTTTCAAAGTCTCTTCCATCTCCGGCAGATCATATGTTATACTTTCACGCCCATGCTTACGATCGATATAATTTGGGATATAAGCCATCGGGCCGGGACGATACAAAGCGTTCATCGCGATCAGATCATTAAACGAATCCGGCTTCAATTCGCGCAGATATTTTTGCATGCCGGGGCTTTCAAACTGAAATGTCCCAATCGTATCACCTCGCTGGTATAACTGGAAAGTTTTTTCATCGTCAAGAGGAAGAGCATCGAGGTCGATCTCCACCCCATGATTCTCTTTGATAAGTTCGAGTGCATTGCGAAGAATCGTGAGTGTTTTCAATCCCAAAAAGTCCATCTTTAATACGCCTGCATCTTCGATAGTACTTCCTTCAATTTGTGTGACCCATAGGTCCGAATCTTTGGCTGTTGCCACGGGAATTAATTCCGTGAGATCTTTTGGTGCAATGATAATTCCTGCAGCATGAATACCCGTGTTGCGAACAGAGCCTTCCAAACGTTCCGCCTCATGAAGCACTGTGGCTTCCATGGTTTTTCCATGATAGATCTCACGAAGCTTTTTTACGTTTTCGAGATCATCCGAACCAAGTCCTTCTTTTTCGATCAGTGATTTTTCTCCATCCTTTGGAGACAGGGGAGCTTGCAATAATCTTCTCAATTCAATACCCGGGCGGTCAGGAACAAGTTTTGCCAATGCATTCGATTCAGGCAATGGAAGGTCCATCACTCTCGCCACATCTTTGATACTCATCTTCGCCGCCATGGTACCATAGGTAATGATCTGGGCTACCTGGTTCTTTCCATATTTTGCAATAACGTAATCGATCACTTTTTGCCGGCCCACGTCGTCAAAATCAGTGTCAATATCAGGCATCGTTTTGCGATCGGGATTCAGGAATCGTTCAAAAAGTAAATTATATTTTATCGGGTCGATGTTGGTGATGCTTATACAGTATGCAACCACGGAACCGGCGGCAGAACCACGGCCCGGGCCAACAAAAACACCGATCTCACGGCCGGCCTTGATGAAATCACTCACGATCAAAAAATAACCGGCAAAACCCATCGTTTTGATGGTGAATAATTCAAAATCGATGCGTTCGCGTAACTCTTCCGTTATTTCACTGTACCTATTCTTTGCCCCTTCATAGGTAAGGTGTTTCAGATATTCCCATTGGTTTAAATTATTGTCTTCATGAACCCGGAATTCTTTCGGGATGGGAAAAGCGGGAAGCAGGATATCTCTTTTCAGGTTTAATAATTCTACTTTATCAATGATCTCATTCGTATTGTCGATCGCTGCGGGAAGATCATCGAAATTTTTTGTCATTTCCATTGTGTTCTTAAAATAAAACTGGTCATTGGGAAATGCAAAACGTTTATTCTTTACATGCACATCATCATCTGAAAATTCTCTGAACGCAGGGGTCGACAATTTTTCCCCGGTATTGATACAAAGCAAAATATCATGCGCGTTAAAATCGGTCTGATCGACGTAGTGAGAGTCGTTGCTCGCAATGATTTTCACGCCATACTTAAGCGCAAATTTCACCAGCACTTCATTCACCTTGTTCTGTTCAGCTAACCCATGGCGCTGTAACTCCACATAATAATCTTCACCGAACAGGTCGAACCACCATTTGAACTCCTGCTCGGCGTCTGCTTCACTCTTTCTCAAAATAGCCTGTGGCACCAGTGCGCCAAGACAACAGGTTGTAGCGATCAAGCCTTCGTGATATTTTAAGATAAGCTCTTTATCAATTCGTGGATACTTGCTGTACATGCCTTCAATAAAACCAAGCGAAGTAAGCTTTACAAGATTGCGATAGCCTTTTTCATTTTTTGCCAGCAATATCTGGTGATGACGCGGATCTTTTTCGTCTTTGGAGAATGTCTTACGCAGGCGATCTGTTGTAATATAAAATTCACAACCAACGATCGGTTTTACTTTCAGGTTCCCGTTTTCATCCTTGTGTTTATATGCCTCTGCTACAAATTCAAATACACCAAACATATTTCCGTGATCACTAATGGCCAGGGCCGGCATGCCATCGGCAATAGCTTTTTTATAAAGTGCCTGGATCGAGGCGGCTCCGTCTAAAAGAGAAAATTGGGTATGTACGTGTAAGTGAGAAAATTTCATAAGTTGACCTGCGATCATGCAGAATTGCAAATGTGCTAATAAACTCAATTCAGAAAATGGTGGTTAATAACTTTTCTTAAAGGTCAGAATATTTATAGCTCCATTGGTATAGGTACAAACCCAGGCTTCCAGCTTATCCTTGTCCTCAAAGATATCCACACCGACCGGTTTCCCTTTACATTCGATAGAGTATAACTTTTTAAACCCTTTCTTATTTATTTTAAAAACATCCACCATGTTCCCATTATAACAGGTAACAAATAAAAATTGTTTGTTTTTTGACAGCACAATGGTTCTTGGTTGCGTATGTGTGGGTGCGGTAAACAAAGTTTTTCCCGTTTCCCCGTTGATACAGGCGATCTGTGCCAGCTTGTTGTAGGATACAAACAGTCTTCCACTCGTATCCATCACCAGATGGCGCGGATTGGAAGCTACCCTGAGATCGTCTTCTTTTTGCCAGACCCAATTGTTCAGTACTGTGATACTTGCACCCCCCATGATCGCCACATACGATTTGCTGTTTTTATCATCAACGGCAATGCCGCGCGGTATTGACGACACCGGGATCGTATTCATAACCTTTGCATAAGGATATTGCTCCGGCTGCAGTTCAAGAACGCTAATGGTATAAGAATGCCAGTTACTCACCAATAAATTTTTATCATCCGCGGTTTTGGTGATTACCTTTGGTGTTTTCCCTGTTTTTATTAATGGCGCATCAAATGAATCTTTTTGGGATGAAGCAGGGTAGATAAGAGTAATATGTTTCGTCGGAATTGAATCCGGCTTTTTGGGATACGATCGAAATGAATCAACCATTATGGGAATAACTCCCCCTGCATTGTGAAGGGACACCCAGAGAATTTTATCATTGTTGGAAAAGCATGCTTCCACGGGTTTCTCCTCGTATGAAGCGATGGCTGTATCGCCGTCATAGTCCCATCCCATTCCCTTGGTGGGTCTGAATCTAAATTCCCTAAGGATCTGTCTTGTCGATTGATCGAATTCATAAACGCTCATTCCTTCGAGATTCATGGCATATAATTTTGTGCCGCTTGTATTGAACAACACCGACTTGGTACCGGGAGCGGAGTTTAAAGATTCCTTTTTCTCGAAAATGATGTTTGAATAAGTTGGAGAGACATTGACCGGAGGTGCATTTTTATCGGAAATAAACAGTTGAGCCAATTTTTTTTGCGCGAGAGAGTCTTTGTTTTCAGCGATGTTATCAGATATGATCCTGCTTTCCGGATAACGGCATCCGAATAAAAAAATCAAGACGGTTATTGAGAATAATTCCCGCATGGCA
>Ga0070676_10001224_pt1 | contig 12899 bp, 12 predicted proteins | sample KBSM53metaG_FD_64667 | JGI IMG/M metagenome (GOLD analysis project Ga0070676, IMG submission 64667) | Miscanthus rhizosphere microbial communities from Kellogg Biological Station, Michigan, USA - KBS M5-3 metaG | ecosystem: Host-associated > Plants > Roots > Rhizosphere > Soil ...
TGTGGGTAAGTATCACAGCGAAGAGCTGGAAATAGATTACAAAGTTACACTGGATAACGGCAGACTTTCTATTTACCAGATCCGTTTAGGTGATGTTCCGCTTGATCCCGATCTGGGTATGAATGATCAGTTTAGCACCCGTATGGGCTCTATCAGCTTTACCAGGGACGCACAAGGGAAAGTAAATGGACTCAATGTATCAGGCGGCAGACCGAAGAATATCCGATTTGTTAAGTTGTAGTTTTTGAGTCTTAAGCCTGGAGTCGGGTGTCTTAAGTTTCTGGTGGCTGACTCAAAACTTTAGACTACTAACTCGAATTAGGACTTCACAATCCCCGCCGAATTAAATTGCAGGTCGTAAAGTTTACGGTAATAGCCGTGTTCAATTTTAAGCAGTTCCTGGTGGGTGCCCATTTCTTTGATCTCACCATGATCCAGTACGATGATCTTATCGGCATTTTGAATGGTGGACAGGCGGTGCGCTATGACGATTGCTGTGCGGCCCTGCATCAGTTTATTAATGGCATTCTGAATCAGCAATTCGGTTTCGGTATCAACGGATGAGGTAGCCTCATCTAAAACAAGTATAGCGGGATTGTACACCAAGGCCCGGATAAAAGATATTAGTTGCGCCTGACCTGATGATAGGGTAGAACCGCGTTCCATTACGTTATAGTCATAGCCGCCGGGCAGTCGTTCGATAAAATCATGTGCGCCTACATCCTTTGCTGCCGCGATGATCTGCTCACGGGTAATGGTCGGGTTGTTCAGGCTGATGTTATTTGCAATGGTATCCGAAAACAGGAAGACATCTTGTATCACTGTAGCGATCTGCGAACGTAAATAAGCTACATCATATTCCCTGATATCAATACCATCAACCTTAGCCGCACCCTGACCAATTTCATAAAAACGGTTCAAGATATTGATGGTTGAAGATTTACCCGCTCCTGTAGCACCAACCAAAGCCAGTGTCTCACCCGGATTAACGTGGAAATTGATGTTTTTCAATACCCAGTTCTCATCATTGTAGGCAAACCACACATTTTCAAAGTCGATGGCACCACGCAGACTGGTAGGTCGCAATGTGCCGGTATTTGCTGCTACTTCATCTGTGTCCAAAACTTTGAAGATACGGTCGGCGCCAACCATTCCCATTTGCAGGGTGTTAAATTTATCAGCCAACTGCCTTATAGGACGAAACAAAAGATTGAGCAATACAATGAAGCTTAATATCATTCCGGGTGTAACGGGGTGGTTCCTGGTGCCCAAAGAAACTAGTTGCTGATCAGTTAGAATCCTTTTACAACCGTACCAAACCAGTAAGGCCATACTGCATGCAAAAAGTATTTCGACAACCGGGAAAAAGATTGAGTAATACCAGTTGGAGCGGATGTTGGCATCGCGGTATTTCATATTCACCGACTTAAACTTGCGCATCTCCTGGTCCTCGCGAGAGAAGTATTGAATGATGCTGATACCGGAAATGTGCTCTGCTAAAAAGGTATTTAAATGCGCTACTTGCGTGCGAACTTCCTGAAAGGACGATTTGATAGCCTCTTTAAAAACATAGGTCGATAACATCAGGAAAGGCATCGGTATCAGGGTGATGAGCGCCAGTTTCCAGTCGCTTATCATCATCAGGATGATAATGGCCAGTACCAATAATAAATCGCCGACGATGGAGATCAATCCTTCAGAGAAAATATCTGCAATAGTTTCCAGATCGGATACGGTACGGGTGATGAGCATACCTATTGGCGTACGGTCGAAATACTTTAACCGCAAACTCATAATGTGGTTGAACACATCCTTGCGCAGATCGCGTATCACCGACTGGCCCAAGGCATTAGTAGAATAAGTTTGATAATACTGCACCGCGGTTTGCATGGCCAATTGCGCTATCATCAACACCACCATCAATACGAGTCCATTGTAGTTGTTGGCCAGGATGTATTTATCAAGCGTCAGTTGCATTAGAATAGGCTGCACCAAAGCGCTGCCTGCCAAAAATATGGTCAGAAAGGCAGCAATGACGAATGTACTCCTGTAAGGTTTTACATACTTCATTACCCGTCCCAGCAGGTTCCAATCAAGCGCTTTACCGGTTACTTGTGACATTGTTTAATTTACGAATTTAGATGTACGAATTACGATTGCTGTGACATTTTAGATAAATAAATCCTCAAAATCTAAAATCGTAATTCGTAAATCTAAAATTACAAATATTGATATTTTATCTCCGTTAAATATAATCCGCATGCCGGTACCGATGTGCCTGCATTGCTGCGGTTTTTGCTTTCAATGATTGCCCGCACATCTTCCGGCTGAATCTCTTTACGGCCCACTTGCATTAATGTTCCCACTATGGCACGAACCATATTACGCAAAAAACGGTCTGCTGTAATGTGGAATACCAGGCAATGTCCGTTGTAAATCCACTCGGCCCGTGTTATTTTACAATTGTTGGTATACGTTTGTGTGTTCGATTTGCTGAAACAGCTAAAATCGGTATGCTGCATAATGATGCGTGCGGCGGCGTTCATCAGGGCAATATCGGGCTTGTCGCGTAACTGCCACGAATGATTGATCTTGAAGGGATCTTTATTAAAATGCACATGATATTCATACGAGCGCGATATAGCATCAAACCGGGCATGCGCCTCAGCATGAACTGGGATAATACGTTTTACAGCGATGGTGTAAGGCAATATGGCGTTTACGCTATCGACAGTTTTCGCCAATGACTGCTGGGCACTGACCAATGACTGACTATCGAAATGCGCATAAAAATCCCTTGCATGCACACCGGTATCCGTGCGTCCGCAACCAAGCGTTTCAATAGGCTCGCGCAGAACGATGGTCAATGCATCATCTAGCAACTCCTGAACGGTGGTAGCATTGGGCTGTGTTTGCCAGCCGTGAAAATCGGTACCATCGTAAGCCAGCTCGATAAAATAGCGTTGTTTTTCGGACACGAGGCAAAGTTAAATTTTGATTTAGGATTTGAGAATTAAGATTTACGATTTGAAAGTCATGTTTTTAACCCTATATCAGGATTTTGGTTCAAACAATTTTATCTTTGTGCTGCGCGAGCTTGTAGTAGTTATAAAAGTTGAAGTAGTTGTAATAGTTAAGAGTATTTCAATTACAACCATTACAACCTCTACAATCTTTACAACATTTTCAACCAAATAAAAATGATCCAACGTATACAAAGCGTTTACTTATTAGTTGCCAGCCTGGTTATTTTCGCACTTTTCCTGTTCCCATTGGTACATAATGTTTATGTGGCTGGGGTGCCTTCGACAATAAAAGTAACCGGTGTTTACCAGGATGCGAACGGTGCGCAAGCAAATACTGAAAGTTTTATCGCGCTGATAGCAGCTACGGCAGTCGTAGCCATTTTACCGCTCATACTGATATTCTTATACAAAAACCGCAAACAGCAGGCTATGTGGTGCTATGTTTATATTGTGGTGATATTCGGCTACAGCTTCTGGATGGCGGAGACTGTAAAATCATATACAGGCGGAGCGACCTTAGATACCAATAATTTTGGCATAGGAGCGTTATTAAGCTCAATAAGCATTGTTTTTGCATTGCTGGCGGCGAAAGCCATACAGCGCGATGAAAAATTAGTAAAATCGGCAGACAGGTTAAGGTAGAAGACGATTAAAAGTTTAACAGGATGAAGAATTGGATGAAGATATTATTGTTCTGCATTACGTCGGTAATATTTATTGGGTGCGACAGGATCACAAAAAACCTGGCAAAGGAGCACCTGATGTATCACGAGCCAATTTCCTATTTACATAATACTGTGCGCCTGGAGTATGTAGAAAATACCGGCGCGGCCTTAAGCCTGGGCGATCAGCTTTCGAAACCGGTAAGCTTCTGGTTGTTGAGCGTTGTTCCATTAGTTTGCCTATTGGTGCTTGCCGGTTATGTTCTCGCTAAAATCAATACTTATAACCCGCTTAAACTATTCTCGTTTGCCCTTATTATCGCCGGCGGCTTAGGTAATATCATCGACCGCCTGATGTTCGACCGCCATGTGACGGATTTTATGAATGTGGGCATTAGTAACTTCCGTACAGGTATTTTTAATGTGGCGGATATGTGCGTTACTGCCGGGGTAATTGGGTTATTGTTTTCGTTGAGGGAGAAGAAAACCGAAACTGAACCGGAGCAAATTTCTTAGAATATAAGAGTTAGCTTTTCAGGATCCTGACGAGTATCGAAAATTGTAAGTATCTTAATATCGTTCTCTGTTTCTATGAAAAACAAAGTATTGTGCTTTGTTAATAAACATTTCTGAATTTTTTTGGCACGATCAGCAAATGGGAATACAGTAGCATCTGTTGATAATAACTCGATTAGTTTCTCAAATCGATCTATAAAATTATTGACCGTCGAAGTATCCCATTTGTAGTTTAGATAGTCAATAATATTTTGAAAGTCTTTTACGGCAATTGGAGTTAAAATAACCTATTTAGCCATTTAACCCATACTTTTCACGTGCGCTTTTAATAACGTCTTTTGCCCGCGTACCTAATCCTGCTTCTGCCTGCTCGAGGCCCTGCATGATCTTTCCCTTTTGGGCTTCTGATAGAAACTCCCAATCTTCAACGGATTGATTGCTGTTAAAGTAATTGGTAATAAGCCCATACGGTTCCTTAAGCTGCTGAAAGTTCGCATGCTCTATTTTATTATGCAGATCAAGTTTAATCTCGGCCGTTTTCATACATCATGAATATTTATCTATCAAAATTAAGTTTTATTGAGCATTTTAAAAAGTTCTATCCATCTTAAGTAGGCATGGATGAATTACTATCGAAAAGTCATCTTTCCCATTTCTTCCTTCAGTATTTGAATTGCAAATAATAATGCCTACCTTTGCGCCCGATTTGGCGATGTTGCCAGATTCGTTATTTTAATTCATGAACCCATTTATTCAACTGGGAATCCGTCATGATATTGTTAATGCCATCTCTGAGTTAGGGTTTGAGAACCCTACTCCAATCCAGGAACAGTCGATTCCGGTATTGCTTACAGGCAGCAACGATTTTGTCGGATTGGCCCAAACCGGGACCGGCAAAACTGCTGCTTTTGGACTTCCATTACTGGAACTTATCGATTTCGAAGAAAATCATCCGCAGGCGCTTGTACTATGCCCAACTCGCGAACTTTGTTTGCAGATCACTAATGATCTGAAAAATTATGCAAAAAACATGCGCAACGTACATGTTGTGGCTGTTTATGGCGGCGCAAGCATCTCTGACCAATTGCACCAGATCCGTCGTGGTGTACAGATCGTTGTAGCTACGCCAGGCCGTATGCTGGATATCATTAACCGTAAGGCTATTGATTTCAGCGGTGTAAACTATGTAGTATTGGATGAGGCTGACGAAATGCTCAACATGGGCTTTCAAGAGGATATTGACAGTATTTTGTCTACTACACCCGATGATAAAAAAACATGGCTGTTCTCAGCCACTATGCCTTCAGAAGTAAGAAGGATCGCCAAAAAATACATGACCGATCCTTATGAGCTTACTATGGGCACCAAAAATACAGGTAACGAAAATATCGAGCATGAATACTATGTAGTACGTGCACGTGATAAATACGCTGCCTTTAAACGTATTGTCGATTTCAATCCTGAGATATTCGGTATTGTATTCTGCCGTACCAAGATCGAAACGCAGGAAATTGCTGAGTCTTTAATTAAAGACGGTTACAATGCAGATTCACTGCATGGCGACTTGTCTCAGCAACAGCGCGACAAGGTAATGAAACGTTACCGCGATCGCACCTTGCAATTACTGATCGCAACTGACGTAGCTGCACGTGGTATTGACGTAAACGACGTTACCCATGTTATTAACTACTCATTGCCTGATGAGATCGAGAACTACACCCACCGTAGCGGCCGTACCGCACGTGCAGGTAAAACCGGGGTGTCTATCGCTATTATCAATGCAAAAGAGACCGGTAAAATCCGCCAGATCGAGAAGGTAATTGGTAAACGCTTTATAAAAGCTGAGATACCTACTGGTTTCGACGTGGTTGAAAAACAACTGTTTGCTTTAGTTCATAAAGTACACAATGTAGAAGTGAACGAGCAACAGATAGAACAATATATTCCGCGCATCATGGACGAGTTTAAGGACATGAGCAAGGAAGATATCATCAAACGCTTTGCATCATTAGAGTTTAACCGCTTCCTTGATTACTATAAAAATGCACCTGATCTAAACGCACCGGTTGATGATAGCCGCCGTGCAGATGGCGCAGGTGACCGCTTTAACCGCACAGGCATGCGCTCAGATTTTACGCGTCTGTTTATCAACTTAGGTTCTGTTGACGGTTTTGGTCGTGGTGATCTGTTGGGTTACATCTGTAACACTGCCAAGATCAGCGGGAAAACTGTAGGCAAGATTGACGTGAAAGGCGTTTATTCATTCTTCGAAGTACCGAATGAGGATACGGACAAGGTGATGAACGGATTTAAAGGAGCTGATTTCCAGGGACGCGAGGTAAGGATAGAAATTTCTGGTGATTCGCGTAACGAAAGTCGCGGTGGCGCGTCTAACTACAAAAGACGTGAAGGCGGCGACAGAAGGGAAGGTGGTTTCCGCAGAAATGGTTACAGCCACGAGGGCGGTAACAGCAGGGAAAAATCAGGATCAGCCAACGGCGGTGGGTTTCGCGATTTCTCAGGCAAACGCCGCGAAGACCGTTCAGGTAATAACAACGGCGGTGGTGATCGTCGGAGACGGTTTTAATGTTGATTGAGTTGGATTAAGTTGATGGAGTTGAATAAGTTAACTCAATCAACCACTTAACCACTCACGTAATCAACTCAAGAATAAGTTTTAGGTTTAGTTTAGTTTGCAAGGCCTCTCACCTTCGGGATGAGGGGCTTTCGCGTTTTATTTGGTGAACTCCATAATGGTAGAGTCGGGGGAGAGTAGTTTCAGGTTGTGCTCGTCCAGCTTTTGTATGACAAACTTGCTGTAAGGCTGATTACCCTGAAAGGATGAGTAAATGGTGTCACCTTTTACAAAATAGTCCTCTGCATATTGCAGGTCGCTGTCCATCGCAAACTTCTTTTTGGTGATCTTTAGTTTGGTATCGCCGTCTTTTAGTTTCCAGTCACCTTGTAACCTGCCATCACCAGAGCCTGAATTAGATCTGGGGTTTGAGCATGCGGATAATAAAAGCAAAACCCACACAAGGCCTAACCCTATATTTTGGTGCGAAAGTTTAGAAGAGGATATTCTCATAGCAATAAAAATAGAGAAGCATCCCGATAGGGGCGGGATGCTTTAATTCCTGTAATATAAAATTACATTTTTTTGTCCTTCAATTCTGATTCTTTCAGGTAAACTTTATGCCCTTTTTTGTCAACATAATAGTATTCAGAATGACTGTTGATATAGATTGTTTCTCCATTTGGGCCGCATTTATCTTTATATTGCTTATCAACAACAGTAGAAGCGCCTTTTACGGCTATTTCTGATGTTTTGTGGCCAATTTTAGTGGCTGCATCGCCAACCTGTCTTGTTGTTTTGTGTACTTTGTCCTTAAAACTAGTAGTGTCTTTATTTTGTGCATGCACCTGGCCGGTTGCAAATAATGCCGCAGCGAATAGTGCGGCTCCTATTAACTTTTTCATGAGGGTTGTAAGTATTTAAATTAATTAAGCTATTAACTAAGTTGAGCGGCCAAATGTTTCATCTCCATAGCCGGGTTTCTTTTCTCATACAAGATACTGTAAACAGCACTACAAATAGGCATAAAAACTTTGAATTGTTTGTTTACCTGGTGTAAACAATTTACAGCATAATATCCTTCGGCAATCATATTCATTTCCAGTTGCGCTGAGGTTACAGTATAGCCTTTACCTATCATATTGCCGAACGTACGGTTACGGCTAAATTGCGAATATGCGGTCACCAGTAAGTCACCAAGATATGCAGACTCTTTAATGTCACGGTCGATAGGATGTACGGCCTTTACAAATCGCTCCAGTTCGCGGATGGCATTGGATATTAAAACGGATTGAAAATTATCGCCATAACCCACTCCGTGGCAGATACCACTTGCTATCGCATAAACGTTTTTTAGCACTGCTGCGTACTCGGTGCCATAAATATCGTCAGATACGATGGTGTTGATGTAGCGGGTGCTTAGCATACCTGCAAAACAGGCTGCTAATTCAGTATCTCCGGATGCTATAGTGAGGTAGGATAGTTTCTCAAGTGCAACTTCCTCCGCATGGCATGGCCCGCTGATCACCATGAAATTATCAAAAGAAATGTTGTAACGTTGATTCAAGAATTCGCCTATAATCTGGTTTTCATCTGGCACAATACCTTTAATAGCTGAAACTACCTTCTTGCCCGCAAAATCATCAGGAGTGATACCTTCTAACGCTTCTTTCAGAAATGCTGCAGGGACATTTAATAAAATGATATCCGCCTTTTTAATTAGCGATTTCAGATCAGAAGAGATATTTTGGGCAGGTACTTTAATTTCAACAGAGCTCAGGTAATTGGGATTATGCCTGAACTGGCGGATATGCTCGGCAGCTTTCTCGTTACGCATCCACCAAAAAACCTCTTTTTCTACGGGGTTATCGGTTAGCATTTTAACATTGGCTGTCGCCCAGCTCCCCCCGCCAACTATTAGTATTTTATTATGTTGCTGATGCATTTTGGTTGATGTGCGAATATGCAGATGTGCAAATGTGCGAATTTAATGTGCAGATGTGCAAGAATTTGATGTGCCGATGTGAGTTTGATGTGCAAATATTCGGATGTGCAGATGTACAAATAAAAAGAGGTCTATGCAATTACATAGACCTCTAGTATTTAACAATCAAATAACCTAATCAATTTATGTATCTAATCCATCTGCACATCTGCATATTCGCACATCTGCACATCATTTACCCTGGTCGCCACTAAACAATTTGGATTTATCTACTTTTTCTACCTCCATCTTGTCATTTAATGTCTTAGAGATGGCAGTGTATGGCGCTGATACCACTTCATCACCGGTTTTCAATCCTGATAATATCTGGATATAAGAATCATCCTGTATACCTGTAGTTACCGTTACCTGTTTTACTTTTCCTGCGCTGTATACAAACACATATTCTTTTGCAGCAGTAGTGATCTTAGCTTTGTTGCCACTGTTATCGTCAGGTTTGTTTTCATTATTCGAAGTGATGGCGGTTTTAGTATCCTGACGTGTGGTAACTGATTGTATCGGTACCGATAGTGCTTTGGCATGATTGGTTAGAATTTCAACCGTTGCTGTTAATCCCGGGCGGAAAGGTGACGGATTAGATGCAGTTTTGTTCAACAATGCGATGTACGACTTCGGATCGATCCTCACCTTCACTGTGAAGTTGGTTACCTGATCGGCTGTAGTACCCACCACGTTGGCAGCGCTGCCTATTTCCGTAACAGTACCAGTAAACAATTTACCCTGGAAGGCATCCACCTGTATTTTTGACGAATCTCCAAATGTGATACGGTTAATGTCATTCTCGTTCACATCAACGTTCACATCCAGTTGGTTCAGGTCTGATATGGTCATTATTTCGGTACCAGCAAACTGCTGGGTACCCAATACGCGTTCACCTTTTTGTATAGATAACTTAGATATCACACCATCAACCGGAGAATAAATGGTGGTCTTGTTCAGGTTGGCTTGTGACTCTTTTACAGATGCTGCTGACTGAGCCAGTCCATAGTTGGATCCCGCTACATTTTGCTTAGCAGCTTCCAATTGAGCTTTAGCACCTTCATAGCTGGCTTTTGCTGCATCAAATTCAGCAGCAGTTAATACTTTATTATCAAATAATATCTTATCCCGTTTGTAAATAGCTGCCTGGTTCTCATAAGTAGCTTCTGACTGTTTCAGCAATTGGGTAGTGTTGCCCACATTTGCTTTTTGCGAATTGTAAGCGGCTACGGTACGGTCGTAATCGGATTGCAAAATATCCGGTCTGATACGGCAAAGCAATTGCCCTTTTTTCACTACGTCGCCTTCTTTTACTGGCAACTCAACTACTTCGCCCGATACTTCCGGACTGATCTTTACTTCAACATGAGCCTTTATTTTACCGCTTGCAGATACCGACTCGTTAATGAAGCGTGTGTCCGCCTTCTCGGTAGCAATTTGTGTTTTTGGCGGTTTGCCCCAAATGCCGGCTGCCTTGCCTGCAATGTAAATGACAACCAAAGACCCGAGGCCTATTAAAACATATTTAGTAGTTTTTCCCATTTTTATAAATTCTAAATACTAATATCTAAGTTCAAGTAAGTTCTAAACCCTAATTTCTAAATTTTTGAAATACTAATCTTTAATCTTTAACCTCTAATCACTATAACTCAATCTTATTACCCAAATAATAATCAATCACCTTGCTTCTGAATACCATTGAATATTGTGCATTGATCATATCATTCTGCGCTTTATTATAGTTGGTAACGGCTGTATTATAATCAAGCGTATTTACAAAGCCGGCATCGTAACGCTGTTTGGTCACATTCAAAGCTTCTTTAGTCGACTCGTATGTATGCGTTGCTGATTGGTAGTTTTTTACTGCTGCCTGTAGATCAGCAAGGGCTTGTATGATGGTTTTGCTCAGCGTGTTTTTTGCCAGTTGGGTGGTCACCTGCGCATATTCATAGTTCAATTTTGCCTTACGAACCGAAGTACGGGCTGTAAAACGGTTGAAAATTGGTATTTGTAAGCTTATACCGAAAGACTGGTTAAAATTATCCCTAAACTGGTCGGTAAACGAATAATAGCCAAATATGGGATGTTGAAGCTGCGTTAAAGTCTGCACTATCTCATTGGTGGATTGAACCGTACCTATAGGGTCATAAGCCAGCGGAGTTTTGCCTATTACTTTAGACCATTCTGATGCACTTGAATAAGTTGTTCCCAGGCCACCAAATAATGATAATGTTGGATAATAATTACCCTTTGCAACTTTAACGGCTTGTGCGTACGATTGCTGTTGCAGTTCGGCTAATTTAATATCAGGATTAACGCTCAATGATGTTTTAATTACTTCAGAAGCGTCATAAATAGTTTTTACATCCGTTAACTTACTGATATCCGGTTTTTCAACTGTGATTTCAGTTGTAGGGTCCATCTCCATGTATTGTTTTAATACAATGATTGCCAGATCAACCTGGTTCTGTGCGGTGGTCAGGTTCAATTCTGCTGTTGAAACCTGTGCCTGTGCCTGCGCCAGGTCAGCTCGGGTGGCATTGCCCTGGTCAAAGTTTTTCTGAGCGCGGTCCAGGGTTATCTTTGCAAGATCTATCTGTTGTTTAGCAGCAACTACGAGGTCCTGGTCACTTAATATGGTCAGGTAGTCAGTTACTACATTCAGCAGAAGGTCGTTTTTGACCTTTGCGGTGGTTGTTTTGTCCACATCCAGCGCTATTTTGTTTTGCAATATCTGGTTGCGCAATTGCCCTCCCTGGAAAATGGTCAATTGCAAAGAAGCTGTGCCATTAACATTAAAAACTGTTTGATTAGCATAGGCGTAGTTACCAGAAACAGCGCTTCGCCCGAAGCCATAACCCGCATTTGGGCTGGCAGTTAAACTGGGTAATAAATTGTATTTTGATTGCTTATAATCTTCGGTAGCAATAGCCGTGGTAACCTGTGACTGCTTTATCGACAGGTTGTTGGCCATTGCCAGGTCAATCGCTTTTTGCAGACTGATGACCTGTTGCGCGTTGACTGTCGTAAAGCTGAAAACTGAAAGGCCTGGTATAAAAGCTATTAAAAGTCCTTTTTTAAACCTGAATATAAATTTTGCCATAAGGTTATTACTGTTCATGGATCGTAGTTAATAGTTAATGGCAATATTATTGGCCACCCATTACATTATTATTAATAATTTTAGACCATAGTTCTATGAACTATTACCCATTTACTATGAACTACACAAATCTCACGTCTTAATAAATGTATTTGGTTAAAACGCCATGGTTGCTTAAACAGTTCTATTCCAATATGACATGGAATAAGAGCCGCAAGCGCCCTTGCATTTATGTCACTTTTGACGACGGCCCTATACCTATTGTTACACCGTATGTTTTAAATATTTTAAAGCAATATAATGCAAAGGCTACATTTTTTTGCATTGGCGATAATGTGACCAAACACCCTGATGTGTTTGAACAGGTAAAAAATGCGGGGCATAGTATCGGGAACCACACTTTCAATCACCTAAAAGGCTGGAAGACAGACAATAAAACCTATGTCGAAAATTTTTTAAAAGCAGATGAATTGCTTCATGCTGATCTGTTCAGGCCGCCCTATGGCCGCATTAAAAAGTCGCAGGCAAAATTGATCCGAAAAGCAAAACCCGATACGAAGATCATTATGTGGGATGTGTTAAGCGGCGACTTCGATGTTGAACTAAAACCTGAAACCTGCCTGCAGCATGTATTGCGGCATGCAGAGAATGGTTCAATAGTGGTATTTCACGACAGCCTGAAAGCTTATGACCGGCTTGAATATGTGTTGCCAAGGGCGATGGAAGAGTGGAGTAAAATGGGCTATGAGTTTGATGGCTTATAAAGATTGACGGTTTCAGCTAATCATTATTTAAGAATTCGTAGCGCTAGAAAAAATCGATACCTTCGTTATTAGATTTTTTAGCCTATAGCTTATCATTAACACCATGAATCCGAAAATATTTAAATTTCTAAGCAGCTTAGTTATTATTTTGTTTGTAATCAACAGCTGTAAAAAATCCCACGATCTTCATCCTCCCATCGATCTTAATGGATTATACGTGGCATCCTCTTCATTGGACCTGTCGGCTGTCCAAATGTATACAATGAATG
>Ga0070676_10001253_pt1 | contig 12792 bp, 8 predicted proteins | sample KBSM53metaG_FD_64667 | JGI IMG/M metagenome (GOLD analysis project Ga0070676, IMG submission 64667) | Miscanthus rhizosphere microbial communities from Kellogg Biological Station, Michigan, USA - KBS M5-3 metaG | ecosystem: Host-associated > Plants > Roots > Rhizosphere > Soil ...
CCAGAGCGTGGTCTGAACTCCCGCCGGAGTTACGCGGAACACAGTGCCGCCAATGTGAGTGCCGCCGCCTGAGGTCGTCCCGTAGAAGTTGCCATCGAGGCCAAGCGTCATCCCACTCAGTGGAGAGGTTGGCGCGGAATACGGATTGAAGTCGAACAAAGTTGTGAGGGTACCGGAAGTGGTGATGTTGAAGGCGGCGCCACTTTTATGCAGTCCGCCATAGGGTGTCGTGCTGTAGATCGCGCCGTCTCGCCCTTGCGAAAACAGTCCGATCGGAGACGGATTCAAAGGTTCGTTCGCGATGGAGCCGAGATTGTGCAAGGGCTTAAAGGTCTGTGCGGCCAGGACGGAGGACAAGAGAACCAATACGGAAAACGCTACTGAACTTTGTCGGAAAATTCGTCGCCCTGCGCTCATGGAGCGTTTCATGGGACGTCACCTCGTTGAGAATTTCCAGCTACCCCAAGCTGCAAATTTGCGGTCCGCCATTGCAGTGCGCACAGGACGCACGGCGGGACCCGCATTCCACCCTTACTGTGCATTGCGCAGAAGTTCGACGAAAACCATCGTCTTGCTGACATTTTTTTCTTTCGCGTCGTAATCGCGTCAGGGTGTTTAAATAAGGAGCCTTCTGCGGGAAGATCCGACCAAGAGCGAGAATGCTGGAAACTGATTGCTGCGCATGGCGATAGGACCCATCCAACTGATCACGCGCGCCACGCCCGGGCAACGGCGGACGCTGGCTGCTGCGGCGCTTGGCTGGATGCTGGATTCGTTTGACGCCATGCTCTATGCGCTTGTCCTTGCGCATGTCATGCGCGACCTGGGCATGACGAAAAGCACCGCGGGGCTTCTGAATAGCCTGACCCTGCTTGCCTCCGGCATCGGCGGCGTGCTGTTCGGTTTCATCGCCGATCGGGTTGGGCGGAAGCGCGCCCTTATGGCATCGATTCTGACGTATTCGGTGTGCTCTTTCGCGTCCGGTTTGTCCACTTCGGTGCTAATGCTGGCGACCTTCCGCTTCATTCTTGGGCTGGGGATGGGAGGAGAGTGGAACACGGGGGCAACGTTGGTCGCAGAGACCTGGCCGACGGAACTTCGGGCGAAAGCGATCGCGGTAGTGCAAAGCTCGTGGGCGATCGGATATGCGCTGGCAGCGTTGGTGGCTGGAATCGTCTTGCACTACGCGAACTGGCGGACGGTGTTCTTTGTTGGCATAGCGCCGGCCGTGGTGACTTTGTGGATTCGTAGAGGCGTGCCGGAGTCAGCGATGTGGGAGGGGCAACGAGAGCATTCGTCAGAGGCGAACGCCTCAGATGCTGCCGCTTCCTTCGCACTACTTTTCCAAAAGCCTTACGTGCGGTACACATTCGCGCTCTTGTTCGTTAATTTTTTTGGAATGTTTGCCTGGTGGGGGTTGTTTACGTGGCTTCCGCCATACCTTTCGTTGCCCGTAGAGCAGGGCGGACGCGGGTTCGGCGTGATGGGAACAACGACGTTGCTCGTGGTACTGAATCTTTTCGGGATGTTTCCGGGATATGCGAGTTTTGGATGGGTTGCGGACCATCTGGGACGCCGGAAGTCGTTCCTGCTTTATACATTCGGGGCGGCCGTTCTGGTGCCGCTATACGCGCAGGCACGTTCACCGATTGTCATGCTCGTTTTAGGGACGTTGGTGGCGTTTTTCGGCACGGGCTTCTTTTCAGGTTCAGGAATTCTGGGGAGCGAAATTTTTCCAACCCAGGTGCGGGCGCGAGCCTTGGGGTTCACTTATAACGGAGCTCGCGCGATGAGTTCGATTGCTCCTTGGGTCATCGGGAGCGTGGGACAAGTGCGCGGACTGAGTTGGGCGTTTTACTTGTGTGCGGCATCCTTTGGGGTTGCGTGTCTGGTGGCTACGCAGTTACCGGAGACTAGGGGAAAGGAACTGCAATAGTGAGTCGTGCGGCAGTGGACCGGAACCGGAAAAGCTTTACCCCGGAGTTCGCCAGGGGCGCAAAGGACGCGAAGCGATCCGTACGACTCTCGCGAAAAGTAGGCTTAGTTCCAAGTCAATGTCTGTCGGCGGTTAATACGGGTCTGACATAGGGAGACGTTCTTGAAGAAATTGTCCGGAGCAGGTCGGTGGTGGCTTTTTGGGTTCGCGGTAGTTGCAGGCACAGCGCTCGTTGCTGGTGGGCAGGAAAACACAGGCTCTCTTCTAAGGGTCACGCCCTTTTTCGGGATGGCAGAACCGTTGGCCACCCCCGAGCTGCGCCCCGACGGGAGTGCAGAGCCGGCTCTTTCAACGCAAGGGAAAGCAAATGACGCTCAGGCTCCGGTTCAGGTAACGCAATCAGTCGATCCGCAAAAGCAGACCGGAGGAGACGCCCAGGCTCCAGAAGCCGCCTCTTCTGCACAGACTGAAGAAAAAAAGATTTCGCCGAAGGAGGCGGAAGAACTTTTTCGATCGGTCGATGAGATTTTGAAGGCGGTGTCTGCCGAGAGCGGGTTTCCGATCAAGCACGAAGTAAAGAAGCGGTTGACCAGTCGCGACGACATTGTCGCGTATGTCACGAAGCACATGAATGAGGACGAGGACGCGCAGCGGTTGCGTCGTTCAGAGGCGGTACTAAAGAAGTTCGGACTGCTGCCGCGCGATTTTGATCTGGAAAAGTTTCTAGTGGCAATTCTTCGCGAGCAAGTGGCTGGCTACTACGATCCGAAAACGAAGTTTGTGAACTTGCTGGATTGGATCGAGCCAGAGCAGCAGCGGCCGGTGATGGCGCACGAGCTGACGCATGCGTTGCAGGACCAATCGTTTGATCTGGAAAAATGGATGAGAGCGGGAGAGGTGGATCTTGCTTCCAAGAAGCAGCCAACTCCTTCAGACATCACGAACGATGAAGCGACGGCAGCCCGGCAAGCGGTAGTCGAAGGGCAAGCCACGGTTGTGCTGCTCGACTATCTGCTCACGCCGACGGGGCAGACTGTATTGAATTCTCCGCAGTTGGTTGAAGCGATGAAAGCTGGAATGATGTCGGGCACGCCGGATTCGGTGGAATTTCGCAAGGCGCCGATTTACCTGCGAGAGGCGCTTCTGTTTGGATATCTTCGCGGTCTTGATTTCACGATTGCGCTGATGAAGGCTGGGGGAAAACAGAAAGCGTTTGAAGGCGCGTTCCTAAATCCCCCGCAGACGACGAGACAGATCATGGAGCCAGCCACATATCTGGCGGGAGAGAAGCTTGCTCCGATGCCGTTGCCGGATTTTGAGCGCGACTTCAAGAAGTACGAGCGCTATGACATTGGCGCAATCGGGGAGTTTGATCTGGCGGTGTTGCTTGAGCAGTATGCCGGCGAGGAAGTATCCAACAAACTGTACCCAAGTTGGCGGGGCGGCTATTACTACGCGGTGCGTCCGAAGGGAAATCCGGCCGGGCAGATTGGGCTGCTGTATGTTTCGCGGTGGTCAGATGGGGCTTCAGCCGGTGACTTTGTGGACATCTATGCGAAGGCTTTAACGAGCCGGTACAAGAAGGTCGACCCCGTTGGGGTGGAGAACGGAGATGCGGGCAAAGACGGCGTTGCCACAAGGACCTGGGCAACTGAAGAAGGTAATGTTGTGATTACACGACGAGGCGAGATGGTGGTGGTCAGTGAGAGCCTCGATGAGGAAACGCGCAAGGCGGTTGAAAAGGACATGCTGAGTCGATAGCGATCACATCCCCGTTCCCCCCAAAGGAGATTTCAAGTATGGGCAAGTGCATAACACTCGTGGCGATGTTGTTCTCGTGCAGTGTGCCGATGCTGGCACAGACCGAGGCTGAGATTCGGGATCGGATCGTGGGGACCTGGAAGTTGGTTTCGACGGAGCAAACGATGAAGGACGGAACGATTCGCCCGTATCCGCAGTTCGGTCCTCATGGGAAGGGGTTCTTGATGTACGCGCGCGACGGTTACATGTGCGCGGACCTGGTGAACCCGGATCGACCGAAGTGGGCGGAACCCTACCATCCCAGCAGGGAAGAAGGGGCTGCTGCGGCTCAAGGAACCTTTGCCTATTGCGGCAGGTACGAGATTGACGCGAAGAAAGGCGAGATTGTGCACTTGCCGGAAGTAGCGATCGACCCTGGGTACGTCGGGACGCGGCAAGTACGGCCATACAAGTTCGAAGACGGACGCTTGGTGCTGAGCGGGACAGAAACCCAAGAGCCCGGAGTAGCGCGCTGGAAGATTATCTGGGAAAAGGCTCACTAGCTCTTCAGGATCTCGCAAGCGCGAAGTGACGTGGGCAATGTCCTTCCGTCACCCGGCAGTAACCAGCCTTTCTTCCCAAAGAGCGCTAAAATACAGCTATCCCTCTGAGATTTCTCGGATTGCAAGCGGGAACCTTTCCGCCGGGAAGTGAGAGCTACGCACTGATGTTTGGCCGCGACGAAAAAATATCTGCGATCCGTCTGACGGCGGTGCAATACATCATTCTTGGGGTTTTCTTAATCCTGACATACGGATTGTGGCGTCTGCAGGTAATGCAGAGCGATAGCTACGCTTTGATGGCTGAGAAGAACCGTGTGCGCAACGTGCCCATTTTGGCGCCGCGGGGCAAGATCCTCGACCGCCAGGGTCGGGTAATCGTCGATAACTACCCGTCATTTTCTGCACTTCTGTTGCGGGATTCCGCGCGAGATCTCAATGCTGACGCCGACATGATTGCCAAGGGTCTGCACATGGACCCGAACGAGTTGCGGCAGCGGATCAAAAAATTCACCGCAATGCCCCAGTACCAGCCGATCTTCTTGAAAGAAGACATCACCCCGGACGAGCTATCGTTCATTGAGTCGCACAGGAACGAGTTGCCGGAACTCGATACGATCATGGCGCATCGGCGGTTGTATCCGCGAAACGGATTCATGGCTCACCTGATCGGCTACGTCGGTGAAGTGACGGACGACATGCTGAACCAGCCACAGTTTGAGTTATACAACCCGGGCGATGTTGTGGGTGTGTCGGGAGTTGAGAAGCAATACAACAATTTGCTGATGGGAAAGAACGGTTCACGGCGCGCAATTGTCAACAGCCGCGGCCGCGAAGTGGGCAGGCTGGATGAAACACCTGCGGAACCTGGTAAGCAGCTCAAATTGACCGTCGACGTCGATCTACAGATCGCGGCAGAAGAGGCGCTCGAAGGAAAAAATGGCGCTGTGGTTGCGATGGATCCCAGAACTGGCGAGATCCTGGCGATGGTGAGCCGTCCTACTTTTGACCCAAATCATTTCGCGGTAAAGATTTCGAAAGATGAATGGGTCAAGCTGGTAACCGATGAGAACCATCCGCTGCTGAACAAAGCGATTCAGGCACAGTTGGCGCCGGGATCGGTCTTCAAGATCATCATGGCCACCGCCGGCATGCAGGAAGGCATTGCCGAAGACATGCACGTGAACTGCACGGGCGGCGCTAGTTTCTACGGGCGCTATTTCAAGTGCTGGGTCCTTGCCGAGCACCGGACTCACGGCGTGGTCGACGTGAGCAAAGCCATTTATCAGTCGTGCGACGTTTTCTTCTACACACTTGCCGAGCGGCTAGGGATTGAACGCATTGCTAAATACGCGACCATGTTCGGGCTGGGACAGAAAACTGGGGTTGACTTGCCGCAGGAAGCCTCTGGCGTAATGCCCTCAGAGCAGTGGAAGATCCGAAACTTCAAGCAGAAGTGGTATGCCGGTGAAACGATTTCTGTGGGCATCGGGCAGGGTGCCGTGGCAACCACGCCCATCCAGCTGGCGCGGGCGATCGCGGCGATCGCGAGTGACGGAACTCTGCGGCGGCCGAGGTTGACTTCGCCACGCGATTTGCCAGCAAACATCATTCCAGCTACGAACGTGCCGGACGAAGTAAAGATCCCAATTGATCCGAAGAGCTGGGAGATCATTACGGACGCTATGGCGAATGTGGTATCGCCGATTGGCACGGCCAACAGTGCGCACTTGCAGGGAATCGATTTTGCGGGCAAGACCGGTAGCGCGCAGACCATCAGCAACACGTTGAAGGCGAAGATGGGTGCAGTAGGAAAATCGAAGTTCAAAGACAACGGCTGGTTTGTGGGTGTAACGCCGCGAAGAAATCCGGAAATTGTCGTGGCAGCTCTGCTTGAAGAAGGTGAGCACGGATACCTGGCTGCGCGGGTGGCGTCGCAAGTTATCAAAGCATACGTCGAGAAGCAGCGACGACAGCCCACGAAAGTTGCGAGTGGGGAATCGAAGACTGAAATTGGTGCGGTATGGAGTTCGCCGAATGCCGACGGCGATGGCGATCGTCTGCAAGGTGGGCGATTTTATGTTGATTTGCCGAAGAAGCATGCGGTGCTGGCGACGGCCGCTCCTGGGATCCGCTAACGGTCTAACGCGTTTTGGTTGGTGAGAACTGGGAACCGGGAACTGATTTTCAATGTCACGTTACGTTTCATTTCGCGATTTTGATTGGTTTCTGTTCATCTTTGTGCTGATGATCTGTGGCCTCGGCGTCATGGAGATTCGCAGCGCCACGATGCACACAAAATTCGCAGGCGCCCACATCAAGCAGGTGTACTGGGTGATGGGCGGCATTGCGGCGATGTTCCTCGTGAGTCTGTTCAACTATCAGGCACTGCTCGACAAAGTTCACTGGATGTACATCGCGTCGATTGCATCGCTGGTGGGGGTCATCCTGTTCGGACAGAAGTATTTGGGCGCCCGGCGCTGGATCAAACTGCCTGGCGGCGCGCACTTTCAGCCCTCCGAATGGGTCAAGCTGATCCTGATTCTGGCGGTGGCAAAATACTTCGCTGATCTCCATCACAAGAGCGAATTGTCATGGTCGGATTTTCTGAAGGCCGGGATGATCGTTGGTGTTCCCATGTTGATGGTGCTTGCCCAGCCCGATCTTGGGACGGCGCTCACCTATATGCCGATCGCCATCATGGGTTTGTTTCTTGGCGGCGTACGAGCGAAGCAGGCACTCACCGTGCTCCTTCTGGCCGGATTGCTGATGCCGATTGCGTTTTTGAAAGTATTGAAGCCGTACCAGAGGGAGCGGCTTACGAGCTTTATGAATCCGGATGCGGACCGTCAAGGCTCCGGGTATCAGGTCAACCAGTCGTTAATTGCCGTAGGTTCTGGAGGGATTTGGGGAAGTAGCGAGGGTTCGCAGACGCATCTCGCGTTTCTTCCGGTTCCCCAGACTGACTTCATCTTCGCAGCGTTCGCGGAAGAGCATGGATTTGTAGGAGCTTTAGGGGTGCTCCTGCTATACTTCATAGTGCTGATGCGTTTGACCCAGAACGCACAAACGGCGCCCGACCGCGCTGGAACGTTTCTGGTAATGGGTGTGGTAGCTGTGCTTAGCTTTCACATTCTAGTCAACGTGGGCATGGTAGTCGGTTTTATGCCGGTTACGGGAATTCCTTTACCGTTAATGAGTTACGGTGGGTCTTCTGTGTTATTCATGTTTTTGGCGCTGGGAATGGTGATGAATGTCCGCATGCGCCGGTTTGTGAACTGACACGATTTTGTAGTACGTGCAGCGCCTGGCGCGCTGCAAACCGAATATTACGAGCGCCCTAGCGTAAAAGAAGGGCAATTTCACCGGCACAGGATTACGAGAGCCGGGCAGGATTGAAGCTACGCGCCACCGGGCGGGTAACGGCCCCCTCAGTTGAGAGAGCGGTCACAAACCCAGATTGGCGCAAATGCGATAAGTGCAGAAGATTCCCAAGCTTGTGCAGCCGTGCAGGTTCCGGGCAGACCGGGACCCAGGCAGACCTATGGTTAGGACTGTCCTGATCGCAAAGCTCCGTCCGTACGCCATTTCTTCTCGTTCCTGACGCCGGGAAAAACTCTGCCGCCAATCGGCAGAACCGGAGTACAGATGAACAAAGAATTTTTTGTGTCGTCCACACCGCACGAGACCAAAGTCGGTGTGGTCGAAGATGACCAACTTGCTGAAATTTACCTAGAACGCGAAAACGAATACACCCTCGCGGGATCCATTTACAAAGGAAGAGTGACACGAGTTCTTCCCGGCATGCAGTCCGCATTTGTGGACATCGGCCTGGAAAGGGACGCATTCCTTTACGTTTCAGACTTCATGGAGTTGGAGCAGCAGGACGAAGATCTGGATGACGTGCCCACCAATCGCGTGGTGGAAGAGCCTAGATCGAACGATTCGCGACAAAATTCCAAGCCGAAATTTGAAGCACACGAGACTGAAGAAGACGCCAGCGACGGGTTGGCCCCTGCGCCGGCAGATCGATTCGTAGCGCCGGCTATTGCAGGAGAAAGCGTAGCTCCATCGGAGACGAGCGGACGAGAGTCTCGCGGTGGGTACCGTGGCCGAGGTGGGCGACGTCGCCGAGGCGGACGTGGGGATCGAGGCGAGCGCAGCGATCGAGGGTTCGATTCGCGGCGCGCACGCTCGACTGAAGCTCCTGCTGCGTATGAACGGCCGACCCGGGACGACGATTTCGGGCCGCCACCTGGATACGAGCCGATCCTATTGCCGGGCGAGTCCATTTCCAAGTATCAGCGGCGCTCGACCCCAGCTCAGACTCACGTAGACGAAATGCCTCCGGCGGGCGGACCCCCTGCGGCGTTTTCCGAAGACGAACCATTCTTCGCACAATCCCCATCTTCACAGGCAGAAGTGGCTCGCGAGGTCTCGGAGTCTGCCGGGGCAAACGCGAATACCGAACCTACAGACATAGGTCAATTGTCTGCGGAGCCTCTCGAAGAATTGCACGGCGACCTTGCGGGCGATTCACCCGTCGAAGAGCATTACGAAGAATCGACCTGGGAGCAGGAAGAGCAGACCGAGCCCGTTGCACAAGCCACGACAGAATCGTTTGGCGGCGGAGTCGACCCAACCGTGCCAGTAGTTATCGAAGAGTCGGTTTTTGAATCTCGTGAGGCTGATGAGGCGCCAATCAGACGCGAGGAAGACCGCGAATCGGTGTGGGCGTCGCCTTCGTCGCTTGCTCCACAAGGAACCATCGAAGAAGAAGAGATTGAAGAAGAGGAAGCCGACATTGCTCACTATGTCGAAGAGCTTGAGGAAGACGCGACTTTTGAAGAATTAGAAGAGGAAACGCGCGCGGCAGAAGAGCATCGCGAGCAGATCGCTCAGCTTGTCGCTGCTGGCGAGCCGATTCCCGCGGCGCTTTCGAGTGACGACGGCGCTGGAAACGGAACAGAGGCAGAAGAGGACGACAGCGAAGAACTGGAACTCGAAGAAGCACAGGCTGAAGCCGAGGCGTTACTGGCGGCTGAATCGGGCAGTGGGGAAGTAAGCGCCGAGCTTCGGGCTCCCGCTGGAACTGCCGGTTACACCCAGCGGGCCCAGCGTTCCGCACCCTCATTCGATCGACGGCGTGGACGACGTGGCGGCAACGGCGGCGGTGCACGCAGATTCCGGCGTCGGGAGAATACCGTCGTTCCGCAGATCTCCGACCTGCTGAAGGAAGGGCAGGAGGTCCTGATACAGATCGCGAAGGAACCGATCGGCAAGAAGGGCGCGCGCATTACAAGTCACATTGCGCTCCCTGGACGCTTTCTGGTCTACATGCCGACTGTGAATCACACTGGGGTTTCACGGAAGATTTCCTCTGACGAGGAGCGCCAGCGGTTGAAAAGAATCATCATCAGCGAGCGCGAGAACGGGCAGGGAGGATTCATCGTGCGCACGGCTGCAGCGGGCGCATCGGAAGAAGAACTTCGAGCCGATATCCGTTTCCTGAAAAATCTTTGGGCAGAGATCAAGACCCGCTCGGAAAACAGCAAGGCGCCTGCGTTGATCTATCACGACTTGAATGTAGTCGAGCGCGTTTTGCGCGACCAGGTTACCTCAGACTTTTCCGCTATATGGGTGGACACTGACGAAGAGTACGAGCGCATCCTGCGTTTTGCGAACCGGTTCCAACCGGCGCTTGTGCGACGTGTAAAGCTATATACGAAAGAGACACCGCTGTTCGACCAATTCGGACTGTCTGACGAAATCAACAAGGCCCTGAAATCGAAAGTTTGGTTGAAGAGCGGCGGCTACATCGTCATCAACCAGACAGAAGCGCTGGTCGCGATTGATGTCAACACGGGCAAATATGTCGGGAAGACGGCCCGGCTTGAAGACACGATTGTGAAAACCAACGTCGATGCAATCAAAGAAATCGTGCGCCAGATTCGGCTGCGTGATCTGGGCGGCATCATCGTCATTGACTTCATCGACATGGATGAGCGCCGCAATCGACAGAAAGTCATGTTGGCGCTGGAAGAGGCGCTGCGCGCGGATCGTGCGCCGTCCAAGGTGCTGCAATTTAACGACTTTGGGCTGGTTGCAATCACGCGGAAAAGGGTGAAACAATCGCTCGAGCGGACCATTGGCACGCCTTGTCCGTATTGCGAATCCACTGGCTACGTGAAGTCGGTGAACACGGTATGCAACGAGATCTTCGTTGAGATGCGAAAGATGTCAAAACACTTCGAGCATGCAGACGTGATGTTACGAGTGCATCCGGAGGTGGCGAAGGCCTTGAAGGCAACCAACGGAAAGTGGTTACTGGAAATGGAGGAACTCACGAAGCGGACGATCATCGTGAAGTCTGATCCGGCGGTGCATCAGGAGCAGTTCGACATCAATTAGCAATGTGTTCGAGGTTTTATGAAGGCCACGCGCGAGCGTGGCCTTTTTTGCTTCAACGGCAATGAAGGTGACGCTCACGGGGTTTTTGCATAATGAACAGCGGAGGGGTTCAGCGACAGATCTCTTATCCCTTGCTGCCGGGATGGGCGAGCATCTTGACAACCAAGTCGGCCCGATCCCGAAGTTTCTGTAGAGAGGCTTTGAGCGAGGCGACTTGATCTGACTTCCCGTCCCCCTCTTGCGCGGCGATGACTTTGGTCGTTTGTTCGTTGAGCGCGCGTCCGATCTCGAGCAATGCCACCAGCGCATCGGCCCGCAGTTTCCACAGAGATGGCGACGCGTGCGATCGACGCATTTCTTCGGTTTCCGTACCCATCCGGGCCACGACGGCGACGATCCTGAGGAGTGTGCGTCCTACGTCGGCGCGGTCGCTCTTTTCTTCGAGGTAGTCAGCACAATAAGCCTCGACCTCGGCCGTGCTGAGTGTGAGGTTGAAGTAGCGCATGGGGACAACCTTGCGGAATTTGGGGTCGGCGACACGAACGAAGATGCGGATCGACTCGATCACGCGGATCAGGCGCGCTTCTTCAAGTGACAGTTGTTGTGCCGTGACTGCTGAAGGCGTGTATTGGCGGGCTGGCGCGGCCGCAGCTGCTGCGCCACTACCCGACCGCATTGGGATCACGTGCGCTGACGGGCGGACATCCGGCGTCAACTTAGCTCTGCGAATCGGCGGGCGGCGCTCCAATTCTTTTTTCAGTTTCGAAACACGACGAAATTTCTCAAGCGCGGTCGAATAGTCGGATTTCAGCAGTTCGCTCGCCTCAAGCGCGGCTACATGTTCCACGGTAACTTCGACCCCATCGACGGTGCTCAGGATGTTGCCGCCTAGTTCTTCGAGGCTCTTGGCAAACTGCTTGATTTCAGTCGCAGCGTCGCGAAACAGCTCATCGAAGCGAGCGCCGAATGCAGCGTTGTAAGGTGCCACCGTGGCGAGAACTCCGGGATGATAGAACGAGGGACCGAGGGCTGCCTTTAGATCGCGCACGCGCTGGATAATTCCCGAATCGATTAGGGCGTTAAAGTCACGAAAATGGTCGGATTCTTCCTGGAGCGGACCGAACGCGCGCAGCAGTTGAACGTGCTCTTCCGGCAACGAAGGAGCTTCCGAGTCGGCAAGGATTTCAATCAGCGCGATTTCAAATGGCGAGAGGGGCAGGGCGCCATCGAGACCATAACCCCGCGTCTCCCATTGTCCAGGAACGCGCGGGTGCCGATAAAGAAAAGTCGCGACCAGGTCGGCCTTGTCGCGATTCATATCCGAAAAGTCGCGGTTGCGGACGAAATAGCGCAACATCGCCTCTGCGACCTCGGCGTCGGTTTCGGTGGTTAAAGCCTGGCGAAGCATGGCAGGAGTGATGGCCATGTCGAGAACCTGCAGCCAAGGGTGCATCTGCGAAAGCGTGTCGCGGACATTGCCTTTTTCGCTGCTGATAGCCTCAGGCTCAAGGCTGTGGGGCGTAGGAAGTTTCGCCTGCAAATGGTCGCTCAAGAGCTTCTGGTAGAAGCTCTGGACCGTGGCCAGGAGCGCCAATTCCCATTTGGGATCTTCCGACACGTTCTATTCCCCCGCAGGCGCAACCGGCCAGCCGCAGTAATTCACTGTAAGTAAAAAGTTAACAGTAGTAAGGCGAAAAGAGGAGTACGGGAGGGGTGTTAGGGGGTTACTAAAGTGTGACTGGACCTGGGGGTTCAAGGGATAATATTTGGACGTCGTCGAATGAAAACGCGAATGAAGTCCCTTGAGCTACGGTGTGGCATTTGTTTCTTGTTCCTGATGTTTCTACCGCCCCGATCGCAGTCGGAGAATCCTCAAACACGTTTGAAGTCGTACCCATTGGCTACTTGGAGCAACATCACATGCCGCGCTAAGGGACGGTTTCAAGACCGCGATTACTGCGCATCAGCAGTGATGGATCAGATAGTCGCCGATGGAAAATCATCAATTCCAATTCTGATTTCACAGATCACGGATTCGCGCTGGGTCGCGGAGCCAGTGTACGACTTTTGGCCAAAAATACGGACAGGAGAATTGGCGTATTTCATTCTCTCGGACTTGTTTGTGGACGATACGTGGCAGAAACG
>Ga0070676_10001258_pt1 | contig 12759 bp, 7 predicted proteins | sample KBSM53metaG_FD_64667 | JGI IMG/M metagenome (GOLD analysis project Ga0070676, IMG submission 64667) | Miscanthus rhizosphere microbial communities from Kellogg Biological Station, Michigan, USA - KBS M5-3 metaG | ecosystem: Host-associated > Plants > Roots > Rhizosphere > Soil ...
TTCAGGAGATCTGAAACTGGGCCACTAAGCTCGTGACCGTTGTCGTCCAGAAAGCGAAAGCCGAGCGCGCGCGCCATCCCGAAACCACCATCGTTCGTGGCGCTTCCTCCGAGACCAATGATAATCTCTGCAGCACCGCGCTCGGTCGCGTCTCGCAGCATTTGACCGACCCCGAAAGTGGTCGTGCGCACCGGGTCTCGTTCGTTAGGCGCGAGCTGACTCAAGCCTGCGGTAGCACTCATTTCCATGACTGCCAGGCGGGACGCGGTCAGCCAGGCATAACGGCTTTGTCGGGCGCGACCGAGCGCGTCATCGGCCGCGATGACAATCCACTCCCCGCCAGTAGACGAGCGAATGGCGTCAGCCGTGCCTTCTCCGCCGTCGGCCAAAGCGACGATTTCTAATTCAGCAGTTGGCCGGATCGATTGCAAACCCTTGGCGATCGCAGCACCCACCTCTGCCGCGCCTAACGAGCCTTTGAATTTGTCGGGCGCGATCAGGATGCGCATGGCGACAGATTCGCTCTTTCGGTCGAATTGCAAACGGCAACCGACGGAATTTGCGCACCTTGGTAGGCCGCGTCGTTGACGAGAGCGCAACGAGTGGTCGGTTAATCAATTCAATACGCTGCCAGCATCCCATCGACAATCGCCATGTCCCTAATCAACGCCTACGCCGCGCAATCTCAGAACACGCCCCTTGCTCCTTTTTCGCTCGAACGACGTGAGCCTTTGCCCGGCGACGTCCAGATTGAAATACTGTTTTGTGGCGTTTGCCATTCCGACCTGCATATCGCGCGCAACGAGTGGGGTGGCCGAACCAAATATCCTTGCGTGCCCGGGCATGAGATTGTCGGTCGCGTCATTGAGGTGGGAAAGGAGGTTAAGAAATTCCGGGAAGGCGAGCTCGCCGCGGTCGGCTGCATGGTCGATTCCTGCGGCCGCTGTTTGAGTTGCAAAGAGGATCTGGAGCAGTTTTGCGAAAACGGAGTGACTCTGACTTACAACAGCCCGGATCCGCACACTGGCGGTCACACCTATGGCGGTTATTCGAAAAGCATCGTGGTGGACCAGGATTTCGTCCTTCGAATTTCGGACAAACTGGATCTCGCAGCCACTGCTCCGCTTTTGTGCGCGGGCATCACAACATACTCTCCGCTTCGTTTGGCAAAGGTTGGCCCGGGTCACAAGATCGGTGTCATTGGGCTCGGCGGACTTGGGCACATGGCCGTGAAGTTCGGACATGCTTTTGGGGCGCACGTCGCGCTCTTTACCACATCGCCGGGCAAGACGAAGGACGCCCTCCGGCTCGGAGCTGATGAAGTCATCTTATCGAAGGATCAGGCTGCCATGGAATCGCACAGGCGCAGCTTCGACTTCATCATCGACACCGCTTCCGCGCCGCACGACCTCAACGCCTACTTAGAACTTTTAAAACGCGACGGCACTTTAACGCTCGTCGGCATCCCGCCTGAACCTGTAGCTGTGAAGGCCTTCAATCTGATCGCGCCACGACGCCAGCTTACTGGATCGTTAATTGGTGGAATCGCCGAGACCCAGGAGATGCTCGACTTCTGTGCTCAACAGGGAATCGCCGCCGAGATCGAACTCATCAAGATCGATCAGATCAACGAAGCCTATGAGCGGATGTTAAAGAGCGATGTGAAGTACCGTTTTGTTATCGATATGTCCTCGTTGGGCAAAGTCATTCCGTCCAACGATTCGAGTTACCGCTAAGTCAGCACTAGAACTTGACACTAAGCCCGCCGTAATAATTTCGGCGGTAGGCCGGGACTATTCCTTCATCACGAATCTCCGCGTAGAAATCCTCATCAAACAAATTGCGGATGCCAGCGAAGACGCTGAGGCGGCCCTTGAGAAACTTCACCTCTCCAGTCAGGTCCCACACAGTGTAGGCGGGGATAAAGTGCGAAGGTGTATTATTTGCGTCGGCAAACGAATCGCCGACCATATCGCCGATCAGGCCTACTTTCACGGTATCTTTCCAGCGGTAGATGCCGCCGAGTTTGACGTGATACTCGGGCGCATAGGTCGTGTCGAATCCTTCACTAGGACCAGCGGTGAATTCGGTATCTAGCAGGGTGACATTGCCATAGAGGTTAAATTGGCCGTAGGGACTCTCAGTTCCACCGTTGAACATCGCGAGAAGATCGACCTCGACCGCGGCTTCGAATCCCGCGTACCGCGCGTCGCCCACGTTTTGAGTCGTAGTGAAGGTTACACCGGCATCATTGACTCCGGTGATTTCTCCGACCTGATCGTTCACTTCAAAATAGAAGCCACCGAGGTCGAACGTCACGTAGGGGAGAGGCTTGCCGCGCAAACCCAATTCAAACTGAAGCGAATGTCCCTCTTCCAGATCGCCATTCACGACTCCGTCGGGCGCGGTGGAAACCAGCTCACCATAAGTGCGCGGACGATATGCCTGGGCGACGGTGGCGTAGAGTTCCAATCGCGGAGAGCCGCCTGGCACCATTGAAGGCGTGCTCTGGGATGATTTGCCATCCTTGCTCATCGTCATCGGCCCAGGCACCTCACCTTCGACCAGGACGTACCCAGCGCCCAAACTGAAGAGCGGTACAAACGAAAAGTCGGACTGCGAGAGAAGCGGATCGCCCGGCGCCCGGGTGATATTCACCTTTTCATCGAGACTCTGGCCGAAGAACTCCAGGCGCATGCCCGGAACCACCGAAAGGCGACCAAAGTGAAACCGGTTCTCGGCGAAGATTGCGCCATCGGTCGTCGTGCCAGTATTGAAGCGGCGAAGCAGACCGCTGTCCGCATCGGGTGTCGCTCCGCGCTCGTCTGTGCGATCCTGCAAAGCGTGATAAAAATAAAGGCCACCGATGAAGGTCGAGGTATCGTGCGCGAGAGTGTAATCATGGCGCAAACTCAATTCGGCGCCTTCAATGTAATCCGCGCGATCTTGAATGTCGTTCGTGCTCGCGGCTGAGCCGGGTGCAGGGTTGGGATCAGGCGCGACGCCAAAACCACCCCCACGTTGCCGTTTGCTCCAGCGATCGAGGTAACCGCCGAAAGCCTTGAGATCGAGCTGGGTCTGCTCCGAGAAAACCTTCTGGTATTCGAGCATCCCGAAATACCGCTCCAGCCGAAATCGATCGAAGAAGCGCGTGGTGACGTTGCGATCCAGCTGGTAAAGCGACGCGCCTGGCGTGAACACCTCAGTCAGGCCGCCGGGTTCGCCATGTTCTTCGTTGTAGAGATCCGCGGTTAGAATCAACCGGCTGTCATTAGTCAGATCGTAAACCAGCTTGGCGCTGCCATTGTTCACCTCGTAATCGGCATTCGTGCGGAAGCCGTCCCGCTGGCGGTGATCATAGTAAACGTAGTAGCCGAACTGGCCGACGGTCCCGTCGATGCTCGTGAAATTCTGATAAAGCCCGTCGGTTCCAAATAGATTCTTGGTATAAAATTCAAACGGCAATTGGCGGTTCGGCATCTTCATCACAAAATTCAGGGCCCCGCCGGGTTGCGGTCCAAAGCGCAGAGCCGCGCCCGCCCTCACAAACTCGATCCGCTCGACTGCATCGAGAATGGGTGTGTAATGCGATTCCGGAAAACCAAACTGCTCGTTCTTGATCGATACGCCGTCTTTCAGCACCTGCATGAACTCGCTGCGCTGGGAATCCAGGCCGCGATAGCCAAAATTCACGATCGGCGACGACGGCTCCTCGCTTACGAGCAGGCCGGGAGTCGTTGAGAGCGCCTCACGGTAATCATTATTGGCAATGCTCGGGAACTCGTCCGGCCGGACGAATGACGTTTTCTTGCCCGAGTTGATCCGCGTTCCTTCGACTTCCGGCAGCGCCGGATATTCCTCCCGAACTTCGGTCCCTTTGACGACCAATTCCTCACTCTCGAAGGCAGTAACGAGCGCGAGAGTGGAAGTCCGATTCCAGTCAGCTAACCAAGGCTCATTGACCGTTGCTCGAACCGCGCTGCGTGACTTGGAAGAGGCCCGATGTTTCTTGTCATCATCATCCTCCCTCTTTTCGGACTCGTTCTCATCGTCGGCGAGAGCTTCCGAAGTGAGCGGCTCTTGCGCGATGTTCGTTTGAACGAAAAGAAAGCTGCAAGAGAGCAGCGCCAACGTCATGACCAATCGAGATTTAAGCAGCATAAGATGGTATCACACCTACTTATACGCCCAAAAGCAAGATAAATATTACAGATCCGTAATGTCTTTGGTAACGGGTAATCGCAATCCCGCGCGGCATTTACCGCAGATGGATTGATTCCGGCCGAGCCGCGGCCGCCTGGCGACTACTCGGCAATCTCTTCCATTGGCGGACACGTACAGAAGAGATTGCGATCTCCATAAACGCTGTCGATCCGCGCCACCGCCGGCCAGAATTTATGAACGCGGGTCCAGGTTGCCGGATAAGCGGCTTGCTCACGGGAATAGGGATGGTCCCATTTGTCGGCCGTGACCTGCTCCGCGGTATGCGGCGCGTTTTTGAGCACGTTGTTCTTCGGATCGGCCGCACCATTACGAATTGCTTCAATCTCCGCGCGGATGGAAATCATCGCATCACAGAAACGATCCAGTTCGTGTTGCGGTTCGCTTTCCGTCGGTTCGATCATGATCGTTCCCGGGACCGGCCAGGAAACGGTCGGCGCATGGAAACCGTAATCCATCAGGCGCTTGGCCACGTCTTCCACTTCTACCCCAGCGCTTTTGCACGGCCGCAGATCGAGAATGCATTCATGCGCGACCAAGCCGTGCCGGCCCTTGAAGAGAACCGGGAAATGCGGATCGAGCCGTTTGGCGATGTAGTTGGCGTTGAGAATCGCGACCTCCGTTGCTTTCGTTAGCCCAGCGGTTCCCATCATCCGGATGTACATCCACGAAATCGTCAGAATGCTGGCGCTGCCGTAAGGGGCGGCGGCGACCGGACCGGGGGAGTTTGGAGTGGTCAGTTGATTCGCCTGAGGTGGATTGAGAGATGGGAAGCCGGGAAGAAATTCGGCGAGGTGTTTTGCGACGCCAATTGGTCCGATACCGGGACCACCTCCGCCGTGCGGAATGCAAAAAGTCTTGTGCAGATTGAGATGACAGACATCTGCGCCAATGTCGCCCGGCCGACAAAGACCGACCTGCGCGTTCATGTTTGCGCCATCCATATAGACCTGGCCGCCGTGCGCATGAACGATGTCGCAAATCTCGCGGATGGTGGTTTCGAAAACGCCGTGGGTTGAAGGATAGGTGACCATGAGCGCGGCAAGATCCTTGGCGTGCTCGTCGGCCTTGGCGCGCAAATCGGCCAGATCGATGTCACCGTCCTCCAGACAACGCACGGCGACGACCCGGAAACCGGCCATGACTGCGCTCGCCGGATTGGTGCCGTGGGCGGATGTCGGGATGATGCAGACGTTCCGATGCGTCTCGCCGCGTGAGGCGTGATAGGCGCGAATCGCAAGCAGACCGGCATATTCACCCTGCGAACCGGCATTCGGTTGCAGCGACACTGCGGCGAACCCGGTGATCTCGGCCAACCAACGCTCGAGCTGAGTGCACATCGCCCGATAACCAGCCAGTTGCTCGTTAGGCGCAAAGGGATGGATGCGGGCAAACTCCGGCCACGAAACCGGAAACATTTCCGCGGTCGCATTCAGCTTCATCGTGCACGAACCGAGCGGGATCATGGAATGGCAGAGGGAGAGATCGCGGCTCTCGAGCTGGCGCATATAACGCAGCATTTCCGTTTCGCTGCGATGCGTATTGAAAACCGGGTGCGTTAGAAAATCAGATGTCCGATTTTCGATGGTCGATTCACGACAAGCGGCAGCGACACCGGGAAGAACAGCGCGATTTTCGCCGAAGATGGCGACGAGCATCTCAACATCTTCCGGTGTGCTCGTTTCATCGAGTGAGATCCCGATGCTGGACGGACCGAGAACACGCAGGTTGCAGTTTCGTTGCAATCCCTTCCGCCGAAATTCTTCACTGGCTCTTTTCCCAACCTCGATGCGGATGGTGTCGAAGAAGTCATCGTAGGCCAGTTCGTAGCCGAGCTGCTCGATCCGATCCGCGAGGCGACAGGTGAGTTGATGAATACGTCGGGCGATTTTGCGCAGACCGTCCGGCCCGTGATAAACCGCGTACATCGACGCCATCACGGCGAGAAGAACCTGCGCAGTACAAATGTTACTGGTCGCTTTGTCGCGACGGATGTGTTGCTCGCGGGTTTGCAGTGCCAGGCGATAAGCCGCACGCCCGGCGGCATCGTGCGACACACCGACCAATCGTCCCGGCATGTGGCGCTTGTATTGATCGCGCGTCGCGAAATATGCGGCGTGCGGTCCGCCGCCGCCTAACGGAACACCAAACCGTTGGGTGCTGCCGACCGCGACATCGGCTCCCATTTCGCCCGGCGGACGCAGGAGGGTGAGAGCGAGAATGTCGGCCGCGACGATCGCGAGCGCGCCTGCTTTATGCGTCGCTTCGATGAATGGTGCGTAATCGATGATGGCGCCGTCCGTCGTGGGATATTGCAACAGGACGCCGAAAATTTTTTCGTTAGGCTGAAAAGTTGCGGCATTACCGACAACGACTTCGATGCCTAGGGGCCGCGCGCGGGTTTGCACGACCGCAATGGTCTGGGGATGACAATTTTCCGAAACAAAAAACGCGTTGCGTCCGCCCACGACGGCGTGACACAGCGCCATCGCTTCAGCCGCGGCGGTGGCTTCGTCGAGGAGCGATGCATTTGCAATATCGAGCGCCGTCAGATCGGTCACCATCGTTTGAAAATTGAGCAAGGCTTCGAGACGACCTTGCGCAATTTCCGCCTGGTAGGGCGTGTAGGCAGTGTACCACCCGGGATTTTCGAGAATGTTGCGCTGAATAACAGGCGGAACGACGCAATCGGAGTAGCCAGCTCCAATGAAATTGCGCACGACTTTGTTTTGCTGAGCGAGCGCGCGGAGTTCGGCGAGGGCTTCTCCCTCGGATTTGCCCGCAGGCAAATCAAGCGGCTGCGCGGCGCGGATGTCTTTCGGGACGGTCGCGTCGATAAACGAATCGAGATCATCGAACCCGACCGCCTGAAGCATCGCGGCGATTTCCTCATCGCTCGGGCCGATGTGACGGCCAACGAATGGACTCAATTCTCCAGAGGCGCTCCCACGATCGCGGGATGATTCCTGAGCCTGCGAAGAAGCCCTTGCAGGCCGCGCCTGAGTTTCAACCGATTCCATTGCGAATCCTACGGGGGAACGCCCGCGATTCAAGGCGAAGGCAACGAGGACTGTCGGGTAATCCTGCGCTAATGACCGAAGCTCGACTGTTTGTGGCTGTGGCTGTTCTTTCGCACGCAGCGCGGTTCTGATGACATACGTGATTCACGTATATCATCGTAATTCGTCAAACGGCTCGCGGGAGCCAGAGGAGCTAGCGAAAGAATTAGTTTTTGCCGAATTCGGTGCCCGCAATGCAGTGAGCGGCAGCCCTTGGCACTGATCGAACCGCGCTTTGATACCGCGCGCCATGCTGCCTCGATTACTCCGCCGACGAGATTTTAATCCCCTGTTCTTGCAGATGCCCGAGTAACCGGTCGAGGTGCGCCCGGTCGCGCGTTTCAACGGTGCAGACAACGTTGACTGCCGAGACGTCGGAGCTGGCGAAAGCCCGGTCGTGCACCACTTGTTTGATGCTCGCGCCGACGGCAGCGATTTGCGCAGTGAGATCGGCGAGGCCGCCCGGCCGGTCGCTGATCACCGCAGTGAAACGCGAAAGGCGTCCGTCCGCGACGAGGCCGCGTTCGATGACCCGGCTCAGGACGTTCGGATCGATATTGCCGCCGCAAAGCAAAATGACGACGCGTTTTCCGGCGAGCTCGGTCAGTTGTCCGGAAAGACAGGCGGCCAGAGTGGTAGCGGCGGCGCCTTCGACCACGCCTTTTTCCAATTCGACAATGCGCAAGATCGCGAGAGCAATCTGTTCCTCGTTAACGAGAACCAATTTGTCGGTATGCTGGCGGGCTGTCGCGAACGCATTGCTTCCAACCTGGGCAATGGCGAGTCCGTCCGCCAAGGTCGGACGTGTTTCGATCCGGACCGGGTGTTCGGCGCGCATGGCCGCTGAAAAACTGGCGACGTGATCTGCTTCGACCGCGATAACTTTGGCTTCCGGTCGCAAGGTCTTGACGGCGAGTGAGACACCCGCGAGCAGACCGCCGCCGCCGACTGGAACGATCACCGCATCGAGATTCGGAACCTGCGCGACGACCTCAAGACCGGCCGTGCCCTGACCCGCGATAATGGCGGGATCATCATAACCGTCGATGTAAGCCAGTCCTTTTTCCTGCGCGACCTCGTGGGCGCGCGCTTTGGCTTCGGCGAAGTCTTTGCCGTGCAGGAGAACGGTGGCACCGAGTTTCTGGCAATTGGTGATCTTGATGAGCGGCGCAAATTTCGGCATGACCACAGTAGCGGGTATGCCTAACAATCGTCCCTGGTAAGCCAGGGCCTGGGCGTGATTGCCAGCCGAAGCCGCGATGACGCCTTTCTGCTGCTGTTCCGTTGAGAGCTGAGCGAGCGCGTTGCGTGCTCCGCGTTCTTTGAAACTCCCGGTGCGTTGGAGATAATCGAGCTTGCAATAGATCTCCATCCCCGTGAGCTCGCTCAGCGGGATGGATTTGGTGCAGGGCGATTCGTAGACCGCGCCTTTAATGCGGCCGGCAGCTTCCTCGATATCGTGAAAGGTGATCAAAAGGTGATGCGCAAGCGTTGGAGGAGCCTATCCTCATGACGCGGCTGCCATCAACCCTCAAGCGTTCCGTCGAGCAGTTCGCGCACTGTGCTGGCGAGCTCGTCGGCGCTGAATGGTTTCGCAAGGAAGCACATTCCTGGATCGCGCCGATCACCCGGGTGCATCGATTCTTCGAGGTAACCTGAAATGAAAATCACTTTCGTTTCCGGGCTCGTCTGCCCGAGCCAATCGACAAACTGGCGACCACTGATTTCCGGCATGACCATGTCGGTTAAAAGCAGATCGATTTTCGGCGTGCCATTACGTTTCGTGATGATGCGTTTGGCATCTTCGCCGTGCGCCGCCTCAAGGACCTCGTAACCGAGGTTGCGCAGGACGCGCACCGAGATATGACGCACGCTCACTTCATCTTCGAGGACGAGGATGGTCTCCGTGCCGCGCAGATGTTTCTTATGTCCGGGCTTTTTGTAGGGCAGCGGTGGAGGCGCAGCGACGCGGGGAAGATAGATGCGGAAGGTACTGCCTTTCCCGGGCTCGCTCTCGGCGCAAATGTAACCGCCGCTTTGCCGAATAATTCCGTAACTGGTGGCGAGACCCAGCCCGCTGTGACCGTCGTCTTTCGTGGTGAAGAAAGGCTCAAAGAGTCGCGCTTTAACCGCTTCGCTCATGCCGCACCCATTGTCCTGGAGTGAGATCGTCACGTATTCCCCGATCGGGAGATCGATCCCGTTAGGCAAACGGCTCGGAGCAGGCCCAACTTCGAGAGCGGAAGTTTCGATCGTTAGGCGCCCGCCTTTGCGCATCGCATCGCGCGCGTTGACCGCCAGGTTCAGGATGATTTGCCCGAACTGCCCGGCATCGACTTTGATGTAGGCGCCCTTTTTCAGATGATGAAGATGACAAACGACCGAGATGTTATCGCTGAGGAGCCGAAGCAATGTTCGCTCGAGATTGCTGATGAGGCTGTTGACCTCGAGGACAGTCGGCTCGAGCGCCTGGCGCCGGCTGAAGGCGAGGAGTTGGTGCGTTAGTGAAGAGGCGCGCCCGGCGGCATCGCGGATTTCTTTGATTTGGTCCGCAATCTCTCCTTTCACTTCTTTCTCGTGCAGGAGCAGATCGCTGTAGCCAAGAATGGTGGTAAGAAAATTGTTAAAATCATGCGCGACGCCGCCCGCTAGTTGTCCAAACGCTTCCATGCGTTGGGAACGGCGCGCCTGCGCTTGCAATTGACGACGGGTGGTGACATCCATCAGCGTTCCCACCAGCCGGACAGCCTGGCTGCGGTTATCGCGAAGGATCAAGCCGCGCTCGAGAATGTTAGAGTAACCGCCATCGCTGCGTCGAAACCGGTATTCACCTTTCCAAGTTTCGGCGTTCTCTTTGAAAGCGAGACGCAAACTGTCCTGGATACGGGGTAGATCCTCGGGGTGGATATGCTCGAACCAAAACCCGATTTTTTGGCTGGCCGCACCGCGAGCGTGTCCGAGCAAACTCGTGAGGCCACGTGGCCAGAGGAGCGCTCCGGTTTTTACATTCCAATCCCGAACCGCATCATTCGTCGCGCGGGAAACAATTTCAAAATAATCCGCGCCCGTTGCAGGAGCAGTTTCAGGGTGTGGACCGTTTTGCCTCTGAGCGGCTGTATCATGGTCGTTTTTCTTTGGTTGTTGCCGAGGTAAATTCGGGGTTTTGGTTGCCATGCGGTCACACGGCCGCGGCCGCGGAACTGAGATTAGCTAGATCTATGCCCACCCGATTAGTGGATGGTTACGGAAAAGTCTTACCTTTCCGTCACATCAGAGCCGTTTTGGAGTAGCCTCAGGTGCGCTACGCAAGCGTGCCAATTTCTCGATTCCGCGCGAGAACGGTTGCCGGGGTCAACGCCGCCGGTTACAACATTCGGCTAGTGAATTTCACAGTCCAAGAATTGGCTGAAGTCTGTGGCGGGAGAGTATCGGGTAACGCCAATGCCACAATTTCCGGCGCGGCCTCGGTAGTCGAGGCGACTCCCGGCGAAATTACGTTCTATGGCAACCCGCGCTATCTCGCCGCTTTTCGTCGGACCCGCGCTTCGGCGGCTTTTGTGCCGGATGATTTCGAGGAACAAATCCTCGGTGCGCAGATTCGCGTGACCGATCCAGGCAAGGCATTTGAGCAAGCGGTGCTTAGATTTGCGCCTAAGCCCATTGCCTTCCCACCGGGAATTCATCCGACCGCTGTGATTGCCGTCGGAGCGTCGTTAGGCGAAGCGGTTTCGATTGATGCGCACGTCGTCGTCGAAGCGGGGGCGCGGATTGGCGATGGCACTCGCATTGGCGCAAACAGCTACGTCGGCCACGAAACGATCATCGGCGCAGGGAGTCTCATTTACCCAAACGTCACGATTCGCGAGCGATGCAAAGTCGGCGATCGCGTCATCATTCACAGCGGGACTGTGGTCGGCTCGGATGGTTTTGGATTCGAAATGACCGCGACCGGGCACAAGAAAGTGCCGCAGATCGGCATCGTGCAAATCGATAATGACGTCGAGATTGGCGCCAATACCACGATCGACCGCGCGCGTTTTGGCCGCACCTGGATTCAAGAGGGCGTCAAGATTGATAACCTCGTGCAAATCGCGCACAACGTGGTGATCGGCAAACACTCCATCATCGTCGCGCAAGTCGGCATCGCCGGGAGTGTGCGCATAGGCTCTCGCGTGGTCATCGGCGGCCAGGCAGGGATCATTGGCCACATCGAGATTGACGACGGGACAATGATCGGCGCGCAAACCGGCGTAGGGAAGAGTTTGCATGGCGGCACCTGGTGGACATCACCGGCGGTTCCGCTCAAGGAAGCCAAGGAGCAGATTGCCTTGGTGCGACGGCTTGGGAAATTGTTCGAACGCGTGAAAGCGCTCGAGGAAAAAACAGGCGAAAAGCCCTAACGATTTAATCTCAGGGCAGAGCGGCGAACGGAAATTCGCCTTACGGCACCAGAAAAATCTTGCCGGTGTAAGGGTCTTTCACTTTCTGCCCGGGCGAGTAACCCGTCACATCCACGTAACCGCCATTCTTATCAAATGGACTGAAGCAATAGCCCGGCTTTCCGGGAACAGGCTTGCCGTAAGGGATATCAGTGCTCGCGCTTTGGACAATGCGCGGGGTGGCGGTCGGGTTCGCCGGCCCTTGTGCAGGAGGATTGGGATTATTCGTAGTAACCTGGCGCTGGATCTGAGTCTGCACGGGCGGTGGTGGTGGCGGTTGGACAGCGTAGGAGGCGGGAGGTGGATTCGTAGCCGTGCCGGGAGCCGTGCCCGGGGGATAAGCCTGAGTTTCCGTCGTCGTCGTTGTTGTCTCTGTAACCTGCCCGTCCCCCTCATCGATATGGCGTCGGACGTACGCGGCCGGCGCATCGATCACGCGAAAGGTCGCCACGCCGACATCCTTCGCCGTTTCGCAGGAAGAAAACAGAGGGATCACCAGGAGGGCTAGAAGTGTCCGTTTCATGGATTTGGACATAATCATTTCGGTCGGTAGGACGTTCCTGATCGGATAAAAATTCAGACCGAGTTTTGTTTTGTTGAGGCCTCGTTTCCAGCAACTTTTTTGAAATGCATTTCTGGCGAGCCCGGTCAGCTCGAGCTTGGACCTACCATACGCATAATATGTTCATTTTGAATCTCGAATGGCGTGCTGAGTGTTGTTCCATCGATTTGATTCACCTTGGCGAAGCGTCGCACTAGCATCATATAATTTCTGGATTCGTCTGGGGTTTTTCCCTAGCTGAACAGACGCTCGCGGCCCGATTGTCAGCGGCGCGAAAATGTTGTTGAAAAGAAGCTCATGAATAGGGAGCTGTCTTTAGCGGATCGCCTGAAAATATTGCAGGCGACCGACAATTATCGGCCTTGGTATTCACTGGATGATCAACGTGTCTGCGCTGTCTGCACGCGAACGATCGACGGACGGCGCATCGAAATTAAGGGTCAGCGAGGAAGTTACACCCTGCATTGCCCGACGCCCG
>Ga0070676_10001282_pt1 | contig 12616 bp, 13 predicted proteins | sample KBSM53metaG_FD_64667 | JGI IMG/M metagenome (GOLD analysis project Ga0070676, IMG submission 64667) | Miscanthus rhizosphere microbial communities from Kellogg Biological Station, Michigan, USA - KBS M5-3 metaG | ecosystem: Host-associated > Plants > Roots > Rhizosphere > Soil ...
TCGGCTTGCCCAGGCGGCCAGCCTGGGCTGCGCCTCGCGCCTTGCCTGCGGCCCCTTGCAACCCCAACGCGGGCCCGGCTCTCTGCCGCCCAGGCTCCTGGCTGCGAGCCAGACAGAACGACCTCGGAGACTCTCATGCAGTACCCACGGCGCCGCGGGCGCCATCACCCCCTGGCTTGGGCCGCACTGATCGCGTGTTCCCCGGCACTCCACGCGCAGACCGTCGCGGTCACGACCCTGCCGGCGGTCGAGATCGTCGGCACGACGCCGCTGCCCGGCACCGGCGTGCCGAAGGACCAGATCCCGTCGAACGTGCAGAGCGCCGATGCGAAGCGCCTGCGCGATCTGCAGAGCCTGAACCTGCCCGAATTCATGGCCAGCCAGCTGCCCAGCGTCAACATCAACGAGACCCAGGGCAACCCGTTCCAGATGGACCTGAACTACCGCGGCTTCACCAGCAGCCCGCTGCTCGGCATGCCGCAGGGGCTGTCGGTCTACCTCGACGGTGTGCGCGTCAACGAGCCGTTCGGCGATGTCGTCAACTGGGACATGATCCCGAACGTCGCGCTCGCCAGCGTGACCCTGCTGCCGGGCTCGAACCCGCTGTTCGGGCTGAATACGCTCGGCGGCGCGCTGGTGCTCAAGACCAAGAGCGGCGACACCGATCCCGGCGGCGAGCTCGAAGTGCGCGGTGGCTCGTTCGGCCGCGTCAGCAGCGAGCTCAGCTACGGCCGCACGCTCGGCGAGCACGGCCACCTGTTCGCAGCGCTCGGCAGCTTCGACGAAGACGGCTGGCGCGACTATTCGCCGTCGCGGGTGCGCCAGCTGTTCCTGAAGGGCGGCGAGCGCGCTCCCGGCTATTCGTGGGAGCTGAGCCTCCTGCACGGCGAAAGCCGCCTGATTGGCAACGGCCCGCTGCCCGAATCGATGCTCGCGACCGGCCGCACCCAGGTCTACACCCGCCCCGACCCGACCGACAACCGCGTGACGATGCTGTCGATGAACGCGACACGCCAGGTCGGCCCCGGGCTGGAACTCGCGACGACCCTGTATACCCGGCGCGTGCATGCGGCCACGCTCAACGGCGACCTGAACGACGCCTTCGACCCGCCCGCGACGCCCGAGTCGGCGATCGAGCACCGCACCGACACCCGCGAGCGCAGCGAGGGTCTCGCGTTGCAGCTGAGCAAGACCGTCGGCGCGCACCGGCTCAGCGTCGGCGCCACCTATGACCGCGCGCGCAACGACTTCGCGCAAAGCTCGGCCGAGGGCGAGCTCGACGCGACCCGGCTCGTGGTCGTGACGCACGCGCCGCAGGTCGACGCGCTGATCACCGGCACCAGCCGCACCGCGAGCGCGTTCCTGGCCGACATCGTGACCCTGGCGCCGGGCCTGAACCTGACGCTCTCGGGCCGCTACAACGACACCCGCGTGCGCACTGTCGACCTCGGCCGCGCGACGCTCGGGCTGGACACCGCGCTCGACGGCGCCGGCAAGTTCAGCAAGTTCAATCCGGCCGCGGGCCTCACCTGGCAGGTCGCCCCGGCATTGACCGCCTATGGCGGCTTCAGCCAGGGCAATCGCGCGCCGAGCCCGATCGAGCTCGGCTGCTCCGACCCCGACCATGCCTGCGTGCTGCCGAATGCGCTGCAGGGCGATCCGCCGCTGAAGCAGGTGGTCTCGCGCACGCTCGAAGCCGGCCTGCGCGGCAACTTCGGCAGCCCGGATGCGCGGCTGCGCTGGAACGCCTCGGTGTTCCGCACCGACAACCGCGACGACCTGCTGTTCATCAGCAACGGCCGCGCGGCCGGCTACTTCTCGAACTTCGGCCGCACGTTGCGCCAGGGCGTCGAGCTCGGGCTGTCGCAAGGCAGCGCCGCGATCGACTGGAGCCTGTCGTACAGCTACCTGCGCGCGACCTTCGAATCGTCGACCTGCCTGCTGTCGGCCTCGAACAGCAGCGCCGGCAGCAGCCCGGCCTGCACCGGCGCCGGCGAGATCGAGGTCCGCCCCGGCGACCGGATGCCGGCGTTGCCGGCGCACAGCCTGAAGCTCACCGTCGACGCCCGGCCGCTGCCGAGCTGGAGCATCGGCGCCCAGGTCGCCGCGTACTCCAGCCAGTTCGTGCGCGGGAACGAGAACAACGCCCACCAGGCCGACGGCCTCGACTTTTTCGGCGCCGGCACGATCGGCGGCTTCGCGGTCGTCAACCTGACGACGAGCTGGAAGCTCGGCGCCGGCTGGGAGCTGTTCGCGAAGGTCTCGAATCTGTTCGATCGCCGCTATGCGAGCGGCGGGCTGCTGGCCGAGAACGCGTTCGACGCACAGGGCCGGCTGCAGCCGCCGGCCGACTGGCGCAACGAGCAGTTCGTCGCGCCCGGCGCGCCGCGCGCACTGTGGGTCGGCCTGCGCTGGCGCTTCGGCGAGCCGGGCTGAACATCGGCGCGGGCGCGGCCGGGGTGCGGCGGCGGCTCGGCTCTTGCTTGCGCCCGGCGGTTGTCGGCTCGTTCGACGCGCCGTTCCGGCGGCGTGACACAGTGTCCCGCCGCGCGTGTACGGCGGCGCAGCAGGCAGACCGTTCGCAGGGCGCCGGAGGCGGGCGCGCGCATCCGGCGCGCGAGCGTTGATTCATCGCGAAAGGGATGGCATGGACCGCAGCGATGCGCTGTTGCACGACTGGCGCGAACGCGCGCTGGCGCTCGAACGCGAGGTCGGCCGCGCCGTGATCGGGCAGGCGCGCGTGATCCGGCTCGTCAACACCGCGGTGTTCGCGCGCGGCCACGTGCTGCTGCAGGGCGATGTCGGCGTCGGCAAGACGACTTTGCTGCGGGCGTTCGCGCGCGTGCTCGGCGGCGCCTATGCGCGCACCGAGGGCACGATCGACCTGATGCCCAACGACCTGATCTACTACACCTACATCAGCGCCGAGGGCCGGCCGGCGGTCGAGCGCGGGCCGCTGATCCAGCACGGCGACGAGCTCGCGATCTTCTTCTTCAACGAGATCAACCGTGCGCGCCCGCAGGTGCACTCGCTGCTGCTGCGCGTGATGGCCGAGCGCAGCGTCTCGGCCTTCAACCGCGAATGGCGCTTCCCGCACCTGCTGGTGTTCGCCGACCGCAACCGGGTCGAGCGCGAAGAGACCTTCGAGATCGCCTCGGCCGCGCGCGACCGCTTCATGATGGAGGTCACGATCGAGGCGCCGACCGACGAAGCCGAGCGCCGCGCGCTGATGTTCGACCCGCGCTACCACGACACCGATGCGCTGATCGATTCGCTCGCCGACGCGCTGCTCGCGCACCGCGAGCTCAACGACATCGCGGCGCAGATCCAGCGCAGCGTGCAGACCTCCGAGGCCTTGCAGAAGTACGCGCTCGAGCTGTGGCGGGCGAGCGCAGCGCCGGCCGACTACGGCGTCAGGCTGTCCGACCTCGACACCGCGCAGCTGATGCTGGCTGGCGCCAGCCCGCGCGGCATGAGCATGCTGCTGCGTGCCGCGCGGGTCACGGCCTGGCTCGAAGGGCGCGACTACACCACGCCCGAAGATCTGCAGTCGGTGTTCGACGTGACGATCGCGCACCGGCTGTGCTACCAGCCGGTCTACGAGATGCGCCGGCACGAGATCGCCGGGCCGTTGATCGCGGGCATCCTCGGCAGCGTCGCGGCGCCGTGAGGTCGCGCTGACGACCCCGGCGACTTCATCGACGACCCGAAGCCACTGACCCGAGACGAGCGCGACGATGCCCGATCCGCAGATGCCCGCCGCGACGCCATTGCGCGAGGTGCACTACCGCGTCGGCGCGCCGGTGCTGGGCCACTTCCCGGGCCACCACCGCAGCACGCGCGGCGACAGCGGCTTCGAGTTCCGTGGCCATGCGTCGCTGCTCGACGCACCCGACCCGCGCCGGCTCGACCTGCATGCGAGCCTGCGCGACCCGTTCGGCGACTGGCGCGTGCGCGTCTACAGCCAGCGCAAGGCGATCCCGGTCACGGTCGTCGCCGACCTGTCGGCGTCGATGGGCTTCAGCGGGCGCGAGCCGAAGCTCGGTGTGCTCGCCGCTCTGGTCGAGAGCCTGGCGTGGTCGGCCTGGCGTACCGGTGACAGCTTTGGCTTCATCGGCTGCGACCACGCGCTGCGCAGCGACCTGCTGCAACCGCAGACCCGCGCGCGCGGCGCCGGCGGCGAGATCGCGCGCCGGCTGCGCGCGCTGCACCCGGCCGGGCGCGACGCGCGTGGGCTGCTCGATGCGCCGCGCCACATGGGCCGGCAACGCGCGCTGCTGTTCCTGGTCTCCGACTTCCACCTGCCTCTCGACATGATCGGCGCGGTGCTCGATGGCTTCAGCCTGCACGAGGTCGTGCCGACGGTGCTCTGGGATCCGCTCGAGTTCGAGCTCAGCGCGGCGCGCGGGCTGGCCCAGGTGATCGACCCCGAGAGCGGCCATCAGCGCCTGGTGTGGTGGCGCCCGGCGCTGCGCGCGCGCTGGCAGGCGGCGCATGCGCAGCGCCGCGCGGCGCTGGCGGCGCTGTTTCGCAGCCGGCGGTTGAAGCCGCTGTTCATCGAAGGCGGGTACGACGCCGAGGCCGTCACCCGCCACTTCCATTCATGACCCGATACGCGTTCCGGCTCGCGACCTTGCTGCTCGCGCTGTGCCTCGGCGCCGCGGCCGGCGCCGCGCCGCAGACGCTGAGCGCGCACAGCGACGCGCCGCGCGCGTTCGGCTACACCGTCGGCGATGTGGTCTCGCGCCGCATCGCGCTGCAGGTGCCGGCCGGCCTGCGCCTCGACGCCGACTCGCTGCCGCAGGTCGGCGGCCGGGGCAGGGCGATCGAGCTGCGGCGCGTCGAGTTGCGCCGCTCGCTCGCCGGCGTGCCCGAAGAGCTGCGGCTCGACTACCAGGTCTTTCTGGCGCCACGCGAGCTGCGCGTGCTGGAGCTGCCGGTGATCGAGCTGCGCTTCGACGGCTCGCCGCGGCCGCAGACCGTGCGCATCGACGCCTGGCCGGTCACCGTCGCGCCGCTGACGCCAGCCGATGCATCGCCGCGCGAAGGCCTCGGCGAGATGCGCCCGGATCGCGATCCGCCGCCGCTCGACACCTCGGCGCTGCGCACGCGGCTGCTGGCCGAGGGTGTGATCGCGGTGCTGCTGCTCGCCTACCTCGCGCATGTCTATCTCGGCCTGCCGTGGCTGGCACGGCGGCGCCGACCGTTCGGGCGCGCCTGGGACGCGTTGCGCGCGCTGCCGGCCGCGCCCGATGCGGCGCAGCGCCGCGCCGCGTTCGAGCGGTTGCATGCGGCGTTGAACGCGAGTGCTGGCGAGGTGCTGTTCGAGCCCGGCGTCGACCGCTTCATCGCGCAGCGGCCCGGCTTCGCGCCGCTGCGCGACGAGCTACTGCGGTTCTTCGCGCAGTCGCGCGCCGAGTTCTTCGCCGGCGCGCCGACCGGTGTCGTCGACATGCACTGGCTGCGCACGTTCTGCCGCCGCTGCCGTGACGCCGAGCGAGGTGCTGCATGAGACACCCTGTGTCGCCGCGGGCCGAGCGCCGGGCCGCTCCCAAGCCGGCCCGCATCCCCTCGGGGGATCGGCCGACGTACCCGTTGGACGAGGGGCTGTCATGAGCCCGATGAGCTTCGACGCACCGGCCTGGCTGCTGCTGCTGCCGCTGGCGCTGCTGCCGCTGTTCGCGCATGTGCGCGGCGCGCTGCCGAACGCCTGGGTCGCGCTGCTGCCGCCGGACCGCGGCTCGCGCGTGCTGCAGGGTCTGCTGCGGGCCGCAGCCGCGCTCGCGCTCGCGGCGGTGATCGTCGGCATCGCCGGCCCGTACCGGCCCGAATACGAGGTCGAGCGCGTTGGCCGCGGGGCCGAGATCGTGCTGCTGCTCGACCGCAGCCGCAGCATGGACCAGGGCTTCGGCGGCGGTGGCGGCGCGGGCGCCCGCGGCACCGGCCCGGAAGCGCTCGACTACTACGCGAAGCTGCGCGCCAACGAGGCGCGCGAGACCAAGGGCGTGGTCGCGCGGCGTGTGCTGTCGGAGTTCGCGGCCAAGCGGCCGGAAGACCGCTTCGGCATGATCGTGTTCAGCACCTTGCCGCTGCGCCTGCTTGAGTTCACGCAGAAGAGCGAGGTGATCCAGGCGGCGATCAACGCCGGCAACATCGGCCGCGGCCTGTCGGAGACCAACATCGCGCTCGCGTTGCAGGCCGCGCTCGGCACCTTCCAGGACCGGCCCTACACCGGCTCGCGCATCATCATGCTGGTCTCCGATGGCGGCGACCGGCTCGACCCGAGCGCGCGCGAGCGCATCGCGCAGCTGGTGCGCAAGACCCGGGTCGCGATCTACTGGATCTACATCCGTTCCGCGCGCAGCCCCGGGCTGCTGCCCGACCAGGACGAGCCGCCGGCGAATGCCGACGCGGTGCCCGAGTACTTCCTGCACCGCTTCTTCCTGTCGCTCGGCGCGCCGTACAAGGCCTACGAGGCCGGCACGCCGCAGGCGCTGCAGCAGGCCGTGGACGACGTCAGCCGGCTCGAGAATCTGCCGATCACCTACCAAGACACGGTGCCGCGGCGCGACCTGTCGGGCTGGGGCTATGCGGCCGCGTTCGCCGCGGTGCTCGTGCTGGTGGCGGCGAATCTGCTGGAGCTGCGCCGATGGTCCTAGCGACGCGCCGCCGCACCCGGGTCGTGCTCGCGCTGCTCGCGCTCGTGGCCGCGGCCGCGCTCGTCGACGGCGTGCGGCTGTGGCGCACGGCGCAGAACAACGCGCTGATCGCGTCGCGCGCGACGATCGCCGAGGCGCCGGGCCAGCCGCCCGAACTGCGCTTCGCGCAGGCCGCGGCATTTGCCGCGAGCGGCGCGCGCGACGCAGCGCTGAACCGCTACCGCGCGCTGCAGCCCGACCCGCGCCTCGGTGCGGCGGCGCGCTACAACAGCGCGAACCTGCTGGTGCGCCAGGCGCTCGAGGTGCGTGGCAGCACCCAGCCCGGCCAGGCGATCGCGCTGCTCGAGCTCGCCAAGGAAAACTACCGCGACGTGCTGCGCGACGACCCGACCCAATGGGATGCGCGCTACAACCTCGAGCGCGCGCAACGCCTGCTGCCCGACCCCGATGACGAAGAGCCGGCGGTCGGCGAAGAGGCGCGCAACCGTGAACGCGCCGTGACGACGATGCGCGGCGTGTCGCCCGGCCTGCCATGAAGGCCGCCGACCTCGCGGCCTGGGCCGCAGCCTCGTGGCGCCGCCATGCCGAGCGCTGGCTGCTGTGCGGCGCCGCGGCCGCGTTGGCGGCGTGCCTGCTGCAACCCGGCTGGATGCTCGAGCGCGACCGCTTCGACCATGTGGTCGTGCTCGACATCACGCAGAGCATGAACGTGCAGGACGAGATGCTGAACGGCAAGCCGGTCGCGCGCCTCGCCTTCGCGAAGCAGGCCCTGCGCGATGCGCTGCTGCGCCTGCCCTGCGGTTCGAAGGTCGGATGGGGTGTGTTCACCGAGTACCGTGCGCTGCTGCTGTTCGAGCCGGTCGAGGTCTGCGCGAACCTGAGCGAGCTGCGTTCGACGCTGGCGCACATCGACGGCTCCATGGCCTGGAGCGGCAACAGCGAGATTGCGAAAGGCCTGCACAGCGGCATCGCGATCGTGCGCGAGTTGCCCGGCAGCCCGTCGCTGGTGTTCGTCACCGACGGCCAGGAGGCGCCGCCGCTGAGCGCGTCGCATCGGCCGCGCTTCGACGACAAGCCGGGCGAGATCAAAGGCCTGATCGTCGGTGTCGGCGACCTGCGGCCATCGCCGATCCCGAAGACCGACCCGAGTGGGCAGCCGCTCGGTTTCTGGCGTGCCGACGAGGTCGCGCAGGCCGACATCTACGGCAGCGGCCGCGGTGCCAGCGTCAGCGGCGAACGCATGACCGAGGACGGCGCCGCCGCGCCGCTGCCCGCGCTCGGTGCGACCCCGGGCAGCGAGCACCTGTCGGCGCTGCGCGAGCCCTACCTGCGCCTGCTCGGCCGCGAGCAGGGTCTGGGCTTCGTGCGCCTGGCATCGGCCGACGCGCTGGCCGCGGCGTTGACCGCGCCGGCGCTGGCCAAGCCGACGCCGGTGCGCACCGATGGCCGCGTCGTGTTCGCGCTGCTCGCGCTCGCGCTGCTGCTGGCGCGCTACGTCGCGCCGGCCGCGCGGCGCTGGCGCGCGCTGCGGCCGGTGCGCTCATGACGGCGCGCGGTGATCCACGCGGCACTCTCTTCACCCATCGAGGAATCCGACGCATGCCCTTGTCATCTGTTGCCGCGGCGCTGCGTCGCGGCGTCCCGCTCTGGATCGGCATGCTTGCGACACTGGCCGCGCCGCTGGTGCAGGCCAACGACCGGCCGTTCCAGGTCGCCCGCACCGCGGTGCTCGAAGACGACGAGCAGGTCTGGTCGTTCGAGTCATGGGTGCAGCGCCTGGGCACGGTGCGCGCGCTCTCGATCGAGCCCGAATACACCTTCGGAGTGGGCACCTCGGTGCAGGTCGAGCTGTCGCGTTTCGTCGATCGGCACGATCGCGAGACCGGCCACGAGGCCGAGGTCGAGTTCAAGCATCTGTTCAACAACGTCGCACGCGACGGCTGGGGCTGGGGCATCAGCGCGACGCTCGCCGCGGAGCGCCTGCGCGAGACCGGCCGCACCGTGCCGTCGCTCGGCCTGAAGCTGCCGGTCTCGATCGCCCTCGGCGACGGCGGCGGCTTTCTGCATCTCGATGCCGGCATCACGAAGGCGCGCGACGAGCGACGCGCCTGGGTCGGTGCCGCCGGCATCGAACGCGAGCTGTTCCGGCGCACGACCGGCTTCGCCGAACTCGCGCGCGAAGGCGGCGTGAGCTTCGCGCAGATCGGCGCACGCCACTGGCTGCGCCGCGACAAGCTCGCGATCGACGTCAGCCTGCAGCAGCAGCGCGCCGAGGGGCTGCGCACCCACGGTTTCATCATCGGGCTGGGCTGGTACGACTTGTAGTTTCACCTCTGGACTCGCGTTGCGGGGCGAGTACCGTGCATGAGCATTCCCGCACCTCGACAGGAGACTCACGATGGCCAAGCTGATCGCGCTGTACAAGAAGCCCGCCGACGCGGCGGCGTTCGACGCGTACTACACCTCGACCCACGTGCCGCTGGCGAAGAAGATCCCGGGCCTTCGGCGTTACGAGGTCAGCAGCGGCCCGGTGGCGTCGCCGCAGGGCGACTCGGGCTACCACCTCGCTGCGATCCTCGAATTCGATTCGCTCGCCGCGATCCAGGCCGGTCTCGGCACGCCCGAAGGGCAGGCGACCGCAGGCGATCTGGGCAATTTCGCGCAGGCCGGCGTCGAGCTGCTGATGTTCGATTCGAAGGACGTCTGAACCGGCGCCGCGCGCCGCGGTCACGCCGCGTCAGGTCTTGCGCGCGCGTGCGGGCCTGGCCGGGGCCGCAGGCGGCGCGGTCTTCGACATCTTTGGCGCCTTCGCCTTCTTCGGCCGCGCGGCACCGCGCCGGCCGGGCGCATCGGCCGCGCCCGGCGTCGGGCCGAGCTGCCGCTGGATCTCGGCCTGGCCGCGCTCGCACAGGAACTCCTCGAATGCGAGCGCGACTTGCGGCAGCTGGCGCGACGCCAGGTGCATCACGTACCAGTCGCGCACGATCGGGTTGTCGGGCATCGGCAGCAGTTTCAGCAGGCCGGCATTGATCTCGAGCACGCAGGTGTGCATCGACAGGAACGCAGCGCCGAAGCCGGCCGCGCACATGCGCTTGATGGCCTCGTTGCTCGACAGCTCGGAGCCGATGCGCAGCGGCAGCCCGAGGTCGCGGAACAGGCGCTCGACGGTCGTGCGCGTGCCCGAACCGCGCTCGCGCACCAGGATGCGGGTCTCGGCGACTTCGGCCAGCGTCAGCCCGCGCACCGCCATCAGCGGGTCGCTCGGTGCCGCGAGAAACGCCATCGGGTGGCGCGCGAAGGTGCGCGAGTCGGTCTTCAGTTCGGCCGGCGGGCGGCCCATGATCGCGATGTCGATCTCCTGGCCGGCGAGCATGCGCACGATCTCGTCGCGGTTGCCGACCTGCAGCTTGACCTTCACCTTCGGCCGGTCGGCGATGAAGCTGACCAGCAGCGGCGGCAGCAGGTACTCGGCGGTCGTGACGGTGCCGACGCGCAAGGTGCCCGAGAACACGCCCTGCAGTGTCGCCATCTCCTCGCCGGCCTCGCGCCACAGCTCGACGATGCGGCTCGCATAGCCGGCCAGCAATTCGCCCGCTTCGGTCAGGCGCACGCCGCGGCCAGTGCGCTGCAGCAGCGGCGTGCCGGCCGAGGCCTCGAGCGCGCCGATCTGGATCGACACCGCGGGCTGCGTCAGGTGCAGCTCGTCGGCCGCGAGCGAGACGCTGCCCAGGCGCGCGAAGGTGTGGAACGCGGTCAGCTGGCGGAAGGTGGCGTTGCGTGAAAGCGGCATGGCATTTGGAATGAGTCTTGGTATTAGAAAACACAAATACGAGATCTAATAGATTTTATTATTCTAAATCGTTGGAGTTGCCTACATTCGCCTCATCGGATCACCGACCACGTGCAACAGCAGGGGAACACTCGATGGGCAACATGAACGAGGCAGTCCAGATCACGGACGCGAAGAAGCGTTATTCGGCCGGCGTGCTGAAGTACGCGCAGATGGGCTACTGGGACGGCGACTACCAGCCGAAGGCGACCGACATCCTCGCGCTGTTCCGGATCACGCCGCAAGACGGTGTCGACGCGGTCGAGGCCGCCGCCGCGGTCGCCGGCGAATCCAGCACCGCGACCTGGACCGTGGTCTGGACCGACCGCCTGACCGCCTGCGACATGTACCGCGCCAAGGCCTACCGCGTGGAGCCGGTGCCGGGCAACCCCGGCCAGTTCTTCTGTTACGTCGCTTACGACCTCTCGCTGTTCGAAGAAGGTTCGATCACGAACGTGGCCGCGTCGATCATCGGCAACGTCTTCAGCTTCAAGCCGCTCAAGGCCGCGCGCCTCGAGGACATGCAGTTCCCGGTCGCCTACGTGAAGACCTTCCCCGGCCCGCCGACCGGCATCGTGGTCGAGCGCGAGCGGCTCGACAAGTTCGGCCGGCCGCTGCTGGGCGCGACCACCAAGCCCAAGCTCGGGCTGTCGGGCCGCAACTACGGCCGCGTCGTCTACGAAGGCCTGCGCGGCGGCCTCGACTTCATGAAGGACGACGAGAACATCAACTCGCAGCCCTTCATGCACTGGCGCGACCGCTTCCTGTTCGTGATGGACGCCGTCAACAAGGCGAGCGCGGCGACCGGCGAGGTCAAGGGCAGCTACCTGAACATCACCGCCGGCACGATGGAAGAGATGTACCGCCGCGCGCAGTTCGCGAAGGAGCTCGGCTCGGTGATCGTGATGATCGACCTGGTGGTCGGCTACACCGCGATCCAGAGCATGAGCCACTGGTGCCGCCAGAACGACATGGTGCTGCACCTGCACCGCGCCGGCCACGGCACCTACACGCGCCAGAAGAACCACGGCGTGAGCTTCCGCGTGATCGCGAAGTGGATGCGGCTGGCCGGTGTCGATCACATCCACGCCGGCACCGCGGTGGGCAAGCTCGAGGGCGACCCGCTGACAGTGCAGGGCTACTACAACGTCTGCCGCGACACCCACACCAAGGTCGACCTGCCGCGCGGCATCTACTTCGAGCAGGACTGGGGCGCGCTGAAGAAGGTGATGCCGGTCGCGTCCGGCGGCATCCATGCGGGCCAGATGCACCAGCTGCTCGATCTGTTCGGCGACGATGTCGTGCTGCAGTTCGGCGGCGGCACGATCGGGCACCCGCAGGGCATCCAGGCCGGTGCGACCGCGAACCGGGTCGCGCTCGAGGCGATGGTGCTGGCGCGCAACGAGGGCCGCAATATTCGCGAAGAGGGCCCGCAGATCCTGCGCGACGCGGCCAAGTGGTGCACCCCGCTCGCCGCCGCGCTCGACACCTGGGGCGACATCACCTTCAACTACGCGTCGACCGACACGTCGGACTACGTCCCGACGCCGTCGGTGGCCTGACCGCTCATTCGAGGACCATCATGCGAATCACCCAAGGCACCTTCTCGTTCCTGCCCGACCTCAGCGACGCGCAGATCACCAAGCAGATCGATTACTGCCTCGACAAAGGGTGGGCGATCGGGATCGAATACACCGACGACCCGCACCCGCGCAACACCTTCTGGGAGATGTTCGGCAACCCCATGTTCGATGTGCGCGACGCGGCCGGCATCCTGATGGAGCTGAACCGCTGCCGCCAGACCTTCCCGCAGCAGTACATCCGCGTGACCGCGTTCGACTCGACCCACGGCACCGAGTCGGTGGTGATGTCGTTCATCGTCAATCGGCCGCCCGAGGAGCCCGGCTTCCGGCTGATCCGCAGCGAGGAGCCGGGCCGCACGATCCGCTACAGCATGGAGAGCTACGCGGTGCAGGCGCGGCCCGAAGGCAGCCGGTACTGAGCGAAACCGGCCGCAAGCACATTGCCAGAGGCACGCATGGACGCCACAGAAACCCCCGCCACCCCGGCCGTTGCCACGGCGCCGAAGCAGCTCTTCGAGTCGTCGGGCGTGAAGGCGCTGCTCGAC
>Ga0070676_10001284_pt1 | contig 12614 bp, 10 predicted proteins | sample KBSM53metaG_FD_64667 | JGI IMG/M metagenome (GOLD analysis project Ga0070676, IMG submission 64667) | Miscanthus rhizosphere microbial communities from Kellogg Biological Station, Michigan, USA - KBS M5-3 metaG | ecosystem: Host-associated > Plants > Roots > Rhizosphere > Soil ...
GAGCGGCACCTGGATGACGTCGATGCTGAAGAGCGCGGTGTTCGGGTCTTCTTTCGGATCGAGGCCCGAGCAGCCGGCCAGCTCCTCGGCCGAGCGCACCGAACTCGTGCCGGAGCCGTAGACGTAGAGGTTGTTCTTGTCGTTCGGATCGGGCACCAGCGTGTGCGTGTGCGAGCCGCGGCAGCTCTGGATGGCCGCCAGCTGCTTCGGCTTGTTGATGTCGGTGATGTCGAAGATGCGGACGCCGCGGAACCGCTCGGCGCTCACCGGCGTCGGCACGCCGGCGGTGCTGCAGTCGAGCCGGCCGCGCGTCTGCTCCACCGACATGAAGAGGAGGTGCCCGTACACCGAGACGTCGCCCTGTCCGCCCGGACAGACGACCGAGGCGAGCAGCTTGGGCCGGTTCGGCCGCTCGACGTCGTAGGTGTTGAAGCCGTGATAGTTGCCGACGAAGACGTGGTTGCCGCTGAAGGCGAGATCGGAGTTGGTGAAGCCGAGCCGGTTCGACGCCACCGGATCGAACGGCTGCGGCGGTTCGGGCGGCGCATTGGCCGGCCGCTCGGCCGGCGCCACGCTGCCGGCCGGCGCCTTGGGATCGAAGAAGCCTTCGGGCTTGGCCAGGTTCGCGATCTTCTCGATGTTGCGCGCCGCTTCGCCGGCGTCGTGCAGCCCCGGCTTCAGCCCGACGCGCGGATCGTTGGTCGCCGGCGCCGCGGGCGTCTGCTGCGCGGCGACGTGCATCGCCGCCGACAACACCGCCGCAGACAGCGCCGCCCAGGTGATCGCGACTCTCATCGTTGACGCTCCTTCGCTATCGCGTTGAGCATGGCGCCCATGCGATCGATCTCCATCCGCTGATCGGCGTCGACGTCGGAGGCGAACGAGAAAATCTCGACTTCCTGCCCCGCGCCCGGCGTCGCGAACAGCTCCTCCACCATCGTCAACGCGCCGCCGTGATGCTTGATCATCCCTTCGAGGAACAGCCGATCGAACTCGCTGCCCTTGGCGGCGGCGAGCTTCGTCATCTCCTCTTCGGTGAGCATCCCCGGCATCAGGTGCGCGCCGGCCATGTGCATCGCGTGCGGGCCGGGCACTTCCTGGCCGCGCACCTGCAGCCAGCGCTGCATCATCTTGATCTCGTCTTCCTGCGACAGCTCGATCCGCAGCCCCAGCTTCTTCATGTCCTCGCTGGCGGTGCGCGTCTTCAACAGCTCGACCATCTCCACCGCTTGCGAGTGATGGCCGATCATCCCCTGCATGAACTTGACGTCGGCGTCGGTGTGCTGCACCTTCGAGAGATCGACGGCCTTGACGGCGGAGATCACCTGCGTCGCCTCGCCTGGCGCGCCCGGCTGGACGATCGGCGGCGCACCCGACGACACCTGTGCGCTGCGGCACGCGGCGGCGCCGGCAATCACCATGACGATGCTGAAACAGCGGCGGAATGGCTTCGTGATTTGCAAAGGATACACGTTTTTCCCCGTCAACCAAGGATCTGCGCGCTGATGCGCTCGAGTCTCTTCAAACCATAAACGTCCGATTCGAGCTGTGCGATGACGATCCGATCCATCGTCTTGAATCGATGGTCGATTTCGCGACGATACACGTCCTCCTGCCGTCGCCGTGCGGCGTAGAACTCGCCGCCGAGGCCATCCGGCAGCACGCGATTGACGATCACCGCGCCGACTTCGATGCCGGCGTCGGCAAGCGCGCCGGCCGCGCGCGAGGTTTCCTCGATCGGCAGGCGCTCGGGGATGAGCACGAGGACGAACGACGTGTCGCGGTGCTCGACCAGCCGCCGCCGCACGCTGTCGAGTCGATCGCGCCGGCGTTCGAGCGCGGCGACGATCGGATCCGGTTCGACCTCGCCGCCGTCGTCGCGGATCGCCGCGTCGCGCTCGACCGCGCGCCGCCGCTGCGCGGTCAGCGCGTCGATCCAGGTGCCCAGCATCTCCGGCATCTGCAGCAGGCGCACGGTATGGCCGGTTGGCGCGGTGTCGAAGACCACCAGATCGTAGACAGAGTTGCGCGCGGCGACGATGGTGGTGAGGCGATCGAAGAGGGCGACGTCGCCGACGCCGGGCATCGCCGCCGCCAGGTCGATCTGCCGGCTGGCCGCGCCGACCATCGCCGGGCTGAACATCTTCGACACCTGCTCCTTCACCTCGGCGATGTAGCGGCTGGCCTCGAAGTCGGCGTCGATCTCGAGGCCGTGGAGGTTGGGGAGAATCTCGCGCTCTTCACGCGTGAAGCGCTGCTCGAAGATATCGGAGGTCGAATGCGCGGGGTCGGTCGAGACCAGCAGGACGCGCTGCCCTTCGCGGCTGGCGGCGAGCGCGACAGCGGCCGCGCACGTCGTCTTGCCGACGCCGCCCTTGCCGCCGAAAAACAGGATCCGCTTGTCGAGCAGACGGCGCGCCGCCTTGCGATTCTCGGCTAGCAGCAACGGATGTTCGCCACCGGCGAGCGGTCGACACCCATCCGGCGATGCCAGAGGTGGAACTCGCTGAGAAGATGCGGGTAGACCTCGAGCAGGTAGAGCGTGACCGGATTGGGCAGGCCGACCATCTCCATGTAGCACATCAGCAGAAACAGATCGTTGAGCTCGATCGCTTCGGCCCGCAGATCCTGCTCGTAGCGGAAGTAGAAGAGGCCGTGCAGCGCGTCGCGGACGTTCGAGCGCAGCTCGGACCAGCGCATGTGGCGATTGTAACGCGAACGCTTCGAATGCCCCTGTAGCCTTGAGACTCTGAGGCCTCTGAGCCTCTGTGCTTCAGAAGACGAACATTCGCGCCGCCGACACGACCATGGCGAGCGTCAGCACCGCAATCGCCACTTCCCCGACGACCCCGACCACCAGCGGCCGCCATCCCTGCCGCGACAGCTCGCCGACGTTGGTGCGCAGGCCGACGCCGGCAAAGGTAAAGAGGAACGCCCACCGCGACAGGTTCGCGAGGTCGGCGGTCTCGCTCCCGCTGAACGTGCCGAGCGTTGCGAGCGTGGAAATCACCAGGAAGCCGAGGACGAACTTCGGAAACTTCTCCCAGAGGAAGGCGCCCTTGTTGGCGATCTCGCGCGCCTCCGATCGGCGCACCCAGTAGAGCGCGTAGCCGAGGACGACGAACCCGATGGTCGCGTTGCGGGTGGTTTTCGCCAGCACCGCAAACCTGCCGGCGGCATCCGAGTACAACGCGCCGGCCGCGGCCGCCTCCGCCGTGTTGTCGACCGCCAGGCCGACCCACAGCCCGTAGGCGTGATCGCTCATCCCGAGCGCGCGGCCGACCAGCGGAAACACCACCAGGCTCACCGCGCCGAGCGCGAGTATCGCCGCAATCGCGTACGACGCATCCTCGTCGTCCGCCTCGATCGCGCCCTTCGCCGCGATGATTGCCGAGACGCCGCAGATCGACGCGCCGATCGACAGCAAACTCGTCAGCTTCGGCGACAGCCGGAACCAGCGGCCGAGCGCCGTCATCACCGCGATCGCCATCGCCAGCTCGAGGACGACGCAGACGAGGCTGACGCCGCCGAGCCGAACGATGTCGCCCAGCAGGAAGCGGACGCCGAGCAGCACGATGCCGGCCTTCAGCCAGAACTCGTAGGTGTCGACGCCGGGGCGGCAGATCTTCGGCACGCCAATCGTGTTCGAGACGATCAGGCCGAAGACGATCGCCCACAGGACGTATTCGATGTTCGGCAGCGTCAGCTGATGCGCGCGGCCGTACGAGGCAATCGACTGTTCGGCGAGCTTGCCGGCGTAGCCGACGACGCCGAGCAGCGCGAGGCCGGGCAGCAGCGCGAAGCGCTGCCGCCAGACGTCGGCACGCGACGCCGCCGCCGGGACGGCGACCGTCACCATGGCACACCCTGCACGACGCCCAGCTTGACGAGCACCGCGGCCACCGCGGCGAGCAGCACCGCCCACCAGTCACGAGTCATTCGCATGGATGATTCCCACCGAAAAAAAAGGCCCGGAACGCTTGCGCCTTCCGGGCCTTCGAGCTGCTCACCTGCGATGGTGCGCTACGGGTGCACCGTCCGTGTGGAGGCAACGCGACGGACCGATCGGGCCCGATGGACGATTCGACAACATGCGCACCGCGCCCGCCGCGTCATCGAGCCGGAATATGTCTGATTGTCGCGACGGGTGTCAACCCTTCGACCCGCCTGCTCGAACCCAACCAACCCACCCGACCTACTCGACCCACCCGACCACGCGCGTCTCGGCGTCAGAACCGGACGCGTACTCCGAACTGCAGGCTGCGCGGCTCGCCGACCGCCGTCACCTGACCGAAGGTGGCTGACGGGCTTGACGGATATGCGCCGGCGCCGAAGTTGTTGTTGAGCGTGACGACGTTCACCCGGTTGGTGAGGTTGAACGCCTCGAGCTGCCCTTCGAGCCGCACGCCTTTGCCGACGACGAAGGCGCGGCTCACGCGCAGGCTGAGACTGAAGAAGTCGGCGCCGGTCCCGACGTTGCGCCCGATGAACGCGCCGTTCACGATCGGCCGTCCCGCTGTGCCCTGCACCGTCGTCACCCCCGAGATGATGTTCAGCGGCAGCGCGGAGTACGCCTGCAGCATGCTGCTCACCTGGAACCCGTGCGAGAGCCGCTCCCATGCGGTGCGCGCCGGCCCCATCGACGAGTTGACCGAACCGGAGAGCACGAGGCGATGGCGCTGGTCGTCGTCGGATCGCCCCCAGTCTTTCGACAGGTCGAAGGGATCGATCGGCGAGCTGAAGAAGTTCTCGCCGACGTTGTTCATCGCCTTCGACAGCGTGTAGCTGACGCGGTAATTGCCCCATGCCGCCGGCCGCTGCACGAACGACACGTGCAGTCCGTGATACGCAGACTCTGCCGCCGACGAGTACTGGCTGTTGTTGCCGTAGGCCGGGATCGGCCGGCAGCCGTTGTTGGTGCCGCTCGCCACGCACGACGGCACGTTCTGGTTGATCGAGAGAATCAGGTGCTCGCCGCGCGCGTACTGGTAGGCGACGCTGATCGTGCTCCGCTCGCCGATCTGCTGCTCGATCTCGGCGCTCGCCTGCTTCGTGTACGCGTTCTCCAGGTTGCGGTCCATCGTCGTCAGGTTGACGAGCGTGACCGATGGCACGATGCCGCCGAGGATGGCGGGGAACACCGGGGCCGTCGCCTGCGCCGGCGACAGGCTGACGCCGATCTGCTGCAGCTGCGACAGATCGGTGGTGTTGCCCGCCGACAGCAGCGCGTTGGCGAGCGCACGCAGCGGCACGCGGTCGTAGAACAGCCCGGCGCTGGCGCGGACGACGGTGCGGCGGGCGTCGAACGGCGACCACGCCACGCCGACCCGCGGCGACACGTTGTTGCGATCGGTGTCGATCGACTCGAGGAACTGCAGATCGTAGCGGACGCCGGCGTTGAGCGTCACCCCGGGGCTGACCTTCCACTCATCCTGCACGTAGACGCCGATGTTCGGGTTGGTTTGCGAGATCACGCTGACGCCGAACGTCTGCGTGAAGCCGGCGTTGTTGTAGACGCCGGCCAGGAAGTTCTGCAGCGACGAGAAGGCGTAGCTGCCGCGCACCGACCGCGGGTAGGTGATCGTGTCGTCGTTGAAGAGGAAATCGGCGCCGACGCGGAGGGCGTGCGCTCCGGCCTGATGCGACAGGTTGTCGACCACCTGATACATCCGGTTGACGCGCCGGTGCGGGCTGCCAGACAAGGTGCCGAAACTGGCGACGCCGGCAATGCTGACCGCCGGGCCGATCGGATCGGTCGGCGGCGCCTTCAGATCGCCGTACGCGAACTGCGCCCGGGTTTCGTTGACGGTGCGGGGCGACAGCGACATCGTGTTGGCGACCGCAATGTTCTGGTCGATGTTATCGAGGGCGGCCGACGCGGTGAACGCGTTCAACGCCCCCGCGCCGCGCGAGTTGCTCGACGCGACGTCGTAGAGACTGTAGCGAACGCTGAACTGATCGCTGCCGCTGACCTGGTGATCGACTTTGCCGAGAACGTTGGTGGTGTGCACCGGGTTCGGATACATGCCGGTGGCGATCGGCGAGCCCGGATAACCGACCGCCGCGAGCCGCGCGTTGATCGCGGCGACGGCCGCCGGCGCGATCGTCACCAGCCCCGACTGATCCAGCTTCCGCTGCTCGAAGTTGGAGAAGAAGAACGTCCGGTCGCGAACGATTGGCCCGCCCGCGCTGGCCCCGTACTGCTTCTGGCTCATCGGCAGCTTGATCGCCTCGCCCGTGACCGGATCCTTCGTCAACGGATTCGGCGCGTTGAAACGATCGTCGCGCCAGTAGCTGTACAGATCGCCGTGGGCGACGTTGGTGCCGCTCTTCGTCAGCACGTTGATGTAGCCGCCAAGCGCGCGTCCGAGCTCCGCCTGACCGCCCGAGGTGACGACCTGGAATTGATCGACCGCGTCGACGCCGTAGGGTATGCCGCTCAGCCCGGCGGCGTCGTCGTTCGCCGACAGCCCGTCGACGATGAAGTTGTTCGAGAAGTTGCGCTGACTGCCGACCGAGATGCCGGCGCCCGCCACGGCGGACGTTTCGGCGAACAACTGCGCCCCGCCGACGTTCGGCGGCGACACGCCCGGCGACAGCAGCGCCAGGTCGAGGAAGTTGCGGCCGTTGAGCGGCAGGCTCTCGACTTCCTTCTGCGAGATGGTCGCGGCGATCTGGCTGCGCGCCGCTTCCAGCACGATCGCCGGCGCGCTGACGGTGACCTGATCTTCGAGCGTCGCCAGCCTGAGCGCGATCGGCAGCTCGAACGCGGAGCCGACCGTGAGCGTCAGCTGCCGCGTGACGTCGGCAAAACCGGACAGGCGGACGACGAGCTCGTAGGGTCCGACCTTCAGGTAGGGAAAGCGGAAGCGTCCGTCCGCGTCGGTCGTCGCCTCGGCGGCGAGGTTCGTGTCGGTCTGCCGCACGGTGACCTGCGCACCGGGGATGACCGCGCCCGACGGATCGGTCACGCGGCCGCTGATGCTCGCAAAGTTGACTGTTTCCTGCGCCGCGGCAAACGGCGCCCACGCACACACGATCAGCATCGCGAGTGCGCGTGCCGCGACGCAGGCGCTTATCCGTCCCGTCATTGTCCGGTCCCCACGGGCCCTGCAGCGGCGAGCCGCCGGACCTGGATCGATGACGCATCGGACGAGACGCTCGCCCACACCGCGACGACCGAACCTGCCGCAGTCGCGAGCGCGGGATACACGCCGGAGCCGCTGGCACCGAGCGCCTCGCGGCGGATGCGCGGCCGCCCGTCAGAATCGATTGCGGCGCGCCCCAGGGCGACCTGCCGCGATCCGTTGGCCAGCTCGTCCCACGCGATCGTCATGGCATTGTCGGCGCCGATGACGAGGCGCGGATGGTGCGGCGTGCCCTCGGTCGGAATCCGCTCGCGCGGCGAGAAGCGCGTGCCGTCGATCGACATCGCATAGAAGAGCGCGATGTTCGGTTCAGCCCCGGCGCTCGCCCCGGCAACCAGCGTCGGCCAGACGATGTGGATGCGGTTCTGGCGATCGACGGCCATCGCCGGCCCGTCGTCCGGGCACCCTTCGAGCACCCACTTGTCTTCGCTGACGCGGAGCGGCGGCGCAAAGGTGCGCCCGCCATCGCGCGACAGCGTGAACGCCATGTCGCGAACATTGCCGGGATAGACGTGCCGCCACGCGGCGTAGATCGCGTCGCCGGCGGTCACCACCGCCGTCTTGCAGCAGTAGCAGACGCCGCCGGTCAGCGCGCGCGGCGCGAGGCTGCCGTCGAGCGATCCGATGAACAGCTTCGAGCGCTGCGCCATCGCCACGCCGTCAGGCTTGCCCGCAGCCTTGTGATCGTGGTGCGACGCCGCCATCGAGGTGTCGTGCGCCAGCTCCCGGTGATCGAGCCAGACCACGTCGACGCGGCCGCGCGAATCCACCGCCACCGCCTGCCAGCCACGGTTGCCGTGCGCGTCGGTGCCCGGCACGAGCGACGCCGGCGCAAACGTCCGCCCGCCATCGTCGGAACGCGACTGCAGCAGCTTCGTGCCCTGCTCGCCCTTGGTCGTCCAGACGACGACCACTGCCGGATCGCGGTGAGGCCGCGACACGAGCGCGATGTGGGGAGGCTGCTCGCCGTTGACGCGCGCGTCGCCCGCCACGTGGTTGACACGAACCGGCGCGCCGAAGCTGCGTCCGCCGTCGCGGCTCACGGCGGCAAAGATGTCGGTCGAGCCGCTGGCCTCGGCGCCGCCCCATGCGACGGCGACGAACGCACCGTCAGCGGCGACGGTCGGCGTCGCGTTGCGTCGGCCCACGACGGTCAGCTCGGTCGACGCCGCGGCACCGGCCAACGGACCCTGAGACGACGACCAAGAGAGAATCGAGAACGCCAGGCCGAACGCTGGCGCACGCAAAATCCAACGCATCGCAACCACCTCTTGCCGTGCAGCCAAATCAGGGCTCCCCGTACCGTGTCGCGCGGCCTTTAGAGTCCGTTTCAAAATGCGCGCGGCCTCATGTAGCGCAGGCCTTTAGGCCTGCAACCGCCGCGCGGGCAGCCCTGAAGGGCTGCGCTACGAGTAATTTTGAAACCCACTCTTAGGGCTGCCCCGCGTTTACCGTGTAGCGCAGCCCTTCAGGGCTGCCCCCGCGGCCGGTGAGCACGCGTGAAGACGTGCGCTACGCGAGCCGCGCATCCGCCACCGAAGCCGGCACGCGCTGCCCATGGCGACGCAGCCGGGATCTCGGGTACGGACGTGGAGACGAGCGGACGTTACGCGCGGGGAGGAGGAGGATCGGGAGGAACGGTGCGAGCGATCGAGGTCGCCGCGAGCGGCGCGACGAAGTCACCAGGCACGAAATGATTTACCACCGACGTCGTGTGCTCGACGAGGCCGGTGCCGCCGGCCAGCGCCACGAGCATCGCATCGACCGGCGCGCAGGCGCTGCGCATCTTGCATTCGTTCTTGCCGCCGCCTGCCGTCTTATGGTGCATCGGGCAGTACTGACCGGGCTGGAGCCCTTCGCAGCAATCCTGTTCATCGCTGGCTGCCGGGGCGTCCTTGCAGCAGAACGCGATGGGCGCGGCCGCAAAGCCAGCGACCTGGCACGTGAGCCACATGCAGACCAGCCACGACAGTCGCCGTCGCACGAACAGCATCGACAGAAGTTGAGTTTATCATGAGGCCTGAGGGTTATGACGCCGCAGGGGCTGATCCGTATCGTCGCTATCCAAATTCTCGTCGGCGTCGTCTGCCTGGCTTCGCCCGCGAAGCTGGCGGCCCAGGATCACGAGCATCAGCAGCATGACCAGCAGGCTCAAGCCGTTGCGGGCGGCTGGACCTGGGCGACCGACGCCAACGTGATCTTTGGTTACAACTACCAGCAGCGTCAGTTCGCCGACTTCTGGTCGTGGGAATCACAGAACTGGGCGATGCTGTCGGGGCACCGGACGGCCGGCCCCGGACGCCTCACGGTGCAGGGGATGATCTCGCTCGAGCCGTGGACGATCGGACGGCTCGTGTACGCGCAGGGCGCCGACGGAAGACCGCAGCGGCTGTTCGCGTTCAACGACGCGCGCGAGCGCGTGCCGCTGGGCGGATCGCCGCAGACGTTTCAGACCGGCGAGAGCTATCTCGGATCGCCGCTCATCAACTATCAACACCCGCACGACCTGCTGATGAATCTTGGCGCCACCTATCGGTTCGATCGGGGGCAGGTGCAGTACACGCTTGGCGCCGACCTGGTCGGCTCGCCCGCGCTCGGTCCGACGGCGTACATGCACCGGGAATCGGCGCGCAACAACCCGCAGGCGCCGCTGACGCACCACTATCTCGACTCGACCCACATCACCCCCGGCGTGATTCGCACCGGCGTCCAGGTCGGCGGCTTCATGCTGGAAGCGTCCGGGTTCCGCGGCGAGGAACCCGACGAAGATCGCCTCGACATCGACCAGCCGCGGATCGACTCGTGGTCGATGCGCGGCAGCTGGCGCGGCGGGCCGTGGGAGGCGCAGTTTTCCGGCGGCCACCTGAAGGAGCCGGAGTGGTTCGATCCGTACGATGTGACGCGCCTCACCGCCTCGATTGGATTCAATGGCGCGGTCGGCCGGCGGCCGCTGGCAGCGATCCTCGCGTGGGGCGAGAACCGCGAGATCCTGGGCTCGATCGATGGCTACCTGTTGGAATGGGATCTCCAGGCGTCGCGCTGGTCGTCGATCTATGGGCGCGCCGAGTCGATGCGAAAGGAGATCCTGTCGCTCGGCGTCCACCCGCGCGGCCTGCCGCCGAACGCGCACCCGCACAGCATCTCGGATGTCGCCGCGCTGACGGTCGGCCACGTGTTCAACCTGCCGATTCCGACCGGCGGCAGCCTCGGCCTTGGCGCCGACATCACCGTCTACCAGACATCAGCCGATCTCGAAAGTTATTTCGGCTCGCCGCGTTCCTATCACGTCTTCCTGAGATGGCGGCCGGCGCGCGCCGGCGCAGCGCATGTTCATTAGGCGCTGCGCTCGCGGTTCGCGAACCGCTTTTTGCGCCTATTTGATGCTCGATCGCAAAGCCGGCAGACTACAATGTTCGCTGGAATTCAGATGAGCCGCGGGGATTCCACTCGATGTCCGTCGTCGCCCTGTCGGAACTGCTCGGCGCCAGCGTGCGCGATGCCTCCGGCGCCGTGCGCGGACGGGTGCGCGAGATCGCGGTCGCGCCTCAGGACCACCCCACCCGCATCGCGTTCCTGATCGTCAAGACGCCGGACGGCGAGCGCGCGCTCCCGCCGGCCTCGATTGCCTCGGCCGGAGCCTCGGTCCGCACCGGCAGCGACGCCTCCGAATGGGAGCGGTTCACCCCGTCCGACGGCCTGCTGCTGCTCAAGCGGGACCTCCTCGATCAGCAGATCATCGACATCCACGGCCGCAAAGTGGTTCGGGTCAACGATGTCGAGCTCGAGTCGACGCCGGTCAACAGCCACCTGCTGCTCAACATCCTCGCCGTCGACGTCGGCGCGCGGGGCGCGATTCGCCGCCTGTCGAAAGGCGTCGTCCCCAGCTTCACGCTGCGGGCGCTGCTCGAGAAGATTCCGCCGCGCGTCATCCCGTGGCAGTTCGTCGACCTGCTCGAAACCGATCCGGCGCGGCGGGTCAAGCTCAAGATCGCCTACGGCGGGCTGGCGAAGCTGCACCCGGCCGACATCGCCGACATCGTCGAGGACCTGCCACCGGCCGAGCGCGAGGCGGTGTTCGAGACCATTGACGAAGAGGTGGCCGCCGAGACGCTCGAGGAGATCGATCCCGACATCCAGGTCTCGATCGTCGAGTCGCTCGACAAGGATCGCGCCGCCGACATCGTCGAGGAAATGGACCCGGCGGCAGCTGCGGACCTCCTCGACGAGCTCGACGAAAAGCAATCGGTCGAGATCCTCAGCGAGATGCAGCCGGACGAGCGGCGCGAGGTCACGCACCTCCTCGAGTTCGGCGAGCATACGGCGGCGCGCTGGATGACGACCGCGTTCGTCGCCGTCCCCGAAACCGCGGTGGTCGACGATGCGATTGACGCGCTGAAGACGTTCGAAGGCAGCCGCGAGGCGCTGGCCACCATCTACCTCACCGGCCCCGGCAACAAGCTGGTCGGATCGGTGCCGCTCGTCACCATCGCCGTGTCATCGCCGGCCGTGCAGCTCTCCGAGTTGAGCGAGCCGTATCGCGCCTGCGCGCCCGACACGCCGGAGAGCGAAGTCGCCGCGCTCTTCGACAAGTACAACCTGCTCACGCTCCCGGTCACCGACGAACACGAGCGAATCGCCGGCATCATCACCGCCGACGATGTGATCACGATGCTGCGGCACCGCAGCTGACGCGTGCATGGCCACGCTCAAGACCTGGCGCACCCGCGCTGCCCTGTTCATCGCCGTCGTCGGCCCGGGGTTCATCACCGCCAACGTCGACAACGATGCCGGCGGCATCTGGACCTACTCGGTGGCCGGGGCGCAGTTCGGCTACACGCTGCTGTGGGTGATGATTCCGACGACGGTGGCGCTGGTCGTCGTCCAGGAAATGGCGTCGCGGATGGGCGCGGCGACCGGCAAGGGGCTGAGCGATCTCATCCGCGAGGAGTTCGGCTTTCGCGTCACGTTCCTGCTGATGCTGGCGCTGATCGTCACCAACTTCGGCAACGTGATGGCCGAGTTCGCCGGCGTCGCCAGCAGCCTGCAGCTGTTCCACATCCCGAAGTACGTCTCGGTGCCGGTGGCGGCGGCGATCGTCTGGCTGCTGGTCGTGCAGGGCACCTACTCCAGCGTCGAGAAAATCTTCCTCGTCGCCTCAGGGTTCTACGTCTGCTACATCGTCGCCGGCGTCCTCGCCCACCCCGACTGGCGCGCGGCGGCGTTCGCCACGGTCACGCGGCCGCAGGAAGTCGGCATCCGCGACTACGGCTATCTCTACATGGTGATCGGCCTGGTCGGCACGACGATCGCGCCGTGGATGCAGTTCTACCTGCAGGCGTCGGTGGTCGAGAAAGGCGTGACGATGCGCCAGTACCGCGCGTCGCGGTGGGACGTGATCGTCGGCTGCTTCTTCGCCGCGATCGTCGCCTGGTTCATCATCGTCGCCTGCGCGGCGACGCTGCACAC
>Ga0070676_10001309_pt1 | contig 12508 bp, 2 predicted proteins | sample KBSM53metaG_FD_64667 | JGI IMG/M metagenome (GOLD analysis project Ga0070676, IMG submission 64667) | Miscanthus rhizosphere microbial communities from Kellogg Biological Station, Michigan, USA - KBS M5-3 metaG | ecosystem: Host-associated > Plants > Roots > Rhizosphere > Soil ...
CCGGGAGGCCGGACGGTCTTCGAAAAACGTGCACAAAAACCACAAAATCGGCTGACGTTTTCCTGACGTCGGTCTCATATTATTCCTCTCAGTATTTTAGGTTGTTAAACCCTGGTCCTCTCCGGGCGGGGGTTGCGGCTGAGAGGAGGTTCTTTTCATGCGATTCCTGCGCTGGAGTCTCGGCGCGTGGGTCGTCCTGCTGCTCGCCGGGTCGGCGGCGGCGCGGGGCGCCTACAACTGCCTGCCAACCTGCGATTCGACGGACGCACGCTTTCTAGCCATCGCCAATGGGACCAGTTTCATCACCCTGAGCCAGCCCACGCTGGATCTGGACATTTCGGTCCCGAAAGGCACCACGACTTTCACGATCGGTGTTTTCGACGGCGACGCCCGAGGCGTCGACGCCACCCTGACGCCTCACTGGGACCAGGGTCTCCCCGCCACCTTCTCCTACACCCTCTACGCGGATCCGCAGCGGAACCACGCCGCCGCTAGTGTGGCGCCCCTCTCCGGCCTGCCGGTTCAGCTCTCCACCACCATGCCGGACAACGGCTGGATCGACTTCACGGTGAACACCGACGCCGCAGCCCAGTCGCCGAGCGGCAACTATTTCTACCTGCTGCGCATCCAGCTGATCACGCCGGCGGTGGTGATGACCAACGCCTTCAAGATCCGCACGGGCGGCGCGAACGTAGGCGGATCGTCGCTCTTCCCGTCTCCGCAGCCGTTCTCCTATATCGCCAACGTCTCGGGGACCTCGGATGTCCAGATCGTCTACCCCGCCTTCCCGGCGCTCACCCCCACCCGCTACGACGGCACCTTCAGCTTCTACTACGAGCAGCCGGTAAGCCGGCTCGAGACGACGATCTGGGACGGCGACTTCGATTTCGGCAGCTTCGACAGCGCAGTCAAGGACACCGACGATCCGGATACCCCCGACGATCCCTTCCGACCCTCCTGGGCCACCATGGACGCCGTGTCCGAAGGAGTCGCCACCGGGTTGAGCGGGGCCACCGGCAGCCCGCCGGACGACCGCAACCCCGCGGGCTCCGGCATCTACCTCTACAAGCCGCCCGCCATCTTCTACGACCTCATCTTCCCGGACGGCCAGACCTTCCGGAACAGCGATCCTTCCGGGAACCAGGAATGGGAGCAGTTCGAGGTCTCGACGGCGCCGTTCGACCGCTCCCTGATGGACTTCCACGCCGACGCGCTCCCCCCGGGTATCTACCAGGTCAAGATCCAGGGGCTGGACATGCAGAACCTCAACGCCCTGCTGCTGCCCGGCCGGGCGCTCTGCGTGAGCGAGGCGGGAATCCCCTGCACCCCCCTCTATCCCTACCTCCTCGGCGACACGGTGTTCGCCGACACCAACGGCAACGGCGTCCAGGATCCCGGCGAGGCCGGCATCCCGGGGGTGACCCTGGAGCTCCTCGACGAGCGGGGATACCTGATCGGCATGGCCGTCACCGACGCCGCTGGCCACTACTCCTTCGAGGTCGACACCTACGCCTACACCGTGCGGGTCGCGGCCCCCCCCGCGGGCTACCTGGCGACCACTCCGGAGCAGTGCCAGGCGGTGATCTCGACGGCCAACGTGCTCACCTGCGACTTCGGCTACCGCCGACCGCTCGCCCGCGGAGACCGGGTCTGGAACGACGCCAACGCCAACGGCCTCCAGGACCCCGGCGAGACCGGTATCAACGGGGTGACCGTCCAGCTCTTCGACTCCGGCGGCAACCTGGTGGCCACCGCCACGACCTCGGGGGACGGCAACTACGCGTTCGGTGGCCTCTTCCCAGGCGTCTACACGGTGCGCGTGGTGGCCTCGACGCTGGGAAGTGGCTTCACCCCGACCTATGACCTGGACGGCACGGCGACGGCCAACCAGGCCACCGTAAGCCTTGCCGCCAGCCGCTCCGACGTCGACTTCGGCTACCACTTCCGATCGGCCACGGCGGGCGGCACGGGGACTCTGGGCTACTGGAAGAACCACGCGAGCGCCTGGCCGGTCTCGTCGATCACCGTCGGCGGGGTGACCTATACCAAGGCCCAGGCGATCGGCTGGCTGAGCACGCCGCCGCGGGGCGACGCGACGATCTCCCTCTTTCAGCAGCTCGTCCCCGCGGAGCTCAACGCCCTGAGCGGCAACAACGCGAGCTGCATCACGGCGGCCATCCAGGCGGCGGACGCCTGGCTGCGTCAGTACCCCCTGGGCAGCCATGTCTCCTCCAGCAGCTCCGCCGGACAGACCGCGACCGGCCTGCAGGAGCAGCTCGACGACTACAACAACGGCCGGCTCTGCGCGCCGCACCGCGACTGATCCTCCCTCCGGGGGCGGCTCCCTGAGCCGCCCCCCTGCCCCCTCCTCTCCCCACTGACGTTCTCCTGACGCGCCCTCTCCATAGTTGCGCTTACCAAAGCCCTGTATTCCCTCGGAACCTTCACGCGCTGAGAGGTATGGAACCCGTGAGCGAAGGAAGACTCAAAGCAGGAAACCCCACGCTGTCCTGGCTGGTCCGCTGCTGGGAAGAACCGCGCGAGCGGTCCCAGGACGGCCCGCTTCTCCGCGGCTTCGTCCGCGACCTGAAGACCGGAGAGGAGCGCTACCTGAGTGATCCACGCGAGTTGGGGGAGCTGTTGAACCGTGAGATGCGGGGTGCGGGGGAGGCCGCGGAGGATGAACAGAAAAACCCCGGGACCGGTGGCTGACGATTTCCTGACGCCGCTCCCACAGACTTGAAGAATACCCGTAGATCGTTTTTCGGATTCCCCCTGTCCGAGTGGGGCGGGGTGGAGATGAGAGGAGGTTTCTTTTATGCTTTCCTTGCGATGGAAGATTGGCGCGTTGCTGGCCTTTCTGCTCGCCGGGTCGGTGTGGGGACAGGCGACGTACAACTGCCTGCCGACCTGCAGCGCTACCGACGGGCGGTTCCTAGCGATCGCCAACGGAGCCAGCTTCGTCACCATGAGCCAGCCGACGCTGGATCTGGAGATCTCGGTCCCGAGAGGGACGACGACCTTCACGGTCGGGATCTTCGACGGTGACGCGAGAGGCACCGACGCCAGCCTGGTTCCTCACTGGGACCAGGGTACCCTGGCCGCGTTCACCTACACCCTCTATGCCGATCCCAACCGGGATCACGCTGTATCTGTCGTGGAGCCGCTCTCGGGCCTGCCGGTCCAGCTCTCCGCGACCATGCCCGACAACGGCTGGATCGACTTTACGGTCAACACCGACGCGGCCGCGAAGGCCCCGAGCGGACATTACTTCTATCTGCTGCGCATTCAGCTCACGACTCCGCTGATCGCGGTTACCAACGCCTTCAAGGTCCGCACCGGCGGCGCGATCGTGGGGGGCTCCTCGCTCTTCCCGTCGCCGCAGCCGTTCTCCTACATCGCCAACGTGGCGGGGAACGCGGATATCTCGATCGTCTACCCCAGCTTCCCGTCGTTGACGCCGACCAACTACGACGGCACCTTCAACTTCTACTTCGAGATGCCGGTCAGCCAGAGCGACATCACCGTCTGGGACGGCGACTTCGACTACGGCAAGTTCGACGGCACCGTCAAGGACACCGACGACCCGGATACGCCCAACGCGCCCTTCCGGCCGTCGTGGTCCACCACCGACACCGTCTCCGAGGGTGTCGCCACCGGGTTGAGCGGCGCCACCGGCAATCCGCCGGACGACCGCAACCCGGCCAGCACCGGGATCTACCTGCTGAAATCCCCGTCCATCTTCTACGACCTGATCTTCCCGGACGGCCAGAGCTTCCGGAACAGCAACCCCTCCGGCAACCAGGAGTGGGAGCAGTTCAAGATCTCGGCCGCTCCGTTCGACCGGTCGCAGATGGACTACCACACCGACGCGATCCCCCCGGGCATCTACCTGCTCAACATGCAGGGCGTCGACATGCAGAACCTCAACGCCCTGCTGCTGCCGGCCAAGGCTCTCTGCGTGAGCCAGGCGGGGCTGGTCTGCACACCCCTGCATCCGTACCTCCTGGGTGACACGGTCTTCGTGGACACCAACGAGAACGGCGTCCAGGACCCGGGCGAGCCCGGGATCGGCAACGTCGAGATGGAGCTGGTCGACGCGAACGGTTACGTGCTGGGCACGACCCACACCGACGCCAGCGGCCACTACTCGTTCGAGGTCGAGGCCTTCCCCTACACGGTCCGCATCGCGGCCTCGAACTACTCGGGTGAAGGCGGCGGCACGCTCGTGGGCTACGATCCGACCACTCCCGAGGTGTGCCAGGCAACGATCACCAACGACAACATCCTCACCTGCGATTTCGGCTACAAGAAGCCGGCCGCGATCGGCAACCGGGTGTGGAACGACTTCAACGGCAACGGCGTCCAGGACGCCGGCGAGCCGGGCATCAACGGCGTGCCGGTCTACCTGTTCGACTCGAACGGGAACCAGGTCTCTCAGGACACCACGCACGACGACGGCTACTACAACTTCACCCAGATCCCGGCGGGCACCTATACGGTGCGCGTCGACGACACCTATCTGCCGGGCGGCCTGACGCCGACCTTCGACTATGACGGCGTCGCCACCCCGCACGAGGCGGTGGTCACCGTCGCCGGCGGGCAGACCAACAACGACGTCGACTTCGGCTACCAGGGCAGCAGCTCGATCGGTGACCGGGTCTGGAACGACGCCAACGGCAACGGCGCCCAGGATGCCGGCGAGGCCGGCTACACCGGCGTCACCGTCCAGCTCCTGGACGACGTCGGCAACGTCATCACCACCACGGTGACCGGCGCCAACGGCATCTACCACTTCAGCCATCTGGCCGAGGGCACCTACAGCGTCCAGGTGGACAACACCACGCTGCCGGACGGCGTGACGCCCACCTACGACCTCGACGGCATCGACACGCCGGACGTGGCCTACTTCATCTACGTCGCTCCGGGCGAGACCAACAACGACGTCGACTTCGGCTACCGCGGCACCGCCACGGGCTCGATCGGCGACCGCGTCTGGATCGACTCGAACGGCAACGGCGCGCAGGATGCCGGCGAGACCGGCGTCAACGGCGTGACGGTCGAGTTGCTCGATTCGTCCAACAACGTGGTCGCCACCGCCACCACGGCCGGCGACGGCAACTACACCTTCAGCAGCCTGGCTGATGGCAGCTACACCGTCCGCATCGTCACCGCGACGCTGCCGGCCGGCGTGGCCCCGACCTACGACCTCGACGGCGTCGCGACGCCGAACGTGGCGGCGGTCACCCTCAGCAACGGCGCCAACCGGACCGACGTCGACTTCGGCTATCGCGGCACGGCCTCGGTCGGCGACCGGCTCTGGATCGACGCCAACGGCGACGGTGTCCAGGATGCCGGCGAGACCGGCATCAACGGCGCCACCGTCGAGCTGCTCGACGGCGCGGGCAACGTGGCCGCCACCGCCACCACCAGTGGCGACGGCAACTACACGTTCTCGCACCTGATGGGCGGCAACTACTCCGTGCGGGTGGTCGCCTCCTCGCTGCCGGCGGGTCTGGTTCCGACCTACGACCTCGACGGCATCGCCACGGCGAACATCGCCTCCTTCGCGCTCGCGGGTGGAGCCAACAAGACGGACGTCGACTTCGGCTACCGTGGCAACGGCACCGTCGGCGACCGCCTCTGGCTCGACACCAACGGCGACGGCGTCCAAGACGCCGGCGAGGCGGGCATCACCGGGACCACCGTCCAGCTGTTCGACGGCGCCACCCTGGTCGCCAGCACGACGACCGGCGCGAACGGGATCTACCAGTTCGAGCACCTGACGCCGGGCACCTACACCGTCAAGGTGGTCACCGCCTCGCTCCCCGCGGGCGTGACTCCGACCTATGACCTCGACGGCGTCGCCACGGCCCACCAGGCCACCTTCACCCTCGCCGCCGGCGCCTCGCGCAACGACGTCGACTTCGGCTACCGCGGCACCGCCTCGGTGGGCGATCGCGTCTGGCTCGACGCCAACGGCAACGGGGTCCAGGACGCGGGTGAGGCCGGCATCAACGGCGTCACTGTCCAGCTCCTCGACTCCGGCAACAACGTGGCCGCCACCGCCACCACCAGTGGCGACGGCAACTACACGTTCAGCAACCTGCTGGGCGGCAGCTACTCGGTCCGCGTGGTCACCGGCAGCCTGCCGGCGGGGGTTGCCCCGACCTACGACCTCGACGGCGTGGGCACCGCCAACATCGCCACCTTCACCCTCGACGCCGGCGCCTCGCGCTCCGACGTGGACTTCGGCTACCGCGGCACCGCCTCGGTAGGCGACCGCGTCTGGCTCGACGCCAACGGCAACGGGGTGCAGGACTCGGGTGAGACGGGCATCAACGGCGTCACCGTCGAGCTCCTCGACGGCGCCACCGTGATCGCCACCACCACCACGAGCGGTGACGGCAACTACACCTTCAGCAACCTCAACGGCGGCATCTACACGGTCCGCGTCTCCAACCTCCCCGCCGGGGTGGCCGAGACCTACGACCTCGACGGCGTCGCCTCCGCCAACACCGCCAGCGTCACTCTGGCCGCCGGCACCAGCCGCACCGACGTCGACTTCGGCTACCGGTACGCCGGTTCCGTCGGCGACCGGGTCTGGCTGGACCTCAACGGCGACGGCATCCAGGACGCGGGGGAGACGGGCATCAACGGCGTCACCGTCGAGCTCCTCGACGGCAGCACCGTGATCGCCACCACCACCACGGCCGGTGACGGCAAGTACACGTTCAGCAACCTGGCGCCGGGCACCTACACGGTCCGCGTCTCCAACCTCCCCGCCGGGGTGGCCGAGACCTACGACCTCGACGGTGTCGCCACGGCCGACCAGGCCACCTTCACCCTCGGCGGCGGTGAGAACAAGACCGACGTCGACTTCGGCTACCGGGGCACCGCCTCGGTGGGCGACCGCGTCTGGATCGACGCCAACGGCAACGGCCTCCAGGACGCGAACGAGCACGGCCTCAACGAGGTCACCGTCGAGCTGCTCGACGGCGGCGGCAACGTCGTGGCCACCACCACCACGGGAAGCGACGGCACCTACACCTTCGCCAACCTGACGGGTGGAAGCTACTCGGTCCGCGTCGTGGCCACCTCGCTGCCGGCGGGCCTGGTCCAGACCTACGACCTCGACGGCGTCGCCACGGCGAACGTCGCCTCCTTCACGCTCGACGCCGGGGCCAGCCGGACCGACGTCGACTTCGGCTACCAGGGCACCGCCAAGATCGGCGACCGCGTCTGGCTCGACAGCAACGGCAACGGCGTCCAGGATTCCGGCGAGACCGGCCTGAACGGCGTCACCGTCGAGCTGCTCGACTCCGCCAGCAACATCGTCGGCTCCGCGGTCACCAGCGGCGACGGCAACTACACCTTCGAGCACCTCACGGCGGGTCACTTCACCGTCCGCGTGGTCACCTCGTCGCTGCCGGACAGCCTGACCCCGACCTACGACCTCGACGGCGTCGCCACGGCGAACGTCGCCTCCTTCGACCTCACCGGCGGCGAGAACAAGACCGATGTCGACTTCGGCTACCGCGGTTCGGGTAGCGTCGGCGACCGGCTCTGGCTCGACGTCAACGGCAACGGCGTCCAGGATTCCGGCGAAGCCGGCATCGTCGGGGCGACCGTGCAGCTGTTCGACGGCGGTGGCAGCCTGATCGCCACCACGACGACGGCCGCCAACGGCATCTACCACTTCGACAACCTGGTCGGTGGCACCTACACCGTCAAGGTCGTTCCGTCCTCGCTGCCCGCGGGCGTCGAGCAGACCTACGATCTGGACGGCGTCGCCTCCGCCCATGAAGCGACCTTCACCCTCGGCGGCGGGTCTCGCGACGACGTCGACTTCGGCTACCGCGGCACCGCCTCGGTGGGCGACCGGGTGTGGATCGACACCAATGCCAACGGCGTCCAGGACGCGGGCGAGACGGGCCTCAACGGCATCACCGTCGAGCTCGTCGACAGCGCCAACCATGTGGTCGCCACCGACATCACCAGTGGTGACGGCAACTACACCTTCGACCACCTGCTGGGCGGCAGCTACTCCGTCCGCATCGTGGGCACCTCGCTGCCGGCGGGTCTGGCTCCGACCTACGACCTCGACGGCATCGGCACGGCGAACGTGGCCAGCTTCCTGCTGGACGCGGGAGCCCACCGCACCGACGTCGACTTCGGCTACCGCTACACGGCCTCGGTCGGCGACCGGATCTGGATCGACAGCAACGCCAACGGCGCGCAGGACGCCGGTGAGACCGGAATCAACGGTGTCACCGTCGAGCTCGTCGACGGCTCCGGCAACGTGATCGCCACCGCCACCACCAGCGGCGACGGCAACTACACGTTCAGCAACCTGCCCGGCGGCACCTACACCGTCCGCGTCGTCGCCTCCTCGCTCCCCTCCGGGGTCGCGGAGACCTACGACCTCGACGGCGTCGCCTCCGGCAACCAGGCCACCTTCACGATCGCCGCCGGCGCCAACCGCACCGACGTCGACTTCGGCTACCGCCACACCGGCTCGCTCGGCGACCGGGTCTGGCTCGACACCAACGCCAACGGCGCGCAGGACGCCGGGGAGGCCGGCATCAACGGCGTCACCGTCCAACTGCTCGACGGCAACGGCAACGTGGTGGCGACCGATACCACCTCCGGCGACGGCAACTACTCGTTCGCCAACCTGGCCGCCGGCAGCTACACCGTCCGGATCGTCACCTCCTCGCTCCCCGAAGGGGTCGCGGAGACCTACGACCTCGACGGCATCGCCTCCGCCGACCAGGCCAGCCTGACGCTCGACGCCGGCCAGCAGCGCGCCGACGTCGACTTCGGCTACCGCAACACGGGCTCGATCGGCGACCGCATCTGGCTCGATACCAACGCCAACGGCGCGCAGGACGCCGGTGAGGCCGGCATCAACGGCGTCATCGTCCGCCTGTTCGACAGCGGCAACAACCTCGTCGCCACCACCACGACGTCCGGTGACGGCAACTACACCTTCAACAACCTGGCGGCCGGCAGCTACTCCGTGCGGATCGTCGCCTCCTCGCTCCCCCCGGGAGTCGCGGCGACCTACGATCTCGACGGCATCGCTTCCGCCAACCAGGCTGGCGTCACCCTCGTCGCCGGCCAGCAGCGCACCGACGTCGACTTCGGGTACAAGAACACCGGATCGATCGGTGACCGCGTCTGGCTCGACACCAACGCCAACGGCGCGCAGGACGCCGGTGAGGCCGGCATCAACGGCGTCATCGTCGAGCTGCTCGACGGCGGCAACAACGTGGTCGCCACCGCCACCACCAGCGGCGACGGCAATTACACCTTCGACAACCTGGCGCCCGGCAGCTACACCGTCCGGATCGTCGCCTCCTCGCTCCCCCCGGGAGTCGCGGAGAGCTACGACCTCGACGGCATCGCCTCCGCCGACCAGGCCACCTTCAACCTCAGCGCCGGTGCCAACCGCACCGACGTCGACTTCGGCTACCGCAACACCGGCTCGGTCGGTGACCGCGTATGGCTCGATTCCAACGCCGACGGCACGCAGGACGCGGGTGAACCCGGCATCAACGGGGTCACCGTCCAGCTCCTGAACGCCGCCAACACCGTGGTCGCGACCACGACCACCAGCGGTAACGGCAACTACACCTTCAACAACCTGGCGGCCGGCAGCTACACCGTGAAGATCGTCGCCTCCTCGCTCCCTGCCGGAGTCGCGGAGACCTACGACCTCGACGGCGTCGCGTCGCTCAACCAGGCCACCTTCACCCTCAACGCCGGCGCCAACCGCACCGACGTCGACTTCGGCTACCGCGCCACCGGCTCGATCGGTGACCGGATCTGGAACGACGGCAACGGCAACGGCGTGCAGGACGCGGGTGAGGCCGGCCTCAACGGCGTCAGCGTCCAGCTGCTCGACGCGGCCAACCAGGTGATCGCCACCACCACCACGAGTGGGAACGGCAACTACACCTTCAACAACCTGCCCGGTGGCACCTACACCGTCCGCGTCGTCGCCTCCACCCTCCCCGCGGGGATGGCGGAGACCTACGACCTCGACGGCGTGACCTCCGCCGACCAGGCCACCTTCCCCCTCGCCGCCGGCGCCGCGCGCACCGACGTCGACTTCGGCTACCGGGTTCCGCCCGGCAACCAGCAGTACTGCGCGGTCGAGTCGTTCGGCGATCCGGCCTACAACGTCAACCCGAGCGGGCATGCCTTCTACCTGCCCGGGATCAGCACCGACTTCGTCTTCACCCCGTCGCCCGGCGGCTTCACGGTCCGGAACGACGGCACGGCGACGCTGACGGGGACGCTGCACAGCAAGTCGAATCCCGCCAACGGGTTCACCGTCACGGTGAGCTTCAGCGGCTACAGCACCACGGCTCCGGCCGGCAGCCCGAAGGAAGAGCTGTCCGCCTCGGCCTACGTCCAGAACGGTGGACCGGTCGATCCGTCGACCTGGGTCTACTACACCTCGTTCACCGGCACGCTCACCGGCACCGGCAGCTACGCGGGCGCGGTGATCGAGCTCACCCAGACGGGCCCGGCCTTCCAGGTCGGCAACGGAGCCAACGGCAAGAACACCGCCTTCGGCGCCTCCGGCTGGTTCAACTGGAACGTGGTCACCCAGCCCACCACCGGCGGCAGCCTCCAGGCCACCGGCATGGGCGACATCAACGTCGACCTCGCCAACTGCCAGAACATCGGCTCGGTCGGCGACCGCCTGTGGAACGATGCCAACGGCAACGGCGTCCAGGACGCCGGTGAGGAAGGCATCAACGGCGTCACCGTCCAGCTGGTCGACGGCAACGGCAACCTGATCGCCTCCGCCATCACGGCCGGCGACGGCAACTACTCGTTCTCCTATCTCGCCGGGAACTACTCGGTGAACGTCGTGCCGGGCACCCTGCCGGCCGGCGTCGCGCCGACCTACGACCTCGACGGGATCGGCACCGCCAACACCGCCAGCGTCGCCATCGCGGCCGGCGTCAGCCGCACCGACGTCGACTTCGGCTACCGCGGCACGGCCTCCATCGGAGACCGGCTGTGGAACGACGCCAACGGCAACGGTATCCAGGACGCGGGGGAGGCCGGCATCAACGGCGCCACCGTCCAGCTCCTCGACACCGCGGGTACCGTCGTCGCCACCGCCACCACGAGCGGGAACGGCAACTACACCTTCGGCAACCTCGGCGCCGGCACCTACACGGTCAAGGTCGTCACCTCCTCGCTGCCCGCGGGGATGACGCCGACCTACGACCTCGACGGTGTCGCCACGCCGAACGCCGCCACCCTCACTCTCGCCGCCGGTGCCAGCCGCACCGACGTCGACTTCGGCTACAAGCACACCGGCTCCGTCGGTGACCGCGTCTGGCTCGACTCCAACGCCAACGGCGTCCAGGATGCGGGCGAGAACGGCATCAACGGCGTCACCGTCCAGCTCGTCAACTCGGGCGGCACGGTGATCGCCACCACGACGACCAGCGGCGACGGCGACTACGCCTTCAACAACCTGGCCGCCGGAAACTACACGGTGAAGATCGTCGCCTCCACGCTCCCCGCGGGGACGGCGCCGACCTACGACCTCGACGGCATCGCCACCGCCAACCAGGCCGGCTTCAGCCTGGCTGCCGGTGCCAGCCGCACCGACGTCGACTTCGGCTACAAGAACACCGGCTCCGTGGGTGACCGGGTCTGGCTCGACTCCAACGCCAACGGCGTCCAGGATGCGGGCGAGGCCGGCATCAACGGCGTCACCGTACAACTGGTCAACAGCGGCGGCAGCGTGATCGCCACCGCCACCACCAGCGGCGACGGCAACTACTCGTTCACCAACCTCGCGGCCGGCAGCTACACCGTCCGGATCGTCGCCTCGTCGCTCCCCGCCGGGGTCGCGCCGAGCTACGACCTCGACGGCATCGCCACCGCCAACCAGGCCAGCTTCACCCTGGCCGCCGGTGCCAACCGCACCGACGTCGACTTCGGCTACAAGCAGACCGGCTCCATCGGGGACCGCGTCTGGCTCGACGCCAACGGCGACGGCGTGCAGGACGCGGGCGAGACCGGCATCAACGGCGTCACCGTCCAGCTCCTCAACTCGGCCGGCACGGTGATCGCCACCACGACCACGGCGGGCGACGGCAACTACACCTTCGCCAACCTCGCCGCGGGCAACTACACGGTGAAGATCGTCTCCTCCTCGCTGCCCGCGGGGACGGCGCCGACCTTCGACCTCGACGGTGTCGCGACGGCCAACCAGGCCAGCTTCAGCCTGGCCGCCGGCCAGAGCCGCACCGACGTGGACTTCGGCTACAAGAACACCGGCTCCGTGGGCGACCGCGTCTGGCTCGACGCCAACGCCAACGGGGTGCAGGACGCGGGTGAGACCGGCATCAACGGTGTCACCGTCCAGCTCCTGAACTCGGCCGGCACGGTGATCGCCACCACCGCGACCAGCGGCAACGGCAACTACACGTTCGCCAACCTGACGGCCGGCACCTACACGGTGAAGGTC
>Ga0070676_10001313_pt1 | contig 12490 bp, 9 predicted proteins | sample KBSM53metaG_FD_64667 | JGI IMG/M metagenome (GOLD analysis project Ga0070676, IMG submission 64667) | Miscanthus rhizosphere microbial communities from Kellogg Biological Station, Michigan, USA - KBS M5-3 metaG | ecosystem: Host-associated > Plants > Roots > Rhizosphere > Soil ...
AATGTCTGGTTTGGCCGGCCAAGCGACCGATATTGATATTGCGGCCCGCGAGATCCTGCGGATGCGCGAGCGCATCAACGACATCCTGGTCTACCACACGGGCCAGAACGTGAAGCGTATCCAGGACGATACAGAGCGCGACTACATCATGTCGGCCGACCAGGGCAAGGAATACGGTATTATTGACGATGTCATCCGCAAAAGGGCCTGAAGGCCTGGGCGTAACTGCTTCAGGACGAAGGGCTAAGGGGTAAGGGCAGGGCTGACAGCATGGTGAAAAAGGCTGGGGAAACCGAGGTCCTGCGGTGCTCCTTCTGTAACAAGGACCAGAACGACGTTCGCAAGCTCATCGCCGGGCCGACCGTGTTCATCTGCGATGAGTGCGTCGAGGTCTGCAACGACATCATCGCGGACGACAACCGGTTCGAGAACCGCGGCAGCCGCTCGTCGCTCCCGACGCCTCAGGAGATCAAGAAGTTCCTCGACGAGTACGTGATCGGCCAGGAGCGGACCAAGAAGAAGCTGGCGGTCGCGGTCTACAACCACTACAAGCGCATCGAGATCCAGAAGCAGCCGCGCAGCCGCAACGACATCGAGCTGACCAAGAGCAACATCCTCTTGATCGGCCCGACCGGCACCGGCAAGACGCTGCTCGCGCAGACGCTCGCCAAGCTGCTCTCGGTTCCCTTCACCATCGTCGACGCGACCACCCTCACCGAGGCGGGCTACGTCGGCGAGGACGTCGAGAACATCATCCTCAAGCTGCTGCAGGCCGCGGGCGGCGATATCGAGAAGTGCCAGCAGGGGATCATCTACATCGACGAGGTCGACAAGATCTGCCGCAAGGACGAGAACCCCTCGATCACGCGCGACGTGTCGGGTGAGGGCGTGCAGCAGGCGTTGCTCAAGATCCTCGAGGGCACGGTGGCCAACGTGCCGCCGCAGGGCGGCCGCAAGCACCCGCACCAGGAGTTCTTCCAGGTCGACACCAGCAACATCCTCTTCATCTGCGGCGGCGCCTTCGTCGGCCTCGACAAGGCGATCGAGCGGCGCGTCGGCAAGAAGACGCTCGGCTTCCGCGCCGACGTCAAGTCGATGCGCGGCCGCGACATCGGCGCCACGCTCGAGCAGCTCGAGCCGCAGGACCTGATCAAGTACGGGCTCATCCCCGAGTTCGTCGGCCGCCTGCCGGTCGTCGGCACGCTGCACGAACTCGACAAGCCGGCGCTCATCCAGATCCTCACCCAGCCGCGCAACGCGATCACGCGCCAGTACATGAAGCTGTTCGAGTACGAGAACGTGAAGCTGCGCTTCACCGACGACGCGCTCGAGGCGATCGCCGAATCGGCGCTCGAGCGCAAGATCGGGGCCCGCGGCCTGCGCATGATCATCGAGGACCTGATGCTCGATCTGATGTATCAGGTGCCGAATCAGAAGAAAGTCCGCGAGGTGACGATCACCCGCGAGGTCGTGCTGGCCAAAGACAAGCCGATCACGCTGATCGAGAAGGCCGGCTAGCTGACAGCCAAAGGCTGATGGCCGGGCCTGTGGCCATCGGCCGTCCGTGAGCCATCAGCCACCGGCTCATCAGCCGTTTCGTTATGGAGACCCCGTTGGAAGTGTACGAGACCCTCCCGATCGTCCCTCTGCGGGACGTCGTCGTCTTCCCGCACATGATGATGCCGTTCGTGATCGGGCGGCCGTCGTCGACGCGCGCGCTCGAGCACGCGCTGCTCAAGGACAAGCGCATCTTCCTCGCGGCGCAGCACGACGCCTCGGTCGACGATCCGCGGCCCGAGGACATCTTCACCATGGGCTGCGTCGCCAACGTCGTCCAGAGCCTGAAGCTGCCCGACGGCAACATCAAGGTGCTGGTCGAGGGCGTCGATCGCGCCCGCGCGGTCGAGTGGAAGGAAGACAAGGGCTTCTACCGCGTCGTCGTCAAGGTGCTGGCCAAGCAGCGCGAGGCGACCGCCGACGCCGAGCAGACCATGAGCCGCGTCGTCGCGCTGTTCGAGCAGTACGTCAAGCTGTCGAACAACCTGCACTACGATGCGATGATTGCCGCCGTCCGGGTCGACGACCCGGGCAAGCTCGCCGACACCATTGCCGCCCATCTCCTCATCGGCGTCGACGAGAAGCAGAACCTGCTCGAAATCATCTCGCCGCTCGAACGCCTCAACCGCATCGCCGGCATCCTCGAAATCGAGGTAGACAAGCTCCAGGTCGACCGCAAGATCCAGTCTCGCGTCAAGAAGCAGATGGAGAAGGCGCAGAAGGAGTACTACCTCAACGAGAAGATGAAGGCGATCCAGAAAGAGCTGGGCCGCAAGGACGAGAAGGGCAACGAGGTCGACGAGCTGAAGAAGAAGATCGAGACGGCGAAGATGCCGAAAGACGTCGAGGAGAAAGCGATCCAGGAGCTGAAGCGCCTGGAAGCGATGCCGCCGATGTCGGCCGAGGCGACCGTCTCGCGCAACTACCTCGATTGGCTGATCGCGGTGCCCTGGCACAAGAAGAGCCGCGAGAGCCGCGACCTGAAGCGCGCCGAGGAGATCCTCAACGAGGATCACTATGGGCTCGAGAAGATCAAGGAACGCATCCTCGAGTTCCTCGCCGTCCGCGCGCTGGTGAAGAAGCCGAAGGCGACGATTCTCACCTTCTCCGGGCCTCCCGGAGTCGGCAAAACCTCGCTCGCCAAGTCGATCGCGCGGGCGATGAACCGGCAGTTCGTGCGCCTGTCGCTCGGCGGCGTGCGCGACGAGGCCGAGATCCGCGGTCACCGCCGCACCTACATCGGCGCCTTCCCCGGCCAGGTCATCCAGATGATGAAGAAGGCCGGGACCATGAACCCGGTCTTCCTGCTCGACGAAGTCGACAAGATGTCGATGGACTTCCGCGGCGACCCGTCGGCGGCGCTCCTCGAAGTGCTCGACCCTGAGCAGAACCACACCTTTCTCGATCACTACCTCGACGTCGAGTACGACCTGTCGAACGTGATGTTCATCTGCACCGCCAACGTCCTGCACACCATCCCGCAGGCGCTGCGCGACCGCATGGAAGTGCTGCAGCTGGCCGGCTACACCGAGCTCGAGAAGATCCAGATCGCGCAGAAGTTCCTCGCGCCGAAGGCGATCGAAGGCGCCGGCCTCACGCAGGAGAACATCACCTTCACCGAGGCGGCGTTCTCCACCGTGGTGCAGCGCTACACGCGTGAAGCAGGCGTCAGGAACCTCGAGCGCGAGATCTCGTCGATCTGCCGCAAGATCGCCCGCAAGGTGGTGGTCGAGGGCAAGAACTTCAGCGAGGAAATCACGCCCGACAAGGTGACGCAGTACCTCGGCGTCCCGCGCTTCCGCAATACGATGGCCGAGGAGACCAACGAGATTGGCGTCGCCACCGGCCTGGCGTGGACCGAAGTCGGCGGCGAGATTCTGGTGACCGAGGCGACGCTGATGTCGGGCAAGGGCCACCTCACGCTCACCGGCAAGCTCGGCGACGTGATGCAGGAGTCGGCGCAGGCGGCGATGAGCTACGTGCGCTCGAAGGCCGAGGAGTACGGCATCGCCAAGGACTTCAACAAGCGTACTGACGTCCACGTCCACGTGCCGGAAGGCGCAATTCCGAAGGACGGCCCGTCGGCCGGCATCACGCTGGCGACCGCGCTGGTCTCGGCGCTGACGCGCGTGCCGATCCGCAAGGACGTGGCGATGACCGGCGAGATCACGCTGCGCGGCAAAGTGCTGCCGATCGGCGGGGTCAAGGAAAAGGTGCTCGCCGCGCACCGTGCCGGCATCAAGAATCTGGTCCTGCCGAAGGACAACGAGAAGGACCTGGCGGACATTCCCAAGAACGTGCTCGATACGATGAACGTCTACATGGTCCAGACGATGGACGAGGTCCTGAAGGTCGCGCTGGCGGAGCCGCTGGCCGGCAGGATTGCGGCCGAAGTGCAGGTGGAACCGGTCGACGTCGTCGACGACACCATCACTCACTGAAGATCGCAGCCACTTTCCTGCGGAGCGCGGCGAGCGCGCACGATCTGCCGCGGGACGACCGCGCCGCGGTGGCGCTGGTCGGCCGCTCGAACGTCGGCAAGTCGAGCTTGATCAACGCGCTGGTCCGCCAGCGGGTCGCCCGCACCAGCGCCGAGCCGGGCAAGACGCGGCTTGCCAACGTCTATCTGGTGACGCGTGGCGCCGCCGTCCCGTTCTACCTGCTCGACCTCCCCGGCTACGGCTACGCGCGGGCGCCGAAACAAGCGGCGGGCGTGGCGAGCCGCGAGGACGCCCGGCGCGCGAGCCAGGACGAGTTCGGCGCCATCGTGCAGGTCGTGTTCGCGCAGCGGCCGGCGGGGCTGCTGCTGGTCGACGCGCGCCATCCGGGCCTGGCCAGCGACCGCGCGGCGTGGCAATGGATCAGCGCCGCTGCCGACGGCGCTGCCGTGGTGGCGACCAAGATCGACAAGCTGGGACGCGGCGAGCGGGTGCGCGCGCTGAAAGAGCTCGAATCGGTGTTCGAAACTTCCGTCGTGCCGGTATCGGCGACGACGGGCGAAGGACTGGAAGAATTGTGGAAACTGATCGACCGACTCAAGAAGTCAGGGTGAAGCCCGAAGCGCCGGAGACTCCGGCCCCGCCCACCGCCGCCAAGCCCGCGGCCGCGACGCCCCCCGAAAAGCTGGAGCTCTCGACGCTGAAGGACATGAGCACCGGGGCGCTGACCAAGATCGCCAAGGGGCTCGACGTGCCGGGCGCGACCGGGATGCGCAAGCAGGAGCTGATCTTCGAGATCCTGAAGGCGCGGGCCGAGAAGAGCGGCCTGATCTTCTCGGAAGGCGTGCTCGAGGTGCTGCCCGACGGCTTCGGCTTCCTGCGCGCGCCCGACTACAACTACCTGCCGGGGCCGGACGACATCTACGTCTCGCCGTCGCAGATCCGCAAGTTCGATCTCCACACCGGCGACACCGTGTCGGGCCAGATCCGCCCGCCCAAGGACGGCGAGCGCTACTTCGCGCTGATCAAGGTCGAGGCGGTGAACTTCGAGCCGCCGGAACGGGCGCGCGAGAAGGTGTTCTTCGAGAACCTGACGCCGCTCTACCCGCAGTCGAAGATCGCGCTCGAGACCGAGCAGGAGAACCTGTCGGCGCGGGTGCTCGACATGATGGTGCCGATCGGCAAGGGGCAGCGCGGCCTGATCGTCGCGCCGCCCCGCACCGGCAAGACGATGCTGCTGCAGAACATCGCCAACAGCATCACCCACAACCATCCCGAGGTCTACCTCATCGTCCTGCTGATCGACGAGCGGCCGGAGGAAGTGACCGACATGCAGCGCTCGGTGCGGGGCGAGGTGATCTCGTCGACCTTCGACGAGCCGGCGCAGCGCCACGTCCAGGTGGCGGAGATGGTGATCGAGAAGGCCAAGCGCCTGGTCGAGCACAAGAAGGACGTCGTCATCCTGCTCGATTCGATCACCAGGCTGGCGCGCGCCTACAACACCATCGTGCCGCCGTCGGGCAAGGTGCTGTCGGGCGGCGTCGACAGCAACGCGCTGCAGCGGCCGAAGCGCTTCTTCGGCGCGGCGCGCAACATCGAGGAGGGCGGCTCGCTGACGATCATCTCGACCGCGCTGGTCGACACCGGCTCGCGCATGGACGAAGTGATCTTCGAGGAGTTCAAGGGCACCGGCAACCTCGAGATCCACCTCGATCGCAAGCTCACCGACCGCCGCGTCTTCCCGTCGATCGACATCCAGAAGAGCGGGACGCGCAAGGAAGAGCTGCTGATCCCGAAGGAAGATCTGAACCGCGTCTGGGTGCTGCGCAAGGTGCTGACGCCGCTGTCGCCGGTCGAGGCGATGGAGCTGCTGCTGTCGCGCATGTCGAAGACCAAGACCAACCAGGATTTCCTGGCGTCGATGTCGAACGGCAGTAAGGGGTAACTCTGCGCTACCGCACGTTTGGCCGCACTGGCTGGCAGGTCTCCGAGATCGGCTACGGCCTGTGGGGCATGGGCGGGTGGACCGGCTCGGACGACGACGAGTCGCTGCGCGCGCTCGAGCGGGCGATCGGGCTTGGCTGCAATTTCTTCGACACGGCGTGGGCGTATGGCCAGGGCAAGAGCGAGAAGCTGCTCGGTCAGGCGATCAGGAGCGCTGAAAAAAGCGGCCGCCCCCTCTACGTCGCCACCAAGATTCCACCGAAGAACATGAAGTGGCCGGGCAAGGCTGAGTACCCGGTCGCCGACACCTTCCCCGCCGATCACATCCGCGAGTACACCGAGAAGAGCCTGCGCAACCTCGGCGTCGAGACCATCGATCTGCAGCAGTTCCACGTCTGGAACGATGCATGGACCGACGACGCGGGATGGCAGCGGGCGATCGACGACTTGAAGCGCGAGAAGCTGGTTCGCGCGTTCGGCATCAGCGTCAACCGGTGGGAGCCGTCGAACGTGCTGCGCGCGCTCGCGACCGGCCTCGTCGACAGCGTGCAGGTCGTCTACAACGTCTTCGATCAGGCGCCGCAGGACGAGCTCTTCCCCTACTGCCAGGCGCACGATATCGCGATCATCGCGCGCGTCCCGCTCGATGAAGGCAGCCTCACCGGCACGCTGACCCGCGACTCGACCTGGCCCGACGGCGACTGGCGGAACATCTACTTCAGCCGCGCCAACCTCGAGGCGACGCTGACACGGATCGACCGCCTGCAGCCGCTGGTGCCCGAGGGAATGAATCTGCCCGAGATGGCGCTTCGCTTCATCCTCGCCCATCCGGCTGTCAGCACCACCATTCCCGGCATGCGGCGCCCCGCCCATGTCGAGCGCAACGTGGCGGCCAGCGACGGGGAGCCGCTTCCGCCGCGGCTGCTGGAGGCGCTCGCGGCGCACCGGTGGGACCGCGTGTCGGTGGTGCCGTAGCGTGCCCCGCCGGCTGAAGCCGCGCCTCTACGGAGCTCAGGGTGGCCCTGCGGCTCTCGAAGGGCCGGACACAACCGCCAGACGTGTTAAGATTTGGGTTTCACCCATAGGGTAAGGAGCACGCCGTGAAGGAAGCGATTCATCCCAAGTACTTCGAGGTCGAGGCGCGTTGCGCGTGCGGCGCGACCTGGAAGACCCATTCGACCAAGCCGGAGCTGCACCTGGAAATCTGCTCCAGCTGCCACCCGTTCTTCACCGGCAAGCAGAAGCTGATGGATACCGAAGGACGCGTCGAGCGGTTCACCAAGAAGTACGGCGCGCAGACCACGGAGAGCCGCAAGAAGGCGACCGCAGCCAAGAAGGAATCGAAAAAGAAAGAGACGGCCGCCGCCCGCTAAGCGTCGAACTGCAGGCTTCGCGCTTCGTCCGCCCGCGTCAGCTTCCGATCGAGCCGCGCAATCCGGTGTTGCGCGGCCGCCTTCCACGCCGGAGCTTCTCCGGACTCGAGCGTCCTCAACGCAAAGACCTTCGCGGCGCCGAGATCGCGCCGGCGGTGCTCGTTGTGGATGGCGAGCGCCTCGGTGGCCTCGCGCTCGATGAGCGGCGGGCAGCCGCGAATCTCGAGCAGCTCCATCCAGCACCCCGCCGCAGCGTCGAACATTCGGGCCCGCCGGCACGCATAGGCGAGGCGCCGCAGCGCGTCGATGCGCACGGCATCGTAGGCGCCGCGCGGCGAACGGCAGCGGTTGATCGCGTGGCGATAAGCGGCCTGTGCACGATCGTCCAGGCCGGCCGAGGCGTAGATGTGGCCGAGCGCGAGCGCTTCGCGCGCGTCGCGCGCGCCGTCGGGACCGGTGCGGGTCAGGTGCAGCAGGCGCGCGGTCAACGCCGCCAGGGTCAGGAGATCGAGCCGGTTGTGCTCGAGGATCGCGCGCAGCGGCGCGGCATCGCCCGAGCGGATGAACTGAAAGTAGCGCGCCGGAATCTGAAACCCCGGGATGTCGCCGCTGCGGCGCGCGCCGACGATCTGACGCTCGAGCGTCTGTAATGAGCAACTCGAGGCAGCCCTGAAGGGCTGCGCTACGGCAACTTGGCCCGGCGTCCAGAAGCGGCGCGCCGGGTGCAGCACGTCGACGTGCGGAAGCCGGCCGCCAATCCATTCGAGCCGGTGGAAGAGAAAGCGGGTTTCGAGCAGCGGCGCGTCGAACGACTTGCCGTTGAAGCTGACCAGCGCGCCGGCGGCGGCCAGTTCGGCGGCGACCTGTTCGAGGAGCAACCGCTCGTCCTGGAAGCGCGTCAGCAGGAACTGTCGCGTGACGAACGACCCGTCGCCATCGAACCAGCCGCACCCGACCAGGAATGCGAGCGTCCCGGCGCCGCCGTTCAGCCCCGTCGTCTCGAGATCGAGGAAGAGAAACGGCGGCTGCGCTGGTTTGCCGTGCGTCAACAGCGGCGCGTCGCCAGCCGTCCGGTCGAGGCGCTCCGCGACCTGGCCAACCGCCTCCTTGCCATGACGCGATCCCGCGGGGCGCCTGTGCTCGATCACGAAGCAGCCGGATCGCCACTCGCCGCACAAGGTGCGCTCCAGGGCAGGCAACGCGCGCGCGTCGGGGGGCGAGGCAGGCAGGGCTGGTGGGGCAGGTAGGGCGGGTGGGTCACAGAGGGACGGCACGGACACCGAGGGCCCGGACGACTTGACGATGCCGCGGACGCGATCGGCAAGCGTGCTCAAAACGCCGGCTCCTCCGACCCGAGCAGCAGGTCGAGAATCCGCAGCGCAGCAACCTTCGCAAAGGGCCCGGTGTCCCCGATCGGCCCGACACACCCGGGGCATCCGTTCTCGCATGGGCAATCGGCAATCAGCTTTTGCGTCGCCGCGAGGAGCTCGTCATGGACGCCGTACAACGGCGCGCTGAAGCCGATGCCGCCCGGATAGTTGTCGTAGACGAAGATCTTCACCTGCTTGATCGTGCCCGCCGCAACCTCCTGGTCGCCGCTGTCGATCGAGATGCCGATATCGTGGGCGTCGCACATCAGCAGCAGCTGCGCGACCTGCTTCAGCGCGAACGCGAGCCCCACCACCCCGTCGCGGCGATCGTCGGATGCGAACGGCAGCTGCGCGATCACCTCCGGCGGAATCGTCAGCCAGTACGATGTCGTGTGCATCTGCTGCTCCGGCAGATCGAGGTCGCCGGAGCCGACGTTCTCGTTGGTGTAGAACTTGATCTTCTTGAAGCCGACGACGCGCGAGACGACATGGACCTCGCCGTGCGCCGGCACGGCGGGCCGGGCAAGTGAAGGCCGAGCAAGAGGGGGCCGAGCAAGCTCGGCCCCTACGGTGTCGGTTTGTTCCGCCCCCTCCGCAAACACGTCGATTGGCGTCACCCTGGTGTAGCTGATCGCCGTCGTGTAGTAGTCGCAGTCGATCTCGCGCACGTAGGCCTTGCGGCCGTCGAAATCGAGCCGCTCCACCTGATACAGCGTTCCTTCGATGATGTAGATCGCCTTCGGATGCAGGGTCGACGGCCCGCTCGTGAAATCGGTCTCGCCGACGACCCGCGTGTCTCGCGTGATGTCGACGACGACGAAGTTGTCGGACGAGATCGATCGCAGGCTGACGGCGTCGGCCGGATACGACTCGTTGGTCCAGGTCCAGGGCGCCTGCTCATCGGCCCGGTGCACCAGTCCCTGCTCGCTCAGCACGCCGAGGATCTCGTGCACGTCATGACGCCCGAACTGCTCGCCGGCCGTGAACGGCAGCTCGAAGGTCGCGCACTTGATGTGATCGACGAGGATGTGCAGGTTGTCGGGATCGATCAAGGCTCGTTCCGGCGATGCGTCGAAGAAGTACGACGGGTTCCGCACCACGAACTGATCCAGCGGCGCGCTGCTGGCGACCAGCACCGCCGCCGACCGGCCGCTCCGGCGCCCTGCCCTTCCCGCGCGCTGCCAGGTGGCGGCAATCGTGCCTGGATAGCCGGCCATCACCGACACGTCGAGCGCGCCGATATCGATCCCGAGCTCCAGCGCGTTGGTCGAGACGACCGCACGGACTACGCCGTCGCGCAGCCCTTTTTCGATTTCCCGGCGCCGCAGCGGCAGGTAGCCGCCGCGATAGCCGCGAATGCGTTCCGGCGCGCCCGGGATGCCCTCGAAATCATCCTTGAGATAGGTGGTGAGGATCTCGGTCGCCAGCCGGCTCTGCGCGAAGACGATCAGCTGCAGGTTGCGTTTGAGGAACTCCGACGCGACGCGCCTGGCCTCGCCGAGATACGAGCGGCGAATGCCCAGCTGATGGTTCACGACCGGCGGGTTGACGAAGACGAAGAACTTCTCGCCGCGCGGCGCGCCGTTCTTGTCGACCAGCTCGAACGTCTGTTCGGTGAGGCGCTCGGCGAGCTCGCGCGGGTTGGCAATCGTCGCCGACGAGCAGAGAAACACCGGGTTGGAGCCGTAGTGCCGGCAGACGCGGCGCAGCCGGCGCAGCACGTTGCAGAGATGGCTTCCGAACACACCGCGATACGCATGAAGCTCGTCGATGACGACGTAGCGCAGGTTCTCGAACAGCTTCGCCCAGCGCGGATGGTGCGGCAGGATGCCCGAGTGCACCATGTCGGGATTGCTGAGGACGAGGTGGGCGCGCGCCCGAATCGTTCGCCGTGCGTCCTGCGGCGTATCGCCGTCGTAGGTGAAGACCCCGATCTCGGGTCCTTCGCCACCCTCGCGCGGCGAGGCGATTGTTTCGCACATCGCCTGCAGCTCGGCCAGCTGATCCTGGGCCAGCGCTTTCGTTGGAAACAGATACAGCGCGCGGCTCGATGCATCGCGAAGGATCGCATCGAGCACCGGCGCGTTGTAGCACAGCGTTTTGCCCGAGGCGGTGGGAGTGATGACGACCGTGTGCCTGCCGGCAAGCGCGTGCTCGATCACCTGCGCCTGATGCGTATAGAGCTCGGCGATGCCGCGTGCACGGAGCGCCTGCTTGAGACGTTCGTCGAGGGCGTCGGGAAACGGCGCGAGCCGCGCTGTGACCGCGGGCAGGCGCCGCACTGCGGTGACCGGCAGGTCGGGGGTGTCGGGCCGGTCGAGCTCGCGGCCGCCGAGCCGCTCGAGCGCCGCATCCAGGGCGCCGTCGGCGCGGGACGTGGTCGCGGGCAGCATCGGTCGAGCATCGTAGCAGCGAGGCGAACAAATGGCAAACGACCGTGGCTAATGGCTGACGGCTGATGGTTTTAAGGTGGCGCGCCGCAGCCGCGGAGGGTACGCCGCTTGCTCCGCTCGCGGCATGACCAAGACACAGGAAACCGTGCTGGCGGCGAGCGCGTTGACGGTTGGCGCCGCCCTGCTCACTCGCGGCCTTCGCGCCTCGCGCCGCATCGACTTCAACGGCTGCTCGACCGTCATTACCGGCGGATCGCGCGGCCTCGGGCTGCTCGTGGCGCGCGAGCTCGGGCGGCTGGGCGCGCGCATCACCATCGCCGCGCGCGACCAGGCCGAACTGCAGCGCGCGCGCGAAGACCTCGCCGAGCGCGGCATCGACGCGACCATCGTCGTCTGCGATGTCAGCGATCGCGCCGACGCGGAGAAGCTGATTGACGGCGTCGTCGCGCGCACCGGCCGGATCGACGTGCTGATCAACAACGCCGGCATCATCCAGGTCGGTCCGCTGGAGCACATGCAGCGCGCCGACTTCGAGCAGGCGATGGCCGTGCACTTCTGGGGCCCGCTGCAGACGATGATGGCGGCGATTCCGGTGATGCGCCGGCAGCGCGGCGGCCGAATCGTCAACGTCTCGTCGATCGGCGGCAAGATCGGCGTGCCGCACCTGACGCCGTACTGCGCGAGCAAGTTCGCGCTCACCGGCTTGTCGGAGTCGATCCGCGCGGAGATCGCCAAGGACGGCATCTACGTCACGACGGTGTGCCCGGGGATGATGCGTACGGGATCGCCGTTCAACGCCTGGTTCAAGGGACGCCATCGCGAAGAGTTCGCGTGGTTCGCGATCTCCGACTCGATCCCGGTCGCGACCATCGATGCCGCCCGCGCCGCGTCGCAGATCGTCGATGCCTGCCGCCACGGCGACGCGGAACTCATCATCTCGTGGCCGGCGAAGCTGGCGGTGATTGCCAACGCCGTGATGCCGCAGAGCGTCGCGCTCGGCATGGACCTCGCCAACCGCATGCTGCTGCCGCAGCCGACGGGCGAAGACGGCAACAGATCGCGCAGCGGCTGGCAGAGTCTATCGGACTGGGCGCCGTCGAAGCTGACGACGTTGACGGAGCGTGCGGCGAGGGAGAACAACGAGCTGCCGCACTAAGAAAGGCGGGAAGGCTGAATGGCGGGAAGGCGGGAAGGCGTAAGCCGCCCTCCCGCCTTTCAGCCCTTCAGCGTTGCATTCTCTAGTGCACCGTGCCCCCGTGCGGTTTGAGCACCACTTTGATGCACTCATCCTTGTGGTCGCGGAACAGCTTGTAGGCGTTCGGCGCCTCGTCGAGCGGCAGGCGGTGGGTGATGACGAATGACGGGTCGATCTCACCGCGCTCGATCCGGTGCAGCAGCGGCTGCATGTACTTCAT
>Ga0070676_10001314_pt1 | contig 12486 bp, 16 predicted proteins | sample KBSM53metaG_FD_64667 | JGI IMG/M metagenome (GOLD analysis project Ga0070676, IMG submission 64667) | Miscanthus rhizosphere microbial communities from Kellogg Biological Station, Michigan, USA - KBS M5-3 metaG | ecosystem: Host-associated > Plants > Roots > Rhizosphere > Soil ...
CGATGGATCGACCTTTATCAAGACGACCTAAACGAATCACAGTTGGCCAACTGGGTTCGGCAAGCAGCATCCATTCCCGGATGGGGCAAGTCATAGCTCCAGCCAACGCCGAACAGCGGCGTAGATTCAACGAGCAAGTGCAACGCTGATTAATGCCGATGGTACAGACTGGCCGGTGTGTTGAAGCCCAATCTTTTCCTTGGTCTGTTGTTCAAGTCGTCGACGATGTGGTCGCACTGGGCCTGCGTGACCAAGCTCATGCACGTGCCCTTGGGCAAGTACTGTCGCACCAGGCCGTTGAAGCTTTCGTTGCTCTCTCGTTCCCACGAGTGGTACGGCGTGGCGAAGTAGATCTTCACTGGGAAGCGCTCTTCGAGCAGTCGGTAGTCATGGAACTCGGTGCCGTTGTCGAAGGTGATCGTCTTGAACAGCCGGCAGTGCTTTCTGAGCGCGCGGGTCGCCGCACGCGTGACCTAGTCCTTGGTGCGCGCCTTGAGCTTCATCATGATCGCGTATCCGGCCTTGCGCTCCACCAGCGTGCGCACGCAGTGGCGCAGCGACGCCGCAAGCGCCATCGCGCCCTTGCGGCCCGCCCTTCCGAAACGCAGCCCCAGACAACCGGCACTCAGTTCTCCCGGAGAAACGCATGACCACCCAGCCCTTGCCGTCAGAGTACCTCGTCCTATCCCGCGGGCACTGGGATGAAGACAAATCCGCCGAACAGATTCAGCAGGCCATCGACGCCTTTTATGTCTGGCGCGATGGCCTCGTCGCCGCGGGCCGGATGAGAGGCGGCCAGCGGCTCGCGAGACAGGCGAAAATGGTCTCGAGGGGCGGCGTGACGGACGGGCCCTTTGCCGAAGCCAAGGAGGTTATCGGCGGCTATTGGTTCTTCATCGCGGCCAGCCTCGAGGAAGCCGCGGCGCTGGCCGAGCAGAATCCCTGTTTGGCTTGCGGCCTGAGTTTCGAAGTTCGCCCGATCGAGGCGGAGCGCGCCAGCGCATACAAGCTGAGCAACGAAACGCCCGCCGGGCAGCGCGAAAGGCAAGTGTGACGCCGTCGGTCCGGCTTCTCGCGATGCGCACCGCGGCGTCTTGGCTCGTGGCGAGCGCACTCGCGGTTGCTCAAGCCCAGGAGGTCGAGCGCACGCCCCTGCCCGCCAACCACCCGGTGATCGGGCTCTGGCGGTTCGACCTTCCGAACACCAAGTGCCACGAGGTCTACGACATGCGGGCCGATGGCAGCACCCGCATCACCAGCGGCGCGCAAGACATCGAATCGATCTTTCGAATTTCTGCCGCCCCGTCGGCGAAGGGCTTCCATGAGTGGGTCGACAAGATCACGAAGGCCAACGGCAAGCGCGATTGCTCCGGCGAGTTGATGGAGGTCGGTGACGAGACGACCAACTTCATCCTGGTTCACCCCTCGGGCAAGCAATTCATGCTGTGCGAGGAGGAAGACACCGCCACCTGCGTCGGGCCGTTCATTCGCCAGGAGGGCACGTGACACCGTGCGCCGGCGCCCGATGCCAGAATGCCGCCGCAACGCGGCTGTCTTCGCTGTGCCGCAAGGGGGTGTGATGGGCAAAGGTCGACTCGAGGCGTTCAGCGATGGCGTCATCGCCATCATCATCACGATCATGGTGCTCGAGCTGAAGGTGCCTCATGACGCACAGCTTGCGGCGCTGCTGCCACTGGCGCCGGTCTTCTTCAGCTACGTGCTGAGCTTCATCTACGTCGGCATCTACTGGAACAACCACCACCACATGCTGCACGCGTCGGGCAAGGTCACCGGCGCGGTCCTCTGGGCCAATCTTCACCTGCTGTTCTGGCTGTCTCTGTTCCCGTTTGTCACAGGGTGGATGGGCGAGAACCACTTCGCCCCCTTGCCTTGCGCACTGTATGGCGTCGTCTTGTTGATGGCGGCCGTTGCGTACTGGGTCTTGCAGCAAACGATCATCGCCTCGGAGGGGCCTGCTTCGGTGCTCCGCCATGCGGTCGGTCGAGACTGGAAAGGCAAGCTGTCTCCGGTCCTGTATCTCACCGCGATTGCGGCCACGTTCTGGTTGCCCTGGGTCGCCGAACTCATCTACGTCTCGGTGGCGCTGCTTTGGCTGGTTCCGGATCGACGCATCGAGCACGCGCTCCAGCGCCGAGAAACCTAGCAGCCCGGGCGGCAGAGAGCCGGGCTCCCGGGACGTCAGATCGGAAACGAGGTCGTCGAGAGCACCTGCTTCAAGACGATGAACGAGCGGATCTGCCGCACACCGGGCAGGTGCAGCAGCTGCTCGGCGTGAAGCCGGTTGAAGCTGTCGTTGTCGCGGGTGCGCAGCAGCATGAAGTAGTCGAACTCGCCGGTCACGACATGGCATTCCATGCAGCCCGACACCTTCGCCGCCGCCTTCTCGAAATCGGCGAACGAGTCGGGCGTGGACCGGTCGAGCACGACGCCGATCATGACGAGCATGCCCGCATCGAGCGCGCCCGGATTCAACAGCGCGACGACGCCGGTGATGAGGCGCATCTGCTTGAGTCGCTCGACCCGCCGCAGGCACGCCGGCGGGCTGAGGTTGACCTTCGCGGCCAGCGCGACGTTCGAGATCGAGGCGTCGCGCTGCAACAGCCGCAGGATGGCCTTGTCGGTGCGGTCGATCGGGTTCGTCGGCGCGACCGACGGCGCTGACGACATTGCGCTGCGGCGGCGAACTTTTGTTGCGTTCATATGAAGTTCAGCACAACGAACATTCCGATTGACGACGATTGTCGCATTGACGATACGCACGAGGCCGCTACTTTGCAACCCTGTGCAGGCGACTTCTTCCTATGATCCGAGCCATCACTTCACGAGCCGTCGCCATGAACCTGAAGCGCTTTCCACGCCATCCGCTGACCTTCGGCCCCTCGCCCATCCAGGCGCTCAAGCGCCTGAGCGCGCACCTGGGCGGCGGCGTCGAGCTGTATGCGAAGCGCGAAGACTGCAACAGCGGCCTCGCCTTCGGCGGCAACAAGACCCGCAAGCTCGAGTACCTGATTCCCGAGGCGCTGGCGCAGGGCTGCGACACGCTGGTCTCGATCGGCGGCATCCAGTCGAACCAGACCCGCCAGGTCGCCGCCGTCGCCGCACACCTGGGCATGAAGTGCGTGCTGGTGCAGGAGAACTGGGTCAACTATTCGGATGCCGTCTACGACCGCGTCGGCAACATCGAGATGTCGCGCATCCTCGGTGCCGAGGTGCGGCTCGACGCGGCCGGCTTCGACATCGGCATCCGCCCCAGCTGGGAGCAGGCGATGGACGACGTGCGCCGCGCCGGCGGCAAACCGTTCCCGATCCCGGCCGGCTGCTCCGAGCATCCGCTCGGCGGCCTCGGCTTCGTCGGCTTCGCCGAAGAAGTGCGTGCGCAGGAGGCCGAGCTCGGCTTCAGGTTCGACTACATCGTCGTCTGCTCGGTGACCGGCAGCACGCAGGCCGGCATGGTCGTCGGCTTCGCCGCCGATGGCCGCGCCGACCGCGTGATCGGCATCGATGCGTCAGCCAAGCCAGGCCAGACCCGGGCGCAGATCCTGCGCATCGCGCGTCACACCGCCGAGCTGGTCGGGCTCGGGCGCGAAATCACCGATGCCGACGTGGTGCTCGACACCCGCTACGGCGGCCCCGAGTACGGCCTGCCCAGCGCCGGCACGCTCGACGCGATCCGCCTGTGTGCGCGTCAGGAGGGCATGCTCACCGACCCGGTCTACGAAGGCAAGTCGATGCACGGCATGATCGATCGGGTTCGCCGCGGCGAATTCCCCGCCGGCTCGAAGGTGCTCTATGCGCACCTGGGCGGCGTGCCGGCGCTGAACGCCTACAGCTTCCTGTTCCGCAACGGCTGAGGCGCGCCGCAGCGGCGGCTCACCTTCACCAACTTTTCAGGGCGCGGCCGCGAATGCCGGCCAATCCTCGACCTTGATGCGCGCGATCACGGTCCAACCGGTGCCGCCGGGCTCGATCACCGCGGCCTCGCCTTCGGCCAGATGCGGCGGTCCGGCCACGGCGCGGAACGGGCTGCCGTGGCCGACGATCCAGCGGTTGCGACCCGGCGCGACCCGCGACGCCAGCAGGCGCTTCAAGCCCGCATAGTCGCCGCCCTCGCCTTCGCGGATCTCGACGCGCGGCGTCGCGGTGTCGAGCATCAGCCGCGCATGGTCCATCGTGCGGCAGAACGGGCTCGCCAGGACCTCGCCGCCGGCCAGCCGAAGCGCGCGGATGCGCCGGCCGATCTCGGTCGCGTCGCGCCGGCCTTGTGCCGACAGCAAGCGCTGGTTCTGGCAGTCGTCATACCCCGTCATGCCCGAATCGTTCTTCGAGAAGTCGGTCGCCGTGTGGCGAAAATAGATGACGTAGCCGCCGCGCCGCAGCGCCGCGACGAGCTGCGCGCCCGGCAGCGGCGCCGCCGGCGCAGACGACTCGGCATTCGCGATGACGGGCGCCGCCTGCGCACGCACCGGCAGGGCCGGCACCAGCGCGACCGCCGAGGCGGCCAGCACCAAGGCCCACCACGCGCGCGCCGTGCGCCGCGCCGGCTTCTCGATAAAGCGATTGCGTCGCGACATCCTCGGCTCCTTCAGACACGACCCGGTCGTTGCCGACCTGGCCGCTGCCCGTGCCGCGATTCTGACGCGCGTCGGCCGGCGCGGCGACGCCTGCGCGCGGCGCCGCGAAGTGGTCAGAAATAGAGCGCGACGATCTCCGACACCGCATCGTCGCTGACGACCGGGATCGCGAGCACCGACTGCACGCCATCGGCCGGCGCATCGTCGCCCGCCGGCAGCGCCGCGGCGCCCGTGACGGCCTGCGCCGCGCCGGTGAGCCAGGCCCGCGCGATCGGGCCGTCGGCATCGATCGCCAGCGGCGGCGCACTGTTGGAGGGCATGCGCCCCTGCACCTCGCAGAAGCCGTATGCGCGCTGCAGGTGCGCGCCGTCCGGCAGCCAGCTCTCGACCCGGCGCGCGATCGGCGACCCTACCGACGACAACAGGCTCAGCACCCAGGTGCCGCCCGCCTGCGTGCTGCACGGGATCGCCAGCGCGCGCAGGATGCCGGCGCTGGCGGCGACCTGGGTGCGCAGGAAGTGGCGCGATTCGCCGATGTTGTCGATGAACACCGAGGCGTCGCGCTGCCAGGCCAGCCCCGGCGCGCCGGCGCCACGCGACAGCGAGCCGTCGCGCGTCAAGGCCTCGAGCTCGGGCGGCGTCGATCCGAAGTAGCCGTCGGCCAAGGTCAGGTCAGTGCTGATGCGCGGATCGTTGTGCCAGAGCTCGATTGCGCCGACGTGCGCCTGCACATCGCCGCAGAACAGCACGACCACCGATGTCAGCCGGCCGCCAACGAAGATCGGCAACGCGACCGCGCAGCTGAGCCCGGCAGCCCGGGCCGCCTCAGTGCGCTGGAAGAACGAGCCCTCGAAGCGCTGCAGCAGCACCGGGCGGCCTTCGTCCCAGGCCCGGCCGGGCAGGCCTTCGGCGCGCCCGAAGCACATCTTGCGGCTGATCGCGCCGAACGCCGGCGCCGCATCGAACAAGCCGGCCGACAGCTCCAGCGGGCTGCCTTCCTTCGAGGGTGTCCAGACTTCGGCAACGCGAATGAAAGGTTCCATGCCGGCGCTTTTGCAGGATCCGGGCCAGCCGCGTTGATGCGCGGGCCGATCAGGCGCGACCTCTGCTGCGCGCTTGCGTCACCGCGGCGCAGCGGCGCCGACGCGCGATCCCGCCGCCCAGGAGGATGCCGGCCAGCGTGAGCACTGCGGCCGAAGGCTCCGGCACGGGCAAGAAGCGGATGTCGTCGACGACCAGATCCACGAAAGGCTCGTCTGCATTGGCAATGCGCAAGGTCACGACGCGGCCGGAGAATCGCGAGATGTCGAGCGACCAGTCCCCCAGGTACGACCGCCGATCTTGCTCGTAGGTCGGGCTGGTCGGGTCGAGGCCGTCGGGACTCGGTCCGAACCACTCGCCGTCGATGCCGACAAAGAAACGTGCCCCGACTGCGAAAAGGCGAAGGGTTGTCCGACCGACTGGAATCAGCCCGCGCTGCTCGATGAAGGCCGGCACGAACACGCCGCGTGGCTCTTGCTCATGGAAAGTGCCTCCGCGCATCGCAAAGGCAAAGGCGTGGGGCGTCTCGTGTGACTCCTCCCAGAGGATCGGGTCGTGGAACTGGGACGGTGGATAGGGAAACAGAACATAACTCTGGCTGAAGCCGACATGACCCCGCCAATAGTTGACGACGTCGGTGCTGTCGCCTTCGCCGTGGCTCCAGCCTGGCATGGCCTGATCCCAGGTGAGCTGCGTCATCACCGTTTCGTCCGCCGGAGATGGTGTGAACCGAACGTCGTCGAAGCTGAGGTTGACGAAGTTCTGCGCCTGCGCCGACCCCACGGCCGCCAAGACCCACCCAAGCCAACATGCCGCCGTCTTCATGGCCCCTTCTCCCGGCTCCGGCACGGCGGAGCTTCCACTCGAAAGAGTAGGTTGCGAACCATGTCATTGCCAGCGCCATCGCCCCGCTCCTCGAATCGGCGTGCCCATGCGGATATGGCGCGCCGGATCGGGTCGCAACGCGGCCTTGCTCTCCCATGTACTGCTTGCACATCGGACCCGCAAGGTCTAGCTTCAACACCTCGGAAAGCGAGGTGCCCCATGAAGACTTGCGCATGGCGATCCCTCACCGCACGGAGTGCAGCCGGCTTGATGCTGGCCACGGCGTCATTGGCGGCCCTTGCTGCGAACTACAACTTGGTGCTCGAGTTCCCCCTGGGGCATCGAGCCGTTCACCAGTAGCGGGAGCGGCTACATCACCTTCGACGACGCGTCGATTCCGACATTCGGGTCGGCGTTCGTGGTAGCCACGGGCTTCGAAATCGGCTTCGCAAACGGGCTCCGGTTTGGCATGTCCCAAGGGAGTTCGACCAGCCTCGTCGACATGAACGGGAATGTCATCTTCAGCAACCAGTCGCCGACCGCGGCAGGCGGGTCGTTCCTCAACGGCGCGTTGGTGGGCATCAACTACGATGAATTTCACAGCACATGCGCGGAGTTCGAAGGGCGCGTCTCCTGCGCGGGGGTATCCAACCTGATGGTGTTCCCCTCCTTCAACAGCCCGGGAGGCACCGACTACCAGGTGCAGACGAGCATGAACGGCGGAGGTGGGGGACGGGTCATGATCCTGGTGCCCGAGCCCGCTTCGTCGATCCTGCTCTTGACGGGGCTGGGCGTGGTGCTCGCCGGTGCCCGCATGCGACCGCTGGCCGCGCGGCTGCGGGGCATCGACATTCGACAGCTCGATCCGACGTCCTGACCGAACGAAGTCCTGAACGCGGTCTGCGTCTGCCGAACGCGGTCAGTCAACCTCGTCGATGCGACCCTGTCGCGGCTCAGGGTCCACGGGCACATCGATTGCCGCGTGCGTCTCTGCTCCCGCAGGAGGTCGACGATGAACATCCCTCGCGCATTCGCTGCCCGCGCCGGTCGATGGGCGTTCTCGCTGGCGGCCGCCTTCGGTGTGCTCTGGGCCTGCCAGGTGCGCAGTTCGAGCGACGCCGCGCCGCGCGCGGTGGCGCAGCGCGGCCCGCTCGACGCCGAGGAGCAGAACAACATCAGCGTGTTCAAGGCGGTCTCGCCGTCGGTCGTGAACATCACGACGCTGGCGATCGCGCGCGACGCGTTCTCGCTCAACGTGCAGCAAGTGCCGCGCGGCAGTGGCACCGGCTTCGTGTGGGACGAGCGCGGCCACATCGTGACCAACTTCCATGTGGTGCAGGAGGCCAACGGCGCGCGCGTCACGCTGGCCGACCAGAGCAGCTTTCGCGCCCACCTGGTCGGCGTGTTCCCCGACCGCGACATCGCGGTGCTGAAGATCGATGCCCCGAAGGAGAAGACGCCGCCGCTGGCGATCGGCTCCAGCAAGGACCTGGTCGTCGGCCAGAAGGTGTTCGCGATCGGCAACCCGTTCGGGCTCGACCAGACGCTGACCACCGGCATCGTCAGCGCACTGAACCGCGAGATCGACTCGGTCACGCAGCGCACGATCCGCGGCGTCGTGCAGACCGATGCCGCGATCAACCCGGGCAACTCCGGCGGGCCGCTGCTCGACTCGGCCGGCCGCGTGATCGGGGTCAACGCGGCGATCTACAGCCCGTCGGGCGCGAGCGCGGGCATCGGCTTCGCGATCCCGATCGACGAGGTCAACCGCATCGTGCCGCGCCTGATCCGCGACGGCCGCATGGTGCGGCCCGCGCTCGGCGTGGTCGCCGGGCCGGATGCAATGGCGCGCACGCTGGGCCTGCCCCAAGGCGTGGCGCTGGTGCAGGTGGTGCCCGGCGGTCCGGCGCAGAAGGCCGGGCTGCAGCCCTTCGCGCGCGGCCGCGATGGCGGCATCGCCCCCGGCGACGTGATCACCGCGATCAACGGCGAATCCGTGAACGACCTGGACAGCATGCTCACGGTGCTCGAACGCTTCCAGCCCGGCGACAAGGTCACGCTGTCGGTGTGGCGCGAAGGCAAGACGCGCACGCAGGAGGTCACGCTCGCGACCTCCGATGAATAGCGGCCGGCGCACCGGCTCGGAAGGTCCGTTCCTTCTCAGCCCAGCAGTTCGCTGCCGAGCGCGCTCGCGCAGCGACGCAGCAGCGGCAGGAACCGGGCCTGCATCTGTTCGACCGACACCCGCGCCGCATGCGCGCCGATGTTGATCGCCGCGACCACGTGGCCCCGCGCGTCCGTGACCGGCACCGCGATCGAGCGCAGCCCGACCTCGAGCTCCTGATCGAGCACGGCGTAGCCCGCTTCGCGCACGCCGGCGAGCACCTTGCGCAGCTTCGCGGCACTGACGATCGTGCGGTTGGTTCGTGCGACCAGCCGCACCCGGTCGAGATAGGCCTTCAGCGCCTCGTCGGGCAGATGCGCGAGCAGCACCTGGCCCATCGAGGTGCAATAGGCCGGCAGCCGCGTGCCGACGAACAGGCTGATCGACATGATGCGCGTCTCGGCCGAGCGGCAGATGTAGACGATGTCGTCGCCGTCGAGGATTGCGGCCGAGCACGATTCGCGCAGGCTGCGGCTGACCGCATCGAGGTGCGGCTGCGCCAGCGCGGCCAGCGGCGTCGACGACAGGTAGGCATGGCCCAAGGTCAGCACCTGCGGCCGCAGGAAGAAGCGCCGGTTGTCCTCGCCCACATAGCCGAGCCGGGCCAGCGTGTACAGGCAGCGCCGCGCCGCGGCACGCGACAGCCCGGTGCTCTGGCTGACCTGCGCGATCGTGAGTTGGCGGCGATGCTCCGAGAACGCGCGGATCACCTGCAGGCCGCGCGCCAGCGAGGCCATGAAGTTCGGGTCGCCGGCGTGCCCGGCGTCGGCATGCGGCTCGGCGGATGTCGGGTTCAAGCGGGTCTCCGGTCGGGGCAGGGTCGAAAGGGGAAAAGGGTGGAAAGGGGCGCCGTTCGATAATCGCACACAACTTCGATGATCGCACTTGACCGCGGGCAGCGCGGTTTCTATTCTTGGCGCGCACTCATCGAACCGGGGCTCTCCATGATTGACAAGCAGGTCGCATCCGTCGCCGACGCCGTCGCCGGCACCGACGACGGCGCGACGGTGATGATCGGCGGCTTCGGCGGCGCCGGCCAGCCGAACGAACTGATCGACGCGCTGATAGCCCAGGGCGCGAAAGACCTGGTCATCGTCAACAACAACGCCGGCAACGGCGAGACCGGCCTGGCCGCGCTGCTGAAGGCCGGCCGGGTGCGCAAGATCATCTGCTCGTTCCCGCGCCAGGTCGATTCGCAGGTCTTCGACGGCCTGTACCGCAGCGGCAAGCTCGAACTCGAACTGGTTCCGCAGGGCAACCTGGCCGAGCGCATCCGCGCCGCCGGCGCCGGCATCGGCGGCTTCTTCACGCCCACCGGCTACGGCACCGAGCTCGCCAAAGGCAAGGAAACGCGCGAGATCGACGGCCGCATGTACGTGCTCGAGTCGCCGATCCATGCCGACCTGGCGCTGATCAAGGCCGAGCGCGGCGACCGCTGGGGCAACCTGACCTACCGCAAGGCCGCGCGCAACTTCGGACCGATCATGGCGATGGCGGCGAAGCGCACGGTCGCGTCGGTGCACGAGTTCGTCGAGCTCGGCGCGCTCGACCCGGAGCACATCGTGACGCCCGGGATCTTCGTGCAGCGCATCGTGAAAGTGCCGCGCACCGCGACCGGCCCGGCCGGCTTCCGGCAGGCGGCTTGAAGAGGCTGAGAGGCAAGCATGGCCATGAACAAGCTCGACCGAAACCAGATGGCCGCGCGCGTCGCCCGCGACATCCCCGAAGGCGCCGTCGTCAACCTGGGCATCGGGCTGCCCACGCTCGTGGCGAACCACCTGCCGCATGATCGCGAGATCCTGCTGCACAGCGAGAACGGCCTGCTCGGCATGGGCCCGGCGGCCGCCCCCGGCGAAGAAGACTACGACCTGATCAACGCCGGCAAGCAGCCGGTGACCTTGCTGCGCGGCGGCGCGTACTTCCACCATGCCGACAGCTTCGCGATGATGCGCGGCGGCCACCTCGACATCTGCGTGCTCGGCGCATTCCAGGTCTCTGCGAGCGGCGATCTCGCCAACTGGCACACTGGTGAAGCCGACGCGATCCCCGCGGTCGGCGGCGCGATGGATCTTGCGATCGGCGCGAAAAAAACCTTCGTGATGATGGAGCACCTGACCAAGCGCGGCGAGAGCAAGATCGTCGCGCAGTGCAGCTACCCGCTGACCGGCATCGGCTGCGTCAGCCGCATCTACACCGATCTCGCGGTGCTCGACGTGACGCCGCGGGGATTGAAGGTCGTCGAGATCGTCGATGGCCTCGGCTTCGATGAACTGCAGCGGCTCAGCGGCGTGCCGCTGATCGCCTGAACCCTGAACGAGGAGACACTCAATGAGCACTTCGGCCTTCATCTGCGACGCGATCCGCACCCCCTTCGGCCGCTACGGCGGCGCGCTCTCGTCGGTGCGCACCGACGACCTCGGTGCGATCCCGATCCGGGCGCTGGTCGCGCGCAACCCGGGCGTCGACTGGGCTGCCGTCGCCGACGTGATCTACGGCTGTGCGAACCAGGCCGGCGAAGACAACCGCAACGTCGCGCGCATGGCCGCGCTGCTCGCGGGCTTGCCGATCGAGGTGCCCGGCAGCACCGTGAACCGGCTGTGCGGCTCGGGCATGGACGCGATCGGCACCGCGGCGCGCGCGATCAAGTCCGGCGAGGCGCAGCTGATGATCGCCGGCGGCGTCGAGAGCATGAGCCGCGCGCCGTTCGTGATGCCGAAGGCCGAGAGCGCGTTCAGCCGCACCAACGCGGTCTACGACACCACGATCGGCTGGCGCTTCGTCAACAAGCTGATGAAGGCGCAGTACGGCGTCGACTCGATGCCCGAGACGGCCGAGAACGTCGCGGCCGATTTCAAGATCGAGCGCGAGGCCCAAGACCGCATGGCGCTGGCCTCGCAGCTGAAGGCGGTGGCGGCGCAACAGAGCGGCTTCTTCGATGCCGAGATCACGCCGGTCAGCATCGCACAGAAGAAGGGCGACCCGATCAGCGTGACGAAAGACGAGCACCCACGCGAGACCAGCCTCGAGGCACTCGCCAAGCTCAAGGGCGTGGTGCGCCCCGACGGCACGGTGACCGCCGGCAACGCCTCGGGCGTCAACGACGGCGCCTGTGCGCTGCTGCTGGCGAGCGAGGCGGCCGCGGCGCGCCACGGACTGACGCCCAGGGCGCGGGTGGTCGGCATGGCCACCGCCGGCGTCGCGCCGCGCATCATGGGCTTCGGCCCGGCGCCGGCGACGCGCAAGGTGCTCGAGCTGACCGGGCTGTCGCTGGCGCAGATCGACGTGATCGAGCTCAATGAGGCCTTCGCCGCGCAGGGCCTGGCGGTGCTGCGCGACCTCGGCCTGGCCGACGACGATGCGCGCGTGAACCCGAACGGCGGTGCGATCGCGCTCGGCCATCCGCTGGGCGCCAGCGGTGCGCGGCTGGTCACGACCGCGGTGAATCAGCTGCAGCGCATCCAGGGCCGCTACGCACTGTGCACGATGTGCATCGGCGTCGGCCAGGGCATCGCGATGGTGATCGAGCGGGTCTGAGCGCGTCTGAGTGCGGCCTGCGGTGATCGCGCGCGTCTGAGCGCGGACCACCGCACCTGCGCCGCGAGCGCGGCGGCCAGGCCGGCGCTGCGCGGGGCCAGGCTGGGGGCCACCGTGTCGGTCAGAATGTGCGCGAAACCCGCACGTCCGACGATGACTCGCCCAGCGCATGCCGCCCCTTCCGTCGTCGGCGCCGCCGTGGCCATCGCCGCGGCGGCACTGGCCGGTTGCGCGGGCCCGCAGCGCATGACCGAGCCCGTCGGCATGGGCCCGACCGAGGCGCGCGCGACCCTCCAGCGGCTGCTGCCGCCGAGCACCGACGACCGCGCC
>Ga0070676_10001324_pt1 | contig 12450 bp, 13 predicted proteins | sample KBSM53metaG_FD_64667 | JGI IMG/M metagenome (GOLD analysis project Ga0070676, IMG submission 64667) | Miscanthus rhizosphere microbial communities from Kellogg Biological Station, Michigan, USA - KBS M5-3 metaG | ecosystem: Host-associated > Plants > Roots > Rhizosphere > Soil ...
ATTGTACACTGTAGTATTTATTCATTATGTTTTCCTATTCAATCATGCTTATGATATCATAAAAACGTTAAGACATCATACGAGGGGAATAGGTATGGTTACGCCAACGTTCGCAATTTTGGACTTTAGTACACCGGAACTGATCATTATACTTTTGATCGTGCTTCTGCTGTTCGGTGGTAAAAAATTGCCAGAACTTTCTCGCAGTCTAGGTACGTCAATGCGTGAGCTCCGAAAAAGTGTAAGCGACGAACACAATGACAAAAGCGAGAAAAAACAAGAAAAAGCCAAGCCAGAATCATCGGCTTCATAGGCAGCCCAGTGACTCCGCACGGCCATTTATGGAACACGTGCGTGAGTTACGTAAGCGAATCACCTATATAGCACTTTCGGTGGGTTTTTTTGGTGCCATCGCATATGGTGTCGAGCATCATATTATTGCTGCACTATTACGCCCGGCTGCTGGCCAACAGTTTATTTACACCTCACCTGGTGGTGGGATCGATTTCCTATTCCGCGTTTGTTTGTACTCGGGAATTATTGCGAGCATCCCTGTTATTATTTATCAGATACTGCGTTATATGGAGCCGCTCATCACGAAGGCTTCGGCGCACTTCATTGGTTGGTGGAGCGCAGCATCGGGAATTCTGGCGATCGCTGGCGTTTTGTATGGATATTTTTGGGGGTTGCCCGCCGCGCTACACTTTTTGTTGCACCAGTTTGTCACCAAGCAGATTCAACCGCTCGTAACGATCCAGTCGTATATGTCGTTCGTCATGGTGTATATGGTGGGCTCGGCGCTGTTATTTCAGGTGCCGCTTATTTTGCTGTTTATTAACCGCATCAAACCCATTAAGCCGCAACGGCTCTTTAAATATGAGCGCCACGTGATCGTAGCCGCAGTTATTATTGCCGCACTTATGAACCCGACGCCGAACGTTTTCGCCCTGCTCTTTTTGGCCGGGCCGATTATACTGATGTACCAGATCGGTATCGCGCTTATTTGGTACCTTAACCGCGGCGCAAAACAGCCGCCGATCGTGCATGAACTGCTCCAAAAGGACGCCGAAGCCCGGGCCGCGCGTACCGAACGGGCCACGCAAACACAACCACTCCCACAGCCAAAACCGGTGCAGGCCGCCGCCACTCAAAGTCCGAAGCCAGCACCGCTTCGCCCGGCACGGCCGCAACGATATGCCAACCAAGTGGTCCGCCGCCCCTTGCCACAACCTACGACCCGGCCTCGCATGATCAGCGACTTCCGTGTGCCGCCCCGTTCACCCCAGGAGCCATCATTCGGGCAATAATCTGCACGATTTTGCTTGACAGCACCAAGCAACTCCTACTACAATGCAAAGTATATTAGGCTAATGCTTATAGGAAACAAACATGCGCGAACTAGAAAACATCATGCAAAAGGAGATGACTCGAAAAGAGTTCTTGACGACGCTTGGCTTTGGCATCGCCTCGATCTTCGGTATTGCAAACATCCTGAAGTACGTTATGGGCCGCGGAAATACCCGCACCGGCGCGGCTTCGGCTTCGTACGGCTACGGCTCCAGCACCTACGGCGGCCGCCGCTAGAACAACAAGTCAATAACAAATACCGCCTTGTAAAACATGGGCGGTATTTTGTTATGTAACTAATATTGCCTAGATGTTGCTTTGCGCGGAACCACTGCCCGAGCCGCCATTCGTAGACCCGCTCGTGGCCGGCGGCTGCTGGTTCTGGCCAAGCACGATGATGAAATCGGCGGTATAACCCGTCACTGCCGGATCGTTCGCAACCACGGTATTGCCGAACATCTTTTGCAATGCCTGTTTCGTATTGGGCATGGCGCCCTTGGAGTTATCGATGATTTCCGTCGCAGCATAGGGCTTGGGCGCAGTAGCGACAGCGGCGACCGTAATATTCTTAGCCGTCAGTGCATCCGCTTCTTTGCGCGCCAGGCCGATCGTATTACCACCATTCAACACTACGACGGTAGCGCCCTCCTTGACGATCGGATCGGTGGAGAAGAGTTTCGCGATAGCCGGCTTGATCTGGCTGTAATCTTCCACCCCGGCTGCCGGGATTAAAGCCGACTGCCCATTCGGCGCAGTGTAGTTTTTCAGCAGCATCGAGCCTTTGTTGAGGTCGTTCAGGTTATACGACACGATATTACTGTCGCTCACACCTTTCATGTAACTGTAAAAGGTCTCCATTTCGTTTATCTTCATGTTGGTTTTGACGTTATTGCCGATGGCGTCAGCCAATTCACCGATCTTGAACGGATTCGACAACACGCTACTCTTAGTAGCTTTGTCTTTGATGGCAAGCAACATCTGGCGTTGGTGTGTCGTGCGGTCAAAATCGCTCTGCGGAAAACCATACGCGTGATACGAATCGCCGCGGGCACGTGCCAGGTTGAGTGCGGTCTGGCCATTTAACGTCACAGCGCCGTTCGGTAGCTTGAGCGGGCCCCCATCTACCTTGGCGATATTCGGGTCGTACAAACCACGTGGGTCGGGGCTTTGGATATTGACCGTGATGCCGCCGACTGCATTCACCGCATCGCGGAAAGCACTGTAGTTGATAAGCGCGTAATAATCGATGGTCACACCCATGTTTTCGGTGATAATCTGCTGCAATTGGCCCATGCCACCGCTTGGATAACCGGCGTCGCTGAAGTTAGCGACGGTGTTGGCGGCATTGATTTTTTGGTGGCCCATGCTGGGAATCTGCACCCACAAATCACGGGGAATGCTAAGCATCGACGCCTGTTTAGTGTTGGTATTGAGACTCATAATCATGATCGAGTCGGTAAGGTTGGCGCCGTCGTGCCCCGGATCATCGGCCGAGTTGCCGGCCAGCAAAATATTCACCTGGCCGTTTTGGTTTTTAAGCGGCACCGGTTTGAACGCGCTCAATAAGCTGAATGGGTTACTATTGTGGGTTACTTTCGCGGCGTTGCGGTAGATCTTCCAACCGAGCCAGCCGCCAATGGCCAAAATAACCAGCAGGATCGTAAGCAATGTGACCTTGATGATCTTTTTGCGGTTCCAAGTGGTGAGCCATTGTTTGAGCGACTGGCGCTGTTTTTTTGGTTTTTTACCTTTGCGGCGCCTGGTTTTTTCTTCGGTAGGTGATTCGCCCGGGTTTACCCGGTTGCGTGGGCGGTATCGTTCGGTAAGCGGCGGGATAGCCTCTTCTGCCGCTCGTTTTCCTGTAGCAGGCGCTACGGCGGATGCTTTACCCGCCGGCGGTGTCGTGCCGGGTTTTAACGGCGAAGCCAGCCGGGCAGTTTGCAGCGGCTGTCGAGGTTTCGCGGGTTGGGGTCGTGCAGGTTGTGGGGCGGCGCCGTGTCGCAGGCGGTTCGGATCAACATATGCGTGCGATTGCTGGTCATGAAGCGGGCGATAGTTGTCGTACCGCGATGCTTGCGGCCGAACAACAAACCCATCAATGCTATTTACCCTTTTGGGCGGTCGTGAATCATGGTTCATAGATCTTATTTAGTTTAGTATGAATTTGCATATATGCATAAACATTTTTTGCTTTGGCGTGCAACTTCGCATAACTGAGGTTATCACCGGTCGTGGGGCTTCCATTTTTTCGCATAACGTTATATAATTGCCCCGTTAGGAAAAGATAGCACCATGGCTCTTGAAAGCTGGCAAATCGCGGCCCTTCCAGGCGCAGACCAAACACCACCCACTACTCCTCCGCCGCAGATGCCTCCGCAACCACCACTCCCATCGCAACAGCGCAGCGCAGCGCAAATCCAAGCCGATCTCAAGCTTCACTACATTAAGCCGAGGCGGCCCTGGATTGTGCCGCTGCTGGTTTTTATTGCACTGGCAATCATTGCTAGCGGTGGCTGGCTTTTGGTGCAAAAATATCGCAATAACCCCACGCCGCTTTTCAACCAGGCACTTACGACGAGCCTTGCCACCAAACAGCTGGTTGCAGTGCGTTCGGGTGATGCCGACACGACAACCACCATGCTTGACGTAACCAAGCCTCGTGACCCGCGTATGAGCACGCTCACCACCAAAGTCCTTGGCGCCGACACCTATGTAAAAGGGTACGGCACGCTGCGTGACACCTTCGTGGTCTTTGCAAGTGACCCCACCAAAAAAACCGACACGCCGACCAACCTGCTCGACCAGTGGATCGGTATCCGGAGCGACAACGAATTGCCAAACGGCGCGGCGAATACGCCACTGTTTACCATGAGCGACCCGCGCTCGCAATTACTGCAACCCTGGGTTTTCGGTAATTTCGACGAAAAGACCCGGAACGACTTGCTCGCACAAATCAAAAAATCCAAACTATACGAGTTCGACGCCAAAAAAGTTACCCACGACACGAAAGATAACCAAACGACCTATGTATATCCGATAACGATCGAGGGTACCAAGCTCGCCGCCTACGAAGCAAAAGCAGGTGATGCGTTCGGTATCCCAGCAAGTGATGTCTCGGCCAGCACCCGCAGCCTGATCGGCGGCAAAGTGACCATGCACTTGTACGTCAACGGCAATACTAAACAAGTTACGCGTATTGACGTAACCACTAACGGCATCACCAGCAGCACGATATACGCCAACTATAACAAAGTCACGCTGCCAGCCGCACCCGTGGCGCGGTTCACCTACTCGCAATATTTGTCCCAGCTCGGCGTGAGCCAGTAGTTGACCGGTGTTATTCGTGCCGCAGCGCCTCTACGGGGTTGAGCTTTGCGGCGCGCCGGGCCGGATACAAACCCGCCAGCATGCCAATAAGCGTTGTCACTATGATCACGCCCACCACCAGCCACGGCGGCAATATGACAATGTCCTTAGCGCTGATCCCATTTGCGGCTAACTGTTTGTTCACGAGCGGGTTCGCAACCGTCACCATCGCGTAGCCGATCGCTATCCCAAGCACGCCTCCCAGCAGCCCCAGCAGCGATGCTTCAAGCGTAAATAATCGGCTTATCGTGGCACGCTTGGCACCGACCGCGCGCATCACGCCGATTTCCCGGGTGCGCTCCATCGTCGCCATGACCATGGTATTTACGACACCCACCGCTGCTACGGCAAGCGAAATTCCGCCAATTCCGCCGAGCACATACCCAATGATATTGAAGATGGCCAATTGCTTTTTGATAAAGTCCTGCGCGGTGCTAGCGCCAACACCAAACTGGTCGCGGATACGCTGCGCCACGCCGTTGGCATTTTCGGCGGCATCGGCAGCCACCGTAATGGTTTGGTATCCGGTCTTGGCTAGGTTATCGGTCGCGACCAGTGCAGCTTTTCCGTTGGTAACTTTCCAATCCTGTGTTTGCAGTAAGCCCCGTGCCCATGCAAGCGGGAAGTACATAGCCGCCTGGCCGGTTTGCGAGCCTACCACACCGACCACCGTTGCCGAGAGATTCGTTGCCAGCGGCGGCGGCTCGGCGACGCGTGCCGCAAGGGGGCTTGGTGGTAAGTTTGCACCCGCGCCCGTATAGCCCGGCACCGTTTGCAAGGTGATTTGTTTGCCAACGAGCTGTTGGTATTGCCCTTTAAATCCAAGCTTGTCGGCGTACTCGGCGGTCAAGGTCACGCTTCCTGCTTGGTCTTGCTCGGTCAGATTGCGCCCGGCAATGACGTCGTACGACAACACGTCATTCGGTTCGTAAGCCTGGAAATTGCTCACCGAAAGTTTTTTGTCTTTGTAATTGACCGAGTCAAACATGTACAGCCCGACTTGCGGTGAGGCATTGGCCACATGCGGTAGTTTTTTGATGCCGCCAAGCATTTCGTCGGTGAGTTTTACCCCCGACCGGCTACCACCGCCGCCGTACCGCGCCTGGCCGTACGTCAGGTCGGTTGCTTGGGTAACCGCGATCTGCCGGATCTGTCCGGTCGCATTAAACTCCTGCAAAAAGAAGCTTTTGATGCTCGTTACAAGCGCCAGCATAATAGTCACGCTGGTGGCGCCGATAATAATGGCGAGCACGGTCAAAAAGCTGCGTAATTTCTGGCGGCCCAGATTGCGAAAAGCCAAAGCAATGTAATCGACAAACCGCATACTACACCTTGCGCTCCTGCAAGCGCCCATCCAGGATTTGCACCACGCGCGACGCCTGTTTCGCCACGGTCAAATCATGCGTGATCACCAGCAGCGTCATGCCTTTTTTGTTGAGGTTTTTGAGCAAGGTCATGATCTCTTGGCCACGCGCGGTATCAAGGTTACCGGTCGGCTCGTCGGCAATGATAATACTGGGTCGCACCGCCAATGCCCGCGCGATCGCCACCCGCTGCCGCTGGCCGCCCGAAAGCTCCGTGGCCTTGTGCTTCATGCGGTCTGCAAGGCCCACCGCGCGCAAACATTCTTGGGCACGTTTTCGCCGTTCCGCCCGCCGGATTTTCGAAAACAACAGTGGCATCATCACATTATCAAGCGCCGAAATATCATTTTGTAAATTGAACGACTGAAAAATAAAACCTACGTGGTGGTTGCGGTACTCTGATAATTTTGTGTCGCGGTCTTTGGAAAGGTTGTTGCCGTCAACGATCACGGTGCCGCTCGTCGGCCGGTCGAGCCCGCCAATGATGTTTGCAAGCGTTGATTTGCCCGAGCCGGATGGGCCAATTATAGCGACGAATTCGCCGGGACGCACCGAAAAACTCACATCGTTGAGCGCGTGGATCACTTCGTCGCCCAAGCGGTAGGTGCGCGTGATATGGTCAAGTTGGATCATGGCGGCCATACCTACCAGTATACCGCACGTGCTTATACGGGTTGTGCGAGCGCCAAGATGAACGGCCGCAGATACGACACCAAATACAACGACCCGGTGATAATTGCGACCGGTTCCGGGCGCGCCATAAGCGCTTCAATCGCCTTGTGGTGATCGGCGACAATTTCCGTCTTGGCGCCAGCAGCCTGAAAAGCCGTTGCAACAACGTCGGCATCGATCGAAGGCGCGCCATGCTCCTGTGTGGCGCCAAACGCCGTTACTAACACGTCCGGCGCGAGCGCAGTTACTATCTGGGCATTTTCATCAAGACTCACCTCTTTGCTTTGCACAAAACCTACGAGGGCGGCCATCGCGGTATCCGGATAGGCCGCACGCATGCTCTCGGCCATAGCCTGCAACTTTTGCGGATTATGCGCGCCGTCGAGCACGACCGTTTTTTCACCCACCGTAAACGTTTCCATGCGCCCCGGAATGTGCACCTTGGCGGCTTCGACGATCTGCTGCGGTTGCAAAGCACTACCAAGCGCGAAAGCCACGGCATCCTCCGCCAAAGCGATATTGCGCTGCTGGTACAGCGGTAAGAACGGCAGCGCCACGTCACGCTCGGCCGCCACTAAGTGCAACGACGCAGGCGCGCGTTCGCAGGTAGCCCGGACTACCTCCATAACTTCATCCGATTGTTCGTGCATAAACACCGCATTGTTCGCATGGATGATGCCGGCTTTTTGCGTAGCGATTTCCGGCAAACTGTGTCCGAGCACGCCCATATGGTCAAACCCAATATCGGTAATTACGCACACTTTGTCGTCACGCGTCACGATGTTCGACCCGTCGAGCAAGCCGCCCAGTCCCACTTCGACGACCGCAAAGTCCACCTTTTGACGGGCGAATTCCCAGTACGCAAATGCCATCATAATTTCGAAATAGGTCGGCTTGAGTCCGCTCTTTTCGACCTCATCCATGAACAAGCCGAGCTCGGCGCAAAACGTCTGCTCAGGTAGCGGAACGAGGCCGATTTGCACGCGCTCATTGATGCTGGTGATGTGTGGCGATACGGTGAGCCCGACCTTTTTACCCGCAGCTTTGAGTAGTGCCGCCGCATAGTACGACGTCGACGTTTTGCCCGATGTCCCAGCAACGTGCAGCACGCGAAAATTGTTCTGCGGGTTGCCCACAAACGCCGCAAGTGCACGGATGGTATCGAGGTTGTAGACGGCCCGAATATTGAGCGGACGCGGGATATATGCGTTCAAAATACGCGTCGCTTCGGTGAAATTCGCTATCTGCATACCGGTATAGTACACTGCGTATGCATCGATTCCAAAAAACTCTGTAACCTTTTACGCACCACGCGCATATACCTTGGTATGAAACAACAAGAACACGAGCTTATCGCTCACATTCTGGACGGCAACGACGAAGCCTACGCAGCGCTCATTGACCGTTACAAGCAAGGACTGTACCACCATTGTTTCAAGATTGTGCGTGACGAAGACGTAGCCGAAGACGTGGCACAAGAAGCGTTCATCGAAGCATTCGTGCATTTAGACCGCTTTGATCCCCAGTATCGGTTCAGCACATGGCTGTACAAAATCGCCACCAATTTGGCGCTTATGCACTTGCGTAAACGTCGCGACGTTCGGATGGACGAAGATGAGCTTGACCGCGTCATGAGCACCTTGCCCGAAACCGAGCAATTTGCGCTGTACCGCGAGCTCCACGATGCAGTTAACGATTTGCAGCAACCGTACCGCACCGTCGTTTCCATGCATTATTGGCACGGCAAAAGCTACAGCGAAATCGCGAGCAGCATGGGGACGTCGATCGGCTCGGTAAAAGGGTGGATGAGCCGGGCAAAAAAACAACTAAAGGAGGTTTTGTCATGAAAACATCACCCAACCAGGAGCCGACGCGACCACTGCGCAGCGACTTCACCCAGACAACCATGCGTCATGCGCGCCTCGCTAAAAAGCGTCATGCACGCAAACAAACCTATGCATCAGTAATTTCACATAAACGAGAGGGTTTTTCACATATGAAACCATTACAAAAGTTTGCCGTCGGTTTCGCACTGTTCGCACTTGTTGCAGGCATCGGCGGGACAACCTATGCCATGACTAATGGCGGCTGGAGCAGCATCAAAGCGCTCTTCGGCGGCAAGCAAAAAATCGCTCACGCCCGCATCGTGGCCGTTAATGTCGAACATTGCGACAGCGTCACCGCTTTTAACATCACCAAAAATCGTACCGGTAACGAAACACGTTACTTCAAAATTGCCGACAATTCCACCATCACCAACGACGACGTAATCGCCATGGTAAAAGCGGATTGTTATGCAAGTTATGATGCGGACCTTAATACGCCGATCACCAACCAGATTAACAACTTACCGGTGAACAAAGACAAATTGGTGGGTGGTTACCTGGATAACGAGATCACCGCAATTGGCGAGAACAGCATAACGGTCAAACTGCAAGCCAACGAAGCATTCGGGAAAAACGTCCACCAGACATTTACCGACATCGACTTGGCTAGCTTGACCGTCATCGCCCATGGGAAAACCATGCCATTCAGCGAGTTGAAAGTTGGCGATCACGTCGCCGTTTCCTACCGTGCTTCAGCCGATTTGCGTGCCCACTCCGAAACCACCGCGCCCGAAGATATCGACGCCAGCCAGCAGCAGCTCGCCATCCTTACTGTGTTGCCCTACACGCACGCCTTCTTCGACTACCAGAAGAACTACGGCAAAACGTTTGAGCAAGTCGCGCCCTGCAATAAAACGGCCATCGGCTACTGCACACTCGACCAATATCAAGCAAAATAAAACAACAAAATAAATCTTAAATCAAACCGAAGGAGGCAGACCGGATGCCTCCTTTTTGGTATCATGAAGGTCCATGGCGAGTAAAAAATCGCAGACCATTACCATGCAACTTGTTCGATCGTTTACGCAAGACCCTGCGTCTGGCAGTCCGACCGGTATTGTTCTCAATGCTGATCACCTGAGTGAAACCGCCATGCAGCACATTGCCCGGGAACTCAACTTTGCCGAAACCGCTTTTGTGCAAACCGCCAAACATGCCGACGTAAAACTGCGCTTTTTCGCCCCGAACCACGAGGTCGCCTTGTGTGGGCACGCGACCATTGCGACTTTTCATACATTGCTGCAGCGTGGTGATATCGTTTTACCGCACGGCAAACCACGGACACTGGTACAGGAAACGCGAGCCGGCGAGCTGGAAGTAACATGTAATCCTGACGGCCGCATCGTTATGGCACAGTCGCCTCCCGTTTTTGGCGACATCGAACATGACCAGGCGCGGATCGCCGAAATGCTCGGCCTTAGTCCTGACGATTTTGTTACCGACTTACCCCTGCAGGTCGTTTCTACCGGTACGCCGAAACTTATCATCCCCATCAAAACCATAGACCGTTTGCGGGCCATTCAACCTAATCTTTCTGCCATCAAAGAGTATTGCTGGCGTAGCGAAGCAAAGGGTTTTTACCCCTTTACACAAGACAGCCCTATTGCGGGCAGCGACTTTTACGCCCGGCAGTTCAACCCTTTGGCCGACGAAAATGAGGATCCGATTACCGGCGTAGCGGCCGGAGCACTCGGGTGTTACAGCAACAAATACAAGTTGCTCCCACGCCACACGAGTATCGTCGCCCAAGGCTACGACCTGGGGATGGGCGGTTTGATGTACGTCGACACTGCGCACGGCGTGCACGTCGGCGGATATGCGGTAAGCGTCGGCACTACGACCGTGACCGTGTAACCTTCGCCGCGAAGACAGCAAAACCGGCATTTTTCGCCGGTTCTGTGTGCAGTTTTAGCGTTTGGAGGTGCTAGCTACTCGACAACCACCGTCGCTTTGAGTGTGGTTGGATACAATGGGTCCTGATAAGTGAATGTGCCTTTCTTCTCGAAAGTGAAGGTGTACGAATCGCCCTGGTTAAGCGATGTACTGTGGAGCTCCGGCAGCGACGCATGTGTCGGATACGGATCGGCTGCCACTTGATGCGGAACGGTATCGTTGTTCACCCAGGTAACACTCTGGCCTTTCTTGATCTTGACCGTGGTCGGCGCAAATGAGGTTTTGCTTATGTCGACCGTAGCAGCAGGATTGGCGTTTGCCGCTTGATCGTTGCGGTTTTTAGCAAAGAGAACAGCAGCCACAGCCAGCACTAATACGATTGCAAGCACGAGACCGATGATAAGCCACTTGCCCGAGCGCGGTTTTGACTGCCCGTCTGTAGGCTGCGCCTTTTGTGATTGGTCGTTATTCGATGGATTCATATCTGTTGTGCCCCTTTAGCCCCTTAGCGCAGCGTTATGTTCTGAGTTGTTACTTTGCCGGCAGTAATCTTAACTGTTGCGGTTTGCGTGTGTGCGCCAAGTGCCATATATTTTACGCTGTAATTGCCTTCAGGCAGGTGACCGATGTGGTAGGTGCCCTTTGAGTCGGCAACGTCTGCCCTTGTGTGGCCATTGACTTCCATGACTACAACAGGGCGGTTCCACCAATTCGTTTTATCGTATGTAATTTTACCCTTGACGCCACCGTGACCTTTCGTTACTTTGGCGTCGGTTTTTGCGGTAACCGTGGCGGATTTGCCGCTTGTATTACCGGCCGCGTCGCTTGCGGTCACATAGTACGTGTAACTGGTGTTGGCCTTGAGGTTGGTGTCGCCGTAGCTGGTAGTACTTATGGTAGCGATCTTGCTTGCCGAGCCGGTACCGGTTGAGCGGTAGACATTGTATGCCTTTACGCCTACGTTGTCGGTAGAGGCGGTCCACGAAACATTGATTTGTGTAGAACCGGAAGCCGTGGCGGCGACGCCACCAGGTACGCTGGGCGCTTCGGTGTCGCTCACCGGTGCGCTTGGAGTAGTCACATTCGCAGCCGTGGAAGCAGTTGAATTGTTGCCGGCCGCATCGTACGCAACCACCTGATAACTGTAAGCTGTAGATGGCAAGGTGGTGGTGTCAACAAATTGCGTGCCCGTAGTAACATTGGCGACGGTGACGTTATCGCGGATTACGACGTAGCCTTTAACACCTACGTTGTCGGTAGAAGCATTCCATTTTACGGTAACCTTGTTGTATGCGTTTGCGGTTGCAGTCACGCCACCAGGTACACTGGGCGCCTGTGTATCTTGTGGTGCTACATTATTGACCAGTACTTGCGCCGAATCCGAACCTATATTGCCCGCAGCGTCATATGCCTTTACGGTCAAGCCGGTTGAAACATTTGCACTTTTTGTAGTGTCCCATGCATAGGTGTACGGAGCAGCCGTGCTTGTTGCCGCGAGGTTGCCGTTTACGTAGAATTCGACCTTGGTAACAGCCGTGTTGTCAGTTGCGGTAGCCGCTATGTTCACGGTGCCCGAAACGGTGGCATTAGTAGCAGGGCTCGTGATAGTGACTACCGGTGCAGTCGTGTCCTGTACGACCGTACAGTTGTCGCCATTATCTACCGGAACACAGCTTGCGTCAGATACGAGTAACAAGCGGGCCAGCTTCACGCCGGCTTCGCGGCCGATCATTTTGATGGTGTGGTTGCCTGCGGTCAAATTAAGTGAAACTTTAGAGTTTGCCGTACCATTCTGATAATCTACCCAGCTCCACGCTCCCGGATTGATGCCGCCATCGCCCACAACATAACAGTTGGCGCCGTCAACTTCGAGCAAGTATGAATTGTTCGTGGTGTCGGGTGCGTATATCCGGCTCCAAGCC
>Ga0070676_10001351_pt1 | contig 12334 bp, 12 predicted proteins | sample KBSM53metaG_FD_64667 | JGI IMG/M metagenome (GOLD analysis project Ga0070676, IMG submission 64667) | Miscanthus rhizosphere microbial communities from Kellogg Biological Station, Michigan, USA - KBS M5-3 metaG | ecosystem: Host-associated > Plants > Roots > Rhizosphere > Soil ...
ATGATGCAGTCCGGCGCCACCGGGCTTGCGTCGCGCTACGATGAAAAAGACGTCATGCTTTATGCCCTGGGCGTGGGCATGGGGCGCGATCCGCTGGACGAAAAGGAACTGCCTTTCGTTTATGAGAATAATGGACTGAAGGTGATCCCCACTTTCGCCAGTGTCATCAACCGCGGCGAGGCGCCGGCCGAGCGCCAGCGCATGCCGCAAAAGTCCACGATCAATTTCGCGTTGGTGGTGGATGGCGAGCGCCGCATCACCATCCACAAACCCTTGCCCGCCAAATGCGAGGTCGTGTCGGATGAGCGCATGCTCGCGATATTGGACAAGGGTGAGGGCAAGGGCGCCGTCCTGGTGCAGGAACGAGTGACGCGTGAAGCCGGCAGCGGGGACAAATTGTTCACCATCGTCTCGTCCATTTTTGCGCGCGGCGATGGCGGTTTCGGCGGCTCGCCGGAGGGCGGGCCGGCCTTGCATGTCATCCCCGAGCGCGCCCCGGACCTGGTGAAGGAATGCGACACCAGGCCGGACCAGGCCCTGCTCTATGCCTTGTCGGGCGACCGCAACCCGCTGCATCGCGATCCGGCTTTTGCAAAACTGGTGGGCTTTCCGCGGCCCATCCTGCATGGACTGTGTTCCTATGGCACCGCCTGCCGCGCGGTATTGTCCACCCTGGGCCAGTATCAGCCCGAACGCGTCCAGCAGTTCGATGTGCGCTTCTCCAAGCCGGTTTTCCCCGGCGAGACGCTGGTGGTGGAGATGTGGCAGGACGCTGGAACGATTTCCTATCGCGCTTCGGTCAAGGAACGGCCCGGCACTGTGGTGCTGAACAATGGACGCTGCATCCTTGCTTGACGGCGATCCGATTCAAGCGGCCGAGGATTTGATCGCGTCAGGGCGGCCCGAGCAGGCGGCACGGGAATTGCGCGCGCGGATTGAGGGCGGGCGGGGCGGTTTGCTGGCGCGCCTGACCTTGATCAAGGCGTTGCTGGCGATGGGCGATACGCAAACGGCGCTGAGCGAGGCGCGAGAAGCGGTCTCGCTCAATCCGCAAGTGCCGGTCGCGGTTCTGGCCCTGGGAGAGGCGTTGCTGGCGGCAGACATTTTGCCCACGGCGATCGCCGAACTGCAGCGCGCCCTTCGGCTGGATCCCGATTTGGCGCAGGCGCGGGAACTGATTGCCATAGCCTGGCTCAAAGCCGGCGAAGCCGAAAAGGCGCTGGAACATTTGCAAGCCTTGGAAAATCCCCCCGCCGACATGATCGCCGCCGCCCAGGCCATTCTGGCCGCGCCCCGTTCCGATCCCGGTTATGTGCGCCATCTCTTCGACCAATTCTCCGCCGATTACGACCAGCGAATGATCGGGCAATTGGCTTATGCCGCGCCGCAGATCTTGTTGGACCTTGCGGGCCTGGTTATGCCTGGCCGCAATGGGTTGGCGGTTCTTGATCTGGGTTGCGGCACCGGCCTGGCCGGAGCGGCATTCAAGCCGCTTGCCGCCCGATTGGATGGGGTGGATTTGTCGCCCGCCATGATCGCCAAGGCGCGGGCGCGAAACATCTATGACCATCTGGAGGTCGCGGACCTCGAAACCGCATTGGCCGGCGGCGGCCCTGATTATGACCTGATCCTTGCCGCGGACACGCTGGTCTATCTTGGCGATCTGGCGCGCGTATTCGAGGGGGCACATGCCCGCCTTCGCCCGGATGGCTATTTTCTGTTCACCGTCGAGAAAAGGGACGGAGAGGGATTTGAGCATAGTCCCAAGCGGCGCTGGCGGCACAGTGACGCCTATCTGCGCAATCTCGCCGAGACGGCGGGCTTTGGCGTGTCCGGCCTGATGGCGGCTCAGCCACGCCATGAGGCAAACCGGCCGGTCGAGGGTTTTGCCGTGGCCCTGGCCCGCTAGAGGCGGCACTATTTGGCGCTCTGGCGCGTTTAAACCGCTGCAAAGCCTTATGGAATTGTACGCATGGTCGCCCTCGATAATACGTCGTTGCTCGGTCACGTCCGGGTTCCAAGGTTTAGGCTCACCCTTACGCCTCTCGCCGCCGCCATCGCCTTGTTGGCGGCTGGGTTGGTGGTGGGTGCGCTCGTCTCGCGCGGCTTCTCCGAGAACGGCTTTCGCTTGGGCAGTCAGTTGGCCTGGCGTTATGCCTTTTTCGTTTTCTTTGCGAGTTTGGTGAGCGGTCCGGCCTGCCGGCTGACGGCCCGCTTCTTTCCCGTGTTCACGCCTCCGGCGGATCTGAGCCGGCGGCTTGTTTGGGGTTTTTGCGCCAGCTACGGCGTCTATCTGTTCTCAGTCTTTTTACCGCATGTCATTCGCCCGTCGGCGGGCGCGACCTTGATGGTGCTGTTTGGCGGCCTTGTGGTGCTGATCATGGCGGTCAGCGTCGCGCCGCTGACTAGGCTGGAAAGCCGGCCGATCTTTCAAAAGGCGCGCCGAGCCATGCTGGCCACCGCCGCCGCCTATTTTTGGCTGTGCTATTCCATCATGGCCCTGGCCCGGATTTCCGGTCCCCATCGTCCTGACCCCTATTATGACGTCAGCCTGGTTTTGATGGTGGTTGCGCTCTTGATCCGCTTCGCGGACCGCTGGTATGCCGAGCTTCCCCGGCGCTCGGAACCAACCGTGTCAAATTTGGGGCAGCCGTCTGTCTCAAACTGAAGCATTTGTACGCCTAGCGCCAGTTCCCTTGAATATGCGACAGTCCCCGCGATCGAGAAGGGATCGCGCGTGCGAATTGCATTGCTGATGGCCGGCTTGTTACTGGGGGCATCGCCCGCCATGGGGCAAGGCCTGTGCGTGGAGCCCAGCATGCCGGTGCCGGTGGACGGCACCGCCGCCACCGCCGACCAGATGCGGACCGCCATGGCGGCGGCCAGGAGCTATATTGCCGAGTCCGGCCTCTACCTAGAATGCCTGACCAAGGAAATCGATGACGCCAAAAGCCAGGCGGCATCCGCGGGCCAAGCTTTCGAGCCGGCGATCGAGGCCAATGCCAAGGCCAAGATGGACGCCAGCAAAAAGGCACAGGAAAAGGTCGGCACGACCGTCACCAATGCCATGTTGGCCTATAAGAACGCGCACCCCAACTAGGCACCCCCACTGATTCCTTTTGCCGCGCTTGGTGGCGGCATTTCGCAAAGCCCGCCCGAGCAGCGGAACCGCGAATCACCTATCATGGCACCCATGGGCGAGGCGGCGGTTCGGATACCCAAGGAACGGCGGCAACGCGATGCGTCCCGGGCGGCGTCGCGCACCGCCATTTTGGACGCGGCGCGCCGCGTGGCGGCGCGGGACGGCGCCCGCGACTTGAGCCTAAGGGGTGTGGCCGCGGAAGCGGGATTTGCGCCCGCCGCGCTCTACGGCTATTTCCGCAACAAGGATGAATTGCTGCTTGCCTTGGCCGCCGACGATCTCACGGTCTTGGCGCGGGCCATGAAGGGCGCCGGTGGACTTGCGGGTGCGGGTGCCGCGGCGCTGGAGCTTCTCAGCGGCGCCGAGACCATGGCGGCGGCGTCCGCGGCACTGCCCGGCGCCAGCGGCCTGGATGCGGAGCGGCTGTTCAACGGGCGGTTGATCGCCGCCCTCAAGGCCTTGTCGGATGCCGGCGGCCTGCCCTCCAACAGCCGGGAAAGCCAATGCGATGTGGTGCTGGTGGCGGCGGCACTGGCGGGGCTGGCGCTGTTGGCGCGCTCGCGGCGGTTGGAAGCCTTGGGCTTTACCCCGCGAGAAATGATCGCAAGATTAGACGGCCGCTTCCGCAGTTAGGCGCCTTTGTAATACTGAAACACCGTCCAAGCGCCGATCAGGATGAAACCGATCCCGGCGATCAGCTTGAACGGAACGCCGCCGAGATAGCGGCTGGCCACGGTGCCAAAGAAGGTCGCGATGGCGGTGCTCAACAGCAAGGCGCCGCCTGCGGCCAGAAAGACCATCACCGGCGGCAGCTTGCGTTCGGACGCAAACAGCACCGTTGCAAGCTGCGTTTTGTCGCCGAATTCGGCCAGAAACACGCTGACGAACATCGCTATCAGATCGTTCATGAAAGTCCTCGCTCCCGTTGAGCCCGCGATAGCATCCCGCTTCTATTGCGCATAGTGAATTTCCAGTAGGACCGTGCGCTGGGGGAACGGATGGAAGAGGAAATATTTGTCGTTGTTCAGATTGTCGATGCCGAGCGAGACATTCCAATTTTCATCCAGCCGGTAGCGCGCCCGCGCATCGACCACGAAATAGCCGGCAAAGCCCTGATACGTCTGTGAAACCGGGTCGCTGTTGTCGATGGTGCCGAAACTGCGGTCGGCATAGCGCGCGCCAACCGTGAACGACCATTTGTCGTCCGGTCTGTAGGTCGCCATCGCATTGGCCTTGAGCTTGGGCACGCCGGGAAGGAATTTCCCCACCGCCGCCGCAAAGGCGTTGTCTTGCCGGATGCGGGCGTCCGCGGCGGTTACACTCGCCATCAGCTCCAGACCGGGAATGAAGGCGTCGTACTGGTCGATAATGAACTCCACACCGCGCACTTGGGTGCGGTCCACATTCTGCACAAAGTTGAACAGGGTGTTTGAGCCTGGCACCAGCGGCGCCGATTGGGAGAGAAGCGCGCTGGTGATGTTCTCTTCGAACAGCGACAGGCGCAGGTGCCCGTTGCCGACCGCCCGCTCTGCCGCCAATTCATAGGAACTCGCGCGTTCCGGCTTGAGATTGGGATTGGGCACCGTCAGCACGGTACCGGTCGTGACCGCCTGATAGAGCTCGGTCACGGTCGGCATGCGGAAAGCAACGCCCCAGGAGCCCGTTACCCGCCAGACATCGGAGATTTGCCAGGCCAACGAAGCCTTGGGCGAAAGCGTGCTGGCGGAAATGCGCGGCTGATTGACATTGAGCGCGGGCGAGGCCGAGAAATTCGATCCGCCATAGGCGCGCCAATCCTCATAACGCAGGCCGAGCGACGCCTTAAGGTCGGACAGAACGGTCCAGATGTCCTGCAGCCAAACCGCATTGGTCGCGGTCCGTCCCTTGGCGGCATTGACCACCGTGCCCAGCCCGCCGGCTATCCAGTCGGTTAGGTTGTTGCGGGTTTGTGCGAATGTCTCGGCGTCGCGGTGGGCGCCGAACGATAATTCGTGACCGGCCCAGCCGCGCCACACGCCATTGGCATCGAGCGTGTACCAGCCGGTGCCGTTCATGCGATTGACGGTGCCCGCTCCCGACGTGAAGGCGCCGGGCAGGGCAGCGGTGGGCACGCGCTGCTTGTCGTTGAGATAGGCATAGTCGCTGGCGATAATCTCCCAGGCGAAATCGTCGTCCGGAGCCGAAGCGATCGACACACCTTGCGCCAATTGGCTTTGCTGCCAGTTGTAGACTTGGTTGGAATAAGTGCCGGCGGCGATATTGTAGTTGAAGCCGTTGATGTTGCTGTTGCCGGCATAGACCGTGGCACCAGAGGAATTGCGCAGCCAGCTATCCACGCTTGCGTCATTGTCGTGGTGAAACAGGCTGGCGAGATAGGACAGCTTCCAGCCATTGTCGAAGTCGTAGGTCAATTTCAGGGTTGTTGTGTCCTGCACGTGATGCTCGATGCCGGTGCCGCCGATGTCGACAATGGCGGCCGCTGTGCGATTGAAGTCATTGACTCCGCCCGTCAGGACGGTGCCGGCGGTGCTGGGACTGGCCGGGCGGGTGAGGGTGGCGAGGCCCAATGGCTGGCCGGTGGAATCCAGATGGTTCTCCGACAACCGCCAGCTGAAGGCGCCGATCCGATCGCCGATGCCGACGGACAGCTGCCAAGTGCCGGGCGTGGAATCGGTCCCATAAAGATGGAAGTCCTGCACCGCACCGGCGGCGTTGGCATAGAGCGCGAAATGGTCCGTCATGCGGGTGGTGATATTGAGCGTGACGCCGGTGGAATTGCCGGCATAGCGGGCGGCAAACGGGCCGTAGAGCACGTCGATGCGGCTGATGTCCTGGGGTGCGGCAACTCCGAAATGCGGGCTGGCGGCGCTGTTGTTGTTGCCGATGGGCGAATTGATCATAATCCCGTCGACAAAGATCAGGTTACGGGCGCTTGCGCCCAAGCCGGACGTGCGGGTGGCGATGGGATCTTGCGTGTCGCCATAATGGCGTTTGCGCACCACCAGCGAAGGTGCGTATTTCAGCATGTCCTCGGTATTGACGGTGTTGATGTGCTCCTGGGCCTTGGCGGCGGACACTTCCACATCGGGCATGCTGGGATCGGCGCCCTGGCCGCGTTCACCCGTGACGATGACATATTCGGGTTGCAGGCCCCGGCCGATACCTTGCGCAAATGCGGGGGCGGCCGAAGACAGGATCGCGGCGATGGATGAGTGCACCAACAGGTGCTTGGGAAGAGACATGGGGATTTGCCTGAACCGAATGAGCGGGCGCGCGAAAGCGCGGACGAGAAATGCTCAGACGATGGCGGGCGGCGCGCGCGGGGCCTGTGGCGTGAAGCGGCTTAAGACGGACGCGGCATAGGCGCGATCGGTTGCTGCGGCGAAAGCGTGGAAGGCGGGCAAGGCGACATACGGTCCATCCGGCGCGGATGCCAGATGGGGCACGGCGGCAAAGGCGCATTCCTCATGACTCGTCTTACCGTCGGAATGGCCAGGAGCACCATCATGATGGATGATGCCCAACGTGTTGATGGAGCAGATCGTCAGCCCGGCTGCTGCGTCCGGCATCCAGCCTGCGGGCAACAGGGCGCGCAGGATCAGCGCGGCAAGCGCGATGTGGCGGATGGCGTGCAAGATCCCCTGCATGGCACGGGTTTTCGCGCCGCCATCGGCCCAAGTCAATGCGTCAGAACGAGCTATATTGTTATCCCGCCATCGACGATGAAATTCTGCCCGGTGGTATAGGCGGAATCATCGCTGGCCAGCCACAGCACGATGCTGGCGATTTCTTCCGACGTCCCAATCCGGCCCATGGGCTGGCGGGCGGTGAAGGCCTTGCGCGCGGCCTCGTAATCGCCCGTATCCCGCAGCCGTTGCTGCAAGGAAGGCGAATCCACGGTGCCGGGGCACACCGTGTTGCAGCGGATGCCCTTGGTGACGAAATCGGCGGCCACCGACTTGGTCAGCCCGATCACCGCCGCCTTGCTGGCGCCGTAGATGCAGCGATTCTGGATGCCTTTGATCGAGCCGGCAACCGAAGCGACGTTGATGATGGAGCCGCCGCCCGCTTCCATCATGGCAGGCAAAAACGCCTTGATCATGCGCGCCATGGCGAAGACGTTGATCTCGAACGACTTCTGCCACTGGCCATCGTCATTCTCCATGATCGTGCCGGTCTCCACAAAGCCGGCGCAATTGAACAGCACGTCCACCCGGCCGACCTTTTTTGCCAGGGCCGTAATGGCAGCGGAATCCGTGACATCAAGCTGGTGCTTGTCGGCATCCAGGCCGTCCAGGCCTTTGAGATCGCGGTCGCTCGCGATCACGCGTGCGCCTTCACGGGCGAACAATTCGGTGGTGGCGCGGCCGATACCCGCCGCGGCGCCGGTAATGAGCGCGATCTTGCCTTCAAGCTTCTTGGACATGACTTTCCTTAAGGATCGTGGGGGCGCTCCGACCGAAAGGTCAGGAGCGCGGACCATAATGGGGCAAGGGGCGGCCCAATTCCAGTGCGCCCAGGTCGGGCGCATTGCCGCTATAGCCGTCGGTGACATTGGGGATCAAGGCGCCCTTGTCGACTGCGGCCGAACCGGGTTTGAGGCGGAAATCCAGGTCCTTGGCGTCATAAATCTTCTGGATGCTCGAAAGGTCCTGGGCATTCAGCATCGGCACATGCTCGAAGATGTCGTAGTCCAGCAGAACCGAATGACTGTCCTGCTTGGTGGCGGTGCTGTAGTCCGCAAGGCTGGTATAGCGCCGGACAGGCAGCACCTTATTGGTGGGATTTTGGTTCGAGCCCGTGCTGCCCAACAGGTCGCGGTAATCCTGGTCCTTGCCCCATTCCGGCGAAGTCCATTGAAAGGCGTAAGCGGCGCCGGGATTGAGGCGAAAGCCGTTGTAATCGGAGGAGCTGTAATTGGTGTAGGTCGTCACCGCCAAAATCGCGGGCTGGCTGTTCTGGCCCAGCATCAGATTGTTCTTCCAATGGACATTGGCCGATGAGTTGGCCGAAGTTTCGGTAAGTATGGTGTTGTTGATAAACACCGCGCCCGCCGATCCCGATGTCAGCCGCGTCGAGCCGCCAGGGGCATTGTAGACGATGTTCCGGATCCAATAGACCGGCCCGCCCAACTCCGGCTGGTTGCAAAAGGGATGCGAGGCGGAGTTCAGCATCAGGTTGCGCATGATGCGGATATTGTGCATGCCGCCATCGGCTTCGATGGCGTTGTCGTGAAAATTGGTCATGGTGTTGTTGTAGAAATCGTTGGCGACCGGCCTTAAGTGCCAATCCTTGCGCGCCGGATAGAAGGGCCCTGACGCCGCGCTGTCCCGCGCCACATTGCCGTCGGGATCGCCATAGGTCTCGATGTCGATGCCGTCGTGGAAATGGGCGATATAGTTGTAAGCCACGACATGGCCGGCGCCATAAAGCCGCACCGCCGTGTAAGAAATGAGCTTGGGCGGAAACTCAATGCCGGCAGCCTGGTCGATCTTGCGCCACAGTTCTCCGTTCCAACCCGACAAATGCACCGGATCGTCGCGGCCGATGAACACATTGTCCAGGATGGTGAAGTTGGAAGAGCCGGCCCAGTTGGTGAAGATGCCGAGATTCACATTTTCGAAGCGTGAATGCTTGACCGTCAATCCGCTGGAACCGGCGATGAACTGGGTTCCGGCCCAGATGGCGATCTCGGTATTCTTAAAAGTCAGGCCCTCGAAGTAGGTGTAGTTGGCGGCTTTGACGTTGAAAAGATTGAAATTGCCCCTGCCATCGAAGATCACTTCGCCGTCGCCGGCGCCTTTGATCACGATAGGCTTTTCGGCCGTACCGCTGGCATAGAGGTAATAGGTTCCTTCCACTGGCGTGGTGGAGTTGATGCTGCGGTCGCCGGTGTAATATTCGGGGTGGTAGCGATAGGTGCCGGCATGCATCAAGATCATGTCGCCGGGGCGCACACGGGGACGCCCGCCCGTCACAGTATCGCCGCCCCCGCAATACCAGTTATAGGCGCACATCAGGTCGTTGAACGAACCGGGCTCCTTGGGCCCTTTCCAATCGCGCGGATAAACGTGGTAGACCCGCCCGCCCACGGCCGGCTTGGGTTCGGCGCGGGTCTTGACCGTCACGATGCGGACGGCTGAGCCGCCATCGGGATCGCTGAGGGAAAGCCGCACCTGATACTGGGTGTCTTCCTCCAGGTCCAGGATGGAGCCCGCGAACATGTTCGGTGTCTTCACATTGAACACGCCCTCGCTTTGATAGATACGCTCGCCCGATAGCCGCAGCAGAGGCATGGCGGCTTTCCACGCTTTTTCGCCGGGCTTGCGATAGGCGGCTTCCACCTTGGCGTTGCGGTTGTCGTCGCCCTCGATCAGCCATTCGAAGCCGAGATTGATCAGGGTGGGCGGATCGATCACCAATTCGCCCGCCTTCACTTGGTTGGCACTGGGCGTGGTGTTCGCGGCGGGAGCCGCTTGGGCCGCGCCGGCAAGCAGGCTCATCGACAGCGCCAAAATCGCGGTTTTCAATGTCAGCCCCCGTTTGCGCCGCACTATACCTCAGTGACAGGGGCCTTCCATGCAAGCCTTTGACGAAAGCCCCAGATTACGCTTTGCTGCCCTCAATAGGTGAGTGAAACGGGCGAGCGCCCGTCTCAGATACCCAAATAAATGTGAGGGAATATGTCAGGCAGGATTCGTTATCTGTTGATCATGCTGGTCTTCGTGGTCAGCGCGGTGGTCTATATCGACCGCAGCAACATCTCCATCGCCGGGACCTATCTCGCCCAGGATTATCACATCTCCAGGATTCAGCTGGGTTGGGTGTTTTCCGCCTTCTTGCTGGGTTACGCCGCCTTTCAGATTCCCGCCGGCTGGATCGTGGGGAAGCTGGGGCCGCGCCGCACGCTGACTCTGGGCCTGATCTGGTGGAGCGTCCTGTCCGTCATTACCGCGCTGGTGCCGCCCACCATGGGGGGCGCGCTGTGGGTGCTGATCGCAGTGCGCTTCATCCTGGGGCTTGGCGAGGCGGTGGCTTATCCGTCTTCCAACCAGTTCATCGCCGCCTGGTTTCCCACCCAGGAGCGCGGCAAGGCCAATGGCTGGGTGTTCGGCGGCGTCGGCCTGGGCTCGGGCACCGCGCCGCCGCTGGTGGCTGCCATCATCGCCTTTTACGGCTGGCGCGAAGTTTTCTACATCTCCGCCGCCATCGGCCTGGTGGTCGCGGCCATCTGGTACTATGCGGCGCGCGACACGCCGGCCGAGCATCCCAAGGTGACCGAAGCGGAGAAGGCCCACATCCGGGCTGGCCAGCCGGTCAGGGTGGAAGGTGTGATGCCGGCCGTCCCCTGGCTTCGCATCTTCACCAGCATCGATGTCTGGGGCACCACGCTCGCTTACGTGGCCTTCGGCTATGTCGCCTTCATTTTCCACACCTGGTTTTTCATCTACCTGAAAGACGGGCGCGGGTTGGATCTCAAGAGCAGTGCGCTGTTCGGCATGCTGCCCTTCATTGCCATGACCAGCTGCTGTCTGCTCGGCGGTGTGATCAGCGACTGGCTGGTCAAGCACCGGGGGCAATATGTCGGCCGCAGCCTGTTCGGCGCGCTCACCTTGTTCCTATCCGGCGTGTTCCTGATCATCGGCAGCCAGGCGCAGGACACGACCATCGCCGTGCTGGTGCTGGCGGGCGGCGCGGGCGTGCTTTACTTGGGCCAGGCGACCTATTGGGCGGTGGCGGCCGATTATGGCGGGCCCTTCACCGGCGTGATTTCCGGCCTGGTCAATATGGGCGGGCAGATCGCGGGCGCGATCACGGCTTCGGCGACGCCATGGTTCGCTTCTCTCTACGGCTGGGAATATGCCTTCTACATCGCCGCCGGCGTCTGCTTCGTCTGCATGTTCCCCTGGTTCTTCGTGAATCCGGACCGCAGGCTCCACATGCCCGAGGAAGTAACCGCATGAAATGGGCGGCGCCCGCCTTCAGCGTGTTGCTGGTGGCAGGCGCCGCGCTGGCCCAGGATGCGCCGCCTCCGGTTTCCGATGAATTCGTGCGGCTGTTTTCCGCTTACTGTCTCAAGGCCTTTCCTGACGATGAGGCTTTGCTGAAGCAGGCCGCCAACGACAAACTGGATCCGCTGTCACCGGCACAAGTCAAAACCATGCTGCACAAGGACAGTAGCGTCGGCTGGGTGGTCGGCGGCACCGGCATCTCGTATGTGCTGACCCTGGAGCAACCGCCCTTTCATACCTGCGCCTTGCGCCTAGCCTCCGATCATGTGCTGGACGGCGCGCCGCTGCTGGCGGCGGCGAAAAGCTTTGTCGAAGCGGGCGGCCATAAGCTGCTTCCGCCCGTCGGACACGCCCGCCCCATGGTTGCGGGCATGGTGAGCAATTCCCTGATCGCGCAGGAGCTGGACGACAAGGACCAGCCTCTGCCCGCGGCTTACATGTATTTTGTGGTTAGTTATCCCGCGCGCGAGCGCGAGGATGGCAGCATGTCAAAGCCGTTTTACGAAATCCGCTTTGTGCGGCAGATATTTCGCCAGCAGGCGTAACTAAAGCGGGGTCAGGCCAGCAGCCGCGATCCCCGCCAGAGCCGCGATCTCGTCATTGTCGGAAGTATCGCCGGTGACACCGACTGCGCCGATGGCGATGCCGTCGGGCCCCTTGACGATCACTCCGCCGGCCACCGGGATCAGGCCATTCGCGGCCAAATGTCCTAGGGAGGCAATGAAGCTGGGCCGCTCGGCCGCCATTTCGCCGATCCGCCGGGAATTGACCCCAAGGGCCAGCGCGCCGGCCGCCTTACCCCGTGCGATGTCCAGCCGCAGGAAACTGGTGCCGTCCTGGCGTTGGAAGGCGATGACATGGCCCCCGGCATCCACCACCACACAGGACAGCGGCTTCATGCCGGCTTCCTTGCCCTTGGCGAATGTGGCGGCGATTACGGTATTGGCTTTGTCGAGACTGATGCGGAATTCGCTCATAGTGGGGCTTTCCAGGAATTACCTGCACCCCAGCCTGACCGAAAATGCGGGGCAGGAAAAGCCGCGAGCTGTGGTATTTCTCGCCGCATGAGCGGACCTGAGCCAACGCGCGTGGCGCGCAAGATACAGATCGTCATAGCAGGCGGGGGCGCGGCGGGGTTGGAGCTGGCCACCCGGCTGGGGGCGCATTTCGGGCGCCGGCA
>Ga0070676_10001371_pt1 | contig 12271 bp, 14 predicted proteins | sample KBSM53metaG_FD_64667 | JGI IMG/M metagenome (GOLD analysis project Ga0070676, IMG submission 64667) | Miscanthus rhizosphere microbial communities from Kellogg Biological Station, Michigan, USA - KBS M5-3 metaG | ecosystem: Host-associated > Plants > Roots > Rhizosphere > Soil ...
CTGCTGGACAGCGTCGGGCGCGCGGCCCAGCGTTCGGTCGAGACCTTCGACCGCGAGGGAGAGGCCAACCGCCTGGCCGATTCGGTGCAGATGGCGGTCGCCGGCACCGCCCTCGCCGAGGTGGGGGCGATCGGCCTCGGGGCGATCCTCACCCACATCGCCGTCACCGCCGCCGCGGACTTCACGGGCATCCTCGCCGCCGGGACGATCGCGGTGCTGGGCCTCTTCATCATCCCCAACCGCCGGCACGACGCCAAGAAGAACCTGACCGAGAAGATCGAGTCCATGCGTGAGCAGCTCATGGGCTCGCTCACCGGCCAGTTCGAGCGCGAGGTCGAAGGCTCCGTCCACCGCATCGACGAGGCGATCGGCCCCTACACCCGCTTCGTCCGCGCCGAGCGGGAGCACCTCAACACCGCCCGCGAGGAGCTCAACGCGGTCACCCAGGGGCTGATCAAGCTGCGGAGCCGGGTCGAGGAGCTGTAGGAACGATCCCGATCTCCCGCAACACCTCCGCCGTATGCTCCCCGAGCCCCGGAGCCGACGCCGAGGGCGCCATCCGCGCGCCGTCGAACAGGAAGGGCGCCGCGATGGTGGGGAGCACCCCGTAAACCCCCGGCGGCAGGTCCACCACCTGCCCCCGCTCGCGCGCCTTCCCGACCGCCTCCCCCACGGTGGCCGGAGGTCCGGCCGGGACGCGATGGGCACGCAGGGCCGCGTCCCAGTGGGCCACGGGACGGGCGGCGAATACCTCCGCGAGCAGAGCGTCGAGATCCCCCCGGTTCTTCACCCTTCCTTCGCTGGAGCGGAAACGGGGGTCCTCGGCGAGATCGGGGCGCTCGATCGCGGCGCAGAACCGGCGCCAGAGCTCCTGGCTGCCGACGCCGACCACGAACCAGCCGTCCGCGGCGCGGAAGGCCTGGTAGGGGGCGAGGTTCGGATGCGCGGAGCCGAGCCGGGCGGGCTGACGGCCGTCGGCCAGCCAGGACTGCGCGGCGTAGGAGAGGAAGGAGGCTCCGGCGTCTGCCATCGAGACCTCCACGCGGCCTCCCTTGCCCGTGCTGTCCCGCCGGCGGAGAGCAGCGAGGACCGCGGAAAGTCCATAAAGGGCGGAGAGGACGTCCACGATCGCCACGCCGACCCGCACCGGCTCGCCCCCCTCGAAGCCGGTGAGCGACATCAGCCCGGATTCGGCCTGCAGGACCACGTCGTAGGCCGGGCGGTCCGCCTCGGGGCCCGCGGTGCCGTAGCTGGTGACCGTGCACTGGACCAGGCGCGGGTGGCGGGTGAAGCGGGAGCTCCGGAATCCGAGCTTCCGCCACTCCGAGGGGAGGAAGTTCTCGACCAGCACGTCCGCCCTGGCGAGCAGCCGCTCGAAGCCCTCCTTGCCTTCCGCCGTCTTGAGGTCGAGCGCCACCGAGCGCTTGTTCCGGTTGGCGGAGACGAAGTAGGCGCTGACCCGGGCGTCCCCCTCGCCCACCCAGGGCGGCCCCCAGGCGCGGGTCTGGTCGCCGCCGTCCGGCCGCTCGATCTTGATCACGTCCGCCCCGAGGTCCCCTAGCAGCATGGCCAGATAGGGCCCGGCGAGGACGCGCGAGGCGTCCACGACGCGGACTCCGGAGAGGGGACCCTTGCGTTTGAGGCGACGGGGCATCAGCTCCCCGGCTCCACGATCCGGTTGCGGATGGCGTAGCTCACCACCTGCGCCCGGTTGTGGAGATGGAGCTTGTCGAGGATGTTGCGGACGTGGAACTTGACCGTGTTCTCGCTGACGCCGAGCTGCTTGGCGAGCTTGCGGTTCGAGGTGATGCCGTTGACCAGGAGCTCCAGGACCTCGCGCTCGCGGTCGGTCAGGGCGTCGGGGTCCTGCGGCGTGGCCTGGGGCTGGGCCGGCCGGGCGAACTCCTGAAGGAGCTTGCGGGCGAGGGCGGGAGTGAGGGCGGGTTCCCCCCGGTTCACTCCGTCGAGGAGGTTGAAGAAGTCCTCGGACTCCAGGTTCTTCAACAGATAGCCCTGGGCTCCGGACTTGATCGCCTCGAACAGCTTCGAGTCCTCGTCGGAGGCGGTCAGCACCACCACCTTGACCTCCGGCTGGTCGACGCTGATCAGCCGGGTGGCGGAGAGGCCGTCCATCTCGGGCATGGAGAGATCCATCAGGACGACCTCGGGTTTGAGCTTGCGGGCGAGCTCCACGGCTTCACGGCCGTTCCGCGCCTCTCCCACCACCTCCAGCCCGTGGGCCTCGAGGAGGCTGCGCAGGCTGTCGCGGAAGAGGGCGTGATCGTCGGCGATCAGGATTTTCATGGTCTCTCCTGGAAGAAATCTATCTCGGGATCAGGACCGGCCGGCGTCGGCAGCTCGACGAGAACGCGGGTGCCGGACCCGGGAACGGAGTCGAGCTGGAACCGGCCGCCGATCGTCTCGGCGCGCTCGCGCATGGTCGAGAGGCCGAAGCGCGGCATTTCGGAGCGCCCGAGCTCGCCGGGCTTGAAGCCGATGCCATCGTCCTCGATCGTGATCTTCAGGGTCGAGGCGGTCTGCACGACGGCCAGCGAGGCACGGGTGGCGTTGGCGTGCTTCCGGATGTTAGCGAGCGACTCCTGGACGATGCGGAGCATCTGGAGCTGGGCGTTGGGGGCGAGCCGTGGGACCCCTTCGATCCGGAGATCGCAATCGATCCCGGATTGGAACCGCCAGGTGCTCACGTAGTCCTGGAGCGCGTCGGCGATCGTGCGCCCCGGCATCGCGGCGCTGCGCAGCCCGATGATCGACTCGCGCACGTCGGCGTAGACCTCGCGGGCGGCGGCGGCGAGCTGGTCGAGCTGCTGGGTGGCCTCGTCGGAGCGCCCGTTGCGGAGGAAGGCCTTGACCGCCTGCGCCTTGGTGTTGACATAGGCGAGCACCTGGGCGAGGCCGTCGTGCATCTCGTGGGCGATGCGCAGCCGCTCCTCCGCCACCGCGAGGTCGTTGAGACGCAGGTGCAGATGGGCGTTGTCGATGGCCAGCGCAGCGGTGGTGGCGAAGCGGACCAGGCTCTGCTCGTCGTCGGGGGTGAACCCGGTCTCCTCCTCCTTCTCCGCCAGGTAGAGGTTTCCCCGGAAGGGGCTCTTGCAGAGGATCGGCACGGCGAGCAGCGAGCGCATCGGCGGATGGTGAGCCGGGAAGCCTACCGAGCGCGGATCGCGGCCGAGGTCGGGGAGCCGGAGCCGCTGCCCCTTGTTCAGCACCACCCCCAGCAGGCCGTGGCCGACCGGCGGCGGACCGATCCGCGCTCTCTGCTCGGCGCTGATCCCCGAGGTGATGAACGATTCGATCCGGTGCTGGTCGTTGATCACCGAGAGCGCGCCGTACCGGGCACCCACCAGGTCGCAGGCCCGGTCGACCACGCGCTGGAGCACGGTCTCGAGCGCCAGGTCGCCATGGATGCCGAGCGCGGCCTCGTGCAGGGAGAGGAGCTCGCGGTTGCGGCGCTCCAGGCTCTGCTGGATCCGCTCGATGACGTTGAACAGGGCGGCGAAGAAGAAGATGCAGCCGGTGAACACGGTGGCGCCCATCAGGACCTTCCCGGCAAGGGAAGGGAGATAGGGGTACAGCGCTCGCCGCACCAGCTCCAGCAGGAGGATGAACACGAGCGCGGCGAGCACGGTGATCCACTTGAGCCTGCGCAAGGTCGTCGTGCCGCCGGCGAGAGGCCGCGAGCTGGACATTGAAGCCCATTCTATCGGGGAAACCTCATGGCAGGGGGGGCCGGGTCTCGGAGTACGGAACCGCGGGTGCGGATTCCCAGCATCGCGTAGAAGGGGCACCAGCCGATCAGGCCGGTGATCAGGGGCACCCAGCCGAAGATCTCGAGAGCGACCCTCCAGAGGCCGCCGGTCAGCCCGAACCAGCCGGCGGCCAGCATCAGCAGGCCGAGCCCGATCCGGACGGCGCGATCGATGGATGACAGATTGGCGAAGCGCATCATCCCCGGCCGGTTTCCCCCAGAATAGGATGCTCCGCGGGCCGGGCCGGGGTAACGCCCTGGGGAGTGGGCGGCTCCTACCCCGGGGGTAGGCTCCCGCCCCCCTCCTTTGGGATAGGGAGGGGGCGCCCGGCATGGGGGCGTGCTACACTCCGGGTCACTTCAAGGGCAGTCCCATGATCGTCGAGAAAAGGCACCTGGACGGCTTCACCCTCCTCAATGTGGAAGGGGTCATCAAGCTCGGCGAGAGCGCGCAGTTCTTCGCCCAGACCCTGGAGCGCACCCTCTCGGACGATCGCGGGCACGTCATCATCGACTTCTCCAAAATCAACTTCATCGACTCGACGGGGATCGGCGAGCTGGTGGGCTACCTGGGACGTTTCCGCAACTCCAAGCGGGAGCTGATCCTGGTCAACCCCTCGGAGCGCATCCGCAAGCTTCTGCACGTCGCCCGCCTCGACGAGCTGTTCCCCACCTACGATTCGGTCCAGGCGGCGATCGCCGCGGAGCGCTAGAGCCCTTGGGAACGTCACGCCGGGCATCCACGATCCTGCTGCTATCCCTCTTCCTCGGCTCTCTGGGCCTGGGCGGGTGCAACCTTTTCCGGCGGAGCAAGCCGCCGCAGCCCTACAAGAAGCTGAGCCCGCCGGTGGCCTACGAGATCATCCGGGACAACCCCGAGATCCTCGTCCTCGACCTGCGCCGGCCCGAGGAGTACAACGGCGAGACCGGCCACATCCGCCGCTCCCGCAATCTCCCCCTGGCCCGCCTGCCGTTCCGGCTGCTGGAGATCGCCTCCTACCGGGACGGCACCGTCCTGGTCTATTGCCACGAGAGCACCGAGTGCGGCGACCAGGGAACCAGGATCCTGCTCTCCAGCGGCTTCGAAAGCGTCATCCTGATGGAAGGCGGCATCGAGCAGTGGATCCGGGGAGGCTTCAAGACGGTGCTCCCGGCCAGCCTCGCCGGCCGGCGGGAGACCGACGAGGAGCCGCTGATGCCGGCCCGGCCCGAGAAGAAGCGCTCCGGGCCGCAGGAGGTGCCGGTGGACCCGCCGCCGATGCCGCCGCCGCCCTCCCCCCCTCCGCCGGGTGTTGCCGCGCCGCGACAAATCGGCTAAAACGGGTCTGCGAACGAGACACGATCCGGGCGGCCCCGCCGCCGACCGATTCAGGAGATTCCTATGACTGTCCATACCGCGATTTCGACGACCGCCGAGGCCCTGCGCGAGCTCAAGGAGGTCCTGGGCGATCGCATCCTGCTCGACGACGAGATCCGCCAGCTCTACCGCTCCGACTTCGGCCGGACAGTGGACCGCCTGCCCGGCGCCGTCGCGCGCTGCACCTCCGCCGAGGAGGTTGCCGAGGTCGTCCGCTTCTGCCGGGAGCGGAAGATCCCGCTCGTCCCGCGAGGCCAGTCGCACACCCAGAGCGGCCAGACCACGACCGACCGCGGCATCGTGCTCGACACCTCGGTGATGAACACCATCTACGAGATCGACGAGGCCGCCGAGACCGCCACCGTCGGGCCCGGCGTGGTCTGGCGCGACCTGGTGACCGCCACTCTCGAGAAGGGGATGGTCCCCCGGGTGCTCACCAACAACCTCGGGGTGCAGATCTCGGGCACCCTGTCGATGGCCGGTCTCGGGGTCGCCAGCTTCCGCTACGGCACCCAGGCGGACAACGCCCTGGAGCTCCAGGTGGTCACCGGCACCGGCGAGATCGTCACCTGCTCGCGCGAGCAGAACCGCGACCTCTTCGACGTGGTGCGCTGCGGCCTTGGCCAGTTCGGCGTCATCACCCGCGCCAAGGTCCGCCTGCGCCACTGCAAGAGCGTGGTGCGCAAGTACTTCCTCCTCTACGACGACCTCGCCACCGTGATGGAGGACTCCAGGAAGGTGATGGACCCCGGGAATCCCACCTTCTCCTCGATCGAGTCCTGGTGCACCCCTTGTCTCCAGGGGATCAAGAAGATCGGCGAGGGCATGGAGCTCGGCGAGGGGATGCAGACCTTCGCGGCCTGGTTCTATCCGACCCACCTCACGGTCGAGTTCGATCCCGGCGAGGAGCCGGACGACGCGGCCGTGCTGGCGGGGCTCAGGCCCTACCGCCACACCCACACCGAGGACTTCACCCAGTACGAGTTCGCCAACCGCATGGACCCGGTCTTCGAGCTCTGGCGGCGGAGCGGCTACTGGGACATGGCCCATCCCTGGACGGAGACCACCCTTCCCTGGGAGAACGCCCGCGAGTTCATCGAGTCCGTGCTCGCCCAGACGCCCCCCCAGGCCCTGGGACCGGGCGGCCACATCCTGCTCTGGCCGGCCTACACCCGCACCTCCGACGTTCCCCTGTTCATGCATCCGGAGGGGGACTACGTGATGGGATGGGGACTCCTGCCGGGCGTGCCGTTCAAGTTCCTCGACCGCGCCCTCGCCCAGCTCGACATGATGAGCGACCTGTCGATCATGTACGGCGGCAAGCGCTATCTCTCCGGCTACATCACCTTCGATACGGTGGAGAAGTGGGCCCAGCACTTCGGTGACCGCTGGCCGATGATCCTGGAGGCCAAGCGCAAGTTCGATCCGGACGGGATCATGGCCCCCGGCTTCATCCAGTACGAGTAGACGGGAAAGCGGGCGGAAAGGGAAAGGGCGGCCTTTCGGCCGCCCTTTCTATATGTGAACCGGCGGTAGACGCGTTACCGCCGCCGGATTTCCTGGATCTCGAGAGCCGTGCCGCCGCAGGAGGAACGGCCCGCCGCGAAGCCGGTTACGTGCACCCGGTCGCCGTCGTGGAAGTCCCCGAGGTCGCCGGCCAGGTCGTACGAGGTGTTACCCGAGCGGATCGACGGGCAGTCGCCGTCGTAGTCGAGCGTGCCGTCCACCGTGATCAGCTGGCGGTTGCCGCCCGGGTCGTTCCGGTCGCCGTCGTTGCGGTCGTAGGGAGCGCGGTCGTCGTCGTACTGGCCGCCCTGGTCGTCGTACTGGCCGTTCTGATCATAGCCGCCGTCGCGGTCGTCATAAGGCGGCTGGGTGCGGTCGTACCGGTCGTCGTAGGGAGCGTTGTTGGGAGTGGGACGCCGGTCGTACTGGCCATAGCGGTCGTCGTCGCGACCATACTGTCCGTAATGGTCGCCGCCGTTCTGCCGGTAGGCATAGCGGTCGGCGTACCAGCCACCACGGTTGCGGCTCCGCTCGATGAAGCGGTCCAGGTTGCCGTCGCGGGTCACGTCGAAGTAGGCCGAGCGGTGCTGGCTGCCCACCCAGAGGGTCCGGACTTGCAGCACCTCCAGGGTCGGCGCCTGGGCCCCGCAGGTGTTGGTCCTGGCCGCGCGCTCGAACAGGCGCACGTGGTCGCCGGGCCGCAGGTCGCGCGTGTTGCCCACCAGATAGAAGGTCCGGTTCGTCCGGTGATCGCGGAGCGTCGGGCAGCGCCCGTTCTGGGCAGTGATGAAGCCGTCGACGGTCCCCTGGACGCTGGGGCCGTACGGCCGGTTCCGGTAGGGAGAGTACTGGGCGTCCGCCCTCGACGAGAGGGAGAGGGCCGCCGTAAGGAGCAGGATGGGCGCAAAGCCCTTCGCGAGATTCCGTTGCGTGGTCGTCATGGTTGCATCTCCTGGTTGACGGAGCGGGGGCTCCACCGGCCCTTCCTCTCCCGGCAGCCTTCTATTACAAGCGCCATGCCATGACCACAACTCTTTGAAATCAAAGATCTTGTATTCTTTACGCGAGACGGATCCCAGAAAATCGTCCTCGGAAAGGGACGATCTTGAGCGTCCGCGATTCTGATACCCTCCCGGCCATGACCACGCAGACCACCACGACCGTCCGCATCGCCCACAGCCCGGACTCGGACGATGCCTTCATGTTCTATGCCCTGACCCAGGGGATCCTCAACGTCGAGGGTTTGGAGATCAGCCACGTCCTGCAGGACATCGAGAGCCTCAACCAGGCGGCCTTCCAGGGGACCTACGAGATCACGGCCCTCTCCTTCCATGCCTATGCCCACCTCGCGGACCGCTACCAGGTCATGCCGTCCGGGGCGAGCTTCGGCGACGGCTACGGGCCGATCGTCGTCTCCCGCCAGCCCTATGGCCGGGCGGACATGCCGGGCCTCAAGATCGCCATTCCCGGCGAGCTGACCACCGCGCACCTCGCCCTGCGGCTCTGGCAGCCCCAGGTGACGACCGAGATCGTCCCCTTCGACCGCATCCTCGACGTGGTGCTGGCCGGGGAGGCGGACGCGGGCGTGGTGATCCACGAGGGGCAGCTCACCTACGGCGACCTCGGCCTGCGCAAGGTGGTCGACCTCGGCGAATGGTGGAAGGGGGAGACCGGACTGCCGCTCCCGCTCGGCGGCAACGGCATCCGGCGCGACATCGACCCCGACCTCAAGCGGCGGCTCTGCCGGCTGCTGACCGAGAGCATCAACTACGGGCTGGATCACCGGCAGGAGGCGCTGGGCTACGCCACGCGCTACGCCCGCGGCCTGGAGGACGACCCTGTGCGGTCGGACCGCTTCGTCGGCATGTACGTCAACGACTGGACCCGGGACTACGGCGAGGCCGGCCGCCGCGCCGTGCAGCTCCTGCTCGACCGCGGCTACGAGGCGGGGATCCTGCCGCGCAGGGTCGAGGCCGAGTTCATCGAGATCTGATCCGGATGGACCGTCCCGCCGCCCTGGTCTTCGATCTCGACGGTACGCTGATCGACTCCCGCCGCGACATCACCACCGCCGTCAACCGGATGCGGAGCGGATACGGGCTGCCGCCGATCCCGCTGGAGGCGGTGGTGACGATGGTGGGGGAGGGGGCCCGGCTGCTGGTCGAGCGGGCCCTGGGCCCCGGGTTTCCACCGGAGGGGATCGACGAGGCGCTCGTCCGCTATCACGGGCATTATGGCGAGGTCTGCCTGGACGAGACCCGTCCCTACCCGGGTGTCGTGGAGATGCTCGCCGCCCTCGCCGCGCGGTATCCGATGGCCCTGCTGAGCAACAAGGGGGAAGGCTTCTCGCGTCGGATCCTCGATGGCCTGGACCTCTCCCGCTTCTTCCAAGAGGTCCTGGGAGGAGACAGCCTGCCCACCCGCAAACCCGATCCCGCCGGCCTCCACGTCCTGGCAGAGCGGCTCGGTTTTCCTGTCCAGCAGTTGATGCTGGTCGGGGACACCTGGATCGACGCCGAGACCGCCCACAACGCCGGCTGCGCCTTTGCTCTGGTCGAGTGGGGTTTTCCAAGGCCTCCGAAGCTGGAGGACGTGAAAGCGGATGTCAGGGTGACGACGGCGGCGGAACTGGAGGATCGTCTGAGCCGGTCCCCGGGTGCGGAGCCTCTCGCTTCCGGGCTCCGCTGAGGCTATCAGAACGTCCGGATGGATTCGTACTTCTCGATCTCGGGAGCCAGACAGCGGCAGAGATCGTCGTAGCGGTAGCGCGATCCGGAGGCGATCGAGGAGCGACGGGAGAGCAGCCGTTCGCTCGGGACGATCGGAATTCCCAGCCGGCTGGACAGAACCGCGATCGTGTCCTCGATCCTCTCTTCGGTCCCGACGAAATCGTAGGCGACGTCGAAATTGAACCGGAAGAAGTCCTCGATCAGGTAGAAGCTGCGGCCCGCCACCAGGATCTCCCGATCGCCGGCCAGAAATCGGTCAATGAATCGGTGCAGTCCTGCGGCCACGATCTCGTCGAACAGGGCCACGCCTTCGAAGATCCTTGCTTTGCCAGTGTATTTGGAATTCACGAAGGACATGTAATCGAAGAGGTCGTAGATATGCTTCGCCGGTTCACTTAGAATCGTGAAGACAAAGTCCTGTTCTCGTTTCTTGATCAGGCTGCCGTCGAAGACTCCATAAAGAAAATCAATGGTCTCCAGGTGGGAGGGGTCGACGAAGTCAATCCCATTCCTGAAGACGTCGTAGGGAAAACCGTTGTGGGGGCGGCTTTTGCGAGGAAGCTCCGAGATCTCATAGTTATATGCGGCGACATGGTTCTTCATGCCAATTTTATGGTCTTCACCGTTGTGTGCCTTGATGGGCATGCGGAAATGATAGTAGTTGTGGAATTCCGGTACCATTCTTTCCACCAAGAGAGGAAAGCAGCGAATGGGAGCTGTGTGGTAGATGATCATTTTATTCTCCTTAGCTATCTGAGGAGCAATAATTCTTTGCTTGGTCATCAGTGAAGAAATCCCGCAGTATTGGAGGCGTTCCTTTCCACTTTGCGGAATCTCTCTTGACTATCTCTAATATGCGCTGTGAATCGCTTGTATCCTGGTATTTGCAGAATTTTGCAAAATCAAGCATGAGTGCTTGCCAGAGCAAGTGGCAATATCGAATATCTGTCTGAAAGAAAGAGATGAGATTGCGCAGGTAATGCTCTGGTTCATTCGAGAGTCGTTTGGATTGAGCGGTCAAGGCGTAATGAACCTGGGGAAACGATTTTGTATCAGATCGCTGGATAAGTCGTGCGGTCTCAATCAGGGTGCTCCATTCCTCTTCTGGAGAGGATCCCGCGACTATGCGTCCTGCCGTTTCGCCAACGATCTCCCTCATCAAGAGCCACAGAGTCTCTCTCGGGACTTCTTGCAAAGACTTCGGCCGCCAGTCGTGGTGGTAGTTAAGCTTATTTATTTTGCCTTCTGTATAAGCTATAATTTCTCCCACCAACTCGATGGCGACAAAGCGCTTGCCTAATGAAAATTCTATGCGCGCTATGTTGTGACCGTGCTGAATGCGTCGCACCTGCATGAACAAAAGCCCGGATAACTCCAACTCGAGGTCGGCATTCATGGCCCAGTCGAGGCGCTCGCGTGATTTCTCGTGAAGGCCGTTTTTAAGCTCCAGGTAAGCAATCCCCGGTTGATAAGTGGATACTCCTAGCAGCCATGCAATCCGCCCACCTCCATCCATGCTCTCCAAGTGCGCTCTGGCATTCAGAAAATGATCTGATGCGATTCCGAGCTCGCCTTGGCGGGTGGCAGTGAGGCCTTTCTGGCATGAGCTGGAGACACGATTTAAAAGGGCACGTTCCTGTAAAGAAATTATCTCTATGAAGTTTAGGAATAAAAGCCTTGAAAGGTTGCGCGGCGGCAAGGAGGGAATATAGGGTCTAAGTAATCTTTGACGGTAGCTTTGAAATGCCTCTTTTAACAAGGAGTCGAGAGAGGCAGCTTTTGTCATGAGAATTTCCTGTAAAGGAAGTTGTGAAGGAGGTTAGCTATGGCTATGTGTGGGAACATGATAAAAAGAAGCGACGGAGCTTAGTAAGCTTCCGCCGCTTTCCGCTATTCAGAGGCCAAGAAGTTCGTGCAACTTCTCCGCGTCTCTGCTGCCAGCGGCGCTAGCAGGTGTGACAATTTGTGTTTGTGTCCGATGGCTCTTCGGCGAAGATGCCGCCGCCGCCAGAGGCACCCTCAAGGTCATTATCGTCTAACTCGGTAACATCGAGAGCGGACTCCTGGGCCTGATTGTTGGTTTCCTCGAAGCTCTTGTCTTTCTCGGACATGCGTCTCTCCTTTCGTTGAACCTCGTTATACTCTTCGCAGGGCCGCCTTCACTGGGGACTGCCTTGCGTCAAGCGCTTTGTTTTGCCGGTGAGGATTTCTTGCGTTTCTAGCAATGCCTCTTTCAAGTGCATCCTGATTGGCGTGCACGGCGATCGGTTTTCCTCCATACGGACCAAGGGGCAAAAGACTCCCATGCAATTGGGAAGGACAACACATTTCTTGCATTGGTTATCGTTCTCAAAGGCCGGCTCGGTCCAGAGAGCCAGCTTATCCTTGTTGATCTCCAGGTCGCCCTCAGGGGAGATGTGCCCAACTACGTTGGCATCCTGAGTATCCAGGGAGATTGTGCACTTCATCAGCTTTCCGCTGGCGCCAATGATGAAATTGTAGGGCCTGGCAGCGTAGCAAACCCCGGCGCCGATACCCTTGATGTCTTTCAACCCCTTGCCAATATTCAATCCCCGCTTCATGGCTTCTCGCCGGAGGTCGAGTCGAACGCGATTACCCTCATCGTAACCACAGACATCGAGTTGATCATCATTTTTACCTCCCCATTTCCCTACGGCATTAAAACTGAGGCGGAATCGCGAGTCGCCGCCAAGTTCCTGTTGAACTAGGTCCAGGAATCCGCCGATATGAGGGTAATTGTTACGATCGAAATTCATGCGCAACTCTACTTGGAACTGGTCTGAGCGAGTGTGAAGGCATTTCAAGTTGTCAAAAATCGTCCAGAAAGTCTCTCGGCCATCTCGGGTAGGGCGACTACAATTATGATCCTCGGGACGGCCGTCAACGGTGATC